>ERZ778022.3028-NODE-3028-length-16411-cov-5.404439_pt1 | contig 16411 bp, 3 predicted proteins | sample MGYA00375752_ERZ778022 | MGnify/ENA primary metagenome ERZ778022 (study PRJEB29350, sample SAMN05389826) | bioreactor metagenome | isolation source: Thiocyanate bioreactor | place: South Africa: University of Cape Town | collected 2014-04-04 ... | reverse complement strand
GCCTACAACAACCGCCAGCTTGTCGCCCCTTGCACTTGTGTCCCTCCGCACCGCTGCACACGAACTCACCCTGCCCGGCGTGCGTACAACCGCGCTGCAGCTGGCGGCACTGTGTGACGCGCTGGCGGTCGCCTCCCGCACCACACGCCGTGCCACCACCGCCCTTGCGGTGCCTGGTCTTGCCGCCGTGCACCCCGCCGTGTGCGACGGCCTCCCCACCGCCGCCCTGCCCGACCGTGCTGACGACATTGCGGACGTGGTGACGCTGCTGGGCGAATACGCACGTGCGCTGTCCGCATGGCGGGACTCCCGCCCGCCACCAGCTGCCGCATCCGCCGCCGTCGCGCCCGGCACCCTGTCGCCGCAGGAGGCGACGCTGCAAACGCACGTGGTGGACACCCTCCTGCTGGTGTATACCACGCTGCACACCGCCGCCGCCACCATCCGCCTGCCTGACGCCACTCTGCGCGGCGAGGTGGCGCTGCGTCTGGCAGCGCTGCTGCTGGAACGCAATGACGCGCGCGCCGCCGTCAGCGTCCTTGCCGCCGCCGCCGCCTCCGTGCAGGCTGCCCGCGACGCCGGCCTCTCCTTTGCACACCGCGCCGCGCCCGCTGTCACCGTAGCTGCTTACCGCACACACCCGTCTGCTGCGTCCGCCGTGCTTGCCACCGCCTCTGCCTCCCTCGCCGCTGACGCCGCGTCTGCCACACGCATGCTACCTGGCGGCACCGCGCCGTCGTGGCGCACCGCCGCTGCGCTGGCTGCGCTGCATGCTGATATCCTCACCCTGCGTTTTGCCGCAGAGGCGCGGCTGGCGGCATGGGAGGCGGCGCAGGTGGCAGTGGCGGCGGCGCAGGCGGCGCGCACCTCCCGTGCGGCGGCGGCTGCTGCAAACCGCCGCAAGCGGCCTATGAAGGGCGTCGGTGGTGGTGGCGCAGCGGCAGCGTCTGCAGGTGCTGCACCCACCGTCAACGACGCTGCCAGTGGCGCCGCCAGTGGTGGCGAGAGCGGCGGCGAGGAGGGCAATGGCAGCCGGGTGCGCATGGCGGGAGTTGCGTCGTCACCACCGCCCGGAAGCAGCAGTGGCGGCGGCGGCGGCGGTGGTGGTGGCGGTGGTGGTGGTGGTAGTGGTAGTGTGGCGGGCGGCGCGACGCCGGCGCCTAGTGGGCACCAGGCCGCCGTGTCACGTGCGCGCCACGCGGCGTTTGGCACGATCCTGGGCACGGCAGGCGACGCGGAGGATTTTGATGAGCTGTATGCGGAGGGCGTGGCGGCGCTCGGGCCCGGGTTTGAGGGCTTTGCGCCATCAGGGGAGGCGGTGGACCGCTTGCTGGCGCTGTGTGGCGGGAACGCGGCATGGAAGGCGCTAGTTCACTTGGCGTTGCTGCCGTACCGGTACCGCGACGAGGCCCGCCACGCCACGCTCACCACCGTCATGCAGCTGCTTGAGGCGGCGCAGCGGCAGGAGGCGGCGGCGGTACGCTTGCTGCTGGGTGGCGGCGGCGGCGGTAGCGGCGGGCGCGACGACACAGATGCGGGCGGCGATGGTGCAGCGAGCGCGGCGGGTGACGACGAAGCTGCTCGCTTGCGGGCGCTGGCGGCACCGGCGCATGTGCCAGATGCCGTGCGCCGTAGCTTGTTGTCCGCCACTGCGGCGCTGGACGCGCGCCATCGCAGCAGCGTGCGTGGCAAGGGTGCGGCGGCAACAACGCGCGGTGCGACAGGTGGCGGCGCGTCGCTGCTGCCGCCGCAGGTTGCATCCCGGTGTGCCTCCTCGGTGACGCTGCGCGTGCCCGCGAGCGACATGCCTGCCGGCACGGCGTACGTGGTGGCGTACGGCAAGGTGTACGGCGCGGGGACGGCGGTGATGGCGAGTAACACGGACCTGCGGGGCACCGGCGTGCCGACACACGTGGCGCCCTCACCCGGCACCTCGGTAGTGGATGCAGGGACGGTGGTGGGCGGCGGCGTGGCACCCGACGGCAGCCAGCTGCCCGCGACGGCACACCGGTCGCACGATGCGTACGTCACCGTCACCGGACTCGCACCCAATGACACCTACAACTTTGCGGTGGGCTACTACGCCGCCACCGGCGCGCTGCTGGGTGGCGGCCTGTCTGCCTCCACCCCGCCCGTCCTCACTGCCACACCCCTGCCGCTGGCGCTGTTGTGGGCATACGCAGCCGTGGAGGCGGCCAAGGCGGGCGTGCCGGACCTGGCAGCCACCGCAGCTGGCCGGGTGGTGGCAGAGTTTGTGTCCATCGGCCCCGTCCGCCCGCCCGGCGTGCCTGCCCCCGCGCCGCCTGCTACCCTACGGCGTGGAAGGCTGGCATGCACACCGCGCGCTACCGCCGCCGCCCTCGTGCGCTGCCTGTGCCTGGCGGGGGAGCTGACAACTGCGGGCGCGCTGCTTGCCAGCCCGCCAGCGGGGCCGCCGCTGGCCGATGACGCCGGCGAACCAGCGGACCTGGCGGCAGCGCTGGGCGACGCGCCGTGGACGACCGCCGCTGGCGGCGATGGCGATGGGCCAGGCAGCGAGGGGGAGGCAAGTGTGGTGCGCGGCGCGCCAGACGCCGGCCGGCCGCAAGCTGCCGCCCTGCGGCGTGCCGCCGCGTTTGCGCTGGCAGTGGAGGTGGCGGCTGGGCTGGCAGACCCGTCTGCCATGACGCAGGCGGCACTGGGCGGCATCACCGCCCTCATGCCCCTCCTGCACCTGGCTGGCGCGGCACCCCCGCCCGCCCTGCTGCAGCCCCTCCTGGTGTTCCACTGGGCGCTGCGGGCCCTCCCGCGCGCCTCCCTCTCCCACCCCGCTGAGCGCGCGCTTGGCCGCACCTCCCTTTACCTCCTCCTGGCCGCCTGCCGCACCGCCGGCGGCTTCCCTGCCCTGGACGCCGTGTGGCGGCGGCACGTGCTGGGCAACGCCGCCGCGCTGACGGCGTGGCGCGCCAGTGCAGCGGCGGGTGGAGCGGCGGCGGCTGGCGCGACGGCGGGTGCGCCACGTGCGGATGAGGCGTGGCATGCAGCGCGCGATTACACGCCGTGGGTGGCGGAGACGGGTGGCGTGGCGGCGGGTGGTGTGGAGACGCCTGCGGCACTTGCTGCCGCCGCTGGCTGGGCACCTGCCGTGTACGGTGGCATGGCGTCTGTTGCCGAGCTGGCGGCCGCTGCCGGCGCACCTGCGCGCGATGGCACCTCCGCGCTCCTCTCCTTCCTGCTGTGGACGCCGCGTGCGCATGCGCTGCTGGCGCCCGCCGCGGCGGTGGCAGTGGCGGATGCGATGCCGCACGCTGCTGCTGGCAGCCATGGTGCGGCAGCACCCGCACCGGCGGCCGGTGCAGCCGGTGCGGCCGGTGCAAAGGCGCCGGCTGGCGGCGCTGGCAGCGGCAGTAGTGCCGGGGCCATAGTGCCGGCGTCAGCCCCTGCCTCCCTCCTGGCGCTGCTGGCGGTGGCGGCCGCTGGCGTTGATGGCACCGAGGCGCTGACCGCCGCAGGTGAGGCGTTTGCAGCAGAGGCAGACGTGTGGGCGGCGTGCCAGGGCGGCTTGGCGGCCGGTGTGGATGCCGTGGTCCGGCGTTTCCTGTATGCACCTGGCAGCGGCAGCGGTGGCGCCGCCGGTGGCGGTGGCGGCAGCGATGGTGCGGCTGCGCCCGGCGGCGCGGCGCCTGGTAAGGAGGGCGCGGCAACGGGCCGGGGGGCAAAGGATGCCAAGCCAAGTGGCGGCGCTGCAGGCGGTGGTGCAGGTGCCGCCGCCGCTGGTGGTGCCAGTGGAGCTGGCGGCGCTGGCTCCAAGCCACCGCCGCTGCCGCGGTACAGCCCTGCGTTTCCAACCTTGGCGGCCGCCGCCATTGACTACGCGCTGGTGGTAGGCAGCGCGTCTGGTGCTGCAACTCCCACCATGGAGGCACTGGACGGCGCGCTGCGGCGACTGGCAGAGCTGGCTGCGGCTGTGTCCGCCGCCACGTCAACCCCTTCCGCCTCGCCCTCCGCCTCGCCGGCTGCAGCGCCCGGCACGCCCAGCTACAGCGGACGCGTTAGTGGGGCCTCTGCCGCGGCAGCGGCGGTGCTGGCTGCATGGGACGCCGGGCGGCGGCAAAACCTGGCTACCATGGCGGCCACCGCGGCAGTGGAGCCTACCTTGGAGCTACTGGCTGGCGCCGGTGGCAGCAGCAGCAGTGGCGGCGGAAGCGGTGGGGTAGTGGCAGAGCCGATGCGCACAGTGGCGGACCTGCTGGCAGTGACGGAGGTAGGGGACACGCGTGTGGCGCTGCTGCTCAGTGCCATGCGGCCGCTGCTGGTGGCGGCGCTGACTGACTTGCCGCCTGCCGTGTTAGCAGGCCTGTCGGGCGGTGCTGGCAGCAGCAGCAGCAGTAGTAGCAGTACTACGGCGCCGCCACCCGCAGCGCCTGCGGCACCCATGTCGCCGCCAGGCAAGGCGGGAGCGCATGCACCGCCAGCCGCGGCGCCGGCAGCGACAAGTGTCGCGCCCCCGCCGCCGGCTGCAGCTGCCGAGACGGAGGAGGCAGAGGCGGCGGAGGCAGCAGAGGCGATGCGTGTGCGTGCGCTGGCGGGGCAGGTGGCAGACGCCACCAGTCGCGGTGCGTTTGTGCGCCGTACCCTGGCGCTGCAGGGCATGGACTCCGATGTTGGCCTGCCGGTCGCCGGCGGCCGGCGCGGTGCCATTATTACCGCGGCTGCAGGTGGCGGGCGGGAAGACTACGGCGACTTTGAGGCGGGTGCGTGGCGGGCACGGCCAGTGACGCCCGACGCCGGCGGCGGCGGCAGCGCCTCCATTGCTGTGTCCCCGCATGCCAAGGCACCCGCCGTCGCCGCGCCCGTACGCGGCAGCGCCGGTGCGTCATCGTGGGCGTGGGTATCCGCCGTGGACACGGATGCCGTGCCGCTGGCGCATCGCACCGCGGTGCTGGCGCTGGCGCGGCTTGACCTCCTGCGCGCGCGCGCCTGGCTGGGCCGCCTGTTGGCGCTACGTGCTGCCCTGCCGCCCACCGGCCCCGCAGCTCTGGCGCTGGACCCCGCCACGCCGGCGCCGGTGCGTGCGTTGGCGCGCGCCAGCAACTACGGCGAGCCGCTGGCGCTGCTGCTACAGCCGGCCGGCAGTGCGGCATGCACCTCAGGCGGCGCATTCTCACCCGCTACTGTGGCGCACGCCGTCACCGCCCTGCCGCCGCCGCCCTGCACCGCCACCGCGGCGACGCTGGCATCACCACTCGCCGTCTTGCGCCTGCTGCTGGCGGCAGCCAGTGACGCCGCGGTGGCGGCGCGCGCCGCCGCCGCGTGGGGCATCGTGTTCCATGCCGCGCGCACCGCATGGGCCGGCCTGTTAGACGTGGACGCGGAAGCCAGCGCGTTTGGCGCGGTACCGCTGGCAGCTGGCGACGCCCCCGCCACAACCGGCAGCGGAAGCGGCAGCGGTGAAGAGGCGAAAGGTGGGGACGAGGAGGCAGTTGGCGTGGACTGGTCACGCGTACCGCCGCAGACGGCGCCCGTGACGGCCAGTGGCGCCGCACCGCTGGACTGGCGGCCGCTGTGGCGGCTGGGTGTTTGCGTCGTGGACCTGCTGGGCGCCGCGGCACGGCGGGACATGGAGCGGGCGTGGGGCGGCGGGCTGCGGCCTGGCCAGGCTGCCCGCCGCCGCGCCACCGCGTCTGCCGCTGCCGCCGCGGGCATGGCGATGGGCGGGGACGGCGACGGTGGTGGTGCGGCGGTGGCGATTGCTGGAGGTGACCGGCCCGGCACCGCTGGTGGTGGTGGTGGTGGCGAGTCGCCGCGCCCTACCGGTGACGCGGCCGCTGCGCTGGGCGCCACTGCCGGCTCTGCCACTGGCAGTGTCACCATGTCCACTGACCACGGCGGTGCCGCTACCGGTGCCGGCGGCGGAGGTGGCGGCGGCGGGTTGGATGAGAGCGCGTCGGTGGGCGACGGCGTGGATGACGACGACGACGCGGGCAGCGATGGCGGCAGTGACGATGATGCCGGCGCCGTCGGTGGCGATGGGTGCGATGCCGCCACCGACCCCACTGCCATCCCACCTGGCCTGGCGGGCGACGACGCTGCGTGGCTGGCCAAGCTGGCTGCGTTTGTGGCGCAGGTGCTGGCGGCGGCGCAGCAGTGGCAGCTGCTGGTGACGTACGGCTGCCGGCTGCGGCAGGTGGCGGTGGCGTTACACGCGTGGCTGGGCGGCGACGACGCGTTCAGCCAGGCGCCGCAGCCAGACACGCCGGCGGATGGGTGGAGCGGGGTTGGCAGCGGCGGCAGCGGCGGCGGCGGCGGGGTGCCATCGCTGGCGGCGGCGCTGGCGGGTGCCACGGCAGCGGCTGCTGGTGTGGCGGGCGCATCGCCAGCCGCGTCGTGGCTGGCGGGCGGCGATGGCGGCACGTGGGCGGCGGTGACAGCGTGGCTGCGTGGCGTGGGCAGCGCAGTGGCGCGACCGCTGCGGGGATGGGGCGCGACGGCGGCGGCAGACGCGCTCGCTGCCGGCATCCGCATGGCTACTTTTGCGGCTCGCGTGCGGTGGGCGGCGGCAGGCGCAGAGGTGGCGCGTGTGGGCCGCGTGTTGGCGTCGCTGGAGGCGTCCTTTGGCGACCGACCATCGCTGCATGAGAAGGCGCGCCACCGGCGGTCCAGCATCCTGGAGCACATGGCTGCCATGGATGGCGAGGAGCGCGTGTTCACGCACGTGCGGTCGGTCATGGCCGCCCGCGTCGCCCGCGCGGACGGCATCCTGCGCATGCGCGCGCGCGCGCTGGCGGTGCTGGACCGCCACTTGGGCACGCACGACCGCGACATGACCATCGGCCGCAAGGCGCTGGCGGCGGCGCGTGGCGCGGTGGTGCGCTACATTGCAGCGTGCGGCGGCGGCGACGCGGCCAGCAGCGGCGGCAGTGTCGGCGGCAGCGGGCTGCCAGGCGGCGGCGTGGGTGCAATTCGCGCGCTACGTGCGGGCGGCGGCGGCGGCGGTGGCGGCGAGAGGGAGGACAGCGCGCTGGCGGGCGCGGTGGCGGCCCTTACGGCGGCGGCACGGGGTCAACGCAAACGTGGCGAGACGGCGCTGCTGACACAGACGATGTACCTGCTGGGCTCCACACACCTGGCTGCCTCTGTGCGGCTGGCGGCAACCAGCACGCCCGCCGCGGCGGCTGCCGCAGCAGCGGCGCTGGACGCGTGGCGTGACGGGCTGGACGCGGTGTGGAGCACGCTGGATGTGGTGGACAACTGGGCGGCGGCGGTGTTGCCAGATGAGGCGTCCGCCGACGCCACCGCAGCGGCTGCCACGCTGGCGCGCCTGGGCGCTGCCGGCTGCCTGCTCACCGCCGTGCTGTGCCATGCTGCCACCTCCGCATCTGCGTGGCTGGCAACGCTACTGGACGCCGGCGGTGCCGGGGGAGGCGACGCGCGTGCGCGCGCGGCGGTGCTGACGGAGCGCCAAACGGTGCAGCTGCACCTGCTGGCTGCCTTCTGCGTGCGGGCGTCGTGGGGCGGGGCGGCAGCGCATCCGGCGCGCAACATTGACTTCAGCCGCTACCGCCCCGCGTCCTGGCTGCCCGGCCTGGACGTGTTTGTGGATGACCGCATGCTGCCGCCGCCGCACCTGGCCGCCGCCCTGCGCTCCTGCATTGCCGGCTTACTGGCGCACGGCTCCGCATTTGCAGAGCGCGCGCTGCCGGTGGCGGCAGCGCTGGAGCACGTTGCGGTGCTGCGACTGGGTGACGTGGCCGCCATCGTGGATGCCAAGCTACTGCGCGTGGCGGCGCAGTGCGCCGTGGGCGACCTGGAGGGCGCGGTCGACACGCTGGCGGGCGTGTACCGTGGTGTGGACTGCCCGACGTCAGCATGGGTGGCACCGCCTCCCACCCCTGCATCCTCGCCGGCTGCCTCCCCCACCGTGCCGGCGCTGCCGCTCGGTGGCAGCAGCGCCGACGGCAAGAAGGCGGGTGCAGGTGGCCCCGCCGCCGCCGCCGCCGCTGCCACGACCACCACAGCAGCAGCAGGCGCCAAGCGTGGTGCGGCGGCCGGTGGCGGCGGGGACGGCGCGGCGGGTGCTGGCGGCGTGCGGCGCACCGGCGGCGCAGTGGAGACGCTGGTTGCCACACGGCCGGCGGGCGCGCTGGCGCGGCTGGCGGGCCACTTGCCTCCCAACCACCCTGCCAACAAGGATGCGCTGGCGTGGCTGGCCGCGCCGGCAGACGACGCGCGCCTCGCCCTGCCGCCCGCGCTTGCGCGTGCCTGCCCGCCCAGCACGCTGGCAAACCTGCAGGTGGCGCGCGCGCGCATCTGCCGCCTGCTGGCGGCCTCCGCGCCCGCGGCAGCAGAGCACGCGACTGCCATGGCAGGGGTAGGTGAACCGCCGGCGGCGGTGGCGGCGGCAAGCCGCCTCGTTACCAACCTGTACCACGCGCTGGTGCTGGCAGCAGAACCAACTTTGTTGGCTGGCCGGTCGGGTGTTGCGGCGCTGGCTGACGCCGCCGTCGCCGCAGGCGCCGCCACAGCCACTGACATCGCGCCTCCCTACGCCAGCGGTGGTGGCGCTGACGGTGGGGCGGCACCCGCTGGCGCGGGTACCGGCGCTGGCGGGTGGGCAGCTGATGCGGCATGGCGGGAGGGACTGCTGGCAGGCAGCCGGGCCATCCTGAGCGGCGCGTTGCGTGGTGAACTGGGTGCCGCCGCGCACCTGTCACACCCCGCTCAGGTAGCCCTGTACGGCAGCCCAGACGGCACGCTGCCAGAGGGGCACGCGCAAGGTGGCGCGGCGGCAGCGCCTGCGCCGCCCACCCGCCCGCCATCGCCGTCGCGGCCAAACAGCAGCAGCGGCAAGGGGCGCCCTGGCGCCCCTGCCCCAATTGCCAACCCACGGCCGCCGGCAGCGGCGTCACCCGCCGCGGGGGCGGCAGGTGGAGAGGGTGGCAGTAGCGTGCGGGAGCCCGCGTGGGCGTCCACCGCCGCCGCCGCCGCGCTGGTTGCAGAGGCGTCGGCGCTGGCAGAGGTGGCGCTGGATGCGCGTGGCGCACTGGCGCTGGCGGGTGAGGCACAACGCCTGCTGGCGGCGGCAGCGGCCGGCGTGCGCGCGCTGCCAGCGCTGGGCGACGCGCTCTCCTCCCCGCCGCTGGCGCTGCCAGTGGTGGATGTGTCCACCACCACATGGCTGGCACTGCGCCGCCGCGCTGGCGTCGCGCTGGTGCGCCTGGGGTCTGCCGCTGAGGCGGCCCGCCTGCTGGTGGTGGCGAGCGAGGAGGCGCGCGCGGCGGGCGACGACCTGGCGGCACGCCGGTTGAGCGTCACCGCCGCCGTGGCGCTGCTGGCGGACGGCGAGGTGGAGGCGGCGGGTGAGCGTCTTGCAGCCGTGGTGGCGGATGCGGCAGACCGCGCCGCGCTGTGTGTGGCGGCAGCGTACGTCGGCTCGCCCGTGTATGACGTCGTGGGCCTGCCAGACGGCGAGACGGTAGCAGAGGCTGCCTGCCTGCTGGCGGCCGTGGTGGAGGCTGGTTCAGCGCCGCCGCCTGCGGTGACCGCAGCAGCGGCGGCGGCGGCAGCGCCGCTGCGGGCCGCGCTGGCGCGCGCCGCCCCCGCCCTAGCGCGTGACAGTGGTACCGACACGGCGGCGCTGCTGCGCGCCACCGCGCACGCCATCTTCCTGCAGCGCCTGCACGCCACCAGCATTGACGCCGTGCCGTGGGTGCACGCAGGCGTCGGGTTGGGCTGCGGCGGCATCGCGCTGCCGTTGGCTGGCGCGCGAGCGGGCACTGACACGCTGTACAACCCGTACGCGCGCAGCTACGTGCAAGCGTGCCTGGCACGCGCTGGCGGCAGTGGGTCGCCAGGCGGCCGCCTGGCTACGGCTGCTGCCGCACTGGCTGCCGCAGCACACCTGCTGCCATGCACACCGCCCGGCCTGCTTGCTGACGCCTGCACTGCGGTGGGTGACGCCGCGGCAGCGAGCGGGCTAAGTGCGCCTGCCGGTGCCGCGGCATTGCTGCTGGCTGCCAGTGAGCTGCACTTGCGTGTTGCGGCAGCGGCTGCCGGCACGCGTGGCTGGCTGGGCACCCCTAGCGTGGCTGCCGCGCTGGCCGGGCTGGCGGGCTTGACGCGTGACGTGGCGCGCCTTGGCACGCTGGCACCATTAGGCCGGGCTGCCCCTGTGGCAGCGGTGGCAGCGGCGGGCGCGCTTGCCTCGTGCCGCCGCTGGCGCACCGGCGGCGTGCTGCATGCGGCGTCCGGGCACGCCGGGCTTAATACCGACGGCAGTGGTCAAGGTGGCGACGGCAGTGGTGCCAGCGGTGGCGTTGGGGCTGCAAAGGGCAAGGCGGCGAGTGGCAGTGGGAAGGAGAAAGAGGCGGCGGCAGCGGCGGCGGCAGCAGCAGCCGCGCTGCCCGTCAACACCGACTCCTGGATCCCGCGGTGGGCGCGCGCGCTGCCAGCGGGCATGATTGGGGAGGTGCGCGCGGCACGGCGCGCCGAGGCACGCGCTGCCGGTGCTGCAAAGCAGGCGGCAGATGGTGCGGGCCTGGCGGCGAGCGAGGCGGGTGGTGACGTGGGCATTGCAGGGATGGCGGTGGCGAACGGCATGGCAGCGGCAGCGGCGGCGAGCGGCCCATGGGGCGGTGTCAACCATGTGTGGTCACCGTGGGGCGACGCAGCTGCAGCGGCGTGGCTGCGCGCCGTGACGGAGGTGGTGCCGGCCGCGCTGCCGTCGCCGCCTGACGCCTGCGCGCTGCTGGCGCTTGCTGCACCGCCGCCGCCGTCGGGTGATGCACCCGCTTCAGCTGCCAGCGTGCGGGGTGTTGTACACTGCGTCTTGGATGCGCCGCCGCCGCCGTCCGGTGGCCCGCTTCCCACGGCCGTGGTGTGCTCTCTGGTGGCAGCGTCGGTGACGGGCGGCGACGGTGGGCGGGTGAGCGTGGATATCATTGTTGGTCCGGCGCCACCCACAACCGCCACGCCGTCGGGCGCCGGTGGCGCTCCACCAGCAACCACGGCGCCGCCAGCCGGTGCACCCGTCGCCGCCACCGCTGCATCGCCGGCAGCGTCCGGCAGCCGGCCGTCGTCATCATCGTCCACCACGCGTGGTGGCGCACCGGTCGCACCAGCGGCAGCGGCACCGGTTAGTGCGCCGGCTCCCGCGCCGCCTCGCGTTGCCATGCCGTCCGGGCCGCGGGCGCCGGACGCCACCAAAGACATTGCGCTGGTGACGCCCACCGGCATCCCAGCGGATGCGCTGGAAGGCACGCTCGGGGAGGTGACGGGCGCGTGGCGGGCGCTGCGAATGGTTTGTGACCCCGCGTACGCGGCCGCGTGCGGCATCGTGACGGAGGGTGATGCGCCTGCCAGCGGCGCCAGTGCCGTCGCCAGTACCACTGGCGCACCGCCGGCTGGCGGCGGCGGGAGCGGGCCACGCATTTCTTCAGCAGGTGGCAACACGGCAAAGGGCGCCAGTGGCGCCAGTGCGGCACCCCCGCCGCCGCCAGCGTATGTTGGCCCCGCCGTGGATGTTGCAGCAGGCGGCGAGCGCACCGCCCGCACCGCATTGCGCACCTTGCTGGCGTTGCTTGCCGCCGGCCTGCCGGCTGGGACCGGCGCCAGCAGCGCCAGTGATGTGGTTGATGCCGCGCTGGCCACGCTGCTGAGTGGCGAGGCTAACGGCGCCGCTGCAGCTGCCGGCGCCACGGGTGCGAGTGGCTCAGGGGCGGCGGCAGCGGTAGCACCAGCGAAGGGGAGCGGTGGGGCAAAAGGCGGCCATGCCGCTGGTGCAGCTGCCGGCGCCGTGCCGCCGCCGACGGGTGGCGCACCACCGCCTGGCAGCACTGCCGCCGCTGCCGCCGCCGCCGCCGCACTGGTGTTTGACGCCGACGCGCCGCCGGGGGCGGAGGGCAGCAGCAGCCGCGCCACGCTGGCGGCGCTGGAGGCGGTAGTGCGCACGTTCCGGGACGGCGAGGCGGTGCGCAGCGGACCGCTGGCTGCCGCTCTGCGTGTCCTGCTGCTGACCGGCGAGCAGAGTTTGTAAAACAATTGAAGCGACAGGGCGACTGTGCAGGGGGGTGTTCAATCATTAGTTAGTCAAAGCGCACCACCAGCTTGGGCTTGCGGGTGGAGTGCTTGACCGCCACGATCTTGTCGCCCACCACAAAGTCAGCAAAGCCCTCCAGCATGATGCCGCACTCGCTGCCCTTCTTCACCGACTCCACCTTGTCCTTCAGGTGCATGAGGGAGGCGAGGGCGGGCGCTTCGCCCACCGTGGCGCCGTCGCGCACCACCAGGAAGCGGGACATGCCAGACTTGGCAAAGGTGCCCTCTGTGATGACGCACCCCGCCACGCGTGCGGGCGTGGCAGCCTTGCTGTTCAGGGCAAACAGCGCCTTCACCTCCGCCGTCGCCACGTTGGTGTCCTCCTCCACCGGCGCCATGTGGTCCGCCAGCAGGTCACACACGGCGTCCAGCAGGTGGTAGATGACGCGGCCCGACGTGATGGTCAGCTTGCGGCGCTCGGCGGACTTGGCGACGGGCGCCGCCACCTTGGCGTTGAAGCACAGGATGTGCGCCGTCATGTCCGCCGCCAGCTGCACGTCCTGCTCCGACAGCTCGCCCACGGAGGAGTGCACCACGCGCGGCAGCACCTCGCGCGTGGCAGAGGGCACCCGCGACAGCGCGTCCTGCAGCGCCACGAGGGAGGCGGAGGAGTCCGCCTTGATAATGAACGCCACCTGCTTGGGTCCCGTGCTGCCGCTGCCGCTGCCACCCGCCGCCGCGGCCGCCGCCGCCGCAGCTGCTGCCACCGCTACCGCTGGCGCGTCACCACCCTCGCCGCCCGCCTCCACGGTGGACGCCAGCGCGGCGGCGGCGGCGTGGTCCATGCGCACCTCCGACTGCTGCCCGCCCTGCTGCCGCAGCCGCCGGCCGGAGGCATCCAGGCCCACCACGCGGCCGTCCCGGCCCTCCGCCAGGATAGCCACCTCCCACGGCTGCAGCTGCAGGTCAGGTGGGATGGGCGCGCCCGCCTTGCGTAGGTTGCGCCGCTTGCGCTCGCGGTCCAGTGCCGCCTGGAACGCGGCGCGCCGCTTCCGCCGCGAGTCGTACTCCTCCCGCTCCACCGCGCGCTTGAACGCGTCTGCCGTCGATACCGCTGCCAGCGACTGCGCCTTGGCGCGCCGCGCGCGGCCCTCCACCACCGCCTTGGCACGCTCCTCGTCTGGCACCACCAGAACGTACTCGCCCGCGGTGGGCACGCCCTTCAATCCCAGCACACGCACCGGCGTGCCGGGCGGCGCGGCAGGCACATCCACCAGTGCGCCAGCACCCTCGCCACCGCCGCCGCCGTCGCCACCACCCTTGCTACCACCACCCTTCCCCTTCCCCTTCCCACCGCCGCTGCCGCCGCTGTTTAGGATTGCCGCCGCTGCCGCCTCGTTCGTCTGCAGCGCCTTCACCTTGCCGTACTCGCTGCCCGCCACCACGATGTCGCCCACCCGCAGCGTGCCCCACCGCACGATCGTGTCTACCGTCACGCCCACCCCCTTCCCAATCTTGCTGTCAATAATCACCGCCTCGCCCTCCGCCGCCGCCGCCGCCCGCAGGTCCATCATCTCCGCTTGCAGCTGGATGGCCTCCATCAGTGCCTCCAGCCCTTTGCCGCTCTGGGGGGGGGGGGGGGGGGGGGGGGGGGGGGGGTGGTGGCCCCCTCCTCACGCCCGCGCGGGCACACACACAAACACGCACCTTGGCGGAAATGGGGACAATGGGTGAGTCGCCTGCAAATGGCCCGGTGGCCAGCCCGACCTCCAGCAGCTGCTTGCCCACCCGCTCCACCGCGCTGTCGGCGTCCACCACGTCACACTTGGTGACGGCCACAATCACCGGCAGCGCCGCCTCCCGGATTGCCGTCACGCACTCCTTCGTCTGCGGCATGACGCCATCCTTGCCGTCCACCACCAGCACCACCAAGTCAGTCAGCGCGGCACCGCGGCGGCGCATGGATGCAAACAAGGCGTGGCCGGGCGTGTCCAGAAATGTGATGAGGCCGCTGCCCGCGCCGCCGCCGCCACCTTTCCCTTTGGCGCCTGCCGCCGCCGCCGCGTGCGGTGACACGGAGAACGCCGCCACGCTCTGCGTGATGCCGCCCGCCTCCCGCTCTGCCACCTTCGTCCCACGCAGCGCATCCAGCAGCGTCGTCTTGCCTGCATGTTTGGGGGTGAGTGTGTACTCGTGTGTGCTGCGTGTGTTATGTGCATGTACACCCCCCCCCCCCCCCCCCCCCCCCCCCCCCCCCAACGCACCATGGTCAACGTGGCCCATGACGGTCACAATGGGCGGCCGCGCAGGGTAGCCGGCAGCGGCAGCGTCTTCTGACGTGGGCAGCGGCGTCGCCTCGCGGTCGCGCCGCCGCGTGTCAGCCCGCTTCACCCGCTGCTTCATCTCCAGCACCACCACCTCCGCCACCTCGGGGTCAATGACGTCGTCTGCCGTCAAGCCCACCTCACCCAGCTCCTCCAGCTTGCTCAGCAGCCGCTCCACCTTCAACCCCATGCGCACCGCAAGCTCCTTCACCGGCATGTCGTCGGTGATCAACACAACGCGCGCCACCTGCAGCGTTGCGGTACGGCGCTTCATGAGCGCGCGGGGCAGCCGCGTGCCGGTCGCTACCACACGCCGCCCAAACGCGCCAGGCCGGCCGCCGGCGGCACCACCCGAAGCTGCCGCTGCCGCTGCCGCCACCCGCGCCGCTGCCGCTGCCACACCCACCGCGCTGCCACCAGTGGTGGGTGCGCTACGCCGGAAGCCGGCTGCACCCGCAGCAGCGGCACCACCACCACCACGGCGTCCAGACATGCTGCCTACCGCACCGCGGTCGCCGCTGCCGCCCGGCCCCCGCCGTGCCGCGTCTGCCGCCCGGCTCTCGTTCATCACGCGCAGCCGTGCAAACTCCTCGCGCATGCGCCGGAAGGCGTCCACAGCAGATGATGACGCGGTTGGTGCCGCCGCCGCTGTTGGGGTTGGTGCTGCCGATGCTGATGACGTGGACGGTGCTGCAGCCGGTGCAGGCGTCGAAGCGGACGCGGGCGCAGACGCTGCCGACGGCGGCGCAGGGCGCGGCGGCAGGGTGGCGCCAAACAAACTACGACCCACCGCCGCCTTGGCGGCAGCTGTGGGGGCGGCGGATGACTGTGGCGGTGGCGAAGATGCAGACGGCGGCGGTGTGGCAGCCCGCATCCATGCCGGTCGCGCTGCCGCCGCGCCACCACTACCGCCTCCGACGCCGACACGGCCGCTGCCACCGCCGCCGCCGCCAAACATGGCTGACAGGTTGGACATGGGCGTGCTAGGCTTGCCGCCGGAGCCGGCAGCAGCAGTCGATGACGGTGGCGGCTGTGGTGGCCGGGCGGTGGAGGCAGCTGCGGCTGCGGGAGCGCGGCTGCCTGCTGCCCAAGGTGGTGACGGCGGCTTGGATGGCGGCGCGGTGGCCATGCCAGCTGCCGCCGCCCATGATAACGGCGGCAGGTGAGGAGGCGCTACCACAAGCCCCCTCGCCCGCCACACTGCACCCACCCGCCCCGCTGCCATCACTGCCGCCGCCATTTGGGGGTGGGGGAATCAGCGTCAGCAGCAGCGTCAGTCAGTCAGAAGCAACCAGGCAGCAGCGTCAGCGTCAGTCAGTGAAGCAGCAGCAGCGGCTACAGCCACTAAGCAGCAGCGCAGTACCACTACCAGCTTCCGAGTACCACCACCAGCAGCAGCAGTCAGCAAGCACCAGCGTCAGCCGCGTCAGTCAGTCAGCAGCAGCAGTCAGCAGCAGCAGCAGTCAGCAGCAGCAGCAGCAGTTAGGAGCAGCAGTAGGAGGGCTAGGGCCGTGGTGTGCAATAATGAGTGCTAAATGTAGCGGGTAGCGAACCAAAGTGGCAATGGAAGTTACGATTATAGGGGGATGGGAGAGGGTGGGTGGTAAGAGAATTGTGGGCTGGCGTCGCGGTGGCGGCACTATTTGTGGCAATGTGGCGTAGTGGAGGGGGTGGGACCGGTGCATTAACGTTAAACCGCCCCGCATTAATTAACCCACCCCCGCATTACAGTAAACAGGGGCAAGATACCCCAATGTTTATGCCGCCAAACATGCTTGACTGAAGTATTATCACGCTCACACACTAGTAAGCCATAAGTGCACACATGGTGCCGTGTGTGTAGTGCAATCGGTAGCGGTAGTGGGGTCGAATTTCTGCACTACCATTATAGCGGACGACAGTGGGTTGATTTTAACCCACTTCCGCATTAGCCCCGCATTAATGCGCCAACGGACGCAAGGGGCGGGTCACAGGCATGTGACACGCATAATAGCGGCGCGGCGACGCAGCAAAACGCCTGCAGAAAATCACCCCGCATGCCAGTTTGGGGTGGACGCTGCCGCGTGTGGGGC
>ERZ778022.3021-NODE-3021-length-16432-cov-3.680161_pt1 | contig 16432 bp, 16 predicted proteins | sample MGYA00375752_ERZ778022 | MGnify/ENA primary metagenome ERZ778022 (study PRJEB29350, sample SAMN05389826) | bioreactor metagenome | isolation source: Thiocyanate bioreactor | place: South Africa: University of Cape Town | collected 2014-04-04 ... | reverse complement strand
TCTTCCGGCTTTCCAACAGCCGGGGTTACTGAAGAGGCACACCTTCATTGCCGGACGTGCGGTCGGGTTCTCCCGCCAATCCATGGCAGACAAAGCCGAATTGAAGCCTAGGCGGGCTTCGGTTCACCGTTCGCGCATTTGCGCATGCTTGGTTCCGGGGTCTCCACCGGCTGGTTCCAGAGCGTTGCCGCATCTGCCCTTTGTCCTCCGGGGTTTTCCCGGAGATACCTGGATATGGGGAATACCGAGATGGCTTCTGCACGTATTATCGACTTCCTGAACACCCGACGTCCCGACGGCCCGTGCCTTGTGGTCGACCTCGATGTCGTGCGCGACAACTTCAAGGCCTTCCGCCATGCGCTGCCCGACAGCGCGATCTACTATGCCGTGAAGGCCAACCCGGCGCCGGAAATCCTGCGCCTGCTCGCCTCCATGGGCTCCAACTTCGATTGCGCGTCCGTCGCCGAGATCGAAATGGCGCTCGATGCCGGCGCGACCGCTTCGCGCATCTCCTTCGGCAACACGATCAAGAAGGAACGCGACGTCGCCCGCGCTCATGCGCTCGGCGTCTCGCTCTTTGCCGTCGACAGCCATGAGGAAGTCGAGAAGATCTCCCGTGCCGCCCCCGGCGCGCGCGTCTTCTGCCGCGTCCTGACGGATGGCGAGGGCGCCGAATGGCCGCTGTCGCGCAAGTTCGGCTGCGTGCCGCAGATGGCCGTCGACGTGCTCGTCTACGCGCACCAGCTCGGCCTCACGTCCTACGGCGTCTCGTTCCATGTCGGCTCGCAGATGACGAAGCTCGACGCCTGGGATTCGGCCCTTGCCGATGCCAAGCGCGTCTTCGTGCAGCTCGCCAAGCAGGGCATCGAGCTGAAGATGGTCAATATGGGCGGCGGCTTCCCGACGAAGTACCTGCGCGACGTGCCGTCGGCCGAAGCCTATGGCCAGGCGATCTTCGGCGCGCTCAAGAAGCACTTCGGCAACCACATCCCGGAAACCATCATCGAGCCGGGCCGCGGCATGGTCGGCAATGCGGGCGTGATCAAGGCGGAAGTCGTCCTCGTCTCGAAGAAGTCGGACAACGATAACCACCGCTGGGTCTTCCTCGATATCGGCAAGTTCGGCGGCCTTGCCGAAACCATGGACGAGGCGATCCGCTACCCGATCCGCACCGGGCGCGACCAGGACGAGATGGAGCCCTGCGTGCTCGCCGGCCCGACCTGCGATTCGGCCGACGTGATGTACGAGAAGAACATGTATCCGCTGCCGATCACCCTTTCGATCGGCGACGAGGTTCTGATCGAAGGCACCGGCGCCTACACGACGACCTACTCGGCCGTCGCCTTCAACGGCTTCGAGCCGCTCAAGGCCTACGTCATCTGACGACCGGGCGCTCCCGTCCCTGCGGGAGCGCCAGCTTCACAATTCATTCTGGATACCGTCTGAATCGGTTTTGAGTGCGGGAGGCCCGGAGATGGCCACTGTTCTTGATTCTGTCCGCGCGTTCTTCGCGCATGCCGCCTTCACCATCGACCGGGAAAACGCCGGCGACATCGTCGCGCGCGAGCGCCTGCTCGACCGCGTCATGGGCAAGGGGCGCTTCCGCAAGTCCTCCGAAAAGCTGCGTCGGGGCCGCCTGCCGGCCGAGGGCCTCGCCCTTGTCGCGCGCGATGCGGATGGCCATGTCATCGGCACGGTGCGCCTGTGGGATGTCGAGGCGGGCGTCGATGCCGATGGCAATGCCGTTCCGGCGCTGCTGCTCGGCCCGCTTGCCGTCGATTGCGCACACGAGGGCAAGGGGATCGGCGGGGCGCTGATGCGCGCGGCGATCACCGAGGCGCGCGACCGCGGCCACGGCGCGGTGCTGCTCGTCGGCGATCCCGAATACTATGAGCGCTTCGGCTTCTTTGCCGAGAAGGCGCGGCACCTCGTCATGCCCGGCCCGTTCGAGCGTCGCCGCTTCCTGGGACTGGAGCTGAAGGACGGCTGGCTGGGCGGCGCGGCGGGCGTCCTCGTCGCGAGCGGCCGGCGCCTTTCCGCGGGGCTGCGCAAGGCGGCCTGAGGGTGGGATGATCCAATGGGAATTTGATTTTTATCATTGTTATCATTGGAGAAATTTCAACACTCGCGCAAATTCCGGCGATAGTTGGAGTTCGTCAAGCCTTCATTTGATTCATCTCAAATGGTTAGGCCTTCCGGCCGCTTCATAGTCACGCCGCAAAGAAGAGTCGTGACTGATGGAGAGACGACATGAAGAATATGGGTATGGGCATGCTGGGCGCCGCCGCCCTCAGCCTGGCCGCTATCGCAAGCCCGCTGCACGCGGCTGACCTCGCCGAACGCATGGCGCCGCCGGAGGCGACGATCGACGTCGCGGCGAAGAGCCCGTGGCAGATCCGCGTGCGCGGCCTCGGCGTGATAACCGAGAACAGCGGCTTCGTCGACGGGATTCCCGGATCCGACCTGTCCTTCTCGGATACGGTGGTGCCGGAACTCGACATCTCCTACTTCTTCACGGACAATATCGCCGCCGAACTCATTCTCGGTACGACCTATGCGAATGTGACGGCCGACGGCTCGATTGCCGGCCTCGGCAAGGTGGGCAAGACCTGGCTGCTGCCGCCGACATTGACGCTGCAATATCATTTCACCGATCTCGGCGCCTTCAAGCCCTATGTCGGCGCGGGCGTGAACTACTCGCTGTTCTACCACCAGTCCGGCACTGGTGCCTTTACGGACCTCGACGTGAAGAATACGCTGGGTGCGGCGCTTCAGGTGGGCTTCGACTACATGCTGGACGACCACTGGGGCATGAACTTCGACGTCAAGAAGCTGTTCCTCGAGCCGGAATGGAAGGGCACCACAGGTGGCGGCACGCTCACCGGCAAGGCCAAGCTCAATCCCTGGCTGATCGGCACGGGCGTGACCTACCGCTTCTGAGCCAGGGAAAGGGCCTGCTTCATTGAGGCGGGTTTCCAAGCTTATCCATCAACGCGGCCGGGGATTTGACACTCCGGCCGCGACATCCTATGTACGGGCGAAGGGTGAGAGCCCCTGCCGTCCGCGAGCGCAAGCTTTGGTGAAGTCTCTCCAGAATCGATCGGTCTTCCAGCATCACGCATGCGACCCGGTGGCAATGCGGGCCCCCTCCGAAACGACGCATGCCACGACTGGAGTTCCGACATGCGTCCATCATCGACGCCACTACCCTCCCTCGATGCCCTGAAGGACCAGGCAAGGCGGCTGCGCGCGCGCTTTTCCGCCGAGGGGCAGGACATTTCCCATTCCCGCGCGCTCGAGCTCATCGCGGCGCAATACGGCTTTCGCGACTGGAACACGCTGCATGCGGCCGTCGGCAACCGGCCGCCCTTCGATCCCTGGATGCTGGGCGCGCGCGTGCGCGGTCATTATCTTGGCCAGCCGTTCGATGCCGAGGTGCTGGGCGTGCAGGCGGTGACGAGCCAGCCCGGCCGCTACCGCATGACCCTGCATTTCGACGAGCCGGTGGACGTGGTCACCTTCGAAAGCTTCTCGGCCTTCCGCCACCGCGTGACGTGCACCGTCGACGAGACGGGGCGGACGACCGAGAAGACCTCCAACGGCAGGCCGCATCTCGAACTCGAATGGTGATCGCTCAGAACGATCCCGAAAACCGCATCGCAAGGCCGTCGACCCTGAATCCGGCGGCCTTGTCCGTTTCGCGGCGCACAAGGTGGCTGTATTCCAGCGCCGCGGCGGCACCCTTTGCGAGCGTATAGGTGAGGGTCGCGGTCGTCGCGGTCGTGCGCGTGCGGTAATCGTAATAGAGCCAGTCGCTGCGGGCGTGCTCGTAGGCGAGGGCGAGCTTCAGCCGTTCCGTCAGCGCCGTTTCCAGCGACAGGCCTGCGGTGCGCACGTCCTCGCCGAGCGGGTCGTCGATATCGGCAAGCTGCATGTCCCGCCCGAACTTCGCCTTGAAAACGGTGTCCCGAGGGAGCGGGATGGCGAGTTCCGCCTTCAGGAAGGGCCGGGTGCGGTCGACCGTCAGGCCGAGCTCGGGGCTGCCGACGCGCACGATGCCTGCCTCCGCCATCAGCGTGATGCCGTCGCCGAAGGCGCGTCCATAGGCGAGGGAACCGCGCAAGGTCTCTGCCGGGAAGCGGTCGAGCGGATGCTGCTGGCCGGCGGGAATGCGGTTCGTGCGGTATTGCAGCGCAATGCCCGCCTCGCCGCCGAGAAGCGGGCGGATATGGCCGCCGGTGAGATCGAGCAGCCGGTTGTCCGCTTCGAGCCGGGTGTGCGGAAGGGCGGGCAGGGTGAAGCGTGCCTTTCCCCGGTGCAGGCTGGACAGGGCGGCGACAAGACGGCTCTTGCCGCCGGCGTGCTCCACGGTGATCCCGGCGCTGGCGGCGGCGGCGACCTCGGCCTTCCGGTAGCCGATCAAGAGCCCCGGCAGGGCGAGGAAGAGGTCGCCTTCCTGCCGGTGCTCGATGCCGCCCCTGAGGGTGAGCTTCACCGCCTCGCCCAGATCGCGGTCGAGGCCGAATTCGACGCCGGCCCGCCGCTCGTCGGCGAAACGGTAGCGGGCGAGGCGCCTGGCGCTCGCATTCAGCCCGTAGGCGAATTCGGAGTCCTCCAGCGCCAGGCTGCCACGCAGGGAGAGCTTGGCCTCGGTGAATGGAGAGGAAAGAGCGGACGGATCCTTGAAGACATGCCCGGTCCAGCCGCCACCGACGCTGTAATCGTTGGTTGAGTCGGCGTTTGCCGGGCTGCAGAAGGCGGCTACGAAAACCGCACAAAGGAGGCCGCGAAACAAGCCCATCGGAATTTGCCCCTGTCCGTTTCTGAAACGGAATCCTAGGGTTGCATGGTTAAAAATGCCCTCATTGGTTGATTTTAACCTGGCAAATGCAAACTAAAGTACTTGGAGTTGTGTCCGGTAGGGATTCGTTAAACTTGTCTTTATTATGGTTAACTATTTGCTATGATTGGGAAATCGGGTTGAGTAAATCGAAGTTCATATTACCATTGATTGTGCATCCAAGAGGTGTGCAACCAAAGGAGAGAGAGCGCATGAACAAGACCCGCATCATCGCCATCGCAACCGTCATCGCCCTTGCCGGCGCCGGCCAGGCTTCGGCCGGCGGCCTGCTCGGCCTCGGCATCCTCAGCGGCAACAAGACCAAGACCGGCGGCATCGTGATCGCCCCCAGCATCGGCGTCGGTAACGTCCTCAGCGACAACGACGGCAACAAGGTTCTGAACGGCGTGCTGAGCAACAATCTCAATGGCACGCTGTCCGGCATCCTGAACGGCAATGCCCTCGGCATCCTCGGCGGCAGCGACTGCGGCTGCAAGTCCCGCAAACACTGACCGCACCTTCCCGCCCTGCCCCTGCGGCCAGTGGGCCCGGGAGAGCTTGCTCTCCCGGGTTTTCGCATGGGTTCAGCCGGCGAGATCGATCACGCCGCAATCGCCGGCGTCGCTGGCGAAGGCGAGGAGCTTGCCGTTGCGGCTCCAGGCCATGGAGGTGACGGCGCCCTTGCCGGGCCGGCGCAGCAGCACTTCGCGGCTGTCGGCGAAGCGGGCGGCGAGCACCATGCCGTCGGAATAGCCGATGGCGACGACGTCCTCGCCCGGATGGCAGGCGACGGAAGTCACCATGACATCGGCGCGGGTGCCGAGTTCCAGCGGCGGCTTGCCCATCGGGCCGTCCTTGGCCGAAAAGGGCCAGACGATGGCGGCGGGGGCGCCGGAAGAAGCGAGCCACTTGCCCTTGGCGGACCAGGAGAGCGACTTCACCTTGGCCGGATAGCCGGTCATGCGCATGTGGCGGGTCTCGGCGCCGGGCTTGGCATCGAGCTTCCAGCCGTGCAGCGCGTTTTCCTGCATGCTGGTGACGACGAAGCGGCCGTCCGGCGAGAAGGTGATGCCGGTATGCGCGCCCTTCCATTCGAGATCGACCGGCGGGGCGGCCATGGCGACCCAGTGCAGCGACGCGCCGTTGTAGCGGGCGGCGCCGATGCGCAGGCCCTTCGGCGCAAACGCGATGCCCTCGACCGAGCGGCCCTCGGTGAATTCCCTGATCGTGCCGTCGGCAAGGCGAACGCGCGCGGTGCGGCCTTCCGCGAAGCCGACGGCGGCCTGCGGGCCGGCGGCGACGACGGAGATCCACTTGCGCGGCACTTCGGCGAGAAGCGTCGCGCTGCCGTCGGCGGCGATGCGCAGCACTTTGCCGTCCTCGCCGCCTGTTATCAGCGTGTCGTTCGCCTCGTCGCGCACGCAGGCGAGCAGGCCGTCATGCGCCTCGGTGACCTTCTCGCCCTGGTCGAGGCGGTGGATGGCGCCGGAGGCGGTGGCAAAGAACGGCACGTCGCCGAGGAAGGCGGCCGCGACGACGTGGCCGTCGAGATCGAGAGGCGCGACTGTCGGCATTATCGGGTCTTTTCCTTCACGCTTTCCGGCATCATGCTTTCTGCACCTCGCAGGCCTTGAACGTGCGCTCGATCTTCTCGCGGTCGAGATCGCGGCCGATGAAGACGAGGCGGCTTTCGCGCGTCTCGCCATCCTTCCAGGCGCGCTGGTGGTCGCCCTCGACGATCATGTGCACGCCCTGCACGACATAGCGCTCGTCATCGCCGGCAAAGGCGATGATGCCCTTGAGGCGCAGGATGTTCGGGCCGTCCGTCTGTGTGATCTTCTGGATCCAGGGGAAGAAGCGCTCGGGGTTCATCTCGCCGCCGCGCAGCGAGATCGACTGCACCGTCACGTCATGGATCGGCGAGACGCCGTGGTCGTGGTGATGGTGGCCATGGTCATGATCGTGGTGGTGATGGTCGTGATCATGATCATGATGGTGGTGATCGTGGTCGTGATCATGGTGATGATGGTCATGGCCGCAATCGGGGCCGCAGACATGGTCCGGGTGATCGTGGTCGAGGAAATGCGGATCGTTCTCCAGCGCGCGTTCCAGGTTGAACGCACCCTGGTCGAGAACCTTGGTGAGGTCGATCTCCGAGCGGGTCGTGCGGTGGATGCGGGCGGACGGGTTGATGGCGCGCACCGTGGCCTCGACCCGGGCGAGTTCTTCGGGGCTCACGAGGTCGGTCTTGTTGATCAGCACGACGTCGGCAAAGGCGATCTGGTCCTCGGCCTCGCGGCTGTCCTTCAGGCGCAGCGGCAGGTGCTTGGCGTCGACGAGGGCGACCACGGCGTCGAGCTCGGTCTTCTGGCGCACGTCGTCGTCCATGAAGAAGGTCTGGGCGACCGGCACGGGATCGGCAAGGCCGGTGGTCTCGACGATGATGGCATCGAAGCGGCCGGGGCGGCGCATCAGGCCTTCCACCACGCGGATCAGGTCGCCGCGCACGGTGCAGCAGATGCAGCCGTTGTTCATTTCGTAGATTTCCTCGTCCGACTCGACGATCAGGTCGTTGTCGATGCCGATCTCGCCGAACTCGTTGACGATGACGGCATATTTCTTGCCGTGGTTGTCGGTGAGGATGCGGTTCAGCAGCGTCGTCTTGCCGGCGCCGAGATAGCCGGTGAGCACGGTGACGGGAATGGGCTTGGGAAGGGCTGTTTCGGTCATGGGAACCTCGAACGGGTACGGGGACGCCAAGCGTCCGGTCGGCGACTGATATAGGAGATCGCAAGGGCCAGCGCAAATCCCGGACGCGACGTTTCGCGGTCAGCGGAGCGCATCCGCGTCGAAGGCGGCGACGTCCTCGAGGAGGGCGACGAGGCCGCGAACGGCATGGGCGATGAGTTGCTCTCCCCTTTCCGCCGTCGCGGCGGCGGCATCGCCGGCCGCACCCTTCGGGTTGAGGTCGGACATCTTCCAGCCAAAGGCATGCGGACCATAGGCGCGCAGATGCGCAAAGCGCGCGGCGAACGCCGCCTGGCGCGAGCCGAAGCGCTCGGCCTTGTCCATGCGGACCAGCTCGGGGTGGAGGGCGAGCATGACGGAGGTTTCTATGTCTCCGCCGTGGATGTCGATGGCCTTGTCCTCCGGCGCGATCCAGCCCTCGGGCTGGCCGAAGCGGGTCCAGGCGGTGGCGACGACGAGCATGTCGAGCCGGATGCGCGCCTCGGTCGCGACGATGGTCATCAAGGGTGAATTGCCGCCATGGGCGTTGAGCAGCACGAGCTTGCGGATGCCGAAGCGGTGGAGGTCCTCGGCGATGCGCAGCCAGCGCTCCACCGCCTCGCCATAGCCGAGCGAGCGGGTGCCCGGCACGTCGAGATGCTCGGGCGAGTAGCCCACCGGCTCTGCGGGCAGGACAGTGACGGGCAGGTGCGGCGGCAGCGCTGCCATCAGCCTGTCGGCGATGCCCTTGGCGATCAATGTGTCCGTTTCCAGCGGCAGGTGCGGGCCGTGGCCCTCATGGGCGCCGAGCGGCAGGACCGCGATCCAGTCCGCGCGGTCTTCCGGCGCCAGCATGGGGTCGTTTTCGGTCCATCGCGTCCTGGGATGCGCCATGGTGTCTCTCCGATCCTTACTTGCCGCCAGCCTTCTTCCTCTGTCATACAAGGCCGCGCCCGCGATGCAAGGGCGGTGCAGGAGGCGATGCATGGGCAAGAAGCACAAGGACGGCAAGAAGGCCAAGAAGAAGAAATCGCACGAGGATGTCTCGGGCACGGGCCTTGCCACCGCCGTCGTGAATGCGGCGCGCTCGATGCGCACGGTGCTTTCCCGCAATCTCCTGGCGACCGGCCTTTATGCAGGGCAGGATGGCGTGATCCTCGCGCTCGCCGAAGAGGGCGGTCTGACGGCCGGCGCGCTGGCCGCCCGGCTCGGCGTCAAGGCGCCGACCATGACGCGCACCATCGGCCGCCTGGAGGCGCAGGGCTTCGTCGAGCGCAGGCCGGACGAAACCGATGGACGGCTGACCGTCGTGCATCTCACCGAGGCCGGCCGCGCGTCCATCGACCGCATCACCGAGGCGGGCCGCCTCAGCGAGCGGCAGGCGGCCGACGGCTTCAGCGAAAAGGACGTGCGCCATCTCCTCAAGCTGCTGCGCGCCATGGATGAGAACCTGCATGCCGCCATGCCGGACACGCGGGGTGAAAAGGCGGTTGCCGAGGACATTTAAACTGTTTAAATAAACGGTTTTAAAGCCGCGTTGCTGCGCGTTCTTGGGGAGGGGTCGTGGCACAGAAAATCAAGCTTTCCACCATCGCGGAGACGCTCGGCGTTTCCACGGCGACGGTATCGCTTGCGCTGAGGGACAGTCCTCTTGTCGCCGCTGCGACGCGGGACCGGATCAAGGAACAGGCACGCGCGCTCGGCTATATCTACAACCGCCGCGCGGCGAGCCTTCGCACCTCCCGCTCGGGCATCATCGGCGTCGTCGTGCACGACATCATGAACCCGTTCTATGCGGAAATCCTCAAAGCCATCGAGAGCGAGCTCGATCGCGACCGGCAGACCTTCATCCTCTCCAACCACTACGATTCGGTCGAGAAGCAGCGCAATTTCGTCGAGACGCTGCTGCAGCTCGGCGGCGACGGGGTGATCATGTCGCCGGCCATCGGCACGCCGCCGGAGGACATCCAGCTTGCCGAGGACAACGGTATGCCGGCGATCCTGATCGCGCGCTCCATCGACGGCCTCGACGTGCCGATCTTCCGCGGCGACGACAGCTACGGCATCTCGCTCGCCACGAACCACCTGATCGGCCTCGGCCACCGCACCATCGCCATGGTGGGCGGCACGGACCAGACGTCCACCGGGCGCGACCGCTACCAGGGCTATGTCAACGCGCTGCGCAAGGCCAATATCGAGGTCGATCCCGGCCTTCGCATCCCGGGCCCCCGCACCAAGCAGGGCGGCTTCGAGGCGGCGGTGCATTTCCTCTCGCTGCCGCAGAAGCCGACGGCGGCCGTCTGCTGGAACGACCTCGTGGCCATCGGCCTCATGAACGGCATCGCCCGCGCCGGCCTCGTGCCCGGCCGCGACGTCTCCGTCACCGGCTATGACGACCTGGAGGAGGCGGCGATCGCGACGCCCGCCCTCACCACCGTCTGGAACGGCCAGTCGGAGGTCGGGCGCAACGCCGCCCGCGCGCTGCTCGACAAGCTCTCCGGCAGCCACGAGCCTGACGGCATCCATCTCATCAAGCCGGAAATGCGCATCCGGCAATCGACCGGACCGCTGAAGCCGCATCCGGAAGGCTGAGGCGCCTGTCGCAGAAGGAGGTTTTCGCCATGGCGTCGAAGACACGCATTCTCGTGCCCGGCGCGATCCGCGAGCGGGTGCTCGATCGTCTGAGGGAGGGCTTCGACGTCGTGCGCATCGACCGGGCGGATCCCTCCCTTCTCGCCCGCTCCGAGGCGGCGAGCATTTCGGGCGTTGCCGTTTCGGGCAGCTTCGGCGCTGCGATGATCGAGCACCTGCCTTCGCTGGAGATCATCGCGAGCTTCGGCGTCGGCTATGACGGCATCGACGTGCAGGCCGCCGCCGGGCGCGGCATCGCCGTCACCAACACGCCGGACGTGCTGAACGACGAGGTGGCGGATACCGCCATCGGGCTCCTCATCAACACCGTGCGCCGCCTGCCGCAGGCGGAGGCGTGGCTGCGCGAGGGGCGCTGGAAGCGCGAGGGCGCCTTCCCGCTGACGCCGCTCAGCCTGCGCGGGCGCAAGGCCGGCATCTATGGCCTCGGCCGCATCGGCCTTGCCATCGCCGAGCGGCTGAAAGGCTTCGGCATCGAGATCGCCTATCACACGCGCCGGCCGCACGAGGGCGTGCCCTATGCCTACCATCCGTCCCTGACGGCGCTCGCCGAGGCCGTCGACATCCTGATCGCCATCGTGCCAAAAACGCCGGAGACGCACAGGACGATCGACGCGGCGATCCTGCGGGCGCTCGGGGCAAACGGCGTGCTGATCAATGTCGGGCGCGGCTGGACGGTGGACGAGGCGGCGCTGGCCGCGGCGCTGGAGGACGGCGTGATCGCCGCCGCGGGTCTCGACGTGTTCTACGACGAGCCGAACGTGCCGGAGGCGCTGCTCGCCCAGCCGAACGCCACGCTGCTGCCGCATGTCGCCTCCGCCTCGGTCGTGACGCGCGATGCCATGGCCGATCTCGTGGTGGACAATCTCTTTTCCTGGTTCGGCAGGGGCGCCGCGTTGACGCCGGTGCCGGAAACGCCCTTTACGCGAAAAACGGGGTAGGGGACGGAAAGCCTTCGTTAACCATTCCGCAAGCTTGCGGGCGCATAATTCCTGCGTCGAACCGCGATGAAGGAGAGCCCGATGAAGATGCTGACGATTGCAGTTCTGGCCGGTGCCGTTTCCTTCGGTCTTTGGAGCTACCGGACGCAGGCGCCCGGCATCGATCCCATCGTCTCGGGCTCCATTCCGGCCCGGGCCGCGGGGCACAGCTACACGATCTCCAACGCGGTGGCGAACACGGCCTGCCTTGCCGAGCGCGGCAGCCCCATTTCGAGCCGCAGCGCGCGTTTCGAGGCCGGCGCAGACTGCGACGCCGTCTGGCCCGGCCTTTCCAAGGCACGGACCTGGACGAACAACGGCGACGGCACGGCCGTCGTCGCCGACGCGCGGGGCGAGTCGATCCTTACCGTCGTCGATGGCGACGGTTTCGCCTACGAGGCGGTGGAACCCGCCGACGCCCTGATCACGATGATGTCCGCCGACTGACGGCCTATTCCGCCGCCGTCCGGTGAACCATGCCCTGCCTGGCGGCGGCATACTCCCGCACGGCCTCGCCGAAGGCGGCGAAGAGCCTATTGGAGGGCTGGTCGGAGCCGACCCAGTATTCCGGATGCCACTGCACGCCGACGGCAAAAGCCTTCGCGCCGATGACCGAGACGGCCTCGATCGTGCCGTCCTCGGCGACGGCTTCCACGGCAAGGCGCGGCGCCATCTCGGAGATGGCCTGGCGGTGGAGGGAGTTCACCTGCACCTCGCCGGCGCCGATGACGCCCGCAAGGCAGCTCCCTTCCTTGACGATCACCTTCTGGCGGATGCCGTAGGCGACGTCGAGCACCGGGGTATCCGGCTTGCGGTGATCCCACATGCCGGGCTGTTCCTGGATCTCGTTGGCGAGCGTTCCGCCGAGCACCACGTTGAGCTCCTGGATGCCGCGGCAGATGGCCAGGAGCGGGATGCCGCGCTCGAGCGCCCGCCGGATGAGCGGCAGGCTGGTCGAGTCGCGCGCCGTGTCGTAGGGGCCTTCCGCCTCGGTGGCTTGCTTGCCGTAGAGGGAGGGATGGACGTTGGTGCGCGAGCCGCTGACCAGAAGCCCGTCGACCCGGTCGAGGATGCCGTCGAAATCGTTGTCGGCTTCCAGCGCCGGGACGAGGAAGACGGTCACGCCCGCGCCCTTCACGGCGGCGCGCACATACTGGTTCGGGGTGGCCTGCCAGACGTTGCCTTCGATTTCCCTGATATCGGCGGGAATGGCGACGACGGGTTTGGACATGGTGGGCTCCGGAGAATGAAATACCAAAAGAGGATTTGCTATCAAAACCGGCATCAGTCAATTCCCCCTTTCCGGCGAAATGACGACGGAACCGCCGGTCCGGGCGGCATGGCATCCGGCGCGCCGGCACGGCGCTGACCAGTTTTCACGGTGTTTCCTGATGCAGGTTGTTAACCACGCGATTGCAATCCTCATTTGCAGCGCGGCTTTTTTCTTGCGCTGGCATGCGCAATACTCTGTCCTGTACAGGAAAGGAAGTTGCGCGATTGGCATATGTCAGGTTGAGTGACTTGCGCGAAAAGGCTTTTTCCTGCAATATTGAGTTGAATGTATCTTCTCATGGTTGAATGCACGTGCAATAGTGCCGCCACCCTCCCTTTTTATTAGGTAATTTCCCGAAATCATTCATTAAATTTTGGCCGGTAACCCTCGAACGTCATAGGGAGTGCCGAGTCCATGAAGGATAAGGGTCAAAACACACTGCCGGCTGATGTCTATCTGTCGTTCGTCAGCTCGCTGTATGGGAACCGCCAGACCCTTTTCGTGGGCATGATTTCGCATGTCATCACGTTCTCCTTCGTCTACGCCAAGACCGACGATCCATTCTTCCTCGCCTGGAGCGCGCTTGTCATCCTCATCTGGTCGCTGCGCGCGCGCGGGATGCGCCGCTTCGACCGTGCGGACAAGGCCTCGCTCGGCATGGAGGGCATCCGCTACTGGGAAAACTGGTACAATCTCGGCGCCGTCGGCACGACGCTCGCGCTCGGCACGGCCTGCTGCTACAGCCTGATGGTCAGCCGCGACAGCTTTGCGGAGATCGCCTGCCTTTCGGTGACGTTCGCCACCATGGTCTCGGTCGTCGGCCGCAACTACGGTTCGCCGCGGGCGGTCAACTACATGGTGTTCTCCGCCTGCTTTCCGATCGTCGTCGGCTTTCTCGGCCTGCAGGACTTCTACCACGCCGTGCTCGCCTCCCTCGTCCTGCCGTTCGCCATTACCACGCGGACCATGGCGAACGGCGTGCGCACCTTTCTCTACGAGAATGTCCTTGCCGCCCGCGAACTTGCGACCATCGCCGACCGCTTCGACACGGCGCTCAACAACATGCCGCACGGCCTGTTCATGCTGGATGCGGACCACCGCATCCTCGTTGCCAACCGGCGCGCCTGCGAACTCCTGCATCTCGGCAACCAGGACCGGCTGAAGGATTGCCATCTCGACGTGGTGCTGCGCTTCGGCGTGCGCAACACCTTCTTCAACGCCGAGCAGAGCCGGACGATCCTGCGCCAGCTCGACGAGCTCCTGAAAGGCGAGCGCTCGCGGGCGCTCGTGCAGGTGACGGACGGGCTCTATCTGGAATTCACCGCCGCGCCGCGCGAGAACGGCGGCGCCGTGCTCATCTTCGAAGACGTGACGGCGCGCGTGCGGGCGGAAAAGAAGATCCTGCACATGGTGCGCTACGACAGCCTCACCGGCCTGCCGAACCGCACCTATTTCGCCGATCTCGTGCAGGAGGCGCTGGCCGAGCGCAGGAAGCCCGGCATGGTCGGCTTCATGGTGCTCGACGTCGACGACTTCAAGCATGTCAACGACATGAAGGGCCACGTCACCGGCGACCGGCTGCTCTGCACCATCGCCGAACGGCTGCGCCGGCTTGCCGGCGAGCGGGAGATCGCCGGCCACCTGATGGGCGACGAGTTCCTGCTGTTCTTCCCGAACGAGGCGAACAGGCGGGACCTCGAGACCCGCATGCGCCGCTTCCACGAACAGTTGCGCGGCAATTACGAGGTCGACGGAACGACGTTCTTCGTCTCGTTCAGCGCGGGCTGCGTGACCGTGGCGAGCGACGATTTCCGGCTGGAGGAAATGCAGATCCGCGCGGACCTTGCCCTGTTCGAGACCAAATCGCGCGCCAAGGGCAGCGTCACCATCTTCGAACGGGAGATGGATGCGCGCTACGTGGATCGCCAGAAGCTCAAGGACGACCTGCGCGAGGCGCTCGCCGGCGACGCGCTCTCGGTCGCCTACCAGCCGATGTTCGTGCCGGACGGATCGCGCATCGAGTGCTGCGAGGCGCTGTCGCGCTGGACGCATCCCGAGCGCGGGCCGGTGGCGCCGAACGTCTTCATCCAGATCGCCGAGGAGATGGGGATCGTCTCCGAGATCACGCGCTTCATGATCAACCGCGCCTGTGCCGACTGCGCGACGTGGCCGGCGCATATGGGCGTCTCCGTCAATCTTTCCGTCCAGGACCTGCGCGGTACCGGCATCATCGACGTGGTGGCCGAAGCGCTGGCCAAGGCGGACCTGGAGCCGCATCGCCTGCATCTCGAAGTCACCGAAAGCTGCCTGATGGAGGAGCCGGTCAAGGTGCAGGCGATCCTGCAGGAACTGCGCGCCCGCGGCATCACCATCGCCATCGACGACTTCGGCACGGGCTATTCCAGCCTCAGCTATCTCAAGCGGCTTCCGCTCGACGTCATCAAGATCGACCGGTCCTTCGTGCGCAATATCGGCGAGGACCCGCGCCGCTTCAAGCTGCTGCGCGGCACCGTGAACCTCTCGCGTGAGCTCGGCCTTCGCATCGTCATCGAAGGCGTCGAGACGCAGGAGCAGCTCGCCCTCATCAACAAGTACCATTGCGCCGACCTGGTGCAGGGCTATGTCTTCGCCGCGCCGATGTCGCCCGATGCGCTGCGCGACCGCTACGAAAGCCTAGGCGACAATCCGGACGAGCCGCGCCGCCGCGGCCGCCGCGTCGCCTGACGATCCCGATGATACGTAATTCGACATGATGTATCAGCTTATTCGAAATTAGCGTTAACCATTTATTAAGGTTAATGAATGGTATTTTACACAAATTGTCCTATATCGGTGATTATGGAGTCGGCGGCGGGTGCGGCCGGCTTTTTCGATCGGGGATATGGGCAATGGCCAATATGGAAATGGCGAACGGTCGCTTTTCCGAAAAGCTTCTCGGGCTGCTCGACAGGGTGGAGTACCGCCGGGTCGAAACGAGCGAGGACATGGAAGACGTCGCGCGCGTCCGCTACAAGGCCTACAAGGCCGGCAGCGTGATGCATCTTGCGGAAGATTCGCATCTTCTCATCGACGAGGTCGATTTCGACAGCCAGGCCTATGTCTTCGGCGTCTACCATGAGGAGCGGCTGATCTCGACGGTGCGCCTGCACCATGTGACGCCGGACCATCGCGTCACCTCGTCGGGCAAGGTTTTCCCGGACGAGATCAAGGCTTTCCTCGATGCGGGCATGTCGCTGATCGATCCGGTCCGGCTTGCCGCCGATCCGGAAATCTGGAGCGAGATGCCGGCGATCCCGTACCTGACGCTGCGCCTTGCCACGATGGCGGCGGACTATTTCGACGCCGACCGCGTCCTGCAGATGGTCAAGCCGGCGCATGCGGCCTTCTACCGGCGCGTCTTCGACGGCGATTTCGTCGCCTCGCCCAAGAGCAACCAGGGCAAGTTCATCATCGACCTGATGCTGATGGCGACGCGCTGCAAGGACGTGCGCTCCTCGCTCTATGCGCGCTTTCCCTTCTTCCAGTCGGAGCCGTTCGAGCGGCGCATGCTGTTTGCCCGCGGCGAGGAGATGCCGTTCAGCCCGCTGACGGTGCGCCCGACCGCCCGCCTTGCCGAATCCCATCGGCGTATCCAGCTTTCCGGCAATGCCTACGCAGGTTAGGGCTTGCGTTTCAATGTCGCATGACGGGCCGGTTTCCAACGAAACCGGCCCGTTTCGTTTCGGAAACGATGCAGGTGCGAAACGCGCGCGCGCCTTGCCGTTGCGCTTTGCCGATCCATTGTGTATGGCCAGAAAGACGCGCGCTTTCGCGCTTGAGGGAATCGCCGGCCGTTTCGGGGCCGGCCTGTTTTAGGCGCTCATCGGGTGGGGCTTTCCGGCTGGCGGGTGCGGCTGCTTAGGAGAAGGTGACAATGGCTGAACATCATAACGGACCGGTCGAACTCGGCGCTCCGATGGATTA
>ERZ778022.3019-NODE-3019-length-16440-cov-5.279280_pt1 | contig 16440 bp, 6 predicted proteins | sample MGYA00375752_ERZ778022 | MGnify/ENA primary metagenome ERZ778022 (study PRJEB29350, sample SAMN05389826) | bioreactor metagenome | isolation source: Thiocyanate bioreactor | place: South Africa: University of Cape Town | collected 2014-04-04 ... | reverse complement strand
CGGTGGCGCAAAACGGCGACTCTGCGAGCCGCGCCGCCGCCGCCTTCTCACGAGCGCGCCGCCACGGAGGTGGAGGAGAGTTCCGGTGGTAGTAGTGGTGGGGGCACCGGTGAGGGAAGCGCGACGGTGAACCCGCTGCGCCGCCAGCGTCCACCGGCCAGTGCCGCCATCATCGCAGACCTGCCCGTCGCCATCATCGACCACCCAGCGGCGGCAGTGGGGGAACCTGCCCCAACCGGTACCACTGTCAGTAGTACCGCCACTGCCACTGCCGCTGCCAGAGCCACCGCCATCACCGCCAGTAAAAGCACGAACGATGTCCGAGGACACACCAGCTCGCGCGCAGTCGCCTTTGTGCCCGTTCAGCGCACGCGCCGTTAACCATGTGCCCCGCCGCTGCTTTCGTTTATCTCGCTGGCACCAGCCGCCACCATTTATTGGTTGCGCCGAGGAGCGCGACCGCCGAGATTATCGTTTTCTCCTACCGCGTTTTCGTTCATGTTGCGCCGCCGCCCTTGTTGTTGTTCTCGTTTGGCGGCGAGACGATCGTTGCTCCTACTACGTTTTGTTGCGCTTGTTCTCGTTTGGCGGCGCGACGATTGGCGGCACTCTGTTCCCCGTGTGCCCGCGTGCCCGCGTGCTGCCCCCTTTCTGCCATCATATGGTTGCGCGCGCAATATCGACATTGGAAGTGCGCCACCACTACCAGCAGCGGCAGCGACGCTTAGATTGCGTCACCGACCGCGGGACTGCGCAGCCGCCAGCTCCGCCTCAAATGCGGGGTCCCGGCCACCCGGCCGCCAGTACACCGTCACGCCGTCCACCTCGCAGGGGAGGCACCGCGCGCGCACCGCCGCCTCTTTGTCTGCTGCTGCTGCCACGGCGGCACGAGCACCAGTCGTCAGTGCAGCCGTCATGGTGACGGCGTCGGTGGCGGCGGCGTGGCGCAGTGCCGCCGTCTCGCGCTCGGCACGCCGCGCCAGCCGGTCGTCTGCCTCCAGTGCGGTCTTGGCAGCGGTCAGGTGCCCGCGCAGGGCGCCCAGCATGCGCCGCCCGCGCGCCACCTCCTCCGCGTCGGCGGGCTCCCGCCGCGTGGTGGTGGGTCGAGCAGCAGCGGCGGCAGCCATGGTTGGAGGTTGGATGACGTGGCGCGCGCGTGGGTTAGTGAACCACGAGTAAGCTGGCGTGTCCAGGTGCTGCGGTGGTGGTGGACGCAGCAGGAGCACAGTGTCCGTGGGTAGATAGCTGCAGCAGCGTGTCTGTATGGACAGAGCGGCGCAGTGCCGTAGCAGCGTGTGCCGACGCTTGGAAGATGGTGGCTGTGTGGTGCACGTTGTGGGTGTCCGTAGGTATGACGGCAATGATCCAGCCAATGAGGATGCTGCAAGTGTGCACAAACAAACTATCGCCAGACGCTGCAGCTGCCAAACGAGTGCTTGCGCGCGCTCGTGTGTGAGCGTAAATTACACCTCCGGGTATTATGACCGGTCACCAATCCAAAACACACTTGTCGTCAGGTCCAGAACAGAACGACTCACCTTCTTTTCGCATCGGTGGCCGCGGCAGCGCGCAGATAGATGCGGTGCCGAATCTGACCGAATCTAGCCGGTATTTCGACGCCGGTGACCGGTGGCAGCGCGGCAGATTTGGAGCACGCGTTGGGACGCACACGTAGCGCGTTAATCCACGTGACACGGCTTGTCGTTGCGTGCCGCTTACGCGCCATTTACAGTTGATTTCCCACCCTCAGATTGCCACCTACTCTCTCGCCTCTCCTCTCTCTCACTCCGCACCTTCTGACCTACTCACGCTGCTGCTATCCACTTACAATCTACTCGACTAACGTTCTGCCCGGCAGTTCTCTGCTCGCGGCACTCACCTTCTACTTACTACTGCCTCCTCGCACTCTGCCTATCGCTCCCCACCCGCGTCTCCCACGCGCTGATACCTGACCATCCGTCACCCCCACCTCTCCATCACCACCGTCGTTCTCCTCCTCCCTCTCCCTCCCTCTCCCTCACCCCCACCAACACCGCCACCATGCGCACCACCACCCTCGCCCTCGCCGCCGGCGCCGCGGCACTCGCGGCGGTCCCCGCCGCCGCCACCTGCGGCACCCACCTGCGCAAGTCGGCCGCCGCGCTGGCCGCACCCGGTGCCGGCAGCTGCGCGCCGTACAACGTGTGGGTGAACTTTGGCGCGACGCCGGACGCGGCGGCGGTGACGTGGAGCACCAACTGCAGCGACGCGAGCGGCGCGGTGGCGTACGGCGGCGCCCCCGCGGCCATGAATGGTACCGCCACCGGCGTGCAGACGCAGTACACCTTCAGCTACCAGGGCAGCTACACGTCGCCGTACATCCACCACGCGGCGCTGTCGGGGCTGGGTGCCGGCGCGACGGTGTACTACCGCGTGGGCAGCGCCGCCTCCGGCTGGTCGGCCACCTTCAACTTCAGCGCCAACCCGGGCGCCGGCCTGATCCCCGGCCGTGTCGCCAAGTTCGCCATCGTGGGCGACCTGGGGCAGACGGACAACACGGTGGACACGCTGGCGCACATCGTGGACGCGCCGCTGCGCTCCTTCACCGCCATGATCATCCCGGGCGACCTGTCGTACGCCAACAGCGTGGAGCCCAAGTGGGACATGTGGCAGACCATGATGGCGCCCGTGGCGTCCACGCTGCCGGTCATGACCATCGTGGGCAACCACGAGCAGGAGTACACCACCACCGGCTCCTCCTTCATCGCGTACGAGACGCGCTTCCCCATGCCCGGCCTGCCCTCCGCGCTGTGGTACAGCTGGGAGTCGGGTGGCGTGCACTTTGTCATGCTGTCCTCCTACTCCACCTTCACCGCCGGCTCGCCGCAGTACGCCTGGCTGCAGGCCGACCTGGCGGCCATTGACCGGTCGCGCACGCCGTGGGTGGCGGTGCACATGCACGCACCGTGGTACAACTCCAACTACGCGCACCAGGGCGAGGGCGAGGCCATGCGCGTCGCCATGGAGGAGCTGCTGTACAACGCCAAGGTGGACGTCGTGTTCGCGGGCCACGTGCACGCGTACGAGCGCTGCACGCGGTCGTACAACATGGCGCCCAACTCCGCCGGCCCCTACTACATCACCATCGGCGACGGCGGCAACGCGGAGGGCCTCGCCGCCTCCTGGATGTCGCCCCAGCCGGCCTGGTCCGCCTTCCGCCAGGCCAGCTACGGCCACGGCGAGCTGCAGGTGTTCAACGCCACGCACGCGCTCTGGACGTGGCACCAGAACCCCGACCTGCAGCCCACCGTGGCGGACTCGCTGTGGATCGTGAAGGGCTCCGAGACGCTGGCGGCGCCGATCACCGCGCAGCCCGTCGCCGCGCCCGGCGTCACGCTGCGCTTTGCGCCGCCGCACAACCGCGTGCCCGGCCACCTGCTGCGCCCGCGCGACGTCCCCGTGTAAGCACCTTGCAATTTGGCACCGCCATGTTGGACCAGCGGAGTGATTGCTGGCCAGAACAACGTGTGCAAACAACAACTTGAAGCGGCGTCTATGTTACCAGTGTAATGGTGGGTGAGCAGTACGATTGAGCGGCCACGCGGTAATATCATAAAATCACTAATAAGTGCTGTACGGTTGCAATGTTGCCAGGCGCAATTACCGAAACATGCCCGTCAGGCGGCGCCACGTGCCGCGGGGCGGCGGTGACATTACGCCGCCACCGACAGCGCCGCTGGTTGACACTTGTTGTTGTGCCGGCGGCAGCGACGATGCCGTGGCGCCACCCACGCCCACAACGGCTACATCTACCGGCCCTGACACTGCGATCTTGGCGGCTGCGGGAGCCGCTGCTGCCGCCGCCGCCGCCGCCGCTGCAGCGCGAGATGGCGACGTTGGCGATGCCGCTGCGCCAGTGCCGTTGCTACCACCGCCACCGGTGCGGGTGGCAGCTGCCGGGGACGCAGGGAGGGGCGCCGCCGCAGGAGTGGGTGTCAATACAAAGTCGTTCACAGGCGGCAGTGTAGCCGCCGGCGTACGCGCAGGTGCAGGCGCAGGCGCAGGCGCAGGAGCAGGCGCAGGCGTCGGTGCGGGTGCAGGAGCGGCGGCACGTGCAGGGGCAACGGCCGGTGCATGTGGTGCGGCCGCCCGTGGTGCGCCACGGCTGGTGCTCCGCGCGCTGCTGCGACCGGTACTGCCGCCACCGCGAGGTGTGGGGCGTGCGGCAGCACCACGCAACCCAGCGCCACCGCCGCCGCCACCACCGCCGGCGTGCCCACCGCGACGCGAGGACTCTGACACTGAGCGGGCGGGGCTGGGGTGCCGGACGGCACTGCGTTGGTGGCCGTGATCGACAGCGGCAGCACGCCGTGCGCGTGTCGCCTCGCCGACTACCGCCACCGCTGCTGCCAGTTCGCGTGCCACTGCTTCCCGCCGCTCTCGCTCCGCCTCCTCTCGCCGCGATGCCGCCAAGGCTTGCACCCGCGGCGACGGCGGGACGGTCGGAAAGCCGCGCCGCGCCCCCGCATCCGACGACACCGAGCGCTGCGACGGCGTCGTGGAGCGCGGCCGCGAAGACGGCGCACGCACCTGCGCCGCCCCAGCGGCTGATGCTGGTGGTGCGGCGGCGCCTGCCGCACGCCACGTGGGCGCCGTGCCGCCACCGCGCTCCACGCGCCGCCCGCGTCGCGGTACAATCGTGTCCACCGCCTCCCGAATCGCTGCCACCGCCTCCCGCGACCGCCGTGCGGCCTCCACGCGCGCCGCCGCCGCTTCTGTCATGGCAGTGAAGGCGGGGCCGCCAGTGCGGGTTGGAGGCGCAGCGGCAGCGGCGGCGGCAGCCGCAGGTGCAGGTGCGTCGGGAGACGATGTCTGCCACGCGCCACCGCCGCCGCCCGGCGCCACAAATGCGGAACTGCCGCCGCTTGCCAGCGCGGAGGGCGGCGACGCCGCGTGCGACGCAGCCGACGACGCGGCGGCGGCAGCGGGGGCAGCGGAAGCAGTGCTCACCGCTGACGAGTATGCCTCCATGTCGCGCATGCGGCCTGGCCCGCCAGGCCGGACGACGGCGCGACCTCCGCCATGTGCGCCTGGCGGCGTGTGTGTAGCCGACTGCCCACTGCCGCCGCCGCCGCCGCCGCCGCCGCCGGCCCGTTGCCCACGCAGCGCGCGCTCCCACGCCGGGCCGCTGCTGTCGCGCCCGTCTGCAAACCGCGCGGTCGTCGACGTCGTGGACGCCATGAAGTGCGGCGCCGACGCGTCCACGCCGCCGCGCATGATGGCGGGCGGCAGCGGGGGGCTGAGCGGCTTGGGATGCGGCACAGCAGCGCCGACAGTCGGCGGCGTGGCAAGGCTGGCCAACGGCGGCAGAGGTGGCAGGGGAGGGGAGGCAAGGAGCCGCCGCGATGACGCCGACGTTGATGGCGGCGGTGCGGGTAGAGTAGAACCCCCGCCGCCGTGACCGATTGACCGGCCGGTGGTGTCGGGTGGCGACGCATCTGCCATGCGCCCCAGCGCGTCATCCAGCTCCTGAATCTGTGCCCGCATGTTGCGCAGCCGGTCCAACTCAAACGCCTCCGCCTCGCGGCTCGACGCGCCGGGCTGCCGCGTCAGCAGCGCTGAAACGGCCGCCTCAAACTCGCCCGCCAGCGCGGCGCGGTGTGCCGTCAGCGCACCCGTCACCGAGTGCCCCACCGGCGACGTCGCAGTGGCGACGGCCGCGGGAGCGGGTGAGTCGTCGCTGGTGTAGGCGTGCGGCGTCGTACCGGCGGCTGCAATGGGCGACTCGTTAGGGGCGTCGTAAGCGGGAGCGGCAGCTGGCGCGGCGGCGGGCGCGGGCTGGCGCACGACCACCGCGGGCGATGCTGCATTCAGTGCCAGCACGTCGTGCAGCGAGACGGTGATGGTGGGCACGTCGTCACGCTCACCAGGAGGTACCGCCGCCACCACCTGGGGTGGCGACGGCACCGGCGGCGGCGGCGCGGAGACGGTAGGTGGTGAGGGGTGCAGCACGGTAACCAGTGGCACGCTCATCACCTCGCCTCCGGGACGCAGTACACCAAAGGCATTTGGTACCTCGCCGCCTGCCGAGCCAAGCAGTGGCGTGGCGGGCGTGACGGAGATCGCCGATTGGGATGCGGCACGCAGCTTGCCGGCGGTGGTGCGTGGCGGCGACCAATAGGCGGGGTCGGTGGCAGACGGTGCGCGTGGCAGGAGGTCAGGCCCCAGGCCCTGCAGCAGGTCGTCAAGGACTGGCAGGAGGCAGGAAGGCGCAATGGAGCGCTCGGTGGCGTGCGCCAGCACACCAGACGCGCGTGCCAGCGCGTTGCCCAGCGACCGCTCGTACCGCGCCACGGCGGTCGGGATGACAGCACCGGCAGCCTCCAGCGCCGCCGCGTGCACTGCCGCTGCCGCCTCGCCCACCGCCAGCGGCCAGCGCGGCACGCCGCGCGCCGCCAGGCCCGCCTCCATCAGCGCGACCGCAACGCTGGCGCGTGCCACCGTCGCGCGCGCACGCGTCGCCTCCGTCACGGCCTCTGCCACCGCCGACTTGGCTTGCAACCGCTCTAGCGCCGCCACACTGCCGCCGCCCCCACCGCCACCGCCAGACCCGCCAACGCCGAGCAGGTGTGGGTGCGCCTCTGCTGCTGCTGCCAGGACGTCCACCGCAGCGGAGCCCGCCGCACCCATGACAACCGCCACCGCCGCCTCGGCACACCCTGCCGCAAACTGGCCGTGTGTGGGGTGGCCCACGTACTCTGCCCACCGCGGCGCCGCGCCCGCCCAATCGTACGCCGCCAGCGCGTGCGCCAGCGCGGCGCGCCAGGTGACCGCGGCGTCGCCCTGCACGCTGCGGCACTCGTCCATGGCGGCGGTGAGGCCGGTGACATCGGGACCTGTGCCGGACGCAGAGCCAGCGCCCGCCGCCAGCACCGCAAACGCCTGGCGCCACATGGACAGCGTGAGTGCGGGACCCGGCCCGCCAGGTGACGCCAGCAGGGCGGCGTCATCAGCAGCGGCGCCACGGAAGCGCGCGGTGGCAGGCAGGAGGCAGCGCACAAGCAGGTTGCGCGACACCACGAGCGCCAGCAGCGGCTTGGCAAGCAGGAGGGTGAGGGCAGAGTTGGGCGCACCGCGCGGCAGGTCACGGTGCACGTCGTGCCGTGCGGCGGCAAGCGGCAGCAGCAGTTGCAACACGCCCTCCGTGGACAGCAGGCCCGCGCCCGCCACGTCCGCTGCCATAAACACGGCGTCGGCGCACACCACCACCTCCGCCGCCGCCGTCGCGCCTGCCTCGCCGCCCGCGTCGGGCGCCGTCACACCCTGGAACGCGCCCGCGGTGGCCACCAGCCGGTGGAACAGCAGCTGCGACAGCCACGCGCGCAGCCGCGCCGCCATGATTGCATACCCGCCTGTAGGTGCGTGCGAACTGGCGCGCGACCGTAGCGCCGCCACCATGCACCGTGCAATGAACGTGTGCGCTGCCTCGCGCGCCACCGCCGCCGTGCGTGGGCTACCCGGGGCGGGTGCTGATGATGCGGTGGCTCCCACGCCGTACGCCCGCGGGATGGCAGCCAGGACCGCCGCCACCGCAGCAGATGCCGCCTCCAGCGCATCCTCGCCATCGATGGGTGTGGCACCATCACCGCCCTCCGCCGCCGCGGCGGCGTCTGCGGCGGCATCCAGCGCGCGTGCCAACGACACCAGCATGGTGCGGCGGCCACGCGTGCCGGCGGCGGCGTCGTCTTCCACCGACGTGGATGACAGCACGCCGCTTGCCGCCAGCTCCGCTGCCGCCGCCTCCAGCAGCGCGTCCACGTCTGCCGCCGCTGCCACGACCTCCGGGTCGAGTAGCTGTTGTGTGGTGCCGGCACTCACGGGCGTGGATTCGGAGAGTGCCGGCGGGCGTCCGGCGGCGGCAGAGGCGGCAGAGACGAGTGGCAGAGACAACAGACCGCCAGTGGCGGCGGTGGCGGGAGTAGTCAAGGCATCCAACGAGGCAGAGAAGGTGGGCAAGCCATTTGTTGATATGGCGGCGGCGGTGGTGGCGGCGGCGATCCGCGGTGGCGTGGTGCCATCGCGGCTGCCGGCTGCCGTGGCGGGCTCCACAAACGAGGAGGCGTCGCGCAGCAGGGGCGGCAGTGTGGGTGGCACTGGCAGGACGGTGGGTGCTAATGTGGCGGCAAGGGGTGGGTGTGGTTGTGCGACGGCGGCGGCGAGGGCGGCAGACACGGCAGCAGCGAGCTCCTCCTCGTCTATTGCTGACAAGTCGGCGGTGGTCGCGGTGGGTGGCGAGGCGGCTGCTGGCGCTGCGTCGTCCACCGCGGTGGTGGCGGCGTCAGCAGCGGCGGTGTCGATGGCGGCGGCGGCATCGTCGGCAGCGCCAGAGTCAGGTGGTGGATCCATGGCAGGTGGTGGATCAATGACGGCAAGCTCACGCTGCTGGTAGGCCGATATGGCTCCTGCCGCTGCCGCCTGACAGCTGCTGTCACTGTCGCCGCCGACGATCCTCCTGCTGCCAACGCTGCTGGTCCAGCCTCTGCGGTGGTGCCAAGTAGCCGTTGACCACTAGCTGACTTGTTGTCCCTTGATGCCGCTGTACCAAAGCCGCTGCTGCTGTTGATCCTAGCTACCGCGGCTGTTTCAGCCGCCACTGTACCAAAGCTGCTGCTTGTGGCTCCTCCACTGCTGGCTACTGCTGCTTGTCGCCGCTCTGGTGGTAGCCGTTGCTTCAGTACTGGTAGTCGCTCGGTGCCTTGGCTGCTTCAGAGGCTCCTGCCAACGTCGCTGCTCCTCCAGCCGCCCCTTGCTGCCGCCCCCTGCGATAGCTACTCTCCTCCTACTACCCTCCTACTACTAGTGCTCTCCTCCTCCTCCTAATACTGCTAGCAGCTCCTAGTAGGCAGCAAGAGAGAGGCCAGTAGGCAGTAGGGAGCGAGAGAAAATGGGTAGGAGAACAGAGAAAAGTGACTTTGCCGCAAAAATTAAAATACACGGCGGCGGCTTTCGACCCTCTCCTCGGCAGACTAAGCTCAACTACTTATGAAGAGTCAATCGCGCGCGCGTGCGTGGTGTAAATGCGTGGTGTTGGGGGCGTCATTTTATGGATTTTAGGACCTGGCGTTGAGAGAGCCGTTTCTGATTAAAATTTAACCCACTTCCGCATTAAACTTAACCCACTGCCGCATTAACGCGTGCGGTGTTAACCCACTCCCGCATTGTTATTAATGCGGAAGTGGGTTAACACCATTCTGATTAAAATTTAACCCACTTCCGCATTAAATTTTAACCCACTTCCGCATTAAATTTAACCCACTTCCGCATTAGCCGCCGGCGTGTTAACCCACTTCCGCATTGTTATTAATGCGGGAGTGGGTTAAGTTATTAATGCGAGCGGTTGTCACATGTGGGAGCAAGTGTTCAGTGCGAGTGCGCAATAACCTGGCAGTTGCAATAGGGTGCTGCGAGCGTTTTAGGCAGGTTTGAGCCGGAAGTCCTTTCCAATTCCCGCCCCCATTTTTTTTTCATTGCGTACAGTGACACGACCTAAGTACCAGTAGGAGAGCAGAGAGAAGCAGGAGGAGAGCAGAGAGGAGGAGGAGGAGGAGAGTACCAACAGTGGGCTGCAGCGGAGGTGAAGGGAGTGGTTTGGTGAAGGAAGAAGGAAGGCTGGTATTTTGAGGAGTAGCAGCTCGGCGGCTCTGGCGGAGGAAGGGGTGTAGATCGGTGTCGGAGAGCTGACACTAGTTCGGCGTTGGGAGAGAATCGGACCTGCAGTTCGGTGTCGGAACTCCTTGCGAGCAGGAGGCGAAGCGGTGACAGGGCGAACCTAGTAGAGGCGAGGCCAGGCGAGCGAGAAGGCAAGGGAGCGCGACGAGAGGGCTACAGTAAGCAACGCCCACAAGTGAACCTGTGGCGCAAGGAAAACACGTGACAGCATCTGAAGAGGAGGCTAGGAATCCACACCCGCATCATCTTCACCATCCTCACCTCCATCATCGCCGCCAATCATGGCCCTCGCAGCCGCCCGTGAGGCGCTGGCCAAGGCGCAAGCGCGGCGTGTGGAGGTCGGCGAGGCACTCGCCGCCGCCGCCTCCAGCCTTGCCGCAGAGATGGCGCCCCTGGCGCGCCGAGACGGCCTTGCCACGCCACCGGCTCCACCGCCGGCTGGTGGGGCCGGTGGTGGCGCCGCTGCTGCCGCCGCCTCATCCTCATCATCAGCAGCCCCTCCCCCACCAGGACCGCCAACCGCCGCCGACAAGCCAGTGCCGGTGACCCTGGAGTGGCTGATGCGCACGCCACTGGTGGACGCCGAGGGCTACCCACACGCGGGCGTGGACCTGTACCGCGTGAGGTCGCTGCGGCACGACGTGGCGTGTGGCCGCAACGATCTTGCCGCTGCAGAGCGCGATGTGGAGGCGGCGCTGCTCGAAGTGCATGCCGCCAGCCGCCTGCTGCTGTCGCCCGAGCAGCTGCGGCGCACCACACCCGCTACCAGTGGCCCCGCTGCTGCTGCTGGTGCAACTGCTGCCGCCGCCGCTGCTGAATCATCCGCAACCGCATCAGCAGCAGCAGCACCAGCAGCAGTTGCGGCAGCAGAAACCACCGACGAGGTCTCGCCACCCGCCGCCGCGCCGCCGCCGCCGCACCTGCCGTTTGCGCTGGTGGATGGCGTGAGCGCAGGTAGCCCTGCGGCGGCGGCAGGGTTGGCGGTGGGCGACGTGATTATTAGTTTTGGGTCAGTGGGCTCACACCTCGCCCGCCCGCCACTTTCCGCCCTTGCTGACGCGCTGCGCGACGGCGTGGGAAAGCCACTGCCAGTCACCGTGCTGCGCGGCGGCGCGCCGCTCCACCTCACCCTCACACCCGCGCGGTGGGCAGGTGCCGGCGTGCTGGGTTGCCACGTGGTGCCCATCACGGCGTAGCGAATGTGTCATTGAATAATAATAAACTTGAAGCCGCATACACGCACACAAAATTCCACGCGCCAATTATGTTCCGTAGCGCTTGCGGGAGAGCGCGCCCGTGAGGTGGCGCGTGACGGTGCGCCACGGCAGCTCCACAACCGCCAAGGCGGCGGCAGCGCCGGGCACTGTGACGGCGGCGGCAGACACCACGTTCAGGTTGCGCACCGGCAGCACGCGCGCACCTACAGCCGGCGCACCGCCGCCGGGACTGCCCTCCTCCACCTGCACCGCCATCGTGTTGTGCACGCCCAGCAGCAGCAGGCGCAGGGCGCCGCCGTCGCGCGGCAGCACCACCAGCTGCAGCGGCGTGTCCAGCCAGTACTGCGGCATGCCTTCTGGCGCAACAGCAGTCGTGGCAGCAGCGGCAGCGGCAGCGGCGGCAGTTGATGGAAGGGCAGCTGTCGGACGTGCAAAGGCGGCCTTCGCGCCGTCCATGTTGGAACCCGGCACGTTGTACCGCGCACCGGCGCGCCATGCACCGGCAGACGCCGCCGCCAGCGCGGGCGACAGTGCCGTCGCAGCGCCCGTGTCGGCGTCAATAACCGACACGGTGCCATTACGGCTGGCGGCAAACAGGCGCGTGCCCACCACCGCCACCGCCGTCACAGGCGACTCCAGGCGCGCCGACGAGGCGGTCAGCCGCCCACCGGTGCGGCTCAACGCGTACGCATGCACGCAGCCCGTCCACACGCCTACCGCAACGCGCACGGTGCCGTCGCTTGCACCCGCACCAGTCCCAACCGCGGCGCACGACACCATGGGTATCGACGCACGCTCCTCCAGGTCCGCCCAGCACGCCGGCGCCCGCGCCGCGCCGCCGCCATCCCCGCCGCCGCGTGCCAGCATGCGGCGCATGCGGCGGTTCACCTTCCCGCCTGCGCCGCCCTCGCCGCCGTCGTCGCTGTCGCTGGCGTCGCCGGCCTCACTGCCCGCGTCAGCCGCGTAGCCGGCGCCCGACACGGAGCGCTGGCGTGCACGCGCAGTAGTGGACGCGGGGGTAGATGCGGCAGCAATGGCGCGGCCAGCGCCAGCAGCTGGCGTTGCGGCGACGCCCCGCGGGCCGCGACCAGGTACCGCAATAGGCGCTGCGGCGGCCACTGCCACCACGGACGCCGCGGCATCTGGCGGCAGCATGCGCGCCGGCACCGGCAGCGTGTACAGGAACGTAACGATGGCGGCGGCGCGCACTTCTGCTGCCACGGCATCCGCATCAGCGGCCGCTGCCCGGCTGGCCACACCTGCAGCCGCACGCTCTGTCACCAGCGTCACAATCAGCGACGCGCCTGCCACCGCTACCAGCAGCCACGCTGGCCGACTTCCAGTAGCGCCAGGCAGGCGCGCAAATGCCAGGTGCGTCACCACGGCGTCGCGGCAGGCGGCAGCGGTGGCGGCCGGCAGCGGCACTGCAACAGGCGCCAGCACGCCGCCATCGGCGCCGTCGCCCTCCTGCGCCAGGAGGCGCAGCAGGTGCACGCCGCCAGCAACATCGGCGTATGCCGCCCAGCTGCCATCCTCAGCGGCAGCCACAACCGCCACCGCGCCGCCGGGCCCATCTACCACCACGCGCACCGCGTGCTCGTGGCTGCCAGGCACGCTGCGTGGCACACCACCCGCTGCCGCCGCAGCGCCGTCCACGCGCGGCCGCTTGGTGCCTGCATGCCGTGCCAGCGCCGACACGAGCGCGGGGTTGCTGGACACCGCACCCGTCGTTGCAGGGGCAGCCGTACCGGCGCCACCGCTACTCCCGCTTCCACTCAGGCGCCACACGTCCAGCGTGGGCGTCTCCGCGCCGCCGCCCGCGGCGGTGGATGCGCCGGTGGCGTGCAGCAGCAGGCCGGCGGCGGGCGCCCAACCGGCATGTGCACGCTCGCTGCCCAGCGCAAACGCCGCCATACGGCGTGGCTGTGCCAGCGAGTTGGGCAGCGCGTGCACCTGCTGCGCTACCAGGAAGCCATCTGCGCCGCCCGACAGCACGGTGAGCGGCCAGCGCGCATTGGCGGTGCGCGCGGCAAGCGCGGGCGTAGGGGCGCGTGCCGCCGACGCCACGGATGCTGCGGTGGCAGCCAGCGGCAGCAGCGCCACGGTGCGCACGTCGTGGCTGTGGCCGCGGTGGCTGCCAACAGGAATCCAGCGCGCGGCAGCGCCCGCGGTGGGCGGCAGCGGCTCGCCACCCGCCGCCGCGTCGCCACCGCCGGGCGCCAGCTGCCGGCGCACCACGGACACCTTGCCGTCCACGCCCGCTGACGCCACGTACAGCTGCTGCACGGGCGCCACCAGGGTGGCCACCGAGTCGGCGCGCGACGCCAGCACAGGCGGCTCATACACCGCCACCGCCAGCACGTCAGCGTCATGCCGTGCAATGGGCCCGCCCACCGCCGGCGTGCCGGTGCGGCCGTCCCACGCCGTCACGTTGCCGCGCGCGTCGCCGGCAATAACCACCACGTCGCGCGTCACCGCCAGCGCCCACACGCATGCGTCAGCGCGGCCCATGGTGTCCAGCGCCATGCGTACCAGCGGCCGCGGCCCTGCCAGCGCGCCGCGCCCCAGGATGGCAGTCAGCGCCGCGCCGCCGCCAGCAGTTCCACCGCCACCTGCGCTAAACGTCAACAAGCCGCCGCCTCCGCTGCCGGCGGTGGCAGGCTCATCGTCATCACTGTCGGCGCCGTCACTCGACCGCGAGCCCGCAAACGCGCGCTCCGCCGGCTGCGTCATGTCCCACCCGCGGATGATGCCCGCCGCGGTGCCGGCAAACAGGATGGGGAGGTGCGGGTGCCACGCCAGCGACAGGACGCGGCCATCTGTGCCGGCGCATGAGGCGACCAGCGACAGCTCATCGTCGCTGCGCACGCTGGCGGGGCGGAACGGTAGCCAGTACAGGCGCACGGCGCCGTCCTCGCAGCCAAACGCCAGCAGGGTGCCCCCCACACGCGGCGTGCCGCCGGTACCGGCAGTCGCAGCAGCGCCGCGCGCGCCGGCAAGCGGCACCACGGCGCCCGCCACGCCGCGGTCAGCTGCCACCAACGTAAATGCCGCCGCCGTCCACACCGCGCCGCCCGCCACCGAGCCCACCCGCCGCACACCCAGCGTGGGCCAATCCACCTCCAGCACCGCGCCGCCCATGGTCACCAGCAGCAGCCGGCAGCCGGCATACGTGCGCCCAGTGCCGGGCTTTGGTGGTGCGCCCGCATCGGCGCCATCCACGATATCGCCCGTCACGTCTGCCGCCACCCACACTGCGCACTGGATGGCGGCATCGCTGCCGCCTGCCGCTGCCGCCGCGGCACTGAAGTTCACCATCTCCACCCACCCCTCCTGCCACGCCTCGCCGCGCACCAGCGCCACGCCGCCGTCCTCGCGCACCACCGCGTGCACGCCGCCGCCCGGGTGGCTCGCCACCGCCGTCACGCCGCGCGGCACGTAGTCCAGGAACCGGCACCGGTGCACCGCCAGCGGCGTTGTGGGGGCTGTTGGGGCGGGGGCGGGGGCAGCGGGGGTGGGGGCTGGGGCGGGGGCGGCAGCGGGTGTCTTGGGTGCCGCGGCGGGGGCCGCAGCCTTGGGCGTCTTGGCCGCGGTGGCCGGCGCTGGCGTCGGCGCTGGCGTCTTGGCCGCAGCGGCACTGGGTGTTGCTGTCGCTGCCTTGGTGCCGCGTGAGGCAGGCGTAGCCGCCGCCGCTGCCGACGGCTTGTCCTTCGCCATGGTGTTGGTGATTGGTTGGGACTAGCTGCTGTGTTGATGCCTGCGGCTGGCTTGCTTTACTGCCAGCACCACCAGACCAGCACCAGCGATCACCAGTGGCACGCGGCAACTAACAGCAGACAGCGACAGCGCCAATAAGCTGAAAGCACCACGAGGAGCACCACTAGCAACTACTCTTCTCCTCCTCTCTCTACTACTCCTCTCCTACTAGTCCCCTACTGCTGCTTTCCACAATCGATACAATAACCACTCCCGCTCCACAACACCCCGCTTCAGCCAGCACACATGCAACACCCCAACACACGCGCCGCCGCGGGATTTGCCCCCACTACCCCCGACCCCACCTCAAAATCACGCCTCACAAGCACCTTGTGGTACGTGGCTTCGGGAGATTTTTTCCAAGTCGATCTGCCGGTTTCATTCTTGAAGTAGAAGGGGGGTGGGGTGGAAAATATGGGGTGGGTAGTGGGAGCGAGAGAGTTTTACACGCCAGGCGGGGGGAGAGGAGAGGGAGGGGGGGGGGGGTGGTTGGTGGGGGTGGGGGGGTTAGCGGCGACGGGGAGCAGTGGGAGCGTGGCAGTGCAGTTGTTGGCGCACTAGTGAGGTGTGTATGGCGTTGCAGAGCGCGGCCGCTGTGTGTGTGGGTTGCAGACATGGTGAACTTGGTGGTACCCTCTCTCTCCTCTCCTCTCCTCTCCTCTCTACTCGTCTCTAGTCTCTCTACTACTACATAGTACAGCTTTTCGTTGCACTTGCTCACGTCAGTGGCATGCTAGCGAGCTGGCTGTGCTACTGGGACCCAATGTGCTGCTTAGTGCTGTTGGCTGGCCAGCCGGCGGGTAGATTGAGCGTGTTAGCAGTGGCATGTGGAGGTGGCAGCAGTGGCGTGTGAAGGCAAGCAGCAGGCAGTGGTAGTTGCATGCAAGCGACTGCTGGTTGTGGTGACGCTGCTTGCCGCTGCCTCCTGCTGTTTGCCTCTGCGGTTGCTGCTGTGTGCGGCTGGCGGCGGCGTTGAATGGCGGCTTGCGTCTGCGCCTGGCGCCGTCCGTTGCTCCTGCAACCAGCGCGGGAAGCAGGCCAGGCAGCTGTGGTGGCGGCGGCGGCACCTGGGCAGCAATGTCAACAGCGGCGTGACAAGCATGGGGTAGTGGAGCGAGGGGCTGTGGTGTGGAGGCTGCGGCTGCTGGCGTGCTTGCGCGGGGGTTGCTCTGGTCCAGCGGCAGTTGGGGAGGCACGCATGGCAGAGAAAAAAGCGAGGCAGTGCATGCAACAGACTGCGGCAGCACCACAGATTGCAGCCACGGCGGCAGCAGCCGGGGGCGGCAGCAGCAGTCTTTCAGCGGCAGCATGTGCACACCCACTCCTCCTGATCGCTTTCTCATCCAACCGTTACCCTCCCCACCAATCCACCCACTCCTACCACCACAACCACCACCAAACAACAATAATGCAGGCACCCCGGCAACAACAGGCACCATGGCGATCACGCGCAGCAGTGACAACAAGCGGCGTGCGACGGGCGGCCGCCGCAATGTGCACCACAAGAAGCGCAAGTACGCGGCGGGCCGCGCGCCGGCCATGACCAAGCTGGGCAACAAGCGCATCCACCTGGTGCGCGGCCGCGGCGGCAACCTGAAGTTCCGCGCCCTGCGCCTGGAGGAGGGCAACTTTTCGTGGGGTAGCGAGGGTGCGTCACTTTGTTGTTGCGCGCCACGTGTTGTGTGTGTCTGTGTGTGTCATCACTCACCCCCACTATTTCCCCCCCCCCCCCCCCCCCCCCCCCCCCCCCCCCCCCCCC
>ERZ778022.3011-NODE-3011-length-16465-cov-5.282937_pt1 | contig 16465 bp, 15 predicted proteins | sample MGYA00375752_ERZ778022 | MGnify/ENA primary metagenome ERZ778022 (study PRJEB29350, sample SAMN05389826) | bioreactor metagenome | isolation source: Thiocyanate bioreactor | place: South Africa: University of Cape Town | collected 2014-04-04 ... | reverse complement strand
GCGCGGGCGCGAAAGCGATACCAGCGCCGGCCGGAAAAGCGGGGAAATTCAGCGGAGGGCGCGCCGGCGCTCCAGGTGGGCCGGGCTGGGATCGGGGAGCTGGGAGGAGCCGGTGCGGACGGGGCCGGCCGGCTCGTAGGTGGCGACGACGACGCCGGTGGTCGAGACCTTCGAGCCGGTGAGCCGCAGCGCGGCCGGCGCGGTGGCGTCGTCGAACAGGCGCTTGCCCCTGCCGAGCAGGACGGGGAAGGTCAGCAGGCGCAGCTCGTCGACCAGCCCGGCGGCGAGGAGCTGGTGCAGGAGGTCGGTCGAGCCCTGCGTCAGCAGGTCGGGGCCGTCCGTCTGCTTGAGCTCCGCGATGCGGGCGATGGCGTCCGGGCCGAGCCATTCGCTGTTTTCCCAGACGAGGCTGTCGGGCCGGTGGGTGGCGACGTATTTGGTCACCGCGTTGAACGGCCCGGCGATCGGGTCGTCGGCCGGGATGAACGGCCAGTGGGCGGCGAAGATGTCGTAGGTCTTGCGGCCGAGCAGCAGGTCGAAGGGCCTGCCGAAGGTCTCGCCGATCGCCGCGTCGGTGACCTCGTCGCCGAGGGGGAAGACCCAGCCGCCGAAGGCGAAGCCGCCGGTAGGGTCCTCCTCGGGGCCGCCCGGCGCCTGCATGACGCCGTCGAGGCTGAGGAAAGCCGCCGCGATGATCCGTCTCATGTCGATCTCCCGTGAATACCGTTGCGATGACCGAGGAACGCGCGGGCGCGGCGCGCGCCGACAGCGCCGGCGAAATTTCGCGCGCGGCGGAACGGGCGGGGCAGGGCGCCCGTTTCTCGCGGGTCCGCGGCATGCGGGCCAGGAAACAGGAGGAGCATCATGGGCGTCAACGAAGCACCGACCGCGAAGGGCCGGGAATCGGCGCAGGGCCTGAAGCAGGCGAGCAAGGCGGAGGAGCGCAAGGTCGAGGCCGAAAAGGGCTCGCACCTCAAGAAGGGCGCCGAACGCTTCGACGAGCGCTCGCGCAGCTCCGACGGCAAGGGCGCCGGCGCCAAGCAGCGGTAGGGGGCGGAGGCGACCTCGCGGCCGTCATCCCGGCCGCAGCCCGCAGGGCGGAGAGCCGGGACCCATTGATCGGCGCGGCCGGTTGGTGGGTTCGCGCTGCCATGCGCCTCGGCGAGGACCCGGCCGCACCCCATGATGTTCGGACCAATGGGGCCCGGATCGTCGCCGCTTCGCGGCTCGTCCGGGATGACGGCCGCTTGGTTGGCGCACTGCCGCGAGGCGCTGCCTTCGCAGGTTCTGCTTGCGCGGCGGAATGGCCGTTGCTTCATTCGTCCCATGTCGGGCTATGTCTACATCCTCGCATCCCGCAAGAACGGCACGCTCTACACCGGCGGGACGAGCGATCTCGAGCGGCGCGTCTGGGAGCACCAAGAAGACCTTACGCCGGGATTTACGAGCAGGTATGGCGTCAAACGCCTCGTCTGGTATCGGGACTATGCCGACATCCGCGATGCCATCGACGACGAGAAGCGCATCAAGAGATGGCGGCGGAAGTGGAAGCTGGAGCTGATCGAGGCGATGAATCCCAAGTGGGAGGATCTCGCCGAGTTGCTGGGGAGATAACCGGGATGACGGCCGCGAGGTTGCGGCTCACGCTACCTCCCCTCAGCGCCCTCCAAGCTGCTTGACCAGAGCTTCGGCACGCGAGACGGCGGCTCTGGCGGTTTCGAGGGGCTGCGGCTGGCCGGCCTTTTCGAGGAGGGCGAGGCCGGTGCGGCAGCCATCCAGCGCGGTGCGGGCGAGGGCGGGGTCGGCGTCGTGGCGGGCCTTCTCCATCTTCAGCTCGCAGGCGGTGTTGGCGAAGTGGCCGGCATAGGCGGGCAGGGAGGCGGCGATGCCGGCGGCCTCGTCGACGAATTTCTCGGCGCGCGCGTAGAGGGCCGGGTCGAAGCCGCCGTCGCGCAGGCGCCGGGCCATGAACCAGGCGGCGTCGTTGCCGGCGACCGCGCCGATCTCGCGGCTGCCGAGCACATGGGCGACGTCGTGCAGCTCGACGCCGGCGCCGATCGCCCTGTCGATGTCGGCGGCGCGGCCGGTAACGGCGGCGAGGCTGCTCGCCGCGCCCGAATATTGCTGGAGCAGTTCGCCATAGGGGATGGCGTTCGCGGTCGCCGCGCCCCACGCGCGATACTGGTCGAGCGCGCCGCCGAGCGCTTCCGTGCCTGACCGGAGCAGGTCGAGGTCGCCGATGGCGTTGCCGAGCCAATAGCTCGCCTTGCCGTACTCGGCCTGCATCTGGGCGTGGAATTGCGGGTCGACGGACGGGCTGGCGTCGAGGACGGTGCGCATGGTGGCGACGGCCTGCTCGAGCGCAGGGGCGTCGCCCTCGCGCAGCGAGATCGCCGCGCCGATGCGGGCGCGCTGGTAGGCGAAGGCGCGCTTCTGCTGGTCGGTGAGCGCGAGCGGGGTGGTCTTCTCGGTCCTGTCGAGCATGGCCAGCGCTTCCTCGAGATGGGCGGTGTCCGGCTCGTAGGTGCCCATCTTCGCCAGCGTCAGGGCCTGCTGGAGCATGGCGTCGGCGGCCGCGCCCGCATAGCCGGCATCCGAATAGATCTCGACCGCTTGACGGCCGGCGTCGAGCGCGGCGTTGAGATGGGTGAGGTTGCCGAAGCGCTCGGCCCATTCCAGCCCGAGCCGGCCCTCGACGCCCATGATCTCGGCATAGATCAGCGGGTAGCGCTCGCGGTCGAACATCTCCAGCGCGACGCCGACCATCTCGCCGGCGGTGGCGAGCGCGACCTGGGTGTTCTGCCGCAGCGCCATGTCGAGCGCGATCGAAGCCGACTTGACGATATAGCGGCCGGCGAAATCGTCCACGTCGGTGTCGCCGTAGAGCGTGGCGAGCGCGGCCGTCTGCGCCTGCATGGCCGCGAACAGTTCCTGGCTGGGCGCGGCGATCCATTGCAGGTACTGCGCCTGGAATGTGCGGAACATGGCTTCCGCCTCGGCCGCCTTGTCGTCCGCGGTCCGCGCCAGCTCGCCCGCCTCGCGGAACAGCTTTTCGGCGGCGGCGAAGGAGGCGGGGTCGTTGGTGGTCGTCGCAAGCTGGCCGACGGCGCGGCCGGCGTCGATGGCGATGCGGGCGCGGTCGGCGGCGGGGAGTCCGTCGTCGCTCTCGGTCGCCTGCCGGAGCTGTTCGCCCGCCTCGCGCAGGGCGGCGGCATCGAAGCCCTTGGTGCCGCGGATCAGCAGGGCGCGCCCCAGCTCGTGGCGCAGGCGGGGGTCGGCGGAAGCAGCGCCGCCGATGGCCTCGCGCGCGAGCTTCTCGGCGGCGGAAAGCGAATCGCCCGCGCCGCGCAGCTCGGCGTCGATCAGGTAGGCGTCGATCTGGGCGCGGCGGTAGCCGGAGGCGCGCTCGGGGTCCCATTCGGCGACGGTGTCGTAGGCCTCGCCATAGTCGGCTGCCGCCTCGACATGGCGGAACAGCAGCTTCTTGGTCTCGGCCGAGCGGGCGAACACCTCGGCGTCCTCGCGGATGCGCTGGCGCAGCTCCTCGGCCTGCTGCTGGCGCGTCGGCCGCAGGTCGGCGACGCGCTGCTTGGCCTGCTCGCGAAAGCCGTCGGCGGCGTTGAGGGCGCCCTGCAGCTCGGCGTCGTCGGCGAGCTGCGTCAGCCGCTGGATCTCGGAATCCGGGTTGGCGAGGCTGTCGCGAGCGGCGCGGGCCGAGGCGAACTGCGCGATCTGGGTGCGCAGGCGCGTCTCGACCTGGGCCGGGTCGTCGCCGGGCGAGACGTCGAGGGCGCGCATCATGGCGAAGACGACGCTCATCGGCACGTTGCCGGAGCGGGCGAGCGTCTCGGCCTGGCTGCGCTGGATGTCGGGCAGGCCGGAGATGCGCACGAGGAGCTGGCGGCGCTCGGTGAGGATGGCGCTCTCGTCGCCCTCGACCGGCTTCGGCGCGCCGCCGAAATAGAGCAGGCGGCGCAGGTTCTCGTTGACCCAGGGATGCTGCTGGCCGCCGGTGTCGAGATAGACCTCCTCGGCGACCATGCGCATGACGGTGCCGAACTCGGCGCCGTCGATGGCGGCGAGGTGTTTCAGGATCGAGGCGGCGTAGGGGCTGTTGGCGCCCGGCGCGCCGTCGAGGGCGGGGCGGCCGGGCTCGGCGGCGAAGCCGATGACGGTGCCGAGGCTGGCGTCGTCCGCTGCCGGCGCGACGAGCGACCTGGCGCCGCGCGTGGCGCCGAGCGAGAGGCCGGTGGCGCCGACGGCGACCGGCCCGGCGCCGGCCTCCAGCCGCAGGCTCGCGCCGGGCGGGAAGGGGTTGTCGCGGCAGGCGTCGAGCAGGACGATGGCGACGCGCACGGTGCGGCGCAGCTCCTCGACCACGCGCGAGAGCGGCACCAGCCTGCGGCCGGCATCGTCCAGCGCGGCGATGTCGGCGTCGGTCGGCACGAGGAAGTTCTCGCCGCCGGCCTCGATGCCGTGGCCGGCATAATAGAGCACGGCGACGTCGGCGCCCTCGGCATCCTCGACGAAGTCGTCGAGGTCGCGCGACAGGCGCTTCGCGTTGCGGTCGGAGGAGAGGTTGGTGTCGAAGCCGAGCTTCGACAGCAGGTCCTCGATGGCGCGGGCGTCGTCGGGCGGGTTGGCGAGCTTCGGCAGGTTCTGGTAGTCGCCGTTGCCGATGACCAGCGCGACGCCGCGCAGGGTCTTTTCCTCGGCGGCCCCGGCGGGCGCGAGCGACCAGAACAGAGCGAGCAGGGCGGCAAGAAGCGCCGCGAGCGCGGCGCCGAACCCCAAGCCTTTTTCGTCCAGCCCCATCGTTCTCCGTTCCGTTGCCATCGAGACCCTAGCTGCCGATTGCGTCGAGACCAAGCCTATCGCCCCGCGAGCGCGGCGTCGGCGCGGGCGATGCGGCCGTCGAGATGGGCTTCGAGCGGCCGGTCGCCGCGGCTGCGGGCGTAGTCGCGCGCGGCGGCGTAGGCGGCGCGGGCCTCGCGCAGCATGTCGGCCGACGGGTCGGCGGCGCCGAGCAGGAGGTCGCCGAGGTCGAGGCGGCTGCGCGCCGCGCTGGCCGTCTGGCCGCCCCGGTCGAGCAGCGGGATCGCGGCGCGGTAGGCTTCGACCGCCTGGCGCGCGAGGTCGTCGCGCCGCGCCGGGTCGCGCTGCGCCAGCGCGGCCAGCGCGTTGCCGCGCCGGGCGAGCAGCGGCCCGCGATAGGGCGTCCAGCCGGTCCTGTCGACCGCGTCGAGGGCGGTGGCGGCGATGGCCGCGGCCTCCTCCAGCCGCTCGATGCCCGTCTCACGGCCGGCCCAGGCGAGCAGGGCGCCGGCGAGCGCGTATTGCACGGCGATGCCGTCGCGCGGCGCGTTGCGGGCGGCGTATTCGTCGGCGGCAGCGCGGAAGGCGTCGGCCGCCTCCTCGAAGCGGACGGTGCCGGCGCCGGCCTCACCCAGCGTCACCAGCGCCGAGCCGAGGCCGAACTGGGCGAGCGCCCAGCGGCGCGGGTCGACGTCGCGGCGGTATTCCTCCAGCGACAGACGGTAGGCGGCGATCGCCGGCCCGCCGGTGCCGCCGGCGAGCGCGTCGAGCAGGACGAGGCTGTCGGCGAAGCCGAGCTGGGCCTTGGCCCACTGGAGCGGCGCCAGCGGGCGCACGCCGGCGTCGACCACCGCCGCGAAGGCCTTCGCCGACCGCCGCAGCGCCGCGGTGTCGTCGGTGGCCTTGCCGAGGCGGTAGAGCACGTCGCCGAGATTGGCCTGGACGCGGGCCCAGGCGGTGGGGTCCCTGTCCGGCGCGATCTCTTCCAGCGCCTCGCCATAGGCCTGCACCGCGCGGCGGTAGAGGGTGGCCGGGTCGGGCGCGCGGATGCCGGCGGCGGTCAGCGCATTGCCGAGATTGTTGCGCACCCGCGCCCATTCGGCGGCGTCGCGGTCGCGCGAAAACTCGGCCGCAGCCGCGGCCATCGTCTCCAGCGCGCCCATCAGGCCGGCGGTGTCGCCGTTCATCAAAGCGAGGTCGCGCTGCGCGGCGGCGAGGTCGTTCTGCAGCCGCGCCCAGCGCAGCGGGTCGCGGCCGCGCGAGAACAGGGCGGCGGCACCGGCGAGGATGTCGGCCGCCTCGGCCATCGTTTTCGCATCGCCCCGTCGCACCGCGACCTGCCGCAGGGCGGAGGCGAGATTGTCCTGGCTGGCCGCCCATTCGGAAGGCGAGGCGTCCGGCGTCACGAGAGCCGCTGCCGCGCGGGCCGCCCCGGCCGCGCGTTCGAGGGTGGGGATGTCGCCCGCGTCCTGCCCGTAATAGGCGAGCGCGGCGGCTTCCGAGTTCTTGTACTTCCACGCCAGCGCGCGGTCCCAGCGCTCGACCAGCCTGAAGGCCTCGCCGTAGTCGGCGGCGGCCTTGCGGTAGTCGTAGGCGACCTCGTAGGTGGCGGCCGAGCGGGCGTAGACGGCCGCCGCCTCGACGAAGCGGGCCGAAAGCTGCGCCGCGGCCTGATCGAGGGTCGCCGCGCCCTGCCTGACGCGCGCCTTGGCCTGCTCCTGCAGGCGGATGGCGGTGGCCAGCGCGCCGTCGGCGAGCGCCCTGTCGGCGAGGCCGGACAGCCGCGCGATCTCGGGGTCGGGGCTGACAAGCGCGGCGCGCTCGGCGAGGATGTCCTTGAGCCTCGCGGTCTGGGCGCGCAGCACCGCGTCGAGGCGCTCGCGGTCCTTCGGCGCGTCGGCGCCGAGGACGTTGAGCATGCCGTAGAGCGCGTCCATCGGCACGCCGCCATCGTGCGCGGCGAGCTCGACCTGGCGGCGGCCGGCGTCGTCCAGGGAGGCGATGGTGAGCAGGAGCTGGCGGCGCTCCGTGAGGATCTCGCCCTCCTCGCCCTCGACGGGCTTCGGCGCGCCGCCGAAATAGAGCAGCCGGCGCAGGCTCTCGTTGACCCAGGGATGCTGGCGGCCGTCGGTCCTGAGATAGACCTCCTCGGCGACCATGCGCATGACGGTGCCGAACTCGGCGCCGTCGATGGCGGCGAGGTGTTTCAGGATCGAGGCGGCGTAGGGGCTGTTGGCGCCCGGCGCGCCGTCGAGGGCGGGGCGGCCGGGCTCGGCGGCGAAGCCGATGACGGTGCCGAGGCTGGCGTCGTCCGCTGCCGGCGCGACGAGCGACCTGGCGCCGCGCGTGGCGCCGAGCGAGAGGCCGGTGGCGCCGACGGCGACCGGCCCGGCGCCGGCCTCCAGCCGCAGGCTCGCGCCGGGCGGGAAGGGGTTGTCGCGGCAGGCGTCGAGCAGGACGATGGCGACGCGCACGGTGCGGCGCAGCTCCTCGACCACGCGCGAGAGCGGCACCAGCCTGCGGCCGGCATCGTCCAGCGCGGCGATGTCGGCGTCGGTCGGCACGAGGAAGTTCTCGCCGCCGGCCTCGATGCCGTGGCCGGCATAATAGAGCACGGCGACGTCGGCGCCTTCGGCGTCCTCGACGAAATCCTCGAGGTCGCGGGCGAGGCGCTTGGCGTTGCGGTCGGAGGCGAGACTGGTGTCGAAGCCGAGCTTCGACAGGAGATCCTCGACGGCGCGGGCGTCGTCGGGAGGGTTGGCCAGCTTCGGCAGGTGCTCGTAGTCGCCATTGCCGATGACCAGCGCGACGCCGCGCAGGGCGGCCGGCGCCTCGGCGGCGGCCGCAGCGGGGACCAGCGCCCATGCGAGCGCCAGAACGATCCACACCGCAAGGCCGCGGCCCACCCGCATGAACACCCCGTCGCCAACCCGGTCCGGCAATCGAGTCTAGCCGCGCTTGTGGCAATTTGTCGACGCGGCGGCCGGCGGAACCGGCCTCGGCGCGCGGGCGTTTGGGAGGCAATCCGCCTTGCAGCCACGCGGCGACGCTTGCGAGGCCTGCCGGCGCGCAGGTAGATAGAGGGGCGGCGACATTCGGCCGCGACAGCGATTCACGCGTGGAATCGCGCATCGACAGCAGGAGCAGCCATGCGCTGGAGAGGTCGCCGGGAAAGCAGCAACATCGAGGATCGGCGGAGCGAGGGCGGCGGTGGCGGCGGCTTTCCGGGCGGCTTCGGCCGCAGCGGAACGCCGATGCGCATCCCGGTCGGACGGGGCGGCGGCTTCAGCCTGACCACGATCATCATCCTCGTCGTCATCTTCTTCGCGCTGAGGGCCTGCGGCATCGACCCGCTGTCGGGGCTCGACGGCGGCAGCATGGGCGGCGACGGCACCGGCGGCGGCGGGCAGTTCACCCAGCAGGAGCAGGGCGAGGGCGCGCCCGCCTCCGACGAGATGAAGCAGTTCGTCGGCGTCGTGCTGGCCGAGACCGAGGACGTGTGGACCGGCATCTTCAAGGCGCAGGGCCAGACCTACCAGCAGCCGACGCTGACGCTGTTTTCGGGCGGCATCCAGTCGGCCTGCGGCTATGCCTCGTCGGCGGCCGGGCCGTTCTACTGCCCCGGCGACCGCAAGGTCTATCTCGACACCGACTTCTTCCAGCAGCTCGCCCAGCAGTTCGACGCCTCGGGCGACTTCGCGCAGGCCTACGTGATCGCGCACGAGGTGGGCCACCACGTGCAGAACCTCACCGGCATCCTGCCCAAGTTCAACCAGATGCGGCAGAGCATGGGCGAGACGGAGGCCAACGCGCTGTCGGTGCGGGTCGAATTGCAGGCCGACTGCTTCGCCGGCATCTGGGGCCATTTCACCGACGAGAAGGGCATCCTCGAGGAAGGCGACCTGGAGGAGGCGCTGAACGCGGCGCAGCAGATCGGCGACGACACGCTGCAGAAGCGGGCGCAGGGCTACGTCGTGCCCGACAGCTTCAACCACGGCACCTCGGCGCAGCGGCAGAAATGGTTCGCCCGCGGCTTCAAGAGCGGCAAGCTGTCGGACTGCGACACCTTCAACAACCCGATCTGAGGCGGCAATCCGGCCCCGCAAGCGGGGCCGGGGCGGCCCGCGGGGCTCCCGCCTTTGGGTTTCCGGGGCGTAAACGGCGGCCGGACACCCTTTCGCGCCGTTCTTAGAGGGGGCTTTACCTCTGCCTGATAGGATCGGTCCCTGCATTCCCGGGGGGCCGGCATGTCCAGTCGTTTCAAGCAGTTCGTTTCAGACCGCAGGGGCAATTTCGCCCTGTTCTCGGCGATCCTCGCCGTGCCGCTCATCCTCGGCGCCGGCGTGGCGCTCGACGTCGCCAACGTCAGCCGCACCAAATCGGAGCTGCAGAACGCCATCGACGCGGCGGTGCTGGCCATCGCGCGCGAGGGCAAGCAGGTCACCGACAAGCAGGCGCTGGAGATCGCCAACAGTTTCCTGAAGAACAATTACGGGCTGCAGTTCGCCGAACTGAAGCTGGTGCGCGAGGGATCGACCGTGAAGCTCGACGCCAGCGCGCAGGCCGACATGGCCTTCGGCGGCCTGTTCGGCTACGACGACTGGAAGGTGGCCACCTCGTCGACCGCCGACATCGCCTACATGTCCTACGAGATCGCGCTGGTGCTCGACACGACCGGCTCGATGGCCGGCGGCAAGCTGGCGGCGATGAAGGATGCGGTCGACAACATGATCGTGTCGATGTCGGCGCAGGTGGCCGACAAGGACAAGCTGAAATTCGCGCTGGTGCCGTTCGCCACCTTCGTCAATGTCGGCCCGCAGTTCGGCCCCTCATTCGACGCGAAAGGCAAGATCAAGAAGGGCACCGGCGCCGCCTGGCTGGACCTCCAGTCCGAGACCGACGCGCCGCAGTCCGAGCTGGAGCCGGGTGTCAGCCGGTTCGAGATATTCAACAATCTGGGTGAGCCGTGGAAGGGATGCGTGGAGACGCGGTTCCCCGGCAAGACCGGCGCGCACGACGTGGCCGATACCCCGCCCGACGCGAAGGACAAGCGCAGCCTGTTCTCTCCGGCGCTGGCGATCGACGAGCCGGACACCCCCGAGTACGAGAACAGCTACATCGTCTCCAGCGCCGACCCGACGGCCAAGGGGCTGCTCAACAAGCTGAAGCTGATCGGCAAATACGGGCTGCAGATCGATATCGGCTTCTTCAACCTGAGTTCGCTGCTGGCCGGCCTGGGCCTCTGGACGCCGCCCGCGACGACCATCAACGCAGGGCACGGACCCAATCGCGGCTGCGACGTGCAGCCGATCACGGCGCTGACCGCCAACTATGGCGACCTGCGCACGAAAGTGTCGCAGCTCCAGGCCAGCGGCACGACCAACATCATGGAGGGCGTGGCGTGGGGCGCGCGCGTGCTGTCGCCGGGCGAGCCCTTCGGCCAGGGCGCCAAGCCGCGGAAAAGCCTCCAGAAGGTCATGGTGGTGCTGACCGACGGCTCCAACGTGATGGGCAACCGCCAGACCAAGCTGAAATCGTCCTACTCGAGCTTCGGCTATCTGGTGGACGGGCGGCTGGGCGTCGCCGAAGGCAGCTCCGGCGACACCAACGCGCTGATGAACGCCAAGACGCTGGAGGCCTGCACGAGCGCCAAGCAGGCCGGGACCGTCATCTACACGATCCGGCTGGAGGAGCCGGACGTGAAGACCGGCACGATGCTGCGCGACTGCGCCACCGACCCGGACCACTATTTCGACATCCCCTCGCGCAGCCAGCTCGACGACGCGTTCAAGGCGATCAAGGAGCGGATCGTGCTGCTCAGGCTGGCGTCCTGAGGGGGAAAACCGTGAGGCCGGGCTGCAAACGGCGTCCGGCTGCGCTCCGGTGCTCACGTACCTGACGTACGCTCCGCTCCGGTGCTCGCCGGCCACCGTTTTGGTCGCTGCGCGCCCATCTTCGATTCCGCCTCGGCCTGACGGTTTTCAAAAGCAGAATGGGCCGCCAAGAGGCGGCCCATTCGCTTTCAACTCGTCCGGTTCGCGTCAACGAATGATCGGGCAGCTCGGCGTCTTGGCGAAGCTCACAGCCACGTAGCGGCCGTGGCTGCGGCCGGAGACCGTGATGCTGCGCGGCGTCTCGCGGGTGATGCGGACGCGGTCGATGCCCATGCGGTCGGCCTTGCGGAGCGCCTCGCCGGCCGAGCAGCCGCGGTCCCAGCGGTCGCGACGGTCACGGTCCCAGCGGCCGCGGTCCCACGGGTTCGGGCCGGGGCGGTAGGAATGGCCCTGGTCGACCACCACGCCGGCCGACGGGCCGTGCGGGGTGATACCGAAGTAGAAGCTGTCGGCCTGGGCAGCGGCGGGGAGCGCGGCGAGCGCGCCGAGGCCGATGACTGCCGAGAGGGCGGCGGTACGGATCTTGTTCATCATTTTCATTCTCCTTCCGGCGGTTTCCTGCGAGGCGATCGGGAGGTTGTCGCTCGCTATGATGGAAGAATTGCAGACGGCGGCTGAACCGGGCCGGAACCGCGCATTCATCCGGCGTTCATCGCCGGTTTGCCGGTCCGCGAGGGAAACGGGCGCGGCGGCCGCGGGTTCCTGCGCGGCCGCGGACGGGGCCCGGAATCGTGTGCGGAAAGCGGCTCAGCCGCGGGCCAGCGCGGCGGCCAGCGCCTGCGCGTCGAGGCGGGTGGTGAGGCGGGCGATCAGGCCGTCCTCGACCTCGAGGAAGCTGCCGGCGGAAATCGAGAAGTGCTGGCCGGTGGCGGCCGGCAGGCCGGGCGCGGTGGCGCGGTAGGTGCCGCGCAGCGTGTATTCGGCGGCCGCGCGGGCGCCGCTGCCGTCCGTCATGACGACGAGGTCGGCGACCGTCTCCTCGAAGCGGCGGCCGTGGTCGGCGAGATACCAGCGCAGCTTGTCGGCGCCGATCCGGCGCTCCCCGGCCGCCGGGTCGTGCACGACGTCGTCGGAGACGAGCGCGAGCGCCGCCTCGTGGTCGGCCGCGTTGAGCGCGTCGAAGAAGCGCCTGACGAGGTCTTCGGTGTCGGCCCGGCTCATGCGTCCTCCTCGATGATGTGGTCGAAATAGTCCTCGGGGTCGGCAAGCGCGCTCTCGCTGGCGGTGACGCGGCCGCGCATGGAGATGCCGGCCTCGTGCACGGTGCGGCGGCTGCCGGAGACGAGATGGTGCCACCAATAGAGGTCCCGCCCCTCGGCGACCAGCCGGTAGGCGCAGGTGGAGGGCAGCCAGGGCAGCGTGCGCACGTTGTCGGGCGTGAGCTTCAGGCAGTCGGGGACGCGGGCGAAGCGGTCGGCGTAATCCTCGCAGCGGCAGGCGGCGGCGTCGAACAGGCGGCAGGCGACGCTGGTGAAGTAGATGTCGCCGGTGTCCTCGTCCTCGAGCTTGGCCATGCAGCACTTGCCGCAGCCGTCGCACAGCTTCTCCCACTGTGTCGGCGTCATCGCCTCGAGCGGCACGGTTTTCCAGAAGGGCGCGGCCATGGGCGTCCAAGTGGGCCTTTCCCGGCATGGGGTCAAGCGTCGCGGTGCCGCCTTTTTCGGGAACCAAACTGCCGCTTCGGGCTTGCTGGGGCGAACGGGACGTCCTGAACCACGGGAGAACGACGTGAAAATCGACCGACATATGATAGCCGGCACGGCGCTCGGCCTGCTTATGGCGACCGCGCAGGGCGCGGCCGCGGCCCCCTCCGGCGGCGAGACGCAGCCCGCCGTCCAGCGTCCGGCCGAGGCGCCGATCGTGCTGGCGCAGGCCGACATCGAGGTGCTGAAGGAAAAGCTCAAGGACCCCGGCCTGACGGACGAGCAGCGCAAGGAGATCCAGCAGCAGATCGACGCCATGCAGGGCGCCGCGGCACCCGCCGAACAGGCGAAGCCGGCCGAGCAGGCCCCTGCCGAGGCGCAGAAGCCGGCGGAGGAGGCCAAGCCCGCCGAGCAGGCGCCGGCAGAGCCGCAGAAGCCCGCCGAGCAGGCTGCGCCGGCCGAGGAACAGAAGCCGGCCGAGGCGGCGAAGCCCGCCGAGACCGCGCCCGCCGAGCAGAAGCCCGCCGAGGCCGAGCAGCCGAAGCCTGCCGAACAGGCCGCGCCGGCGGAACAGCAGAAGCCTGCCGAGGAAGCCAAGCCTGCCGAGACGGCACCCGCCGAGCAGAAGCCTGCTGAGGCGGAACAGCCCAAGCCCGCCGAGCAGGCCGCTCCGACGGAGCAGCAGAAGCCGGCCGAGGAGGCCAAGCCTGCCGAGACGGCCCCTGCCGAGCAGAAGCCGGCCGAAGCCGAGCAGCCGAAGAAGCCCGCGGAGCAGGCGGCTCCGGCGGAAGGACAGAAGCCTGCCGAGCAGCCCGCGCAGGGCGAGCAGGCGCCTGCCCGGCAGACCGGACAGCAGCAGCCCGTCGACGGCGGCGAGGTGCTGCCCGAGAACGCCGCGCCGGTGCTCGACAGCCAGAAGGAGGCGGCGCAGCCCGCCGGCGACGCGGCCCCGCGGCAGCAGGGACAGGGCGCGCCGGTGCAGGACGCCGCCAAGGCGGCCGAGACCGCCGCGCCGGCCGGCCCGCCGCCGGCGACCGACGCCGACGCGCAGAAGCAGGCCGAGCCGGTCAAGGTCGAATCGCTGACGGCGACCGAGGGCAAGCCGGTCGAGGCCGCGAAGATCCAGGAGCGGATGCAGGCGCGCGAGGGCGCCGACGTGGTCAGGACCATCGGCGACCGCGTCGTCATCCAGTTCAACAACCAGACGATCGTGGAGAGCAACGACCGGCCCCGCCTGACGCACGGCGCCCGCGACGTGCGCTACGAGGACCTGCCGGGCGGCTGGACGCGCGAGGTGATCTCGCGCGAGGGCGGCGTCAAGGTCATCACCATCCGCGACCGCTACGGCGACATCATCCGCCGCTCGCGGGTGACGCCGGACGGCCGCGAATACGTGCTGGTCTATGCGAGCGACCGCGATCGCGGCCGCGACCGTGGCGACCAGTGGCGCGACCCGGGCCGCGACCTGCCGCCGCTGCGCCTGACGATCCCGGTCAACCAGTACATCCTCGACGCCGGCCGCGTGGAAGATCCGGACCGCTACTACCAGTTCCTCGAGGAGCCGCCGGTCGAGCCGGTGCGCCGGCTCTACTCGCTGGACGAGGTGAAGTACTCGGCCCGCGTGCGCGACACGATGCGCCGGATCGACCTCGACGTGATCAACTTCGAGTTCGGCTCGGCCTCGATCGGCGAGACGGAGGTGCAGAAGCTGCAGAGCGTGGCCGACGCGATCTCGCGCATCATCGAGAGGAACCCGGCCGAGACCTTCCTGATCGAGGGCCACACCGACGCGGTCGGCTCCGACCAGTCGAACCTGGTGCTGTCGGACAAGCGGGCGGAATCGGTGGCTGCGGCGCTGACCAACGTCTTCGACATCCCGCCGGAGAACCTGGTCACGCAGGGCTATGGCGAGCGCTACCTGAAGGTCGCCACGCAGGACCCGAGCCGCGACAACCGCCGCGTCGCGATCCGCCGCATCACGCCGCTGGTGGCGCCGGTGGCGAGCGCCAACTAGGCCGCGTCCGCCGCGCGCCCTTGAAACGGGCGCGCGGCGTCACGATGTCAGATGTTCCCTGCCCCATCCCCGCGCCCCTCTCCGCGGGGACGTGGCAAAAAGCCCGGCCGGTTCCTCCCCCGGCCGGGCTTTTTCCTTGGTCCTTGACCGGCCAGGAGCGGAGGCAATATTATCTATTGGTACAAGAGGGAAATCAGCATGGCGCGAAACACGTCGGTCACCCTTGGGCAAGAGTATGAGGAGTTCATCACCCGGAAGGTGGCCGAGGGCCGCTTCGGATCGACCAGCGAGGCGATCCGAGCTGGCCTCAGGTTGCTGGAGGAGCAGGAGATGCGGCTCGAGCGCCTTCGCGCGGCGATCGACGAGGGCGATGCGTCCGGTCCGGCGGTGGAGCTCGATTTCGACGAATTTCTGCGGACGCGCCGCCGCAAGGCATGAGCCTGCGTCTCGTCTATTCGCCTGCGGCTCTGGCAGATCTCGACCAGATCTGGCGGTATTCGGCCGAATCCTGGGGAGAGGAGCGGGCTGATATCTACCTGGGCGCGATCCGAGATACGCTGTTGCTGCTGTCGCATAATCCCGGCTTGGCGCGCAACGCGGGGGATATCCGGCCAGGCTTGATGAAATATGGGGCGGGAAGCCACGTTCTGTATTTCCGCGTGAGGGCCGATGCGATCGTAGTAACGCGCATCCTGCATTCACGCATGGATGCAGGCAGGCACCTGTAGCAACAACCGTGCCGCGGTAGCCAAATGACCGAGCGCAAGGAAAATCACGCCGCTGGGTCGAAAGAAAGCCTTCCGCTGGCGCCAAAGCGGGCGGTCAGCGGCACGAATCCGACCGCTGGGCGGTCGAATCCGTTCGCCGTGTTCGAGGAATGGGCGAGCGAGGCGGACGACGAGGCCTACGAGAGCCTTTGAAACTTACGCGACCCACTCGATGAACGCGCCGCAGGCGGCGGCCGACGGGGTGAGCGGGCGCGGCTCGCGCGTGGCGAGGCGCAGGCCGGCCAGGAGGGGCGTTCCGGTGCTCGCGGCGGGCGAGGACGGATCGAGCGCGGCGACTGCGTCGGGGGCCAGCACCAGCCCCGCGTGCGGGCCGCAGGCGACGCGAAAGCCGCCGTCGGCAGGCGTGACCTCGCCGCCGAACAGGCGCGAGACGAAGGCTGCGTCGCGCTCGGGTTCGGGCGAGGCGAGGTAGACGGCCGCTATGCCCGCCGCGCCGTTGTCGTGGCGCTGGTAGTCGGGCTTCCAGAAATATTGCTGCGCGCGGTTCTGGCAGGCGAAGAAGCCGATGTCCGGCATCGCCTCCGACCAGGCGAAGGCGAGCGAGAAGGAGACGGTGACGCGGGCGCCGTCGGGCAGCACGGCCTGCCGCTCGAAATCGAAGGGCGCGGCCGTGCGCAGGCCGGCAGCCTGGAAGCCGGCGAGGTCGGCGCGGGCGTCGTCGCTGGCGAAGACCAGCATGGACAGGCCCTCGCGGCGCGCGAGGAAACGGCGGTTGTGGTCGCCGAAGCCGTAGAAGGGCGGGTTGCCCGACAGGTCGTGCCGCTGGAGCCGGTCCGGCCGGTCGACCTCCAGCAGCTCGACGAAATTGCGGCCGGCAAACTGCGCCAGCCGGTTCGACGTGCCCATGCGGTCCTCATGCATGGCGCGCGGGGTGAGCGTGAAGCCGAGGCCCTGCCAGACGGCCGCTGCGCGGTCGAGGTCGCGCACGGCGAGCGCGACGTGGTCGATGGCGCGGCCGGACGGCATCAGCCGAACGCCTTGATGAGCTTCGTGTCGGTCTTGTCGAACACCCGGTCGGGCACGAAGAAGTCGGCCGCGAGCGGGCCCCTGGCGCCGGGTGCGTAGGCGCCGAAATCGGTGACGCCCTCCTCGCGCAGCACCAGTTCGTCGATGAAGAAATTGCCGGTGGTCGCGCGCGCCGGGCGAACGAGGATCGCGTGGGCGGCGTCCGCCATGATGCGCGGCGAGCGGCTCATCGAGACCACGCTCTCGCCGCCCAGAAGGTTGCGGATCGCCGCCGTGTCGATCGCCGTCAGCGGCCACAGCGAGTTGACCGCGATGCCGTCCCTGGCGAACTCGGCGCTCATGCCC
>ERZ778022.3010-NODE-3010-length-16466-cov-4.331972_pt1 | contig 16466 bp, 13 predicted proteins | sample MGYA00375752_ERZ778022 | MGnify/ENA primary metagenome ERZ778022 (study PRJEB29350, sample SAMN05389826) | bioreactor metagenome | isolation source: Thiocyanate bioreactor | place: South Africa: University of Cape Town | collected 2014-04-04 ... | reverse complement strand
ACATAGATCGCGCGCAACATCGCCTGCAGCGCGGCTGCCGTGCGGCCGCCATCGGGGCTCGTTGTCGCCCGGTAGGTGGTGTGGAAATGCTTGTTCGGTCCATATCCCATCTCGGCCATCAGGGCGCGCGCCTTCTTGATCCGCGCCTCGTAAGGCATATCGCGGAAGGAGAGGTGTGCCGTGCCCGGATAATTCGCGATCCCCGGCGGCACAAAGGCATAGGCCGGCCGTTCGCCCAGCCGCATCACCTTGCCTGTCATCGCTTCGCGGTCGAAGGCAAGGCTCAGCGCCTCGCGCATTCGCGGATCGTTGAATGGCGGCCGTTTGAAATTGACCAGCATATAGGTCACGCCCAGATAGTCCGCCATCTGCAGGGTGTGCGGCATGTGCTTGCGCAGCCAGATGATCTCGGTGGCCGGCAGCGGGTTCTGGATGTCCAGCTCTCCCGCCCGCATCTGTTTCAGCGCGGCCTGGCTGTCCACGGTGGGGTAGTAATTCACCACTTCGATGCGCACGTCTTTCGCATCGTAAAACCGCGGGTTCTTCACCAGCGTCAGATGGTCGTTCGGAACCCATGTCTTTGGAATATAGGGGCCGTTCGCGACATAGTTCCTGGGCTGGGACCAGGCATCGCCGAATTTCTCCACCGCGTGCCGCGGCACCGGGAACATCGTCTGATGCATCAGCAATTGCGGCAGATAGGGCGCCGGGTGCTCCAGATGCAGCACCAGCGTCTTGTCGTCGGGCGCTTCCGCGCCCAGCGCGGTGCCCGGCATCTTGCCCTGGTTGATGGCCTTCGCGTTCTTGATCACCCAGATGTTGTAGGCATAGGGCGCGGCGCGCTGCGGCTCCAGAAGGCGGCGATAGGCATAAACGAAATCATGCGCGGTCACCGGCACGCCGTCCGACCACTGATGATCGCGGATGTGAAAGGTCCAGGTCAGGCCGTCGGGCGAAACGTCCCAGCTTGTTGCCGCGCCGGGAATGGGATCGCCGGCCGCATTTTCGGTGGCAAGGCCGACCAGAATATCACCCAGCACATTGGCTTCCGATGTCATGTCGATGTAATGCGGGTCCAGGCTTTTCAACTCCGCCCCGTTGCCGCGGTTCAATGTCATCGGCGCGTTGGTTTCGGCCTGCGAACAGGCCGCGACGGCGATGGCAACCACCATCAGCGCAAGAATCCGCAAACCCCGCATGGATCGTGTCTCCTTGTACCCGGTCAGGAAAGCGCGCCGTCGCGCGCGAGTGAGAGATAGCGTGTGCGATTGATGTCGGCGGGGTTGTCGATCCAGCCTTTGACGCTTTTCGCCACCAGCCCGCGCGACGCGCCGAAATAGACGGGTGCCACCGCCACATCGTCCAGCATCACCTGTTCCGCCTGCTCCAGAAGAATGGCGCGCTGCATGGTTTCGCGCGCCCGGTCGGATTGCGCGATCAGGTTGTCAAAGCGCGGGTTCGAATAGCGGCCATAGTTCACATCGTGCGATGACGTTTCACAGATGTGGAGATAGTTCCGCGCATCGCGGTAATCGGCGACCCATCCTGCCCAGGCGACGCTGAAATCCTGTTTGCGCAATCGCGTGTAGTGCGCGCTGTCTTCGGCGGCGAGAAGCTTGGCCTCCGCGCCGATATTTTCCCACATCGCCTGAAGGGCGGCGGCAACCAGCTTCGCATCCGTCTGCGCCGGGAAGGAAAATTCGAATTTCAGGGGTTTTCCGGGGCCGAAGCCCGCCTCGGCCAGAAGCGCCCTGGCTTTTGCAATGCGTTCGGCCATTGCCATGTTGCGGAATTTGATCTGCGCGCGCGCCGGGTATCCCGGCATATGCGGCGGCACCAATGCGTAAGCCGGCCGTTCGCCCGCGTGCATCACGCGGCGCGCGATGATGTCGCGATCGACCGCCATCGACAGCGCGGTGCGGACGCGCACATCGTCAAACGGTTTGCGGGTGAAATTGAACAGCGCATATTGGGTCAGGATGAAGGGGGCGAGGTGAAGGGCTTCCGGCATGTTCACCCTCAGCCAGGCGATCTCCTGCGACGGCACGCTGTTGTTGATGTCCAGTTCGCCGGCGCGGAAGCGTTTCAGCGCGGTGGCGAAATCGGGGACGGGATGATACAGCACCCGCTCGATCGCGACCTTTTCCGCTTCATAGAAATGCGGATTTTTGATCAGCTCCACCTGGCTGTTCGGCACCCAGGCCTTCAGCGTGTAAGCCCCGTTGGTGGCGATGTTTGCGGGCGCCGTCCACGCATCGCCATACTTCTCCACGATGTGGCGCGGCACCGCGAAGCTGACGAAATGCGTCAGCAGGTAACGCAGGTATGGCACCTGATATTCGAAATCGATCCGCACCACCCGTGGCCCGCGGGCGTGAATGCCGAGTTTCTCCACCGCCATTTCGCCCCCATGCACGGCCTTCGCGTTTTTCACGGGGTAGAGGATGCTCGCATATTGCGAGCCCGTTTTTGGCGATAGCGCGCGGCGGAAGGAATAGACGAAATCGTCCGCGCTCACCGGCGTGCCGTCCGACCATTTGTGATCGCGCAAGGTGAAGGTGTAGCGGGTGCCGTCCGCGTTCTGCACAAAGTTTCGCGCCGCGCCCTGCACGGCATCGCCGGCCGCGTTCTCCGTCATCAGGCCGATGAACATGTCGCCGATGATGTTGGCTTCGTAAGGTGTGGTGGCCCGATGCGGGTCCAGTGTCTCAGGCTCGGCCGCGTTGCCGCGATGCAGCGTCTTGCTGTCCGCGGGCGCCGGCTTCGCCTCGGTCTTGACCGCGCGGCGAAAGGCGAAAACGGATGTCCCGGCGATTGTCAGGGCGCCCGCACCGATCAGGCCGCGCCGTGTCCATTTCAGTCGCCGTTCATTCATTCGTGTCATCTCTCTGGCTTCCGCTGCGGGCAGAAGGTTTCCGGGCTGCCGGGCCGGTGAATTTTCGCGCTCTGCTTGCCCCGCGGGCTCCGCCAAGCCATATCATATTCGTGCGCGCCGGGGACCTTAGAAACGGGTTCCGCCCGGCCTTTCAAGCCGCATTGCAAAAGGGGATGAACACCTGATGAACCGGACCTTTCTGCTGGCTTTGTCACTGGGCGTTTTCCTTGCGCCGGTGGCCGCCTCTGCCGGCCCGCGTGACGATGTGCTGCAGGCTTTGGGCAAATGTGCGGCCATCGCCGAATCATCGGCGCGGCTTTCCTGCTATGACGGACTTGCCCCCCAGTTGAAGGCCGCCCTGGCCACCGCACCGGCCCGGTTTTCCGGCACGCCGTCGCTGGAACAGCAGAAATCCTGGTTCGGCTTCAGTCTGGACAGCCTGTTCGGCGGTGGCGAGGCGCCGCAATCGACGCCGGCGCAGTTTGGCGGCGAACGGGTGCCGGAAGCGGCCAAACCGGCCGCGACCGCGGCGCCCGCCCCGCCGCCGCGGCTGGACAGCATCACGGCCAAGCTCAGCGAATACGCCAAGACGCCGTTCGGAAAATTCATCGTCTTTCTCGACAATGGCCAGGTCTGGCGCCAGCTTCAGGGCGATTCGGGCGAGGCGCGCTTCCGCCGCACCGCGACGGACAACACCGTCACGATCAGTCGCGCGATTTTCGGCAGTTACACGCTGAAGCTGAACGACAGCAATAAAACCTACAAGGTGGAACGGCTGAAATAACGTCCGCCGGAATAACCTCTGCCACTCAGGCCGCATCGTGCTCGGCCACGAAATGGCCGGGTGCCACTTCGATCAGCTTCGGGCGATACTGCTCGGCTTGCGGATCGTCGATCAGTTTCGATTTCAGGAACGCGAGCTGCGCGCGGGTGTCGAGCGGCGAGGGCAGGTCGCCTGCCAGCATCACGCGCGGTTTCGTGCGTTCGATTTTGGGGTCCGGGATCGGCACGGCCGCGATCAGGGCGCGGGTATAAGGGTGGCGCGGGTCTTCATAAATCGTCTCGCGGTCGGCCAGTTCCACCACGCGGCCGAGATAAAGCACCATCACCCGGTGTGAGATCTGGCGCACCACCGACAGATCGTGGCTGATGAAGATCAGCGACATGCCGAATTCTGCCTGCAGATCGACGATCAGGTCGATGATCTGTGCCTGAATGGAAACGTCCAGTGCGCTCACCGCCTCGTCGCAGATGACGAGCTTCGGTTTCACGATCATCGCGCGCGCAATGCCCACGCGCTGGTTCTGCCCGCCGGAAAATTCGTGCGGATAGCGGTTGATCCAGCCGGGCTCCAGCCCTACGCGCGCCATCATCTCCAGCACCGCTGCGCGCACCTCTTTGCGTGAAAGCTCCGGCTTCAATGTGCGCAACGGCTCTGCGATGGAGGCACCGATCGGCATGCGCGGGTCCAGGCTTGCCAGCGGATCCTGGAACACGATCTGGAATTCCTTGCGCAACTGGCGCACATCGTTGTCGCGCAGCGGCCCAAGATCGCGCCCGCCCCAGTAAACCGCGCCCTGGCTTTGTGGCAGCAGCTTCAGCACCGCGCGCGCCAGCGTGGATTTTCCGCAGCCGGATTCCCCGACCACGCCCAGGGTCTCGCCCGCGCGCAAGCTGAAGTCGACGCCATCCACCGCGCGCAACGGCTTGGTGCGGCCGAAAAAACTTGCGCCGTGGCGCACCGGAAAATGAACCTTGAGGTCCTTCACATCCAGAAGCGGCTTGCCGCCATCGGCCGCGGGTGGCGGCACAAGCTTCGCGTGGCCGCGGCGGTCGGGCACATCGATGCGCGGCATCGCATCGATCAGCATCCGCGTATAATCGTTTTGCGGTTTGTAAAAGATGTTGTCGACCGGGCCGGATTCCACGATGGCGCCGCGGCGCATCACCTGTACCTGGTCCGCAAGTCCTGCGATCACACCCATATCGTGCGAAATCAGAACGATCGCGGTTTTCAGCTCGTTCTTCAGGTCGCGCATGATTTCCAGAATCTGCGCCTGTACCGTGACGTCCAGCGCGGTGGTGGGCTCGTCGGCAATCAGAAGATCGGGGCCGCAGATCGTCGCCATCGCGATCATCACGCGCTGGCGCATGCCGCCGGACAGTTCATGGGGATATTGCTTCAGCCGCTGGCGGCTTTCGGGAATGCGCACCAATTCGAGTACTTCGATAGCACGGCGTTCGGCCTCGTCGCGCGGCAGGCGGCGGTGCAGGCGCAAGGGTTCGATCAGTTGCGCGCCGATGGTCAGGTGCGGGGTGAGCGAGGTCAGCGGGTCCTGAAAGATCATGGTGATCTTGGCACCGCGCAATTCGTTGATCGCCTTTTCCGGCGCGTTGAGAATTTCCCGGCCGCGATATTTCACGCTGCCTGTGGCCCTGCCATTGCCGGACAGCAATCCCGCCGCCGCCAGGAACATCTGGCTCTTGCCGGAGCCGGATTCGCCCACCACCCCCAGGCACTGCCCTTCGGCGATGGAGAAGCTCGCGCCCTTCACCGCATGAACTTCGCCGTCATGGGTGGAAAACCGCACATTGAGGTCGGAGACTTCCAAAATCGGCGTTGGCGGAATGGGCGCGGCCATTTCAGCGGTCCTTCGGGTCCAGCGCGTCGCGAAGCCCGTCGCCGATGAAGTTGAAGCAGAACAGCGTCACCGCCATGAACAGGGCCGGGAAGATCAGCATCCACGGCGCGGTCACCATCTGGTTCGCCCCTTCGGAGATCAGTACGCCCCAGCTTGTCAGCGGTTCGCGGATGCCAAGGCCGAGGAAGGAGAGAAAACTCTCCGCCAGAATGACGGAGGGGATGGTCAGCGTGACATAGATGATCACCGGCCCGATCACGTTCGGAATGATGTGGCGGGTGATGATGCCGAAACGGCTGACACCGGCGGCGTGTGCGGCCTCGATGAATTCCTTCTGTTTGATGGAAAGCGTCTGCCCGCGCACGATCCGCGCCATGGTCAGCCATTCCACCGCGCCGATGGCGACAAACAGAAGGATGAAATTGCGGTTGAATATCACCATCAGGATGATGACGAAAAAGATGAAGGGCAGGGAGTAGAGCACATCCACCACCCGCATCATCAGGTTGTCGGTCGTCCCGCCGATGAAGCCCGCGGTGGCGCCATAAATCACCCCGATCACCAGGCTGACGAATGTTGCGACCAGCCCCACGGCCAGCGATACCCGCGCGCCGTAAAGCGTGCGCACGAACAGGTCGCGCCCCACGGGGTCGGTGCCGAACCAGTGCGTGCCGCCGGCATGGCACAGCACGTCGGGGTCGGGCCACCAATTGGGCGCACACGACGCCACGCTGTAATCGATAGCATCGAAGGGATATTGCGAAAGCGCGGGCGCGAATATCGCCATCAATGCGATGACGGTCAGGATCACGATGCTGGCCAGCGCCGCCTTGTTCTGGAACAGCCGCCGCCTTGCGTCTACCCACAGGCTGCGGCCGCGCACGGTCTGCGCCTCGATCATGGCCTGTGTGTTGGCGGTGGATCCGGTCGCGATCATCAATCGTACCTCACCCGCGGGTCCAGCACGGCATAAAGCAGGTCGGCGATCAGGTTCAGCACGACAATCAGCACCGCGTAGACAATCACCACCCCCAGAACCAGGGTGTAGTCGCGGTTCAGCGCGCCATTGACGAAGTAGCGCCCGATTCCCGGCAGGCCGAAAATCGTCTCCACGATTAGCGATCCGGTCAGAAGGGCGGCAATCGCGGGCCCGAGATAGCTGACCAGCGGCAGCAATCCCGCGCGCAGCGCATGGCGGATGACGACCATATGGCCGGGCAGGCCCTTGGCGCGCGCGGTGCGGACGTAGTTGGAATGCAGCACTTCCACCATGTTGCCGCGCACCAGCCGCGCGACAATCGCGATCTGCGGCAGCGCCAGCACGAAGACCGGCAGGATCATGTTCTGGAAGGCGCCGTTGTTCCAGCCCGCAACCGGCAGGGTTACGTCATAGCCGAACAGGTTCAGGCCGTAGACTCCGAAGATCATGGTCAGGATCGGCGCGGTCACGAAGGTGGGTATGGTGATGCCGATCATCGCAATCGTCATCACGCCGTAATCGGCCGCGCGGTTCTGGTAAAGTGCGGCGAGAACGCCCAGCAACACACCGAAGAAAATCGCCAGCACCATGGCGCTCAGGCCAAGCTTCGCGCTGACCGGCACGCCTTCGGCCAGCAATTCGTTGACCGTGAAATCCCGGTTCTTGAACGACGGGCCAAGGTCGAAATGGGCCAGCCGTTCCAGGTAGAGCCCGTATTGCACGTAAAGCGGCTTGTCGAGGTTGTAGGCCTTCTCGATGTTGTGCTCGATCTCGGGCGGCAGGGCGCGCTGACTGTCGAACGGGCCGCCCGGCGCCAGCCGCATCATGAAAAAGGCCAGTGTGATGATGATGAATATGGTGGGAATCGCGCCCAGCACACGCTTGATGGCGTAAGACAGCATCGATGCCCGGTAGCCCCACCCTGTCCCCGCTCGGGACTTGAAACAACCTTCACGAGCGCCGGACCCAAGTCAATGCGCTGTGCGCCGGATACGATATTTCTATACGAACATTTCTTAAAAGCGCGCGTGGCGGTAACTTCCAGCCATGAACCTTGCGGTACCCGCCGTGCCGGAGGGGGCTTGTCTCCCGCCGCATCCTTCATGATTCGTGCAAGCTGCGGCCCAGAATGCGGCAATCTCCGGTTCAGGGTTTGTGGGCGGTGTCTTCCTTGTCGCACCAGGCCTGCCAGAGCGGTGCGATCCGGGCCGCATTCGCGTGCCACCACGCGTCGTCGATGCGGAAGGCGGTTTTGAAGTTTTCCGGCGCCGTCGGCAGATAGGGCCGCATGGCGATTTTCAGATCCGGGTTTTCACCCACCAGTGGAAGGGCCGAACGGCGTGCCGGCCCATAAGGAACCCACGCCGCCATTCGGGCGAGTTGCGGCGCCCCGGTCGCAAAGCGAATGAAGTCCTTCGCCATTGCCTGACGCGGACTGCCTTTCGGGATCGCGAAGACATCGAATTCATAAAGCTGCCTGTCCCAGATGGGGGCGATCTGATCTCCCGCCATCGCGGCGTCGAAGACGGTGCCGTTCAACATGGTGGTCATGCGCACCTGGCCGCTTTGCAGCAGGTTGCGGGGTTCGGCGGGGCTATCCCACCACACAATCGCACCGCGGATCTTGTCCAGTTTCGCGAACGCGCGCGCGACGCCTTGCGGCGTTTGCAATGTGCGGTAGACCGCATCCGGCGCCACGCCGTCGGCCAGAAGCGCCAGTTCCAGATTGAATTTCGCGGCTCTGCGCGACAGGCCGCGCGGCCCCGGAAAGCGTACGGTATCGAAGAAATCCGCAAGCGTGGCGGGCTTCGGTTCGCCGAAACGGTCAGCCCGATAGGCGATGATCTGGCTGTAGACGATGCTTCCGATCCAGCAGGGGCCGATGGCGCCTGGCACGAAATCCTCTTTGGCCGGTTTTCCCTGGGGACTCTCTGCCAGAATCGCTGGATCGAATTTTTCCAGAAGGCCGCTATCGCATGCCGCCACCGCATCGGGCAGCTCAAGGTCCACCACATTCCAGGCATAGTGCCCGCTCTCGACCTGGCGTTTCAGCGCACCCAGCCCGCCGTCATGATCGGCAATGCGCACCGTTGCCCGATGCGTTTCCATATAGGGGCGGAACATCGCGTTGGCCTGGGCGCGGCCGTAAGGCCCTGCCCATGTCGCCACATTAAGAACGGGCGGCGGCTGGCTCATCCACCACAGCAAGGCGGCAGCCGAAAGAAAAATCACAAGCCCCGCCAACATGAAAACGCGCCAGTTCATGGGCCGGGTTTTGCGTCATGCGTCCGTGGTTCGGGGGTATAACGAAGGCTGCTCCACGGCCCGTCGATGCGATAGGGCTGGGCAAAATCGGCGATGTCGTTGCGGGGCCGTTCATCCATGACGAGCCGCGTGCGCGAACGGATGCCAAGGTCGATGGTCCGCGTGCCAAGGCCGATATGCCCTTCGCCCTTGATCTCGGTCACGCCGCTCGACAACTGCAAATCGTCCGTGGTCAGCACGCCGCGTGCAATCGAAAACGATGCCCCCATGGTGTCGAACGGTGTGATGGCGGCGGACCAGTTCGCGGGCGCTGCCGGGCCGAAATGGATCATCCGCCCCATCGCTTCCAGATCGCTGCCGGTCACCCGGCCGTTGCGCAGCAGGACGGTACCGCGCCCGGAAATGGCGGCCATGGCTTGCGCCCGGCTGGCACCTGGATTCGAAATTCAGCGTCATGGTGCCGTCCAGTCCGCCGGCATCCAGCGCATCGCGCAGGAACGGTTTGGCCGCCACGCCCGAAAGTGCCACGCGGCCGCGATAGGCGGGAACCTTTCCGTTTGTGTCGATACGCAGTTCCGCCGTGCCGCGCCCGCCATAAAGCGACAGGGCGGGGAAACGCACATTCAGCACCGAATCTTTCAGTGTGGCATCGAAGGCCGCCTTGTCGATGGTCACGCCTTCGAACGACAGCGGCCCGGATTCCACATGCAGATCCGCTGCGAACAGTTTGAGCAGCGAAAGGTTCACCGGCACGGTGTTCCAGCCGTCGTGGGCGGGCCGTGCCTTCGCGCCCGGCGGCGTGACATAGGGGTCGAGCACGGCGTGGTCGAGTGTCAGCCGGCCGTGGATCACCGGCACCGCCTCGTGGGCGTCGATCACCATGTCGCCCTGCAGGGTCGATTCATCCAGCGCCATGGTCAGTTTCGACAGCGCGATCATCCAGCCGTCGAAATGCAGTTGCGCTTCGATCGACAATGGCTCCAGTCCGCCGCCCGGCGGCAGCCTGTGTCCGCGCCACGCCGCCAGCCGCCGCAAGGACGGCGTGTTCAGTTTCAGCCGCCCCACCGCCGGGCCGTTCAGCATCATCGCGCCCTTGAAACTCGCCTGCAGCAGATCGGATGTGATGGAGAGATCGACCGGCGTCGATTTCCCCACCAGAAGCGCGCCCGGTGCGGGAAGCCGCACGTCGAAGGCGATATGCTCCGCCCCCTGGCGCAGCGTGCCGTCCAGCGTCAGCGCGCGGCCGAGCCAGACAAGCGTCGCATCCACGTCCTCGATTGCGGCGTGGGTCTGCCAATGGGCGTTGTCGTAATAGACCCGGCCATCTTCGATCTTCACTTGCGCGACCGATGTCCGCATCCAGCCGAAGGCGGAATCGCCCGCGTGATTGCGCGCGCCTTCCAGTTGCCAGTTGGGTTTGCCGTCGCGGTCCACCCTCAGGTGAATCACCGGCCGCTCCATCGCCACATTGGAAAGCGCGATCCGCCCGGTGAACAGCGGCCAGAACTGGGCGGTGATGTGCAGATTGCCAATCTCGGCCAGCGGTGGTCCGACTGCGCCCTTCCGGGTGGCCAGCCGCACGTCTTCGGCCTGGATTCCCGGCTCCGGCAACAGGGTCAGGCTCATCGGCCCCGCAATGGTCACCGGCCGCCCCATGGCACGGCTCAATTCCGCCTCCACCTGTCCCCGCCAGGCCGACGCGGGAACTAGGAACGGCGCTGCCAGCACCAGAATCAGCACGGCCGCGGCGGCGATCAGCAGGTTTCGGAAAAGTGGAGTCATGCGATGGCGTGGGCTGGCTGCAGGCAATGATAATACAGTCCCTGTCATGATGCCCCGCCCTGTATTTGGCCGGCTTGCATTTGGGGGTTGGGCCTCATAGGGTCCGGCCCGCTTGGACGGCTGTTTTCGCTGGCGGCTGTTTCAAGGATAGCGGGCTTGGATGTGCAGCTGTAGCTCAGTTGGTTAGAGCGTCGGATTGTGGCTCCGAAGGTCGGTGGTTCGAGTCCACCCAGCTGTACCACGTCCCCATCCGCTTTACCCGCCTTTTTCCCGTCCTCCATCCAGGTCCTCCCCAAGAGGAATGCCGTGCACCGCTGATACACGCAGGGGGACGCGGCATTTTTGGGGCCGGGAATAGCAAGAATGGTAGTTTGGCCGGTTGTGCTTGCACCCGGCAGAGTGTCTCCGTTGCAAGATGGCCTTGCATCGGGGCGTCATCTTTTATGTAGATCAGTGGTGGCGAAGACGCGATGGTTCGCCTGCGGGGGAAGATGAGTGTGGGGGAGGAGAGCGGGATGGCACAAGGGCAGGATCAGAATTTGACTTATGACGAAGTGGTCGTGGGGCGGCGCAGCACCCGCGGTTTCCTGCCGGATGCGATCCCGAAAGCGGTTATCCGCGAGATTCTGGAAATCGCAATGCGGGCACCTTCGGCGTTTAACACCCAGCCCTGGCATTTCTATGTCGTTTCCGGCGCGCCGCTCGATCGTATCCGGGATGGTAATACCGAACGCAATCTGGCCGGTGTGCCGCCGTCCCGCGAGATTCGCGGTCATGGTGAATATGCCGGGGAACACCGGGCCCGGCAGATAGACGTCGCAAAACAGCTTTTCGGCGCCATGGGTATCGCGCGGCACGACCTGGAAAAGCGAAAGGATTGGGTGCTTCGCGGGTTTCGCCAGTTCGATGCGCCGGTCTCCATCGTCATCACCTATGACCGGTCCATACATGGCGGCGATGCCGGCCCTTTTGATTGCGGCGCTGTTGCGAATGCGCTGGTCAACGCGGCCTGGGCGCGCGGGATCGGGTGCGTCATCAACAGTCAGGGCATCATGCAGTCGCCGGTGGTCCGCGAACATGCCGGCATTCCGGACGATCAGGTGATCATGATCTGCATTGCCATGGGATATCCCGACGATGCGTTTCCGGCGAACGCCGTCGTTTCAAATCGCAAACCGGTCGACGAGGCGGCGGTTTTCGTCGGGTTTGAAGACTGACGGCACCAGATGATGCGTGCTTTCAGCGGATACGCGCGAGATCGTAGCGGTGTTTGTAGGCCGAGATCAGCTCGAACGCATCGACATGCAGAACCCCGTCTATCGGGGTGATCCGGTTCTGGATGATGTCGGCCAGATCGTCACGGTTGTGGCTGTTGACCATCGCGATCAGATTGTGTTCGCCCAGCGTGATGCCGACGAATGCCGCGCTTTCCAGCCTGGCAATGGCTTCCGCCGCCTTGCGCAGCTTGGGCGCCGCCACGATGATCTGCAGATAGCAGCTGAATGTCAGCCCGATGCGTGCGGCATCCACCACCGCCCCCAGCCGGATGGCCTTGGTCTCCTGCAGGCGTTTCAGCCGCTGGCGCACGGTGCCTTCGGACAGGTTCAACTGGCGGGCGACTTCCCGGTTGCTCATCCGGCCATCCGTCTGCAACAGCCGGATAATCGCTTCGTCGGTTTCGTCGGTCTCGATCATTCCGATTCCAGCGTCCCCAGATCGATGTTGAAACGGACGATTTCGAGCGTCAGATGCGTGCTCACATGCGTGATTCCCGCGATGCTCGAAATCTGTTTTTCAATCACATGCAGAAAATGGTGCCGGTCTCGCCCGTTGACCTGCGCGATCAAGGGCGGGTCGCCCATCACGCGCGACAGGCTGGCCACCTCCTCGATCTCGGCGATCTCGCGGGCCACGTCGAGAAGCGGCCGCCCCGCCACGAAGATGTTGGCAAAACCCATGAAGTCATAACCCAGTGCGCGGACATCGCGCTGCGCGATCACACGCACCACATTGCTGTCCGCCAGCGCGTGAATGCGGGCGGAAATCGTCGCTTCCGAGACATTGTACCGTTCGGCCAGCGCCTTGTTCGGCACGCGGCCATCGGCGCGCAGCTCGGCAATGATGGCATTGTCGAGGGCGTCGAGCGGGCGGGAATCAGGGCGCATGGCCGACTATAACTTCGCAGCAGGGGTGTGCCCAATTCGGGCGATTGGAATTATGCGTATATAATTCAGATTTATAATCTGCATCATTCAGTGATATTTACAATAATAAGTTTTATGCGTATATATGGATCGGCAATAAGCGGTCGCAGAACATCCGGCCGGGGCGGCTGGGCGGGCCGCGAAAAGGGGGGGATTCCGTGGGGCTTTATTCTGACGTCGATCTGCCGCATCCGCCAGACGATCATCCCAACTGGCAGGAATCCTGGGTTCTGGCCTTTCGCGATCCGGCCACCAATCTGGTCGGTTTCCTGCGTGTCGGCGCCTATGTGAATGAAGGCCGCGCCCAGATGCACTGGGGCATGGCGCTGCCGGATGGCACCCGTTTCCGCCGCCACCTTCTGGATCTGCCGCTCAAGCCGGAAAACCGCACGGCTGAGACGGCCAGTGCCGGCCCGATGACCTATTCCATTCCGAACGGCGATTATGTGCGCTTCGTGGGCAGCGATCCGGATTGCGAGGTCGATCTCAGGCTGTACGACTATTTCCCGTCACAGAACTGGCGGATGGTGGGCGATATCAGCAAGCTGGCCGCCAACCATCCGGAAAGCTCCGGCCGGGTTGAGGGGCGTGTCCGCATCGGCGACCGGGTGATTCATGTCGAGAACGGCTTTGGCCATCGCGATCATTCCTGGGGGCCACGCGAACACATTGTGATCCGCAACAACCGTTGGATCGCCGGCACCGTCGGGCCTGCGCTGTCTTTTTCCCTCAGCACGGTACAATTCGACAATGGCGCCTATTTCAAAGGTTATTGGCTGGTGCGCGACGGCAAGCCGGAAACGGTGAAGGACATCATCACCGTCGCCATGGTGCTGGCCGATGGCGTTTCCACCATTGGCGGCTGGACCGATGTCGTGCTGGAAAACGGGGAGCGTTTGCGGATCGAGGCGGAAACCATTGACGGTGTCATCACCTCAAGCCATCTGCCCGATGGCGGGCCGGGTTCCACGCCTGCCGGTGTCGAGGCGCTGTCGATCGCGCGCTGGAACGGGCATGAAGGCTTCTGCGATTTCAACATCAATGTGAACGGGCTCGGCGGCGAAAAGCCGGTCACCAATCTGCTGTTGGCCAATCATGCCATGGGGCTTTCGCGGCGCCCGCCTCTCGATCTGGACTGGATCCGTCCGCGCCGGGGAGTGTGAGCCATTCAGAGCCTGTTGCACCCGGTGGACGCTGCTGCGGACGCGGGCCCCGTCCCGCTTTCGTGCGCGCGGACCGAAGCGATCTATGGCGGCAAATCCGTCAATCTCGGCGCCATGTTGCGCGCGCATCTGCCGGTGCCGGATGGCTGGGCCCTGCCGGCGGATTTCGCGCATGATGTCGCCCGCGGCGATATCGCGGCCATCCGGCGCCTGCTCGATTTCGGGGCCGGGCTGGGCAACGGCCTCTTCGCCGTGCGCTCCTCCGCCATCGGGGAGGATTCCGCCGAAGCCAGTTTTGCCGGTCAGCATGAAACCATTCTTGGCGTGCGTGGCGCCCATGCGCTTGTTGCGGCGGTGTTGCGGGTCGTGAAATCCGGTGCCTCGCAATCGGCACGCGCCTATCGCAAGGCGGCGGGCGATCATGGCGAGGCGCGTGTCGGTGTCGCGGTGCAACGCCTGCTCGATCCCGTCTGCGCGGGCGTGATGTTCACGCGCAACCCCGTCAGCGGTGCGGACGAACGCGTGGTCGAAGCGGCCTGGGGCCTGGGAGAGGCGGTGGTGGCCAGCCGTGTCACACCAGACCGTTTCCGTTTTGCCCGCGGTGGCCGGGTTCTTCGGGCCGATGCGGGGGACAAGCCGCTGTCGCTTCATCCGCTGCCCGGTGGCGGTGTTTCGGAGCGGCAACTGGATGCCGCCGCCGCGAAAATGTTCTGCCTCGATGAAACAGACATCGCCGCCCTTGACCGTCTGGCCGATGATTGCGAGCGCGTGTTCGGCCCGCATCAGGATATCGAATGGGCGAAGGCGGATGGCCGCCCGTTCCTGTTGCAGGCACGTGCCATCACGCGGGCGGGCTGATGCGATGGGAATAGTTGTCAAAGACATTCTTCATGTCGCCACGTCCGATCCGGCGCTGCGCTGGTCGCGCGTCAATGCGGCGGAGCAGTTTCCCGGCGTCATGTCCACCCTGACCTGGGACATCTGGCGGCAGACGGCCAGCCGCGCCGGACGGAATATCTTTTTTGCTATGGGCCTGCTGCGGCGGGCCGAACTGGCGGACGAGTCCCTGCAATTCACATCCGCCTGGCACGGGCGGCAGGCCGCCAATGTCGATGCGATGCGCGCGATCATTGGCCGTCTTCCGGGCGATGCGGCCAACTCGTTTGAAGAACAGATTCTGGGTGCGCGGTCCTCGCAGCCGGGGAAGGATCGCACGCGCAAGCGCACATTCGCTGTGTTGCTGAAAATGCCGGTTGCGATGCTGACGTGCCGCCGCGCCTTGCTGCGCGATGCGGCGGGCATTGCGGACTGGCATCGCCACTGGATCGCCCGCATCGAAGCGGAGGGGGATGTGGCGGGCCGCGCCGCCATCGCCGAACTGATCGAACGCCTGCCGGGGATACAGACCCGGATGGGTCTCGCCGCCTTTGTGCAACAGGCTTTGTCCGGCGCGCTGCAGGCCATGCTGCCGCCGGAAAAGCGTTCGCTGTTGCTTGCGGCGTCGGCGGCGGGCCTGCCGGAAACACGTTTTGCCGATGCCGTCTGGGCTCTCGCCAACGGACGATGCAGCCGCGAACAGGTGATTGCAGAATTCGGGCATTTTGGAATCGATTCCGCGGATTGCGCCAAGCCGTCGCTGCGCCACAAGCCCGATATGCTGGACGATCTGGTGCGCCTCTATCGCGGCGGCCCCCGCCCCGGCGCAGTACAGGAGGCTGCCCGCGCCCGGCGTTTGGCGTCATCGGATGCGTTGTTGTCGCATGTTGCGTGGTTCAGGCGGCCATTGGCGCGCTGGCTGCTACGGGCCTGTGATCGCATGGCGGTTTTGCGCGAGGTTGGGCTCGCGAGCTGGGTGCAGGCGCTCGATGTCGGGCGCGCAGGCGCTTTCGCCATCGGCATTGCGTTTGTGCGGGGCGGCCGTCTTGAACATGCCGAAGATGCGTTTCACCTGACGGTGGAAGAATTGCTGCATCCGGGCACGCGCGATCTGGATGCCATCGCCGCTTATCGCAAGGCGCTTCATGCCTGGCGGGACAGTTTTGATCTTCCGGTGGCCTTCACGGGCGAACCCGAAATCCTGCCACGCCACAGTCACGATAGTGCGACCCGGAAGGCGGGCGCGGGGCCGTTGCAGGGGATGCCGGGCTCTGCCGGATGCGCGCGCGGCCGCGCCCGCGTCGTGCACGATCCCTTTCATGCCGGGAATTTTGCGCGCGGCGATATTCTGGTCTGCCGCATCACCGATCCCAATTGGGCGCCTTTGATGGCGCTCGCCGGCGGTGTGGTGACGGATATTGGCGGCGCCCTCTCGCATGGCGCCATCATCGCGCGCGAAATGGGCATCCCCGCCGTGCTCAACACCGGCGATGGCACGTTGCGCATTCCCGATGGTGCTGAGATTGCGATCGACGGCGCCACCGGTGCCATCCGGATTCTGGACGACGGCATCGATATTCATGCCCGCTCGGTCCTGAACGATGATCCCGGCACTGCGTATTGGAGCCGCGTCAATTATGCCGAAGCCATGCCCGGCGTGGCCTCACCGCTCGGCGCCTC
>ERZ778022.3006-NODE-3006-length-16486-cov-3.462175_pt1 | contig 16486 bp, 13 predicted proteins | sample MGYA00375752_ERZ778022 | MGnify/ENA primary metagenome ERZ778022 (study PRJEB29350, sample SAMN05389826) | bioreactor metagenome | isolation source: Thiocyanate bioreactor | place: South Africa: University of Cape Town | collected 2014-04-04 ... | reverse complement strand
GATACCTTCAATTACTTTATTGTTCACAAGTTCGCCAATGCGGTTGGTCAGGGCATCTCGGTTTACCTGGTAAGGAACTTCGGCAATAACAATTTGTTCCCTGCCGCTCGGTTTTGTATCTACACGAACTTTACCACGAATCACAACCCTGCCGCGACCTGTGTGCATACCGGCTTTGATGCCTTCCATGCCGTAAATGATACCGCCGGTAGGGAAATCAGGGGCTTTCACATACTGCATTAATTCATCAATCGTGATGTCATTGTTTTCAATGTATGCGATACACCCGTCAATCACCTCGCCGAGGTTATGAGGCATCATGTTTGTAGCCATACCAACGGCAATACCGCTTGACCCATTAATCAACAATTGAGGAATGCGGGTTGGTAAAATAGTCGGCTCTTTTCTTGAGTCGTCGTAGTTGAACTGAAAATCTACCGTTTCTTTTTCAATATCGTCAAGCATGTGCTCGGCAAGCTTTTCAAGCTTTACCTCGGTATAACGCATTGCCGCCGGGCCATCTCCATCCTGGTTACCAAAGTTACCCTGGCCATGAACCATCGTATAACGCATGCTCCAATCCTGCGCCATACGCACCATTGCATCATAAACCGAGCTATCGCCGTGGGGGTGATATTTACCAAGTACTTCACCCACTACTAATGCCGACTTACGAAAAGGCCTGTTGGAATTAAGGCCCAGCTCGTTCATGGCAAAAAGTATGCGCCTGTGTACGGGTTTTAAACCGTCGCGCACATCGGGTAAAGCGCGCCCAACAATAACGCTCATCGAATAATCGATGTAGGCGGTTTTCATTTGTTCTTCAATATTCACGGGGATCACGCGGTTATTATCCTGCGTTTCCTGCGGTTCCAAATTTTCTTCCATTTATTCTTTAATTGCTTGAAAAGTGATAGTTGTATGTAGGATTTTCGAGTATCTGCAAATATAACTTTTTTCAGGCTGAAAGCCAATAAAACTGCTTGCTTTTAATCAACTTTAAGGCACATTTTATCAACGCATGGGCATAACTATTTTCGGGTAAATTGAAACTTAAAATGCATGAAAAAACCGCCCTGAAAAGGCGGTTGGAAAATGCTGAGATCAGTTTATTTCAAACCAAATGCTTTTTTAACTTTTGCAACATAATCAAGTTTTTCCCAGGTAAATAATTCCACTTTTCTATTAACAACCTTGCCATCGGGAGATTTAAAAGACTTTTCAACCACCTGCGGTTCTTTACCCATGTGGCCATAGGCAGCAGTTTCACTATAAATCGGGTTGCGAAGTTTTAACCTTTGTTCCACAAAATAAGGGCGCATATCAAAGATGCCTTCCACAATTTTGCTTATTTCTCCATCGGTTAAATTCACTTTGGCTGTGCCGTAAGTATTCACGTTGATGCTTGTAGGTTGGGCAACGCCTATTGCATACGAAACTTGTACCAGTACTTCATCGTAAACGCCTGCAGCCACAAGGTTTTTCGCAATATGACGGGTTGCATAAGCAGCGCTCCTGTCCACTTTGCTGGGGTCTTTTCCGCTGAACGCGCCACCGCCGTGGGCGCCTTTACCACCGTAAGTATCCACGATTATTTTACGGCCCGTTAAACCTGTATCGCCGTGCGGGCCACCAATCACAAACTTACCTGTTGGGTTAACGTGATATTTTATCTGGCTATTAAATAACTTTTTATACTGAGGATATTTTTTAATAACACGCGGAATCAAAATTTCTTTTACATCGGTTTTAATCTTTGCCAGCATTTTATTTTCTACATCAAAATCATCATGCTGTGTAGAAATAACGATCGCATCAATTCGTACAGGCCTGTTATTATCATCGTATTCTAAAGTAACCTGGCTTTTGGAGTCGGGGCGCAAATACTTCATTTGTTTGCCTTCGCGGCGAATAGCTGCTAACTCAATTAAAAGTGTATGCGCTAAGTCCAATGCCAGTGGCATATAATTAGCCGTTTCGTTTGTAGCATAACCAAACATCATTCCCTGATCGCCCGCACCCTGCTCTTCTCTTTTTTTCCTGTCAACGCCCTGATTAATATCAGATGATTGTTCGTGAATGGCCGAAAACACACCGCAGGAATTTGCTTCGAACATATACTCGCTCTTTGTGTAACCAATCTTACAAATCACATCTCTTGCGATGGTTTGCACGTCGAGGTAAGCGTTTGATTTTACTTCACCCGCCAACACAACCTGACCGGTAGTTACTAAAGTTTCACACGCAACTTTTGATTGTGGATCGAAAGCTAAAAAATTATCAATTAACGCGTCTGAAATAGCATCAGCTACTTTATCCGGATGGCCTTCTGAAACACTCTCTGAAGTAAATAAATACGGCATAATGAATTTTGATTGAGTTTTTAAAAATGAAACGGGTGCAAAGATAGCACCCGGGTATGTTTTAATAAAATTTAAAGTTTAATATCTCACAATTTTGAATATACAATCCGCATCTTCATTTTTTGAGTGGGATGGCTACCACCTCCCAGCCTAACGCGGCCAACTAAAGGAGACACGAGCGTACTTGAAACACTTAATACCCTCGATTGAGGAATTCTTATAGCAACTGTAACGGGAGTTTTAACAAAGTTGTTGTCAGCCGTCCGATACTCAAGTGTATCTGCTACATTGAAAATTGGTTTCGCATAAAGCCTCAGATCATAGGGCGGGCGCTTCCCGTTTACAATATTTTGAACGTATCGTGTAAGATCAAATTTCCATTCTTTTATGGTGTTGTTACCGGCGTCCTTTTTGGGCAAACCTTCAAAACCGAATAGCGCAAGACCATTCAAACCGATTGTTCCTTCCGAAAAATAATCATTAAATACAAAAGGCAGGTTGAAGTTTTTTCCGTTGCCACCAACAGCATCAATAAACAATCTTGGTACATAAAATAATGTATCCGTTGCATCATAAACTGATTGCGCCTGCAATTGTGCTAAATGAATAATACGATTGCTCATATTAGCTAAGGCGGGGATCTTCAGCAACGCGTATGTTCCGGGAGCATTTTGTATATATGTTACCTGGTCTGCCAGGTTATCCCCTGAGTTAGTAGCTATCTGTGTGCCGGAATAATCGCGGCCGATGTAATTTGATACTGCTGCAGAAGTTCCGCTTAGAACGAAATTCGCTACCGTTGTATCCAGGTCGTTTGCCACGGTGGGGTTGTCATACTTATAAAACAATGCCAATCGGGTTCTTGCACTCAGCAGATCAAAACCCATCGCCGCATTTCCACCGTTGATACTTTTTATTGCAAAACCATTAAATTGCTGCTTAAATAACGTGTCGTTGCCTATCGTTAAAGAATCAAGCGCAAGCAAACGCTGGCCAAACGCTGGATCTAATTTAATTCTCAACAACCTGGAAGTTTTAACAGTATCAGGCCAAATCAATACCGAATCTTTCAATGAAACGGGCGCTATTGTTGTACTTCCCAAAATGTTAGTTGTAGTAAACCCATTAAAGCGAATAGAATACGCCGAATCTCTGTTTGTTGTAAACTTAAAGGGGAATGAAGGAGAAATTTCGGAAACCTGAATGGTTTGCGGAATTGTGGAGTCTCCATAAGTTTCAATATGATCGATATACAATACCACTGAATCCAAATATCTTTTTGCCGGAACATTTTGAAGCTTCGCAACAGGCAAGGTTTGAAAATACATCCTCGCATCGGTTTTCCCGAAAATCGGATCGTTGTTAATTAAGCCCAGAAATTGCTCATCGGTGCCAAGGGAATTAAAACTATCACTTGCCGCGGTAAAAATATTATTGAAAGTTTGTACTTCGATGGTGGTATCAAAGGTGTGAATATTATCTACTTCAGGAATCAGGCCCTGGCCAACATCGGTTGCCAGATTGATTTTTCTACAGGATGCTAATATTAAAACAAACGCAATAGCAACAACACCAAGCGATACGAATATATTTCTTCTCATCAAAAATGTTTGAATAATTTAACGGTCAATTACGCAAAATTAATCCGCAAGATCGTGATAGAGTTGTAAATACTCTGTTAAATCGGAACCTTCTTTATATTGAAGTGTTTTTTTACCCCTCACTTTAGCAAATTCGGTTTGAAGCTTTTTGTCAACATTGGGGGCGCCAAAAGTTATGGCGTCAGAAAAAGTAGCGCCACCGCGCATTAAAGCTACATTAGTTCCCTCTTTAAAAACTTCAAGGTCTTTTTCTTTCAGCGAAGGATGGATCAAAGCTTTCGGAACAAAACCTTTACCCAATTTTTCCTTAAAAGTAGTTTCGCCGATTGTATAAACCACTTTGCTGTGCGCAAAAACCGGTTCTTTTTTATAAACTGTTTTCAGATAGAAGGGGATGAGGCCTGTCATCCAGCCGCTGCAATGAATCACATCGGGCGACCAGCCGAATTTTTTCACGGTTTCCAAAGCTCCTTTTGCGAAAAAAACAGTTCTAAGGTCATTATCGGCAAACCATTTGTCTTCTTCGTCATGAAACAAAAACTTTCTTTTAAAAAGTTCTTCATTCTCAAGAAAATAAACCTGTAACCTGGCGCTTGGCAAGGAAGCTACTTTTATTTGCAGGGGCATATCGTCGTTATCCACCGTTACGTTGATACCCGACAGCCTCACTACCTCGTGCAGCCGATGGCGCCTTTCATTAATTGTGCCGAAACGCGGCATAATACATCTCACCTCAAACCCGTTATCGTTCGCCTTAATGGCCAGTTGATTCACTATTTCAGAAAACTCTGTCAACTCAAGATAAGGAGACATTTCGTTAGCAATAAATAAGATTCTTTTCTTTGTTGACATGCGGTACCTGCTTTTATAAAGGTTGCAAAATTACAATTTTATAGCCAATTAGTTATAAAATTGCTGCTATTATTATAATTTGCGCCAATGTGGATATTTAAAAGGGTGGCTGATATTCAATCGTTTTTACAAAAAAGAACCTCAAAAAATGAAAAGATCGGGTTCGTTCCCACGATGGGCGCCCTGCACGAGGGGCATACCAGTTTGATTAAAAAAAGCAAATCAGAATGCGATATTACGGTTGGCAGCGTCTTTGTAAATCCTACACAGTTTAACGATAAAAAAGATTTAGACAAATATCCCAGAACAATTGAAAATGATGTAATTGCGCTAATTAATGCGGGCTGCGATTTGTTATTTTTACCCGATGTTAGCGGCATCTATCCCGAGCCATCCGTTAAGAAATACGCTCTTGGCACGTTGGAAACTGTTTATGAAGGAAGTTCGAGGCCGGGTCATTTTCAGGGGGGTTGCCAGGTGGTTGACAGGCTGTTTGAAATTGTAAAACCCGACGCAGTTTTCTTCGGGCAAAAAGATTACCAGCAATGCATGGTTATTAGCAGGCTGATTGATATTACACCCGGTTTTGAGAATATCGAAATGAATATTGTGCCAACCACGCGCGAGGAAAACGGCCTTGCCATGAGCAGCAGAAATATGCGGTTAAGTGATGGGCAAAGAGCGAACGCGGCGACAATTTATCAAACGTTAATCTATTTAAAAGAGCATCTCGCCCAGGGCGATTTATCAAATATCCTAAAGAGTGCTTATGAAAAACTTGTAGAAGCAGGTTTTAAACCGGACTACGTTTCAATAGCAGATGCCAAAACTTTACAATCGGTTGAAAACTGGGATGGCGGAACACCACTCGTGGCATTGATCGCAGCGTTTTTGGAGGAAGTAAGGCTGATTGACAATATGGTTCTGACTGATTAGGAAAGATGAGTGAATTAAAATATTTTTGAAAAATTAATTATTAAAGCATGGCAACAGTAAAACTAAGAAGGGTAAATGGCGATTATGGTTTTGATACCGTAAACGAAAACGGTACAATTATTAAAATGGATACTAACCCTGATATGGGCGGACAGGAACACGGAGCAAGGCCAATGCAGGTTTTGTTGAATGCTTTGGCCGGTTGTTCAAGCATTGATGTGATCAGCATTTTAAAAAAGCAAAGACAGGAAATAACGGATTTCAGCGTCACGGTAAATGGCGAGCGCGAAGCCGGCGTTGAACCGTCATTGTGGAAGGATATTGAACTGACGTTTGAAATCGCGGGCAATGTAGATGAAGATAAAGCAAAACGCGCCGTTGATATATCCATGAACAAATACTGCTCGGTGGCGATTACGCTTGTGAAAGCCGGGGCCAATATAAAAACCAACGTAATCGTTAAAAAGCCTGAATCATGATGGTTGAATTTATCATGAATAACCAGGCAAAAAAAAATTCCAATAATCTAAATCAAACAATTCAGGTTCACACATGAGCGAAAGAAAACTACATCCCTCTACAATCGCAATAAGAGCGCAAACGAAACGTACCGGTCAAATGGAGCACTCCACTCCTCTTTTTCTTACCAGCAGTTTTACTTTTGAAACGGCTGAAAGCATGCGTGCTGCATTTGCTGACGAAACCGATGATAATATTTACAGCCGTTACAGCAACCCCACCGTTGATGAGTTTGCCGGCAAAATGGCTTTGCTTGAAAAGTGTGAATCAGGATTTGCAGTAGCAAGTGGCATGGCTGCGGTGTTCAGTTCGTTTATGGCATTGATGAGCGCGGGCGATCATATTATTTGTTGCCGGTCAATGTTTGGCGGCACCAATACCGTAGTTACAAAATTTTTGAAAAGGTTCGGCATTGAACATACGATGGTTGATACCACCGATATTTCGGGTTGGGATGCAGCCGTGAAGCCAAACACAAAAATGTTATATCTGGAAACGCCGACCAATCCGCAACTTGAGATCATTGACCTTGAAGCAGCGGGCGCTTTTTGCAAAAAGCATCATATCATCTATAACGTAGATAATTGTTTTGCTACGCCCGTTTTGCAAACACCGGCGGATTTTGGCGCAGACCTCGTTGTTCATTCTGCCACCAAATGGCTGGACGGCCAGGGACGCGTGCTCGGTGGGATTGTTACAGGCGGAAAAGACCTGATCCACGAAATTTACTTATTCTGCCGAAACTCAGGCCCGGCACTTTCCCCGTTTAACGCCTGGGTGCTTACCAAAAGCCTTGAAACTTTGGACGTGCGTATTCACCGCCATTGTGAAAATGCTTTAAAGATGGCGCAGGCGTTAGAAAATAATTCAAAACTATCCGGTGTAAAATATCCTTTTCTTCCCTCCCACCCTCAATATGAAATTGCAAAAAAGCAAATGAAGGCCGGAGGCGGTATTGTTTGTTTTGAATTGAAGGGCGGCATCGAAGCCGGTAGAAAATTCATGGATGCGTTGCAAATAATATCGCTCACACCCAATCTTGGCGATAGCCGAAGTATTGCCTCACACCCCGCAAGCACTACCCACGGCAAACTTACCGAAGCGGAACGAGAATCCGTTGGCATTACGCCGGGGCTGATACGGATTTCTGTGGGACTTGAAGATGCTGACGATATTATCTGGGATATTGAACAGGCTTTGGAAAAATGCTGAGATGATTGTTCCTTAGTTAGTAGAATCCCTGGGGCTTAACACAGATTTTAAAATAATGTTTTCCGGCTTGAAATAACGGGGCTTCTCTATCGCGCTGATAAGCTCAGCGGCTGCCTTTTCACCAATTTCAAAAGCAGGTTGGGTAATGGTTGTTAAAGAAGGATCTAACAGGCCTGCTGTGCGCAGATTACTAAAAGTGATTAGTTTTAAGTCCTGAGGAATTTTGATGCCCAACTCCCGGCAAACTTCGTAAGCAATGAGCGTGTAGGATTCCACGGCGGTAAAAAGCCCGTCAGGGCGGTCTTTATCTTTCAACAGGGTTTTTATCGTTTTATAATCCTCAACATCATTATCGCTGCATTTGACTACGTATTTGGAATGAAAATCGAGGTTGTGTTTTTCCAAAGCATCGCGGTAACCGTTTAAACGATGCTGCCCAATAGAAAGTTTGTTGGAAATGCGGCAATGTGCAATCTTCTTACAACCTGCTTTAATCAGGTGTTCCGTAGCCTCAAAAGCGCTTTCATAATCATTCGTGCTTACTGTTGAACAATCCAACTCCGTGCTCACCCTGTCAAAAAAAACCACCGGAATACCGTTATTAACCAGTTGCCTCAGATGTTCCATATCGTTTGTTTCGCGGGTAAGCGAAATAAGCATTCCATCAACACGGCCGCTGGCAAAACTTTGTACCAGCTCTTTTTCATATTCGTATGACTCGTGGCTTAAATAAATTAAAACATGGTATTTCTTTTCCTGCGCCACCTCCTGTATGCCATCAATTGCCGATATAAAAAAATTATTGGCAATACGCGGAACGATAACGGCGATCGTTTTGCTTTTAGCCTTTCGTAAACTACTCGCGTAAATATTTGGCTGATAATTATAGGCTTTAGCAATTTTTTTTACCCTTTCTTTGGTTTCCTCACTTATTTCGTAGCTATCGCGCAGGGCTTTAGATACGGTGCTGACGGACAGCCCCAGAATAGACGAAAGTTTTTTAAGATTTACCGAATCCATATTGTGTTTTTGTACCTAAAACAATGCTAATAGCGAGCGCAACAAAATATGTACGAATATAACAAAATTTACAGAATATTTTTAAACGGTTTGGGTAGAATAATCACGCTATTTTTTAAAAAACTGCATCTTTTGCCTACGTTTTTCCTCGCCCTGTGAACGATTTACGAAAACGTTTTCCATGCGGCAAAAGTACTGAGTTAGTGGGATTATTGCCCTGCTCGCGAAAACGATATAGTAGTTCGGCCTTATTTATTAGCCGGTAAAGATGCATCTTCGGCGCTGATTATTTAAGGTTAAAAACAAGCCAATATGAGAAATTGGAGATCGATTCAGTCCATGATAATTTTATTATCATTTCTTTTCTGCACCTTTGGCGCTTATGCCCAAAACAATCCCATAACAGGAACCGTTATTGATGAAAAAGGTTTGCCTGTACATGGAGCTACAGCCACGGTGGAAAATACAACCCGTAGTACACAAACCAACGAAAACGGGATTTTTACTTTGCAGGCAGCTCCGGGAGAAAAAATCATTGTTTCCTACATCAACTACCAACCCGCTGAAGTTGTGGTTACGGGCGAAACATCGTACATCATTGCTTTAAATCAGAGTGTAACAGAATTGAGCGATGTGGTGGTAGTTGGCTACGGTACCCAGCGAAAAGTAAATATGGTGGGCGCCGTTTCAGCCGTAAAAATCGATGAAAAGGTTACTACCAGAGCACTTCCCAACTTGTCTTCGGCGTTATCGGGAATGGTTCCCGGGCTTGCCGCCACTCAAAACAGTGGTATGGCCGGGCGCAATGGTGCCACTTTATTAATTAGGGGCCTGGGGTCGGTAAACAGCAGCGGCCCTCTTATTGTGGTGGATGGAATGCCGGATGTAGACATCAATCGGTTAAATATTAACGATATTGAAAGCGTATCTGTTTTGAAGGATGCAACAGCTGCTTCGGTGTATGGTTCGCGGGGCGCTAATGGCGTGGTTTTGGTGACAACCAAGTCAGGTAAGGGTGCGGCAGAAAAGACAGCGATCACGTTTACCAGTAACACGGCCTTAACTACAGCTACTAAGCCCTTCCGTTCTATGTCGGATTACCCACGGGCATTATTTACACAACAAATTGCTGAATTAACAAGCAAAACACCCGATAACCTAAATTTCAAGGACGGAACTATTGATGAGTGGATGGCTAAAGGAATGATAGATCCTTTACGTTTTCCTAATACCGACTGGTGGGATCTGATCCTGAGAAATGGCTGGTTGCAGAACTATAATGTTTCTGCAAATGGAGGTGATGATAAATCTAATTTTTTTGTATCACTAGGGTATAAAGACGAAAAAGGGCTTCAGATTAACAACGACTACAAGCAATATAATGCAAGAATAAATTTTGATTATAAACTTCTTAAAAACCTTAAAACCGGTGTAAAACTATTTGGGAACTCTTCTGAATTTTCTTATACACTCGAAGATGGTTTTACGGAGTCTACAGATAACAATACTGCGGGGTTGGATATGCGGTATGCTATTGCCGGTGTTACTCCCTACGATCCGGTATCGGGGTTATATGGCGGCGCAATGGCGTATAATGAATCGCCGCAGGCTTTTAACCCTTACGCCGCTTACACTTTAATGATTCGCAAAAGGAAAAGGCAGGAAGGAAATGGAAACATTTACCTGCAATGGGAGCCGGTAAAAGGGTTAACGGGGGCAGTTGAGTATTATTTAAACTATTACAATCAGTTTCAATCCTACGCCCCTACACCTGCAAAAGCATACAATTTTCAAATCAATCAATTTAACGGACGGGAATATATAGCGAGCAATGCAGGTATTTCAAATGCTATAGATAATGGGTTTAAAACGATGTTCAATACCCGTTTAAACTACAAACACAATTTTGGCGGTAACCATGACGTGGGCGCGCTCTTAGTTTATAGCGAAGAGTATTGGTTTGACAGAGATTTGGATGCAAGCCGGAATGATCGTTTACATCCTTCTTTATCTGAAATTGATGCAGCTCTTACAACGGTACAATCAAACGGAGGTAGTTCAAGTGCCGAAGGCTTACGTTCCTATATTGGCCGTTTAAACTACACCGGCTTCAACAAATACCTTTTTGAAGCCAATTTTAGGGTGGACGGCTCTTCCAAATTTTTAAAAGGAAGCCAGTATGGGTTTTTCCCATCGGCGGCTTTGGGATGGCGCTTTACCCAGGAGAAGTTTCTTAGTTTTCTGGACGGAATCTTAAACGATGGAAAATTCAGAATATCCTACGGTGCTTTGGGTAACAATAGCGGTGTGAGCCGTTACCAGCAACAGGAAACTTTAGACGCGAACGCATACATGATTGATAACAGCATTGCTAAAGGGCTTGTGTACTCACAACTCATCAACAGGCAGTTATCATGGGCGGCTACCAGCGCGTTTAATACAGGACTTGCCCTTAAAAGTTGAACTGGATTATTGCGACCGATTCACAACAGGTATGCTGCGTCCTTGGGATATATCTATATTTCTTGACGGCGCTTATTCTCCCCCCAGAAAAAATATTGGTGATTTGAGAAATAAAGGGGTTGAATTGGATGTGAAATGGAACGAACGTGTTGGGGAGCTATCATACGGAGTAAATTTGAACGCTTCATACAATCAAAACCGACTGGAAAAATGGAATGAGTATCTTGGCCGTGGCACCACATTTTTAAACATGCCGTATAACTTTGTTTATACTTATGTTGACAGAGGTATAGCGCAAACCTGGCAGGATATATATAATGCAACGCCGCAGGGTGCCAAGCCTGGCGATCTTTTATTCGAAGACCTGAATGGCGATGGGCGCATTGATGGAAATGACAGAAAAGCAACTACAAATTTAAGAACCCGCCCTACCACCAATGCGGCTGTAAACCTGTTTGCCGCCTGGAAGGGAATTGATCTTGCCGTTTTCTTTACCGGGGCTACGGGCAGAAAAGACTATTGGGTTAATATTTACAACGATCTTACTATAAGTAATCAAAGAGCCGCTATTACCTGGGATATTTATGAAAATCCCTGGCGTACCGATAATCGAACAGGAATCTGGCCAAGAATGGGAGGGTTAGATGATAATAATGAGAATACTACATTTTGGCTCGATGACATGAGTTATGTGCGGCTAAAAAATATTCAGTTAGGATATTCAGTTCCCGCATTCATTGTAAACAAGTTTTTTGCAAAAACCCTTCGTTTCGCTTTCTCTGCTGAGAACCTGGCCACATTTACAAAGTATCGCGGACTTGATCCCGAAAAGCAAAATAGTGCCAACGATGTATATCCTCTTAACAAATCATACAACTTGTCTATTCTCTTAGGATTTTAAAATATTGTATTATGAAAACCTTTAAATATTCACATTCCGGCCTTTTAATTGCAGCAGTTGCATTTATCTGCTCGTTTAGTTCGTGCCGGAAAGATCTTTTAAACCAACTGCCAACTACAAAACTGGCGGCAAGCGAGTTTTGGCAAACCGAAGATGATGCAACCACGGCGCTCATGGGTGCCTACGATCAGGCCAGGTTTGTCTTCGACAGAGAATACTACCTCGATGGCCACGGCGAATATACCCGAACAAGAGGTGTCAGCCATTCGTCAAGTGCAAGCGCGCTTCCTACTACAAACTCTTACTATGGCCCCTCCGGTTATGGCGATAAATTTGACAACTATTTTGAGGGATTGTACGGCTTGGTCAATCGCGCTAATTATGTGATTGAAAATGTAAATAAAATGTTGCCGACAGCCTCAGCAAGTTCCTTGCCGGGTTTAGAAGCTGTTATTGGAGAAGCCAGGCTATTACGAGGCATCGCTTACTTCAGGTTGATCTCTATGTGGGGCGACGTGCCTATTACTAATAAAGTGCCTACCGCCATTACTGATGCCGATGCAGTTGAAAGAGCTCCAATAAAAGTGGTAAGAGACTCTATTCTGGCCGATTTCAATTATGCCGTTGAAAAGCTTCCGGCTGCGCCACCAGCGGTTGGCCGGGCGGCTAAGCCTGCTGCGTTGTCTTTTCGTGGTAAACTTAATTTATACTGGGGAAGCTGGAATAAAAATGGCTGGCCTGAGTTAGAAGGGTTTGTTCCAAGCGCAAGCGAAGCAACTAATGCATTTCGGGCGGCCAATGACGATTTCAAATCGGTGATCAACGATTTCGGTCTTACCCTTTTCAGAAATGGAGACCCGGGTAGTATAGATCTATTGGGTAAAGCCGATATTTTGCCCAATTATTTTTACCTCTTTACTCCCGATGCCAACGGCGATAAAGAAATGATTATGACTTTTACTCATGGCGGCATCGGAACCAACCAGGGCGAAGAGCTGGTGCGTGATTTTGGTAGCCGGGCCAACGAATTTGCCCAGGGATGGATGCTTCCCCGTTATGAAATTGCCGACAGGTACCAGCTAACAACAACCGGTGATTTTGCGCCGGCTTTAAAACCAAGCAGCAACAGAACACTTGCGAATGGAGCCATTAATCCCAATAGTTATCTTAACAGGGACTATAGAATGAAATCGTCGATCCAGTGGGATGGAGAAGTTTGTGTGGGCACCTATGCTTATAAGGTAACAGGATGGGTTTTGTTTCAGTACAAAACGTATTCGGGTACAGTGCCCGGTACAAACATTGCATATAATAATGCCGCCTCTACCAATTCGGGGTATATATTTAGAAAATTTGTTAGAAATACTGCTGGCTTAGGTCGCTCAGAGGGAAACTATAACTGGCCGATTATGCGGCTGGCTGATGTGTACCTGATGTACGCAGAAGCAAATAATGAAATCACAAATGGTGCTCCTGATGCATTGGCGGTTGATGTTGTAAACAGGGTAAGGCATCGTGGTAATCTGCCCGCGCTTGCCGGTGCAAAAACATCCGGATACCAAAATTTCTTTGATGCTATTGAGCAGGAGCGAATTGTAGAATTATATGCAGAAGGGCAGCGTGGTTTTGACCTGAGAAGGTGGAGAAAGTTAGAGCAGGTTTGGGGAGGCATCGGCGGTGCCGGCGTATGGAGAATTGACACTTACGGAGCCAATCAAACAAGGTATTATCAAAATGCTACTGATCGCGACTTTCAAAGGGCATATATTTTCAGAATACCGCCGTCTGAAAGAGACAGAAACCCCAATTTAACACAAAATATTCCATGGAGATAATTATAAATTCTAAAAATTAGTTGTATGAAATATTTCAGAATCATGTTAATGCTTATTTTACTTGTAACAACCTTTACGGCCTGCAAAAAGTATCCTATTGATGAGGATGATTTATTGATCACTACCCGCAAAGAATGTTATGTAAGCAATTTTGAATTGCTGGGAAGTGATTACGTAACTGTGAGGACTAAAACGGCCGAAATAGATACAGTAGCGCAAACCATTGCGGTAGAAGTAAAATATGGCACTGACCTTAAAAACCTGTACCCCCAGTTTTCGTTAGCCCAGGATTGTAAATTAGATCCTAAGATCACGGGATGGACGGACTTTTCGAACCTCGCTAATCCCAAAAAATACACCGTTATTTCAGGCGACAGAACCATTAGAAAAGAATACACAATAAATATTACTGTTAAACCTCTTTAAGAATAAAAAAAATGAAAAAAATAATACTGCTTTCGATACTGGGTTATTGCTTCGCCATGGTGGGGTGTCAAAAGGAGGAGTACGGTTTGCCGGTGCTTAAAGATGCGTTGCAAAATGATGCCTTAAAAAGAAAGTTTGGGCCAAATATTGCCGGACAATATATTGATTTTGCCTATGCCATCGCTATTCCCGCAACCAAAGGGAAAATTGTATCGGCTCAGGTAGAAGCCTCTATACCCGGCGGCTCCCAAACCTATTTCGATCCCAAGTCCTATTATACCAATACAGGTGGGGTTGACGTGGGAGTTGAGGTTGCCGGCGCTTCTGTAAACAACGGTAATATCACTTCAATTAATTTAACAAAGGATACCAATGCCGTTACGTTCAGGTATTACTACCAGGTTCCCGAAGCGGCAAAAGGGCAAGAAGTGTCTTTTACATTTTCTGCCAAAAGCAGCAATGGTGAAACCGTAAGCTATAAATTAGGCCCCTACGCTATATCAAGAATGGACATGGTAAGAACCCTGCCTGTGAGCGATAACAACCTGATGTTTATTTCAATTGCGGATATGAAAGTGTATAACGCAGTTCAGGCAGCAGCAAATCCTGAAAAAATAGATCTTGTGTATTCTTACAAGAATATTTCAGGTGCTTCTTTCAACCATGCTCTGGTAGCACCATCAGCTTCTGAATATTTAACAGGCATTACCCTTCCTCAGGGGGTCAATAATGATTCAAAACTCATCAGGGTATTCGGGCTGCAAGACCGCGACCTTTCTCAGTTGCAGTATGCTTTATATGTAGACGATGTGGATCTTGTTCAGAAAGACTTTTCAACGGCGCCAAATTTTGCTTTAGACATGAAAGTTGATTATGGTTTATGGATAGAAACGGCTGATAAAAAATACCGGGCATACGTGTATATAAACTCCGTAAACAATTCGGGAAAAAGCGCAGTAGTAAGCATGAAACGTATCGCCATGAACTAAGAGCCATCGCACTTTCGAATAAGCCCGCCCTTTTTTGTTTCGGTTTTTTTATAAAAAAACATGGGGTGATACAATTTGTATTTCTAAACTAAAAAATACGAAAATGAAACAAAAACGATTCACTTGCCTGCTTGTATCTGCAATAATACTTGCAGGCTTTACCATGTGTCAAAAACAATTCAAAAAAAATACCTCAGCAATCGCGGCGGACAATACTATTTCCAGAGCTGCAACAAATTGGGTACATCCCGGTGTATTGAATACTACTCAAACTTTGGATATCGTTCGGAATCAAATATCAGGGAATGATACAGCAAGAGCAGCCGCTTTTCAAAAAGTTATAGCGTACACCGAATCTTCAGTGTACCCTACTTCATTTCATGCAATTATTCCGGTAGTAGCATCTGGTGACAGTGAAGCTGAAAAACAGATAAAAGATAATGCCAATCTGGCCTATGCTTTTGCTTTACGCTTTGCTGCAACAAGCGAAATAATATGGGCTAACAAAGCCATTGGAATTTTAAATGGATGGGCTTACGCTTTTCAGGGATATTCTTATTCGGGCTCACCAGCGGATCAGCCGTCTTTAGAAGCATCTTGGGCAGCGCCAACTTTTGTTGCGGCGGCGGAAATTATACGGTATTATAAGCCTAATTCCATTTCAGCAAATTGGCAGGAAGCAGATATAGCACAGTTCAAGGTTTTTCTAAATAAACTGAAAGACGAAATAAACAAAATGTCATCGAGAGGAAATAATTGGTGGGTTTCGGCGGGATATGCAAAAATGGCAATAGGCGTGTTCCTGGAGAGCAAAACTGTTTACGATGATGGGAAATCAAGGGTGCTGAGTACAATGGAAGGGTTAGATTCTTACAATGGACATGATGTAATTGACCCCAATGGTTATGTGTATGAACTGCACCAGAGATCAGATGATGAGCATTTTCAATATTCTTTAACGGGTGTTACTTACGCGGCAGAAATTGATAAAATTCAAGGAGCTAATGATATTTATACCCAAAAGGGTGACAGAATACTAAAAGCCTATGGCTATACATGGAGAGCGTTCAATGAAGTGATCCCCGCACCACCGGGCATATCCGGTTCGGATGTGTGTGATTTAAGCAGCCCCGTTTATCCGGGGGTAGAAATTGCATACAAACAATTTGGCACAAACAGTATGCGCTCGTTGAGAAATTTACGGCAGCCTATTGGTAATGTAAGCAAGTTGTTTTTGGGCTTTACTTCTTTTACGCACTATAACCTTGATGGACAGTCAGGCGCATATTATCCGGCAGAAATCCCTCTGGGTTCCACCATTTCGTTAAAGGGAAACAATAATAAATACGTGAGCAGCAATTATGGGAAT
>ERZ778022.3001-NODE-3001-length-16497-cov-5.565625_pt1 | contig 16497 bp, 5 predicted proteins | sample MGYA00375752_ERZ778022 | MGnify/ENA primary metagenome ERZ778022 (study PRJEB29350, sample SAMN05389826) | bioreactor metagenome | isolation source: Thiocyanate bioreactor | place: South Africa: University of Cape Town | collected 2014-04-04 ... | reverse complement strand
CATCGACGCCCGTGCGTATATTCTGTGCCATTTAACGGCCTTATTGTGTATATTGCGCAGTAATAATACATTTTCTAAGATTACTATGCATGTAGTTTGGTGCTGTGCACTGGCATTGTTGGCGGTGGCGTGGTGCGTGTGTAGGACGGAGATTTGTTGCGGATAGTTGATCAACGCCCATGCGTATTTCATGACCAATTTGGGCGCACAAATGGCGTTAATTGTGCCCAATAATACGCTGCGTTGAGAGTAGTGTGAATTTAGTTTGGTTCTGTGTATTGGCGTGATTGGTGGTGCTGCGGCGCGTGTGTTGGAGGTGTGTTTGTTCAGTCAGGCGGTGGATGATGCACAACGCCAGTGCCTTATGTGTATGGTGGTTATTGCATTAATTAGGGTACTGTGGACAGAATACGCCCGGGGAGTGTGTTGGCATTGTTGTGCTGCATGTTGGTGTGGTATGCGTTACGCGTTTGGTGCTATGGTGGTCGTGTCCTACGCACGCCCACACCCACCAAGTTGGCACCAACTGCTGCTGCCACCCCTCCCCCGCCGCCCTCCCCCCACCCCCTCACCCACCCCCGCCGCAGTTCCCCGGCCTGCTGTGGGAGATGCTGGCGCAGCTGCCGCACGCGCGCAACAAGCCGACGCTGGCGGTCGTGTTTGGCGCGCTGCTGGGCGCCTTTGGCCTGCTGCTGGTGATACTCACGCGCTGCGCACGTGCCGAGCGCGACACTTACGACGCCATGGACCGCCGCCTCGTCACCACCTTTAGTGGCAACCTGCGCCGCCGCGGCTCCGTCTCCAACTTTGACTTCCTGCTGCCCGCTGGCCTGCGCGTTGGCTTCTTCACGGTGGGCGGCGAGGGTGGGGCTGCTGACAGCGGCGGCGGCGGGCGGCGCGGCGGTGGCAGTAGCGGCGGCGGCGGCGGCAGCGGCGGCAGCAGCGGAGGAGGAGGAGGGAACATTGAGGGTGGTGCGGTAGAGCGGGAGGGCAGCGCGCCGGTGGCTGCTGACGGTGGTGGTGCTATTGGCGCCGGCGGCGGCGGGGACAGCAGCAGTGAGGCTGGCGCGGGTGCCGCTGCCGGCGCCGTTGGGTTGTACCTGGGCGGCAGCGGCGGCGGGGGCGGCAGCGGTGCGCGGCGCCGAGGCGGCCGCAGCCGTGCGTGACGCGCCCGGCAAGCGATGTTTATGTATTTGCGCTGTTTGCAGCGCGCCACCCTTCAGTTGCTGGATGCAGTATTGCATCAGCACGGCTGCAGTCGTGTGCGCCAGTAGCAGCTGGTCGCCATTCCTTTTGTTTGACCTTTGCACAGTGCTTACGGCGCCCACGCGCCGCCGCCCACCAGTAGCCAGCAGCGCGCCAGTGTCGTGTACAACACCACCTGGCCGCTCTGCCGCCGCTCTGGCGCCTTCAGTTGAATCGCTTCTGACATTGCACTATTGCACGCGCCGCGCCACGCAAAATAAAAAATCGCGAACCACAAAAACAGCAAATGCCACACAACCACGCAACGAAAATAACAAAAACAGTGCAGTCGTGCGTCTGCGTATTTATATACAAAATTGTGTGCTCCGACGGTTTGGTATGATACTTCTCAAAAGTTTCATTAACACATGATGACACCCGGCAAGCGCAAAGTCATCGCTTACAACGACTCCGGGCGCCGCGTTTTACCTTGTTGCGGTGAGGTCTGACCCCCCACATTTTTTTTTTGCCCCCGCGCCGGCCCCCACCGGCATCAACACTGCGTGTGCTACGTGGTGGTTGCGGGGTGGTCACATCATTTAACGGTGGCGTGCCTAGCAACAACAAAAACGGCGAACGCGACACGCTACGCTGCGGACACAAGTCACACGCACACACACGGCCACGTGGCACCGACGACGACTACTGAGAGTAGGCGCGTCGGGGCCACATCCACGCACACACAAACGCACACACGCGACGCACACTGACAATAATAAATAAGAATAAGGAATAAGGGTAGTAGTTTGGCACAAGGCGGCACACACGCACACAAAGACACACAGACACACGAAGGGTTCAGGTCTCAGGGATGCTGGTGGACCGGCGGCGGCGGGATGCTGCCGTCGCAACCAGTGCGCCGTCTGCTGCCGCGGCAGTAAAGCTGGGAGCCCGCGTGCGCGGCGCCAGCGTCGGTGACGGCGAGCGTGTGGTGCTGCCGAAGCTGGTGGAGCGGCGGCGTGACGCAGTGGACGTCGTGGCGCCATCCTGCGGCACCGACGTGGCCGTCGGGGCGATGGCCACCGGCAGGAGGGCGCCGCCTGCCAAACTGAGCCGGCTGGTGACGGGACGCGGGGCGGCTGCCAGGCGCACAATGCCACCCACCTGGTTGTGGCGGCGGCGATGGTAGTCCACGCCGCCGACACGCGTAACAGCCCAGGGGCCTGCAGCCAGCGCCGCAGGCAGCGCGCTGCCCTTTGCCGCCTCGTCGCCACCCTGCATGCGCCCCAAGTGCAGCGGGTTGACGATGCCGCCATCATCAGCATCCAGGACCGGCGGCGTGGAAGCGGCGGACGGGCTACCACTGCCGCCGCCACTACCGTCGCCGCCGATCCCGCCCGACATCGAACGCAACGACAGGCCCAGGCGCGCCCGAGTGCGCGCCACCGTGGACGCGACACGTGGCAGCCGCGACACAACTTTGCGCGACTGCAGGTGCAGCCACAGCAGCGCGAGGACGGCAAAGGTACCCAGATTCATCAGCGCCAGCGCCACCGTCACCGTCCACTCAATGGGCGTCATGGACTCTGCTGTGTGCAAGTCGGCGGCGCGCGTGTCCACGTTGAACTGCAGCAGCGCGGTGGACACGACGGCGGTGAGGAAGGCCGCCACCAGCGTCGCCATCTCCAGACGGTTGAAGTTGCGTTTGGAGTACGGCGCAAAGCGCGCCTGCAGCGCGATGGCGCCCGCAAACCACAGCGTGGCACCCACGCTCTGCAGATACGGGTTGGTGACCAGCACCGCCAGTAGCACCACGCCGCCCTTGCGCAGCAGCACCACCGCCTCCCACCACACACGGCTGTCGCCCGTCACCTGCCAGATGGCGGTCAGCCGCGCCACCAACACGCTGCCGCGGCGGCCGATGGCGCTGCCGCGCGGCGGGCTGCCAGTGGCAAGTGCCGCCACGCGTGCGCGCGGCTTACTGCCCAGCAGCAGCGGCGGCAGGGGCTGCGGCGACAATGTTAATGTCGACGCGCGGGGGGCACGTTCCCCAGCGGCCCCCTTCGCGGCACCGCCGGTACTACCTCCACCTCCACCCGCGCTACCAACCAAGCTGCGCAACGGCGTGCGGTAGCCCTCAAACAGGAAGCCCCAGGTGGCATGGAAGGCAGTGTCTGCCAGCGTGTCACTGCGTGCCGTGCCCAACAGCCACGCGAGACCAGCAGGGAAGCCGATGCCCACCACCACCAGCACCGCGTACGCCATGATGCGCGCCACCTCGTGCTCCCCAACGCCGCATGCCACGCTGAGGTCTGACCGTAGGTAGCGCACACCTGCAACGGGATCGATGCAGTCCAGCGCGCGCAGCGACGCGGAGGTGATGGGCATGTACGCCAGGAACAGCACAAACAGCAGCGTGGAGACGTGGCGCTTGGACGCCAGCCAGGCGGCCAGCGCGATGCGCAGGGAGGGGGCGTCAAACATGCAGACAGGGCGACAGCGGCACGAGCGCGCCAGCGTGACGGTCAGGAAGATAATCACCACCGCCACCGACGCGATGGCCGGCAGTGCTACCGTGCCGGCGTACTGGAACAGGTACGGCAGGTTCAGCAGGCACTGCAACGCGCCCACGGAGAACGGGCTAGCACTCACCACCTCTGTCCACCCCATCAGACTCTGGTACGCCTGCGTGCTGCCGGCGCGGAACACGCGCAGGCTGCCCACCGCCTGCAGGTATGACAGCGTGATGCGCAGCACGATGGAGGCGTCGGAGCGGCCCGTCTCGGTGCGCAGCGCCACGCGGATGAGCACGCCCAGCACAGCTGTCAGCACGACCGCCAGGAAGAAGCCGGACGCCACCGGGCTCCAGCACAACGCGCACCCGTCCCCAAACCGCGCGTAGTTGACGCTCGTGTCGCACACGCCGCACAGCGGCCCGCTGTACCCCGTCGTGCAGCCGTACACCGCATCGCTGATGTTGTTCACCGCCAGCGTGCAGGCGTCTGCGTTGTAGCACGGGTGCAGCTCCGTATCAGGCCCCAGCGCCTGGCCCGCCTGCGCCGGCGGGCGGTAGTAGTGCGGCAGCAGCGTAATGACGCCGCTGTCGCAGGCGGCGCCGGCGGGCGGGCAGGCGATGCAAGTTGCGTGCAAGCCGCCCAGGCTGAATGCGTCGGCGGCGCACGTGATGCAGGTGACAGATACCGCCTGCTGGCCCGGTGGGCAGCCGTCCAGTGACACCGTCCACGCCAAGGGCGGCGGCACAGCCGTGTCACCCACCTTGCACCCCAGCGTCAGGCCGTACCGCTCGCCCTGCGGCGCCACCACCGTGAAGGCGTCAAACGTCGCGGTGTGCGACGCCGCAGCCATGGTGGCCAGCGTGTGCTGCAGGAAGATGTTGGAGGTGTCGTTGATGGTGGTGGCCGCGATATCCAGCCCGATGCTGCACACAATGGGCGGCAGCGCGGTGTGGCCGCCGGGCGGCGGCGGGTCACACGGCGACGTGGTGGCGCCGCCCAGCAGCGTGGTGCGCACACCCACGACAAACGGCGGCAGTGCGGTTGCTACCAACGACTCACCGGCGGGCGGTGTGCACGTCACCATGGCCAGCTGCACGGCGGGGATGGTGAGCAGCACGGCAGGCAGCACGTCGCCCGATGTTGCACGCTTGCACTCCATGCGCAGGGACACCGCCGGCGTGGTGGGGCTGGTTACCACTACAAACAGCGGCACGTGCACAAGCCCGGCGACGTCCACCGGGATGGACAGCAGGGAGGTAACATGCGTGGCGGAATCCACGATGAGCAGGACGGCGGCGGGCGTGGGTGTCGTGAGGGAGCACACGGCGTCGCCTACGGCCTCCCCACCCTCCTCCGTGGACGCTGCCAGCACCAGCGGCGGCTTCACCGGCCAGGGCGACGACGCATCAGATGCAATGAAGGAGGTGGGCAGCGCCGACGTCAGACGCAACGTCGGTGTGGCAACCGCCAGCCGCAACATCGGCGACACCAGCGTGGCACCCCACGCGGTACACACCGCTGCAAGGTACAGCGTGGCGCCCGGTGGTGCCTGTGCCGTGACGATGGGCGCTGCCTCCAGCACCGTGCCAGTGGGCGCGGCCGGGTTTACAGTGTACTCCCACCCATCGGCCGCCACCGTGGCGGCGCGCACCGTCGTGTTCACCAGCCGTACCTCACATGCCACGCGCGCTGTTGATTGCCCCGCCACGGCCGCGCCGGAGGTCACGCGCACCCGCAGGGCGACACCAATGTACCCTTGCACCGCGGCGGGCGGCGCCACCCAGCTCAGCTCCAGTGGCAGCGTGGCCGAGTGCAGCACCGGCAGGCGTACGCGCTCGCCGGTTGGCGTCCAGGTGCACTCCGCCACCACCGCCAGCGGCGTGCCCAGTGGGCAGGCGGCGGTGGATATTGGTGCGACTACGATGGCCAGCGACGCATTGCCGCGCGCGCCGTCCACGCGTACATCCGCCACGCCTGCAGCAGCGAGCGCGCCGCCAGCCGTGGTTGCTTCTAACGGCACGCCGGTCGGCAGCGACACACCCGTATCATGGAAGATGGCAACGGTGCACGAAACCGCGGTGGCAGCGGGGGCCAGGGCGGGGGGGAATGCGATGGCTGGCAGCGTAGTAAGGGAGAGCGCGAGCGGCGGCAGCGCCTGGCCAGGCACAATCATGACAGGCAGGGCAGCGGCTGCGGCGGCGTCCCATGCCGCTGCCAGCGCACCCACCGTCACGTTCACCAGCTGCGGCGCGGTGCCAGACCGCCCCGCGCCGTCGCGGCAGGTGAGCTCCAGCACCGCGATGGTGCCGCCAGCGGCACGCACACCAACGCGCGGCAAGGTGATGTTAGCGCGCGTGGCGGTGGGTGTCAGCGAGATGGACACTGCCGGCTCGCCCACCAGGCTCACCGACGCGTCATCCAACCCCAGCCCAACGCCGTCGGTAGCGGCGCGCGGCGGCGTAGACACACCCACCACCGCCAGCGCGCACGTCAGCACAATGCGCGCGGGCGCCGTCGCCGCTATTATGGCACCCCATGCAGCCAGTTGCGTCGCCATGGCGCCGGACGGCCACACGACTCTGCGCAACACGCCGTCAGGTCCGGCGCCAGTCAACACAACTTCATAGGGCCGCGTGCGCACTTCCAGTGGCACGCTAGCCACCTGGAATGTACCCCACACCCGACAAACCACCTGTACGTACGCCGTTGCAGACGGTGGGCCCTCCACCGTCTGCGTCAGCGGCGACGCCAAGCTGCCGTCGGCGCCCACCACCCATGCCGCCGCCGCCACGTCTGGCGCCAGCTGCAGCGACGGCGCGCTGGCATTCAACAGGCGCCAGGAGCAGGTGCCGTCGGCTCCAGCAAACGACACGACGGCGGGCGACGTACCTACAGCAGCGCCCACGCCCACGCCCTCATACGCGTCAACCAGCAGCGGGGATGACCCTGCAGCAAGCGCCACCGACACGTTCACCACGCCGCCTGCCACGGCGGGTAGGCGGATGCGCTCCGCGGTGGGGCCCCACGTGCACTCTGCCCATACCACGACGGCCTGCCCCAGTGTCGCAGCGGCAGCGGACAGGCCAGAAAAGGAGATGGCTGCGGGCATTGACGTACACCAGAGTGCCGGCCGCCGACGACAGCACGTCCTGCGGCCGCAGACGGTCAAGCGACACGGTATGGGGTGGTTCGCCTGCCGCCTCCGCCATCAGTACGCTCAGACAGGTCAGCGCCGTCGGTACGGCAGCCAGGTTGAGAGCCCCGGATGCAACAGCGGCAGCCAGTGCCGGTCCGCCACTCAGCTGGAATGACGCGGTAAGGGTCGGCAGCGTCGACGGCGGCAGGAGGAGCGGTGGCGGCGCCAACGCCGTCCACGCCACGCGCCAGCTCGGCAGCGTGACCACCGGGTTGGGTTGCCCTGCCGTGGTGGCGGGGTTGCCGTTGGCGTCAATGCACAACGCCAGCAGCGCGCCGGTGCAGCCAGACGCGCCGCCCACAACCAGGTCGGACAGGCGGAGCGCCGTGGTGGTGGCGTTGGGCGTGCCACTGGATGGCACGCTTCCAGCGGCGCCGCTGCCGCCCACCGGCAGCAACACGGTCATTCCAACGGGGCGCGCCAGCTGGGCAGCGTCGGCCGGCGCGCAGCCGGTGGCGTTGAGCGTCAAGCTGCATGACGCCGCTTCGCGTGACAGGACGGACAGCACCGGCGCCGGCAGCAGCGGCGCGCCGGGCAGCACAATCAGCGGAGTTGCGAGTGAAGACGCGTTCCATGACGCAGCAAACGCGGTGGGGTACGTGAGGCTGACGGCATCGGTAGACGCTGCACCAGCGGCATTCATCACCTGCACGCGCACCACCGGATACCCTGGCGCCGATGCCAGCACGGACGGCGCGACACACCGCACGACGTCAGGCAGTACCAGGCTGGCACCACCGCAGCTCGCGCCGCCCACCAGCACGCTTGGTGCCGACCCGAACCCGGTGCCCGCCACCGTGATCAGCACACCGGCAGCCGGGATCGTGGGTGGCACCACCGCCAGCACGACGGGGCGCGTCACCACGCTCACGCAGTCGGTGCAGCGGATTAATGACGGATAGTTTGCCCAGCTGGCTGTCACGTTCAGTGTCACGGACGACGGTGGTGCCACGCCCAACGCCGCCGCCGCCGCGGCAGTATCCCAGTCAACACACAGCGCGGTGGTGGTGGCGGCGGATGTGCAAGCCACTGCCGAGCACGGCACGCCCCCTATCACCATATTGGTAATTCGCGGGAGGACACCGGCGCAAAGACCCACGCCAGCCACAGTAAGGGTGACCACCGGGGAGGTGGAAGGCGGCGGCAGGAGCTGCGCCGGCGCGTAGGCAGTCAGCTGCGGGGCTGGGAACAGGCTGGCCGGCAGCGGGCCCGTGGTGAGGTTAAACGCGTCCGCCAGCGCCACGATGGCGGAGGCATTCACGCCATCCAGCCCCGCCGGCACGGTGCACGACACCAGCGTAGCAGACTCCCACGCCGCGCCGGTGCACGCCCGCATGCCACCGACCCCGCCACGCAACCACACCGCCACGCCGTCAGGGCCGCCAAGCAGCGGCGGCAGCGGTGCACCCACAGACGACCAGTCAGCGGCCACGGGTCGTGGTAATGGCAGCTGCAGCAACAGGCGGTCGCCTCCCGTCAGCGGCGTGACAGTCGCAGCGGGTTGTGCCAGCACGACGAGCGGCGGCGGCACCACCGTAATGCTGGCACCCAACAGCGGCAGCCACACACTACCAACCACATATGGCTGCTGCACCACACCCAGCGCTGCAACAACCGCATGTGTGGCGGCAGCGGGCGACAGCAGCGGCAGGCTGCAGGTGGCGGCGGTGGCAGAACGCGGCACCAGCGGGCCGCATGTCACGTTGCCACCCGCCGCAACAGCTACTAGCACGGCAGTCGGCGCCCAGGCGCCGGCACCATCTGCTACAACCGTCAGCGTGGTGCGCCAAGTCGCCACCGCGCTGCTGCCGCAGCTGGCGCTTACCACGGCCGTACCGCATGGTACGCAGCGTGTCGCCAGCGCGGTGTCGACGTACGTGCCAGCGCTGCACGACGTGCAGGCGGCAGCGCCGGCGGCAGCAAACGCGTTGGCAGGGCAAGGCAGCGGCGCCGATGATCCAAGTGCGCAGGCGTGACCTGCAATGCAGGGCAACGGCGCAGGGGCACCAGCTGGGCAGTACGAGCCGCCAAAGCACGGCACAGGGCCGGCGGACGAGGCAGCTGCGCAAAACCAGCCAGCGGGACATGCAGTGCCGGCAGCGACACCAGCAGGGCAGGTCACGCCAGCGGGGCAGGGTGATGGAGCAGACGAGCCGGCGGGGCAGGCGGAGCCAGCCGGGCACAGGAGCGTGGCGGTGGCGGTTGACGGCGGGCAGTAGTAGCCAGGCGTGCATGGCGTGCCGGCGTCCACACCAGGCGGGCACGCCAGCCCCGGTGGGCAGGGTGTACCGACGGCGGCACCGGCCAGACAGAAGGTACCACTGGGGCAGGGCAGCGGTTGCGCCAGGCCGCCGGGGCAGTAAGAACCGCTCAAGCAGGGCGGGCACGCTACCCACTGACCGCCCGCCGCCAGCCACCGCGTGGACAGATACGTGCCGGCACGGCAGCCGCCCCCTGTCACCAGCGGGTTGCCAACCAGCGAGATGGTGGCCAGCGCGGGGTGCTGCACGTCATTGAACGCCGCCTCGTCAACAAAATTAAGGCTGTTGCGCGTCAAAATCAGGGTGCGCAGGGACGGCGCAACGGCACCCGTAAACGAGCCGCGCGTGACGGCGACAATGTCATTGCTGCTCACGTCCACCGTCGTAAACCCGGGCTGCAGTAGGGCGGTGGCGCCCAGTGCACTGATATCGCCAACCGCACCGCCCGTCGGCACGGTGGTAATGCCCAAGCCGGACAGGTTGGCAAGGCGCGCCACGCCGCCGCAATTGAGGCAGGTGATGGACGCCAGGCCGGCAAAGGCACGGGGCCACAGCATCAATGGGCGCGCCGCCGGGGAGAGCAGCAACGTGGTCACGTCCGCCGCCGCCAGGCTGTTTGGCGGCACGGCGGCAACGGACAAGCTGAGCGTCTGCACGCTACGAGACGCGGAGGTGGAGAAGGTAGCGTTGCCATTAATCGCGGCGGCGGCAGGGGAGGGATCACGTGCTGCCAGCGGCACGACGCCCAGTAGCAGGATGGTAATGGCGGGGTTCAGGCCGCCAGTAGCAGCTGCTGCCAGCGGCGCACCCCACACCACGCCGCGCAGGTCTGCCGTGATGCCGGTGCCGAGCGGCGCCGGCGAGGAGCGATTGAGGTACAGGCACCGCCACGCAAACAGCTGGTCGTCAGCGGCAGGGGTGACCGACAGCAGCGGGGCGGGGAGCAGCGCCACCACGCCGTTCACCAGTGCGCGCCGCACCGTTTGCGACGACATCTCTGTGAAGTACACCACGCCGGCGGGGTCCACCGTGACGCACCGCGGGGTGTACAGCACCGCCGCCGTCGCCACGCCGTTGGCATACCCCGCGGTCCCGGTGCCAGCAACAGTCGTCACCACGCCAGCAGGTGTCACGCGGCGCAGGCGGTGGCCGGAATATTCGACCGCATACGCATTGGCAGCGGCGTCCACCGCCATGCCGTACGGGTTGTTAAATGTCGCGCTGGCGCCGGTGCCATCGGCACCGCCAGCTGCCGCGCTGCCAGCCAGCGTGTCCACGGTCCCGGTGTACGTCACGCGCACCACCGTGTGCTGCGACGACACGTAAATCACGCGCGCCGATGGAGACGCCGCAAGATTTTTTGGGCCGGATACCACGGCAAACTGGATGACGGTGCCCGCCTTTGTCATGTACCGCACGCGGCTGTTGGAGTAGTCGGCCACCCAGATGATGGAATTGGTCCGATCCATGGAGACGCCGCAAGGGGTGTTGAACGACGCAGCGACACCCGTGCCATCCACCAGTGCCGGCGCACCGGAGCCCGCCAGCGTGGTGATGCCGGCGGGCGAGTACAGGCGGATGCGGTGGTTGGAGTAGTCGGCGATGGCGCAGTAGGTGGGTGACTCGCACGTCACGTCGGCGATGCCATTGAATGAGGCGGCCATCGGGTTGGCGGAGTCAACGAACGCGGCGGCGCCGTTGCCCGCCACCGTCGCCACGACGCCCGTCGTGGAGATGGTGCGCAGCCGGAAGGTGGTCCAGTCCGTCTCCACGAAGCTGCCGCGCGGCAGAGCGGTGATGCCAACGGGGGTGTAAAACTGGGCGGTGCTGCCCACGCCGTCTACCAGGCCGGCGGTGAGTGGCGTGCCCGCCAGGGTGGACACCACGGCGGGCTGCAACAGGGCGTTGTACACGGCGCGGTAGGTGGCGGTGGCGCCCGACATAGACGACGGCCACGCCACCTGCGTCTGTCCACCCACCGGCCCGCCGTCAATGCCAGCCACGTCCACCGCGCCCATGCAGCCCCACCCCGCGCACGCCACCTCGTACGCGCCCACTATCGGCACCGTGGCGGCCGGGATGGCACCCCAACACAGCGGCGCGGCGGGTGCAGTGTCGCCCGCCAGCGCGCACGTGGTGCCATTGCCGGCGGACAGCCACCACACGTTCCCGCCGCTGCTGCTGGTAAGGGTGAGCGGCGTGCTTGTCTGCCCAGCCGCATTGGCACCCCAGCAGCCCACCGTCCCGCTGATGCGCACGTAGCAGGCGTGGTCGGCGCCGGTAGCCACGTGCTCCGCATCGGTGATTGATGACCACGCCGCTGTGGCTGCGACCACCGGGTTGGTGGCGTCGCCCCAACAGACCACGCTGTGGTCGCGCACCACGCCGCACACAAAGCCGTTGCCCACCGACACCGACTGGAACTTGACACCCGGCGGCACGGCCGTGGCGCCGCCTGCTGCATCGCCGTAGCAGTACACGGTGCCGCCAGGCGTCAGGCCGCACACGTGTCGGTACGCCGCGTGGATGTCAATGAACGCTAGGCCAGATGGTGCCAGGATGGCGGCGCCGGGCGCTGACGTGCCAACCGACGGCACCGTGCCCCAGCACAGCATGGTGCCATTCGCCGCCAGGCCGCACGAGAACGTGGTGCCTGCCGTCACGCCCACGTATGACACGCCCGCCACCACGCCCAGCCGCCCGTTGGCGGAATCGCCGCCACACACGACGCGCCCGCCCGTCGTCACGTAGCAGGCGTGGCCGGCGCCCACCGCCACGTGGCGCTCCGCCCCTGCGGGGGTTGGCAGCAGCGCGGTGAGCAGCGCGGCGGCGGCAAGAAGTCGCCACGGAGGGTGCATGTTGGGCGTGTTGGGTGGGAGGGGGTGGTTTACGCCATGGGGGGCAGTTCAGCAGCCACCGAGTGGTGGCGACGGTGGTTGGAGTCGCGTGGCAGCGGAGTGGCCTCTCAAGCCGAGCACGCAACTGCTCCCACGTCCCAGCAACGGCGTGCCAGCTCCAACACGAGGCGGCAGCGACAGCACAGCAGCCACGAGGAGGGGCGTAGCTGTCAGGTGGCAGGCTGCTGCGCAGTAGTGATGACCAACACCGTTGTCGCGGAGGTCTGGCGTGCGGGTGTCCACCGCAGCTCCGCCTTCGATGTCGGTGCCGGTACGGTGCAGAGCAGCAGCTCCACAGCCGCAACAACCCAGTAGGTGCAACCACAGTCACCGCAGTCGCCGAAACAAACCACCCGTAGGTGTCACGTGGCGTTGCGGACAGCGGAGCGGCGTGTGTCTGACTGCGGCCCGCAGCTGGCTCCGATTCTTGGACGCCTCAGACACCTTCCACCTCCACCCAGCAGCAGCTTCCAACAACCCAGAGTGATCAACCACAGGCACAGCCACATGCACACAGTCACAGTCGCAAGTCGGGACGCGGCAGCTACGCGACTTGGGTGGCGTGTGTCAGTGTCTGACTGCCGCCCGCGAGCTCCGACTTCAGCACACAGCCAGAACACCACAGACAGCTTCCAGCTTCCACCACGACCCAGCTCCAGCTCCACCCCAGGTGCAACCAACCAGTAGCAGTCTCACAGTCACAGCCACAACCAGGAGCCACGCGTGGCGTTGGTGCACAGCAGAGCGGCGGCGTGTGTCCGTGTCTGACTGCCGCCCGCAGCTCTGACTTCAGCACTTCCACCACCCAGCTCCCTGCCTCCAGCAGCACCCAGCAACGATCCAGTGGGTACCACCGCTGTCACAGCCACTAGGAACACAGCCACACGGTGGCGTGTGCACACAGCAGCGGCGGCGTGTGCCAGGTATGTGTGTCTGTCACTGTTCCGTCCGCAGCTCCGACTTCACCACTTCCAGACTGCCACCACCCAGCAGCTCCCAGCAGCTCCAACAACCCAGTCACCACAGCAGCTACAACCCAGTCACCACAGTCACAACCACTACAAGTCACAGCCACTAGGCGCAGTGGCGTGGCTTGAGTGGCGTGTGTGTTAGGTGTCTCGGCAGTGCCGCCCGCAGCTCCGACTTCAGCACCGGTCAGACAGGCAGCCGCAGCTCCAGCTCCACAGGTACCAGTACAACCACCAGTAGTAGGAGCCAAACTATGGTAGGAGGACAGGAGCCACGTAGCGTTGCGGCGTGTGCAACGCTGCTACGCACACGCACAGCCGCCGAAAATGGATCGACGAAATGCACGCGGAGTGCCGAAATTCAACTCTATTTCACGAAAATGGCGGCTCAAACCCACAAATACGCGGGTCCCAGGTAGCTAATCGCCAGAAATAGTCAAAGGTGTCCACCTTGGCGCGTGAAATTGGCGCCGCAGTGGCGTAGCAGTGGCGTAGCAGTGGCGCCGCAGTGGCGTGGCAGTGGGCGTAGCGATGGGTCAACCCACCTCCCGCATTACGACTTGAAGCACGGCCGCATTAGCTAACCCACTGGGTTAGTGAATAAAGCACTCCGCATTATTGATTAAAGAACCGCCCGCATTAAAGTTTAAAGCACTGCCCGCTTTAATATTAAAGCACCGGGTGCATTAATTATTAATGCGGGAAAAACGCTGTTTTCACAAATATATTAAAATTCACCGCGACGGTGTGCGCAGTAATTACACGGTGGAACACGCTCCAAATAATCCACACTTGCGAGTGGTTGTGTTAGTTTGGTTGCGGGAGTGAGGTTTATGCGCGTATTTTTGTTGCGAATGCAAGTGAGTTAGGTATTAATGCGGTTCCGCATTATAAGTGGGTTACGAGTGGGTTAACAGTGGGTTACAACGCGCCATCCCGAACACATTCGCAGCCATGGCAGCAGCACTCCGCGCCGCCACCGCGGCTGCTGTGGTGGGCCCTGGACTCGGCCGCGCTGCCGCTGCTCGGTGCGCCACCGCCTTGCCCCTCGCCGCCGCCGTCAGCACACGCGCCGCGGCCGCTTCCATGGACGTCCGTCGTTGGCAACATCTGCAGCAGCCGCAGCGTCGCTCGTGGTCGACAACCTCCGTGTCTTGTGGTGGTGGCAGTGCGAAGATTGGCATCAGTACAAGTAATAGCAGTGGCAGCAGCTCTAACGGTGCCAGAAGCGGCGGCACCATTCTTACAACAGACGCCGATGAGGCAGCGCCGGCGAACAACACCGCCAACGCCGCCGCGACGGGCGGCGGGTACTACAGCGCGGCGTCCATCGAGCGGCGCGTGCGCATGCCGCGGCGGCCACGGCCGGAGGGCGTCGCCACCGGGCGCACAACACCACCGCCCACCGAGGAAGACTTCTGGCACGCCGCCGGCGCGCCCGGGTACGCGGACCTGTCTGTCGCTGGTGGCAGTGCCACGGCAGCGTTGGTGCCGCCAACAGTGTCGCCGTCGGTGCCACCAACACCGACATCATCACCGTCATCACCACCAACGACGTCAACACCAGCAGCAAGCCCAGCGGCGCCGCTGGAGCGGCCGGCCACGTACCCGTACGTGCAGATGGCGGTGGTGCGCGTTCGCGCGCGCGTGCTGCCGCTGGTGATGCACGCGTACCGCACGGCGCTGGCGCCGGCGTACGCGCGGCTGCCCGGCTTCCTGTCGGCGCAGCTGCTGGCGATCGAGCTGCCGGCAGATGCCTCGCCCGCCGCCATTGACGCCGCGGCGTTCAGCAGCGGCGGCGCCGGCGGGGCAGGTGGCGGCGGCGGCGTGGTGACGCTGCACAACATCACGACGTGGACCGACGTTGCGGCATTTGAGGCGGCGCAGACTGTCGCTGCTGCGTCGCCTGCTTTTACAGACGCCATGGCGGCCGTGACGGCGCACTTTGACGCTGCGAGCGCCACTCTCACGCCCGCGCGCGCTGTCGCGGTGCTGGCGTGCGGCCCCTCGATTGCGGTGGATGGCGTATTATCGACGACCCTGTTTGGCGCGCCCGGCGGCCCATGGCGGCTGGCGTAGGGTGCTGCATTGTGTTGTGACGCGCTGTGCTGGCTACGTGTGTGCGCGGCCGCTGGCTGACGGCGGTGGTGTGGCGGCGTCGGCGGTGTGGCCGTTCGGTACCGGTACGCGACAAAGGTGACATGTCGTCGTCGTGGTTTGGCGACGTTGGCGATTGGTAACTTGTGCGCCGCCGTGTGATTTGAACTCCCAGGCCATGCATGTGCCTCCCTTGTGAAGGTGGTGGTGTTGGCGCACTGTTGCGCGGCGCGCGTGTGGCAGTGCCGCACCTCGTGCCCAAGCGGCCAATGCCAGGCAGCGCAGGCAGCGCTTCTTGAGGTCAAAGGAAGGATGGAAGGATGGAAGCTTGCGTCATTTAAACACGCAAATCATACAAGCAAACATTGGTACTAAATATTAGTGCTACTGTAATAATACGGCGGCGTACAACACGCGGTACCCATATTTTCTGCACCCACCGCTAACCACCCCCTCGACTACCGGTACCGTAAGCATGGCAGCGGCAGGCGACGACTCGGCGGCGGTGACGACAAGTCGCGACGACGACGTGACGGTGGCGGCGCCGCCACGCCGCGGTATGGCGACGGAGGATCCCGTACCGGCGCTGGTGCGCGTGCTGGGCGCCAACCCAGTGACGACTGCCGCCGTTCTCGCCTGCCTCGACACGGTGGACGCAAACGCCATCCGGCGGCTGCACCCGGCGGTGGCAGTCGCGGTGGCAGACGTGCCGTGGAGCGACATGGCGACGCACTTCTTTGACACCCCGCGATGGCGTGCAGCGTTTCCAGCAGCGGTGGGTGCCCGGTTGGGGGAGCGGGAGGTGGGGGGCGGGTTGACGAGTGAACCGGCGCTGGCGGCGCTGGCGGGCGTCACACGCCTGGACCTGCACGCCTGCGACGAGTACGTCACCGACGAGCTGCTGAATCGGCTGCCCGCCTCGTTGCGCGTGCTGAACGTCGCTGACTGCCGCCGCCTGACCCCACACGCCAGCTTTACGCACCTGCCGGCGCTGGTGTCGCTGGACTGCCACGAGACGGAGGTGGTGAACGAGCGGACGGACGGCCTGCCACCTTCACTGGTCGAGCTGGACATCAGTAGCACGCGGGTTCACGGGTCTCTGGCTCACTTGACGCGCCTGCGGGTGCTGCGCGCCGGCAGCTCCGACCTGAATGTCGCCACGCTGGCGTCCCTGCCGCCCGGGCTCGTGGAGCTGCACGCAGAGAGCTGTGAGCGACTGACGTCGGACGCGGCATTTGCACATCTCCATGCGCTGCAGTCATTGGATGCCACCCGCTGTTTTATTAGTGACGCGGCACTGGCGCGCATGCCGGCGTCGCTGGTGTACCTTACAGTGTCGGGGAGCGCAGTGCTTACCCTTGCCGCTACGCTGCCGCA
>ERZ778022.3000-NODE-3000-length-16502-cov-4.430474_pt1 | contig 16502 bp, 17 predicted proteins | sample MGYA00375752_ERZ778022 | MGnify/ENA primary metagenome ERZ778022 (study PRJEB29350, sample SAMN05389826) | bioreactor metagenome | isolation source: Thiocyanate bioreactor | place: South Africa: University of Cape Town | collected 2014-04-04 ... | reverse complement strand
GCTTCGCGTCGCGGCCGAGATGGAGAACCTGCGCCGGCGCACGGCGCGCGACGTGCATGACGCGCGCACCTACGCGGTCGCCAATTTCGCGCGCGACATGCTGTCGGTGTCGGACAATCTGCAGCGCGCGCTCGACGCCATTCCGGCCGAGGCCAAGGCCGCCGGTGATGCCGGCTTCAAGGCTCTCATCGAAGGCGTCGATCTCACCGAGCGCGCCATGCTGTCGGCAATGGAACGGCACGGCGTGAAGAAGCTGGCGCCGGAGGGCGAGAAGTTCGACCCGAACTTCCACCAGGCGATGTTCGAGATACCCAACCCCGACGTGCCGACCGGAACCGTGCTCCAGGTGGTGCAGCCCGGCTATTCGATCGGCGAGCGGGTTCTGCGGCCGGCCATGGTCGGCGTTTCCAAGGGCGGTCCGAAGCAGGCCGCCGAGGCGCCCGTTGAGCCCGGCCCGGTGAATGAGCAGGCCGAGAAGGACGCTTAGCTGAGGGAGTAGGGCAGCAAGGCAATATGTTAGCCAGTAGGCAATTGTGTAGGTTTGGCTTACACATTTGCATCTTCCTACGGCCCTACTGCCCCTGCCATGAACCCGATCGCGCTGCTCGACTATGCCGGTGTCGCCGTCTTCGCGGCGACCGGCGCGCTTGCCGCATCGCGCAAGCAGCTCGACATCATCGGCTTTCTGTTCCTGGCCAGCGTCACCGGCATCGGTGGCGGCACGTTCCGCGACCTCATCCTCAACGTTCCCGTGTTCTGGGTCGTCAACCGTGACTATGTGCTGATCTGCGCGGTGGTGGCGGTCGTCGTGTTCTTAGCCGCACACCGTGTCGAATCCCGCTACAAGCTTCTGCTCTGGCTCGACGCCATCGGCGTTGCCGCCTTTTCGGTGATGGGCGCGGCCAAGGGCATGGCCGTCACCGGTTCGCCGGCGGTTTCCATCATCACGGGAATGCTGACGGCCACCTTCGGCGGCATCCTGCGCGACCTTCTGGCGGGCGAGCCCTCCGTGCTGCTGCGCCCGGAAATCTACGTCAGCGCGGCGCTGGCGGGCGCTGCGATCTTCACCCTCGGCGACGTCGCCGGCCTGCCGCAGCCGGTTTCCGGGCTGGCCGGTTTCGCGGTCGCCTTCGCGGTGCGTGGCGGGGCGCTCAAATTCGGCTGGTCTTTCCCGTCTTACAGGAGCCGGCCCGGCCGGCGGCCGGAAGACATACCATAGTCCACCGCAATTCCGGACGGAAAACCGTTACACACTTTTCCTGGAATTGCTCTAAGACGTCAGTTCTTCGCTGCCAGCCAGCCCGTCACCGCCTTCCTGGGGGCCTGCCGCTGCCATATGCGCTCCAGCCGCTGGCGCAGTTCCTCAGGCGGGATGGCATGCACGCGCACCAGGATGGCGGGCCAGCCCTTGTAGTGGTCGGTCTCGAAATAGATGTCGGGCGCGGCCTCGAACAGCATTTCCTTCTCGTCGAGCGGACACATCAGCACGACCGTCCCGGCGTCCTTGACCCGCGCGAGCAGTTTCGTGCCGACCTTCAGGGCCGGCGTGCCGTAGGATGTGGTTTCCACGATATCGGGCAGGTGGCGCGCCGCCGCCCGCAATGCCTCGAAGGCGCCAGAAAGGTCGCCTTCAGGCGGCGAAACGCTGGCCTTCGCCGCCATAGTAGTTGACGTAGCGGGCGCCGATCTCCTTGACCGGCATGACCACGAAAACGTCGACGGTCGAGAATTCGTGATCGATCACGCAGCCGTCGCCGATGCGCGCGCCGACACGCAGGTAGCCCTTGACCAGCGGCGGCATGGCGGCGATCGCGGCCTTGGTGTTGACCGCTTCGATCGGCATCAGGTCCATGGAGCAGTAGCGGCCGGCGACCGCGCGCACGTCCCAGGCCGACTTGGTGCGGCAATGGTGGGCGAGATAGGTGAGGGCCTCGGCATGCGCCGCCGGCACCGTGCCGTGGAAGGAGGCGCAGCCGGTCATCACGCCGATTTCGTAGTGGTTGATGTAGGCCCAGATACCCTGCCAGAGCGCCTCGATGGTGCGCTTGGAGCGGTATTCCGGCAGGACGCAGGAGCGGCCGAGCTCGAGGAAGCGCTGTCCGGGATGCCGGGCGATCAGCTTGGTCAGCTCGAACTCGCCTTCCGAATAGAAGCCGCCCGCGGTCGCGGCGATCTCCTGCCGCAGAAGCCGGTAGGTGCCGACGATGCGGCGATGCTCCGGACCGGGAAGCGACATGTCGAGGACCAGAAGATGATCGCACAGCGGATCGAATCGATCCGAATCGCGCCGGTCCTGAGCCTGGAACAGGTCCTTGCGGGCGCCGAGCTCGTCATAAAACACCCGGTAGCGCACTTCCTGGGCCGCGGCGATCTCCGATTCGTTGCGGGCAAGCCGCACCTCAAGATTGCCGATCCGTCCCAGTGGTGCCCCATTTGCAACAGCGCCGACAGTCCGCCCAGCGAGCATGGCACCGCTGGCATTCGGCCGAGTGTCGCATTCCGGCATGACTGTATGCACGAGTGATTCTCCTTCGAGCCATCCCTCTTGGCACGGGGATACGGTGTAGGTGCAACAGGATTGTGACAGTACCGTGATACGCCGCCGCGAGCAATACTTCGTCGGCTGGGGAATGCGGTCAACCGGCTAGGTTCCGGATTTCGCCGACAGCCAGGATAGCACCGCGTCAGGCGGCGACCTGGCCCTCGACGGCGTCGACCAGCGCCTCCGGATCGAGTGGTTTGGTGACGAAGCCGCTGGCGCCGTGGGCCAGCACGGCATGCCGTGGCTTCTCCTGGCTGTCGGCCGACAGCACCATGATCGGAACCGGGGGCACGGCCGTTTCCTCTTCATGGCGACGAAGGGCCGCGAGGGCATCCAGCCCGTCCATGACCGGCATGGGCAGGTCCATCAGCACCACGTCGAAGCGCTGTTTCTGGCCGGCGCCGGTCACCGCCTCGACCGCCGCCTTGCCGTTGCCGACCACTTTCACCCTATGTCCGGCCTTCACCAGCGTGGCGCGGGCCAGCATGGCGTTGATTTCGTTGTCCTCGGCGATCAGCACGGACAGGCCCTGCCGCCGGCCGTTGCCGGCACGCGGCGAGGGCGTCCCGCGTTTCTCGACATGCGGCTGGGCAAGCGTCGTCGCCTGGCTGAGCAGGACGCGCAGCAGGGTCGCGCCGCGCACAGGGCGCGCAAGGAAGGTCGCATAGCCGTTGGCGCGGAATTCGCCCAGCATGCCGCGATCCGTCGGCGCGATCAGCGTGATGGCCTCGCAATCGGCGAAGCCGTTGTGACGCAGGCGCTTGAGCAGCCTTCCATCGCTTTCCTCCATCGCGGCGTCGACCAGCAGAACATCGCAGCGAGCCGCCAGCGGAATGGCCTGCGCGGCGGTCGCCGCCAGCTCCGCCACGCCGCCATGGGCGCGGATGGTGCGGGCGATCGCGTCGGCCTCGACCGCGTTCTTCGAAACGATGACCGCGCGCCGGCCGGACAGTATGTCGAGGCGGCCTTGCGGTGGCTCGGTAGCCGCCACGGCGGGGATTTCGGAGACGAATTCGGAGCCTTGGCCGAGCCGGCTCGACACCGAAATGGTGCCGCCCATCGCCACCACGAGGCGGCGTGAAATGGCGAGCCCCAGCCCGGCGCCGCCATGGGTGCGCGTCGACGTGCCGTCCGCCTGCTCGAAATCCTCGAAAATGCGCTCCAGGTCCTCCTCGCGCAGGCCCGGCCCGGTGTCGGCGATGGTGAAGCAGATGCGGTCCGTGCTCTCCGTCCTGGCGCGCGCGATGCTGAGCGAGACGCCACCGGTGTCGGTGAACTTGATGGCGTTGCCGATCAGGTTGAGCAGCACCTGCCGCAGCCGGCCAGGATCCATCATCGCCCGCTCGGGCACCTGCGGCGCGATGTGGCAGCCGAGCCCGATGCTGCGGCTGAAGGCGCGCGCCGCCATCAGCTCCACCACATGCTCGATCAGCTCGCGCGGCGAGATCTGCTGCGGCTCGAGCTCGAACTTGCCGGCCTCGATCTTGGAGAAGTCGAGCAGATCCTCGATCAGCGCGAGCAGCGCGCCGGCCGAGGTCGAGACCGCGCTGATATAGGTCTTCTGCTCGGGCGTCAGCTTGGTCGCGCCGAGCAGGCGCGCCATGCCGATGATGCCGTTCATCGGCGTGCGGATCTCGTGGCTGACGGTCGCCAGGAAGCGCGACTTGGCCTTGCTGGCGTTCTCGGCGCGCTCGCGCGCCCTGACCAGCGCCAGCTCGGCGCGCTTGCGGTCGGTGATGTCGCGGGCAATCGCGCTGTGCGAGATCGTGCCCGTCTCCTCGTCGCGGACGGACAGCTCGATCCAGGAGAACCAGCGCGTGCCGGCGGTGGTGCGCACCGCGACGTCGGCCGAACTCAGGCACTCGCTTTCGGCGAAGGCCGCGTCGGGCACCAGCCCGATGTCGATGCCGAGCTCGGCGAGCGTCTGGCCGACGAGTTCCTCCGGCGTGCGGCCGAGCAACCGCGCCAGCACCGAATTGGCGCTGACGATGCGGCCGTCGCGGTCGCGGTGCACGACGATGTCGCCCAGCGCGTCGACAAGCCCGCGGAAGCGTTCCTCGCTCTCGCGCAGCTCCCAGACGCGGTCCGACAGCCGCTCCGCCTCGCGGCTGGCCGCCTCGTAGGCGTCGAAGCGCCGCGCGGCCGAGGTGCGCTCGGCCCGGCGCACGAGGATCGAGGCGCCGGTGGCGACCGCCCCGAAGCCGATGAGGCCGAACACCACCCAGAGCGGCGCGCCGGCGGCCGCGGCGAGCGAGGCCGACAGCAGCACCACCACGGACATGGCGGCGTCAAGGCCGAAATGCAGGCGGCGGAAGTGGGTCTCGTCCTCGTAGCCGGGCTCCCGGCCGGCCGGCGCGGCGGGCGCGCGCGCAGGCTGCAGCGACGCGGGCGTCCACGCCGTCTCGTCCAGCCAGAGCAATTTCCTTCCCGCCACCATGCGGCCAAGATTAGCCGGGCTGCCTTAGGGAAGGATGTGACCGACCGCTCAAATTTTAGCGGCCGGCCGGAAAGGCGGGGCTACATCTCGACGACGATGCGGCCGCGGACCCTGCCCTCGACGATGTCGCGCGCCGCCGGCAGCACGCCCGAGAAGGGGATGACCGTCGTCAGCGTCGACAGCTTGGCGTGGTCGAGGTCGTGGACGATGCGTTTCCACGCCTCCAGCCGCAGCGGCTTGGGCGCCATGACGGAATCGACGCCGAGCAGCGAGACGCCGCGCAGGATGAAGGGCGCGACGGAGGCCGGCAGGTCCATGCCCTGCGCCAGCCCGCAGCAGGCGACCGCGCCGCCATAGGAGGTCTGGGCGAGCACGTTGGCGAGCGTATGGCTGCCGACGGCGTCGACGCCGCCCGCCCAGCGCTCCTTGCCGAGCGGCCGGCCGGGCGCCGACAGCTCGGCGCGATCGATGATCTCGGCGGCGCCGAGCTCCTTCAGGTAGCCGGCCTCGGCGGGACGGCCGGTCGAGGCGATGACGTGATAGCCGAGCTTGGACAGCAGCGAGACCGCGACCGAGCCGACGCCGCCGGCCGCGCCGGTGACCACGACCGGCCCGCGCTCGGGCGAGATGCCGTGCCGCTCCAGCGCCATCACGCACAGCATGGCGGTGTAGCCGGCGGTGCCGACCGCCATCGCCTGCACGGGAGTGAGTTCGCGCGGCAGCGGCACCAGCCAGTCGCCATTGACGCGGGCGCGGCCGGCATAGGCTCCCATATGGGTCTCGCCGACGCCCCAGCCGTCGAGGACGACGCGATCGCCGGGGTGCCAGTCGGGGTGCGAGGAGGACAGCACCGTGCCGGCGAAGTCGATGCCGGGAATCATCGGGAAACGCCGCACCACCGGCGACTTGCCGGTGATCGCCAGCCCGTCCTTGTAGTTCACCGTGGTCGCCTCGACACGGACGGTGACGTTGCCTTCCATCAGCTCGGCCTCGGTCATGTCGACCTCGGCGACGGACTGGCTCTTGTCCTCGTTGCGCGTGATCAGGATCGCCTTGAAGGTATCGGACATGTCGTTCCCTGCGTTTCTTGCTGCTGGTCGGGTAGAAGCTTGCGGCCACCGCCGCGCCGGGTCAACGCCGCTCAGCCGGCCGGCGGCGATTCGGCGCGGGAGCGGCGCCACTCGACCAGCTCCTCGAGGATCACCAGCGCCGCGCCGACGCTGATGCAGGCGTCGGCGAAGTTGAACACGGCGAAGGCCCAGTTGCCGGTGTGGAAGAGGACGTAGTCGACGACGTGGCCGTAGGAGATGCGGTCGACGAGGTTGCCCGCCGCGCCCGCGACGATGAGGGCGAAGCCGGCGCGCGCGAAGACCTGCCGCGGCGGCGAACGCCAGGCCAGCCAGCCGATGAACAGCGTCACCGCCAGCGCCATGGCGATGAGCTGCCAGTCGGCCATGCCCGACAGCCAGGAGAACGAGATGCCGGTGTTGTAGGTGCGGAACCAGGCGAGGAAGGGCAGGACGTCGACCGGCTCCTGCATCGGCAGCCGCGTCTCCACCAGGTACTTGATCCACTGGTCGATCGCGAGGGCGGCGAGGCCCAGCCCGCCATAGGCGAGAAGCGCGCGCATCAGCTCCCGGCCTCCGGCAGCGCGGCGCGCCGGATCTCGTAGAGCATGACGCCGGTGGCGACGGCGAGGTTGAGCGAATCGGCACGTCCCGCCTGCGGGATGCGCACCAGCCGGTCGCAGGCGGCGGCGAGGCTGTCGGGCAGGCCCTGCTGCTCGTTGCCCATCAGGAGCAGCACCGGCCCCTCGCCGTAGCCGCCTTTGCGGTAGTCGACGGCGCCCTTCAAATGCGTACCGATGACGAGGCCGGAGAAGTCCCGGCGCCAGGCAAGGAAGGCGTCCACGGCGGTTTTGGCGAGCGGCACGGCGAAGATCGAGCCCATGGTGGCGCGCACCGCCTCGATGGAGAACGGATCGGTGGTCTCGCCGACGAGGATGACGCCGGCCGCGCCCACCGCGTCGGCAGTGCGGATCACCGTGCCGAGATTGCCGGGGTCGCGCACCCGGTCGAGCGCCACCCAGACGTCGCCAGCCTTCGGGCGGATGGAAACGAGCGGCACCAGCCGCTGCTCGAACACGCCGACCACCATCTGCGGGTTGTCGCGCCGCGTGATGCCGGAAAGCACCTTCTCGCTCGCCTCGAGCACCAGCCCGCCGGCGGCGACGGTGCGGGCGGCGGCCTTCTGCACGGCGGGGTTGTCCCTGGCGTTCTTGGCGAAGACCAGCGCGCGGATCGTCCAGCCGGCGTCGAGCGCGTCGATGACGAGCTTGAGACCCTCGGCCATGAAGGCGCGCTGCTGGTCGCGGAACTTCTTGAGCGCCAGCGCGCGGATATCCTTGACCAGCGGATTGGCGAGGCTGGTGACCTCCTTCACCCGGCCCGGCGCGCGGGTCTCGCCGCCGCCGCTCATTGCGCCACCCAGCGCGAGAACAGCGAGGTGGAGAGCCGGCGGCCGGCGGCCTTCTCGACGATCACCAGCTCGCCCGATTCCACCGCCCCGCCCATGCCGGCGAAGGTATCGCGCATCAGCGCGTGGATGGCGAAGAAGGAGGCGCGGATGGAATAGGCGGTCAGCACCACGGCGAGCGGCTTCGGCGTCAGGATCTCGCGGCAGGTGTCGACCAGCGCCGGCAAGTCCCCGAAGAGCTGCCAGACCTCGCCCTTGGGGCCGCGGCCATAGGCCGGCGGATCGAGCAGCACGATGTCGTAGCGGCTGCCGCGCCGCACCTCGCGCTCGGCGAACTTCACCGCGTCCTCGACGATCCAGCGGATCGGCTTGTCGCCCAGCCGTGCCACCTGCTGGTTCTCGCGCGCCCAGCCGATTGCCTTCTTCGAGGCGTCGACATGGGTCACCTCCGCGCCCGCGCGGGCGGCCACCAGCGAGGCAAGCCCGGTATAGCCGAACAGGTTGAGCACCTTCACCGGCCGGCGCGCGGCGCGGATCAGCCCTTCCATATGCGCCCAGTGGGAGGCCTGCTCGGGAAAGACGCCGACATGGCGGAAGGAAGTGAAGCGGCCGAGATAATCGAGCCCGTCATGGCGCATCGGCCATGTCTCGCCGAGCGGCGCCTTCGGAAAGCGCCAGCGGCCCATGCCCTCCTCGTCGGTGTCGCCGGTGAAGACCGCGTCGACGTTCGCCCAGTCGCGTTCCGGCAGGGCCGGCTGCCAGATCGCCTGCCCTTCGGGCCGCACGATGCGGTAGGGGCCGTACTGCTCGAGCTTGCGGCCGGCGCCGGAATCGATCAGCGCGTAGTCGGCGTTCGGCGCGACCTCGAGGATCACCGGCAGCCGTTCCGCCGGCAGCGCGCCCGCGCGCCGCGCGGCAAGCCGGGGCGCGGCCGGGGCGGGCTGCTGCGGGCGCTCGCCGGAGCGGGGCGTGTCGCGGCGCTTGTCGCGCAAGGGGTTCAATCGTGTCTCCAGCAGGCCGGCCGAGCGTCCCGCTTCTGCCACAGGGGCCAGACGCGCGCAACAAAGCGGCGGCCAGCCTTTCGGATCATGCGGAGCGGCTGGCCGTGAGGGACGCCACGACGCCGGCCGCGAGCCCGGCGAGCTTGATGACGGCCATCGCGGTGTGCCCCGTCTCCCAGCGGTCGCGCACGGAGGCGAAATCGCCGGGAATCGGGCCGCGCGTCCATGTCGCCAGCTCGGCATTGGCGGGCGCGACCACGGCCAGCCATACCGCCAGGCTGATCGTGAACAGCACCGTCGCGGCCAGCGCCCAGCGGAACGGCGCCGTCTCCCCGCGCAGGACGAAGGCGAGAGCGGCGCCGAACAGGATGGCGGCGACGTCGAACGGGCCGCCGACGATGGCGAACCACATGAACTGCGCGTTGAAGACGGTCGCCTCGCGCCAGAGCTCTGGCGGCCAGATGCCGATGCGCGGCCCTGCCTCCAGCAGGTGCGCCCAGGATGGCGCGAGGCTCAGCGCCATCACCAGGATGGCGAGGAGACATAGAACGAGGCGTGGGCGCGGCATCGTCGGAGCGGCCTTCGGGTTCGCGATGCCGGACAAGATAGGCCGCGACGTGGCCATGGCCAGCCCGACAGCGCCCAGAGGCGCTTCAGCGCCGCGGTGCGGCGCCGGCGATCCTGCCGTAGACGGCGGTGGCGGCCGCGAGGTCCTCGATCGCGGCGCCGACCGACTTGAAGAGCGTGATCTCGTCCGCCGAGCGGCGGCCGGAGGCGTCGCCGCGAACGAGCTCGGCGAGGTCGCCGCGGATGTCCTGTGGCTTCAGCGCGCCCTCGGCGATCGCCTGCACGACGTCACCGGCCTCCTTCAGCGCGCCGGCGCGCGTGTCGACATAGACGCTGGCGCGGGCGAAGGCGGCCTCGTCGCTCTCGCGCATGGCCGGCGAAAAGGCGCCGACCAGGTCGACATGAGTGCCCGGCCGCAACAGCTCGCCCCTGACCAGCGGCACGGTCGAGATGGTGGCGGAGGTGACGATGTCGGCATCGGCGAAGGCGGCGTCGAGGTCGCCCGCCACCTCGGCCGCGAAGCCCTCGGCCTGCAGGCCGGCCACGACCTTGCCGGCATTGGCGGGCGTGCGGTTCCAGACGGAAATGCGGGCGATCGGGCGCACCGCCGCATGGGCGCGGGCGAGGAAGGGCGCCAGCGCGCCGGCGCCGATGACCAGCAGGCGGCTGCTCTCGGGCCGCGACAGGTAGGTCGAGGCGAGCGCGGAGGCGCAGGCGGTGCGCCACAACGTCAGGCGCTGGCCGTCGATCAGGGCGACCGGCTCCAGCGTGCGGCCGTCCATCAGCAGATAGACGCCCATGACGGCGGGCTTGCCGACGAGATTGTTGTCGGGCGAGACCGAGACGATCTTGACGCCGACGAAGCCGTCACGGCCGGCGGACTTGAAATCGGTCCAGGCCGGCATCAGCAGCAGGGTCGAGGCAGCGCCGTCGGGCCGCTCGACCAGATGGTGGTGGCGGACCGGCTGCACCGCGCCGGCGGCGAAGGCGCCGCGCAGCGTCTCGACGAGGCCGGCATAATTGAGTGCGGCGTCGACCTCGGCAGCGGAGATGGTCAGCATGGGATCGCCCCGCGCCGGCCGAAATCACGCGCCGGGCTTCGGCAGCGTGGGCTGGGGCGGCGTCGCGCGCATCGCCTGGTCGCGCAGGGCGCGTACCTCGCTCGCCCGCTCGCGGGCGGCCTTGCGGTAGCGGCCCTGCCGCAGCCAGGTGGCGGCGCTGCCGAGCAGGAGGCCCACGCCCAGCGCGACGAACAGCAGCACGAACAGTGGCCATTCGACCGAGAGGCCCGGGTTGCCGGGGTTGAACGGGTCGATGGTGAAGGTGGCGGCGCCGCGATTGGCGACCGCCAGCGCGATCAGGATGATCGCCAGCGGCACCAGCACGACGATGGTCAGGACACGGTTCATCGCAGCATCACCCGGCGTTCGGCTTCACTGACCGGCCTCAGGCGGCCTCACTTGCCGCCGTTGAGACGCTCGCGCAGCTCCTTGCCCGTCTTGAAGAAGGGGATCCACTTCTCCTCGACCTGAACGGATTCGCCGGTGCGCGGGTTGCGGCCCACCCGCTCGGGCCTGTTCTTCACGGAAAACGCGCCGAATCCGCGCAGTTCCACCCTGTTGCCCTCCGCCAGCGCGTCGGTGATCTCCTCGAAGATCGCGTTGACGATGTTCTCGACATCGCGCAGGAACAGGTGCGGATTGCGATTGGCAATGGTCTGCACCAGCTCGGACTTGATCATTGCGACTCCCCTCGTAAAAGCGCCGATCAACTATTATCAGAATGATTTTCTTGAAGTTTTGGACCGGTCAGTGACCTTCCGCAGGTTGCCAGACCGACACGAGACCGTCAAGGAAGATACGGTCGGCGCCGAGTCCGGCGAGAATGTCGGAGCCGGCGGCGGGCAGGCCCAGCCAGGCGGCGAGCGCGCGCATCGAGGACTGCCCGAACAGCCAGCCGGCGCTGTCGCGGCGCGGCTTCCATTCGACCAGGTCGAGCTCGGCCGGAACGCTCTTGGTCGCCAGCCAGGCGCGCGCCGTCTCGACGCCGCCGAGCTCGTCCACCAGCCTGTTCTTCAGCCCCTGCCGGCCGGTGTAGATCGAGCCGTCGGCGAGCGCCAGCGCCTGGTCGTGGGTCAGGCCGCGGCGCGTCTCCACCAGCCCGACGAACCAGTCGTAGCTGTCCATCACGAGGTTGCGGATCATCGTCCGCTCCTCCTCGGTGGTCGGGTTGAAGGGCGACGGCTCGGCCTTGAGCGGGGACGACTTCACGCCCTCGAGCTTGACGCCGACCTTGTCCATCAGCCCGGTGACGTCGGGATACTGGAACAGCACGCCGATCGAGCCGACGATCGAGGACTGGCGCGCCACGATATGGTCCGTGGCGCTGGCGATCATGTAGCCGGCGGAGGCGGCCAGCGTGCCGACCTGCGCCACGACGGGCTTGGCCTCGGCCAGCTTGCGCACCGCCTCGTAGATCGCCTCGCCGCCGGCGGTGGTGCCGCCGGGCGAATCGACCGTCAGCACGACGCCCTTGACGGAAGCGGACTTGGAGACCCTGTCGAGCAGCTCAAGCAGCCGGTCGTCCTCGGTGATCGTCCCCTCGATCCTGATGCGCGCGACGTGGTCCTTCGCGGTCGCGCCCTCCATGTCGCCGTAGAACCAGGCGGCGGTCCCGGCGATCGCGGCGGCCAGCACGAGCAGGGCCGCGACCCGCCAGAAGGTCAGCTTGCGCCGCAGCCTGCGGCGGTCGATGATGTCGTCGGTGCGTGTGGCCATGAGGCTGTCCCTCGGCACGAAGGTTGCGCGCCGCCCTGCTCTAGAGCGTTTCGCGGCCGGCTGGAAGCGGGCGAAAGGCCGCTGCGGCCAAGACGGAAGCGTCCGGCTCCCCCGGTCGGCGGCGCCACGGCCCCTTTGCGTGCGGCGCAAAATCACCATATTGGGGTGCGAAGCGACGCGATCGTCCACCTCGGCAGCAGGGATCGTCGGCGGGCGGGCGCAATGTTATGATCCCGGCCACGCCCGCGAAGACGAGGCGGGGCCGGCCCCGCCGTGACCGAGAGATGACCGAAAAGGCGTTGCAGCAGTCGAACCGGAACAGGATCGCGACCGAACTGGTGTTCGAGCGCGAGCGCCGTCGTTCGCGCAACGTGCGCCGGCTGAAGTTCGCGCTGCCGGTTCTGGCGGCGCTGATGGCGGCCGGGCTGGTCGGCAAGTCGCTGCTGGCGCGCATGGGCGAGGTGTCGATCGACATCGCCGGCACCTCGATCCAGAACGGCCGGCTGATCATGGCCAATCCGCGCATGGCGGGCTTCAATTCCGAGAACCGGCCCTACGAGATGCAGGCCGCGCGCGCCGCGCAGGCGATCTCCAACGACGACGTGGTGGAGCTTGAGACCATCGGCGCGAAGCTGCCGGTCGGCACCGACCAGTGGGCGACCGTCGATGCCGCCTCGGGCAAGCTGGTGAAGTCGCAGAACAGGCTGGAGATCGACAGCCCGACCCTGGTCAAGACCACGGACGGCCTGGTGGCGCGGCTGCAATCGGCCATCATCGACATCGCCGGCGGCAACATGCAGACGGGCGATCCTGTGCACATCGACCGCAAAGGCTCGACGATCACGGCCGATTCGCTGACTGTGACGGAAGGCGGCTCGGTCATGCTGTTCGAGAACCGCGTGAAGGTCCATATCAAGGGCAAGCAGGTCGACACCGCGTCGGCGACGGGGAGCGGGAATGCTGACAATGCGCAGGAGTGACGCGGCGATGCGGCTGGCGGCCGCGCTGCTGTTCGCGGGAACGGCCGCGCCGGCGCTCGCCCAGTCCGGCCAGCAGGCCCAGGGACAGGGCCAGACGTCCTCCTCCGGCTTCCAGTTCGGCGGCGACGGGCCGATCGAGATCGAGAGCGACAAGCTCGAGGTGCGCGACCACGACAACATCGCCATCTTCACCGGCAACGTTCAGCTCGTGCAGGGCAAGCTGCTGCTCAAGACCGTCAAGATGACGGTCTACTACAAGAATTCCGGCGGCGGCGGCTCCGACAACGCCCAGGTCGACCACATGGAGGCGGAGGGCAAGGTCTACATCAAGCAGAACGACCAGGTGGCCACCGGCGACCAGGGCACCTACGACATGGGCACCGGCGTGCTGGTGCTCACCGGCAAGGAGGTCGTGCTGACGCAGGGCGACAACGTCGTCGTCGGCTGCAAGTTCGTCTCCAATTCCAAGACCGGCCAGTCCAAGCTCGACGGCTGCGGCAAGGGCGGCGACAGCGGCCGCATCAAGATGCTTCTCCAGCCGGGCTCGCAAAGCAACTGATGGCGAAGCTTCGTTCGCTCTTCTCGCGCGCGGGCAAGCAGGCGGGCGATGCGGCGCCTGCCGAGCCGCAGGACCGGACGCGCTACCAGGGCACGCTGATCGCGCGCGGACTGACCAAGAGCTACAAGGGCCGGCAGGTGGTGTCGGGCGTGTCGCTCGGCGTGCGCGCCGGCGAGGCGGTGGGCCTGCTCGGCCCCACCGGCGCCGGCAAGACCCCCTGCTTCTACATGGTGACCGGCCTCGTGCCGGTCGACGGCGGCACGATCGAGATCGACGGCTTCGACGCCCCCTCGATGCGGATGTACCGGCGCGCCCGCCTCGGCATCGGCTACCTGCCGCAGGAGGCCTCGATCTTCCGCGGACTGACGGTGGAGGGCAACATCCGCGCCGTGCTGGAGGCGGTCGAGAAGGACCGCGCCGAGCGCGAGCGGACGCTCGACGAGCTGCTCGAGGAATTCCACATCACGCATCTGCGCAAGTCGGCCGCCATCTCGCTGTCGGGCGGCGAGCGGCGGCGGCTGGAGATCGCCCGGGCGCTGGCCAGCAAGCCCAACTTCATGCTGCTCGACGAGCCCTTCGCCGGCGTCGACCCGATCGCGGTGTCCGACATCCAGCAGCTCGTGCGCCACCTGACGCGGCGCGGCATCGGCGTGCTGATCACCGACCACAATGTGCGCGAGACGCTCGGCCTCATCGACCGGGCCTACATCATCCACACCGGCAAGGTGCTGACCCACGGCACGCCGGAGGAGATCGTCGGCAATGCCGACGTGCGCCGCTTCTACCTCGGCGAGCAATTCACCCTCTGACCGCACCTTCCGGCTGCACCGGCGCGGCGCTAACCCTCCGGTAAGCGGATGGGTCTAGCTTCGGCATTGACATGCAAGAGCCGGGCCAGTTTCATTCCGGCGCTCCGCGCGCCTGGCGCGGCCCGAGATCGAGGTATCCGCGTCCGCATGGCTCTGTCGGCCAAACTCCAGCTCCGCCAGTCGCAGTCGCTGGTGATGACGCCGCAGCTCATGCAGTCGATCCGGCTGCTGCAGCTCGGCCATGCGGAGCTGGAACGGTTCATCGACGCCGAGATCGAGAAGAACCCGCTGCTGGAGCGCATCGGCGACGATGCCCCTGCGGCAGCGGACGCGCCCGCCGGCGACGAGGCGGGCGACTGGAGCGCGCAGGCGATGTCGGACCGGCTCGACACGTCGCTGGAGAACGTCTTTCCCGACGATCCCGGCCGCAACGACGCGATCGCGCCAGATCTCGCCGCACAGTGGAAATCGGCCCCGGCCAGCAGGGCGACGGGCGGCGGCGAGGCGCCCGACCTCGAGGCGACGGCCGCCGCGCCCGTGACGCTCGCCGACCACCTCGCCGGGCAGATCGCGCTCACCTTCGCCGACCCGGCCGACCGGCTTATCGCGGGCGAACTCGCCGGGACGCTGAGCGATGCCGGCTATCTGGAGGCGGACACGGCAGAGCTGGCGGCGCGGCTCGGGGTCACGCCGGAGCGGGTGGAGGCGGTGCTGGCGCGCTGCCAGACGCTGGATCCCGCCGGCGTCTTCGCACGCGACCTCGCCGAATGCCTGGCGCTGCAGCTCGCGGCACGCGACCGGCTGGACCCGGCCATGGCCGCGCTGGTCGGCCATCTCGACCTGCTGGCGCGGCGCGACTTCGCGGCGCTGCGGCGCATCTGCGGGGTCGACGACGAGGATCTGGTCGACATGCTGGCCGAGATCCGCACGCTCGACCCCAAGCCGGGCGCGGGCTTCGCCTCGGGAACGGCCGATCCGGTGGTGCCGGACGTGCTCGTCTCGCCCGCCCCGGACGGGAGCTGGGCCGTCGAGCTCAATTCCGACACGCTGCCGCGCGTGCTGGTCGACCAAGCCTACCACGCCCGCATCGCCGGGGCGGCGCGGGACGCGGCCGAGCGGGAATTCCTCAGCGAATGCCTGCAGAACGCCAACTGGCTGACGCGCAGCCTCGACCAGCGCGCCCGCACCATCCTCAAGGTGGCCGGCGAGATCGTGCGCCAGCAGGACGCCTTCCTGACCCACGGCATCCGCCACCTGAAGCCGCTCAACCTGCGCACGGTGGCGGACGCCATCGGCATGCACGAATCGACCGTCAGCCGGGTGACGGCCAACAAATACATGCTGACGCCGCGCGGCGTGTTCGAGCTGCGCTTCTTCTTCACCGCCGCCATCGCCTCGGCGGAAGGCGGCGAGGCGCATTCGGCCGAGGCCGTGCGCGACCGCATCCGCGAGCTGATCGAGGGCGAGAAGCCGGTCGACGTGCTGTCCGACGACACCATTGTGGATATCCTGAGGAAAAGCGGCGTCGACATCGCCCGGCGCACGGTGGCCAAGTACCGCGAGGGCATGAACATTCCCTCGTCGGTGCAGCGGCGGCGCGAGAAGCGGGCGCTGATGGCGGCGAGCCGCTGAGAGCCGGGCGCCGGCTGGCGTTCGGGCCGGCCCGGGGTGGCTTCGTTGACAAGCCCGCATGAACCGAATAGAAGCGCCGCCGCAACGGCGGGCGGCCTCGACGAGGCAAAGCACTGAGCCATATAGACCGGGGCGCGGAGCGCGCTCGAACCGATCGATCGAATGCTTGTGCCTGCCGCCCACGGGTATAAACTTCACCGCCACAAGCCTGAAAGTAAGAAGGTCCGCTTTGATGAACCTGCGCATTTCGGGTAAGCAGATGGATATCGGGGATGCGTTCCGGGCGCGCATCGAGAACCGGATCGGCGAGGCGATCGAAAAGTATTTCGACGGGGGATTCTCGGGCAAGGTCACCGTCGAGAAGTCGGGCTCCCGCTTCGGCGCCGACTGCGTCATCCATCTCGACACCGGCATGGCCTTGCAGGCGGCCGGACAGGCCCAGGACCCGCAGGGCGCCTTCGATGCGGCCGCAGAGCGCATCGAGAAGCGGCTGCGCCGCTACAAGCGGCGGCTGAAGTCGCACACGCCGTCCGGCCCCGCCGCCTCCGAGACCATCGATCTCGCCTACAGGGTGATGGCGCCCGTGGCCGGGGACGACGAGGAGGTGGCCGAAGACTACGCGCCGACCGTCGTGGCCGAATCGACGCTGGCGCTGAAGGCGATGACCGTGGCGGATGCGGTCATCGAGCTCGACACGAAGGACAGCCCCGTCTTCCTCTTCCC
>ERZ778022.2994-NODE-2994-length-16528-cov-5.159898_pt1 | contig 16528 bp, 1 predicted proteins | sample MGYA00375752_ERZ778022 | MGnify/ENA primary metagenome ERZ778022 (study PRJEB29350, sample SAMN05389826) | bioreactor metagenome | isolation source: Thiocyanate bioreactor | place: South Africa: University of Cape Town | collected 2014-04-04 ... | reverse complement strand
CCGGAGAAGGACAATGCGCTGTTCGTGTCGGGCGTGGCGGCGGCGCTGGCGAGCGACGTGGAGCGGTCGACCGCGGACGGCCCCGCCGCCTACTTTCTGTTTGACCCCTCTGAGGCGCCGGGGGATGCACACCCGCTGGAGGTGGGCGTGCTGCCAGCGCCGGCGCCGGAGGGCGGCAGCGGCGCGCGTGGCTGGTCGCTGGCGGTGTGGCTGCGGCTGTCGCCCGCCGTGCTGCCCGCCGCCGCTGAGACGCACCGCGCCGTGCGGCCGTCCGCGTCGCTGGTGGCGCGGCTGGCGTGCGGCGGCGGGGCGGGCGAGGCGGAGGTGGGGCTCACGCCGCTGGAGTCGCCGCAGATGTACCGCCTAACGGTGCGCACAACGTCCAACAGCGGCGGTGGCGCCTTCCGCGCGGGTAGGCGGCAAGCGGTTGCAGAGGCGCCCGTGCGCCTCTCCGCCATGCGCTGGCACCACCTCGCTGTGTCGCAGACGCAGCCGTACATGACGGTGGTGAAGCCGTCCCGCGTGTCGGTGTACGTGGACGCCTTCATGGTGCTGGAGCAGGACCTGGCGTGCCCTCCCCTGCCATTCACCTCCGCGTCATTTGGCGCCGGCTTTGCTGGCGCGCTTGCACACCCGCAGCTGTACGCTGAGCGCCTGCCATACGTGCATGTGGCGGCGATGCAGGCGCGCGGCCCTAACTGCCCCACGCTGCACCACGCCATGCTGGCTGTGACGCCGTCCGCGGTGGCGTCCGACGTGCAGCGCGTCGGCCTCGTCACCGCCGGCTCCCTGGACGCGCTGCATGAGGGCCTCCCCATGGCGTCCGCTGCCGTGCGCGCTGGCGCCACCATCACGGGGCATGGCTCCGCGCCCGTGCCGCCCGTGCTCATGCACCTGGACGCGCTGGCGGTGGTGCCGTGCGTCGCTGCAACAAGTGCCAGCGGCGCACTGCCGTCCGATGCAGCCCACGCGCGCGCGCTGGCCGGCGTTACCGTGTCTGCCGCCGACGGCGCATGTGTGGCAGACGGCTCACCCGCCTCCACGTCGTTTACGCCTGGCGCCGCTGCGCCCACCTACCTGTGCCCCGTGGCGTGGAGCAAGGGCGCCAGCGTGGGGGACGCAGCAGCCACCACGAAGAAGGCGCTGCCTGCCATCGTGGGCAATGAGGTGCACATGCGTACCGCCGCCGCCCTGCCGCCGTTGCCCGCACTGCCGCCGCCATCGGCAGCGGGTTCAACGCCATCCGGCGCCAGTGGCATGCCGAGCACCGCGCTGGCGTCGGCGCTGGCGGTGCGCGGCGAGCGCGCTCTAGCAGCATACGGCGGCAGCGTGGCGGTGCTGGGCCCCGGCGTGCGCACGGTGGTAGCGGTGGAGGAGTCCACCGACGCGCTGTTTAGTGGCGGCGGCGGCGGTGGCGGTGGTGGCGGCGGCGATGATATGCCAACCGGCATGCGTATGAACTTGCTGTCGGCGTGGCGCGGCGCAGGTGGCGTAGCACGCGTACTGGAGCTGCTGCGGGTTGCCACGCATGCGCCCGTCGTACTGTCAGACGCTGGCGTGGCGGCATACGCAGCGACGGCTGCCAGCTTGGCGCCCGCCGCCGCGGCTGCCGCTGCCGCTGTGGCGGCAGGGAACGCGGTAGTGGGTGCCGGCAGCGGCGGCGGTGCAAGCGGCGGCGCTGGCAGTGCGCTGGCGGCGACTTCGGCAGGCAGCAGTGACGGCAGCGTGACGCACCGCCGCGACCTGCTGGCATCCGTGATTGACACCAGCAGCGCGGGGGAGGCGGTGGCGTATCTGCATGCGCACCTTGCCGCGAGCAGCGGCGAGGGCACGCACACGTTTGATGGGCCCTCTGCCACCGACCCGCTGTTTAGCCCCGCCATCCGGCTGGCGCTGGCGGGGTGGGTGAACCCACTGGCATCGTACCTGCACCTGCTGGCAGGTCTGCTGCGCGCCGACGTCACGCACCGCGAGGAGATGTTCCAGCTGCGCGGGTTTGAGTCGCTGGGGCACGTGCTGCGGGAGCGGTCGGCGGTGGCGGCAGTGCACCTTGCCGCGCCGGCCAGCGCAGATGCCGGCACGCCGCCAGCGGGGGAGCCCGCTGCCTCGTATGGCCGCGGGCACCCCATCACGGCGGCGGTGTGGGGCGGCGTGGCAGCGGTGCTGAATGCTGCCCGCGTGTGGGGCTCGCCGTGGAACCCACTGTTTGGCCGCGGCGTGCGCTTCCTGCTGTGCGACTGGCGACTGTGGACGTGCGGCGTGGCACTGGCGCCGCCGCCTGCCGCCGAGCCGCACCCCACCGCGGTTGCGTTTGGCGTGGAGGTGCCGCCGCGGGACGCCACTCTGTCAGCACGCCTGGCACGTGTGGCGTCCACCACGCCCACCGACCCGCGCGCGCTGGTGGGGTGGTCGCGCCTGCTGGCGGACATTGCCGTCGCGTCGCCCACCCACTTCCACGCACAGTCCCTGTTTTCGGTGCAGTCGGCCGCCGACGCGCTGGTTGCCTGCGCACACAGCCTTGCCATCAGCGCGCAGCAGCTGCAACTGCGCGCGCTGGCGTCGTCTGGCGCGCTGGCAGCCTCCGGCTTGATGACCGACGCCCTGCGCGCCGCACTGGAGGTGCCGCTGCCGCCCGACCACCCGCCGCTGCATGCGCTGCCCGCCCTTGTATCCGACCTCACCCTGGCGTGGCTGCGCGTCATTCGCATCCTGGTGTGTCTGTCGCTGGGTGCCCCCGTGCCCGTTGGTGACCGCAGTGGCGCCATGTCGCCTGGCGGCGGCGGCGGCGTCAGTGCTGGCGGCGGGTTTGGCGGCGGCGGTGGCGGTGTGGTGGAGGAGGTTGTGACGGCGCACCGGCCTGAGGTGGTGCGCCGTGATGTGACGGCGCTCGTGGCAGCCATTGGCATACTGACGCAGCAGCACAAGGCGGCGCAGTACATGCAGGAGCAGCTGGCGGAGGCGGTGGCGGGGCGCACCAGCGGCGCCTTCCCGCCGCTGGCGCTGTGGGCAGCGGACCCATACGCCGTATCGGCGGCGGGCGCGCTGGATCTTATTAATCTGCTGCTGCGCACCTTCCCGGTTGGCATGCATGAGCCCTTTGAGTCGGCGCGCGGCACCATGACGGTGACAGCGGCAGCGGAGGCGGACCACGAGGGCGTGCGGGTGGCGGTGGTTAACATCCTGTCTGCCGTCATTGCGCTGCGCCGCAAGATGGACCCGGCGCTGTATGGCGAGGAGACGGTGGGCAACAGCAGCAGCGGTAGCGGTGGCGGGCGGGGTGGCAGTAGCGCCACTGCGGCCCCACCAGCTGCGTCTGCCGCGCCTGCCCCGCCGCCACCACCAACTGGTGGTGCGTCGGCAGCCGGCTCGGCGCCGGCCGCAGCCCCTGCTGCTGCTGGCGCGACACCGGCTCCAGTGGCCGCGGCTGGCGGTGGTCCCGGCGCGCCAGGTGCGCGGTCAGGCGCGGCCGCCGTGCTGTCGGCGCGGGAGAAGCAGCAGCGGCTGCTGCGCGTCGTGCACAGTGCGCTGTCACGGCGGCCCAACACCACCAGCCTGTCTGCCATGACGGCGCTGCAGCTGGTGCTGGCGCCGGAGGTGACGGGGGAGGGCGTAACGGGCACCAACCCCCGCGCCAACGCGCTGCGCGCGATGCTGGGTGGCGCCGGGCGCGCCACCTCCGCCGGCATCTCTTCCAGCATCCTGGAGGAGCTCATGCCCGCGTCGGTGACGGGCGCCGGCGGCGACGGCGGCGGTGGCGGCGGGCGGGCTGGCGGCCGCGCCTCCATCTCCGCCGAGTCGCCCATCTCGTTGTTGAATGACGCTGACGGCTTGCTGCCAGGCGCGTTTGAGATGACGACGCCGCTGTCGGCCGCCGGTACGGCATACACGCCCGCCATCACTTGCCCTGAGGCGCTACCCATCGTGTTCATGCTGCTGCGGCAGGCGGAGGACGGCCTGGAGCGCCTGCTGCAGCTGATCGCCGACCCGCACGCCGTGCTGCCCACCGGCCACTACAGCCGGCGCGGCGTGGAGCTGCTGGATGGCGCGTACGCTGCTGCTGCGGCAGCTGCGTCGGCACATGCTGGTGGCAGCGGCGGCGCGTCGTCGCCGCATTACTCACGGCGCAGTCGTGCCAACAGCTCGTTGAGCGGCGGCGCGCGGGGGCTGGACGTGAGTGCCGCGTTTGACCTGTCGCCGGCTGGCGTGGACGCCGAGTGCGGCCGCCGGCTGCGCGTCGTACTGGACATGTCGCTGCTCATCCGCGCGCGCGGGCCCAACGTCAAGGCATGGGTGACGCAGGCCGGCTGGCAGCTGTGGCTGCTGGAGCTGCTGCGCCTGCGGTGCGCGCCCACGTTTATCACCACGTCGCCGCCGCTGACCCTTGCGCCCACCGAGCGTGCCCTGGCGCCGCTGTGCCCACGCGGTGCCGTCGTCATCCCAGACGCCTGGCCGTATGCCGCGGCGTACGGCCCCATCCTGGAGCCGCCCACCGCGCCGCCCGACGCGCCCGTGCTGGAGGCGTCGCGCTCCGCGCTGGCGTCCATTGCCGGCGACATGCTGTCCACGCTGCTGGCGTACGCGCTGGAGATGGAGGCAGGGTGGCGGGTATGGATGTCCACGCTGATGGCGGTGGCGGAGTACTACCGCACCTCCACGTATGCACGCCGCTTGGGCGGCGCGCCGCGCTTGCCCGACACGCACAAGGTGGATGTGGCGTACGCGCTGTCGCACCTGGTATGTACCGCATTTGCGCGCCACCAGCGCGACAAGTCGCGCATGACGCCCTTCCTGCGCACCAACCTGCTGAACACGCTGCGGGTTTGCACGTCACGCCTGGCGGGCCTGCCGCTGGCACGCGTGTGGGTTGCCGCGGCGCCGCTGATCAAGATGATTCGCGTGGCGGCACGCGCGCCGCCGCCAACGACGCCCCTCCCTGGCGGCTCGGCAGCGGCGGCGGCTGCAGCAGCGGCGGCAGCAGCAGCGGCCGAGGCGCAACCGCGCATTGAGCCGCTGCGCGGTAACGATGTGTGGCTGGTGCTGCAGCTGGTGGTTGGCTCCATGCTGCCGCTGGCGGGCATTGAGGAGCTGGCGTTTGTGGAGCGGCCGGCGGCGACGGGTGAGCCCCTCAGTGTGGCTGCCGTCCTCATCCCGCCCAACACCGACGCCCTGGACGACGCGTTGTCGCTGCTGCAGCAGATCCTGGATGACGAGGCGCGCACGCTGCCAGACCCAGATGCAGAAGCTGCCGCTGCGGCCGCCGCTGCCGCCGCCGCCGCAGCTGCTGCTGCCGCACCGGGGTCTTTTGCAGGCTCGGCAGGAGGCAGCAGCAGCGGTAGTGGCGCTGGTGGCTCGCGCGCGACTGGGCGGCCAGACGTGGGTATCGCGTTGCGTACCATGCTGCGGCAGGGTACCGGCGCGGTGGCAGATGCGGCGGCGTCGGTGGCTGCCGTGCCGCCGCCGTCGGCGGTCGCGCCGCCAGCAGCACCGCCTGCCGGCTCACCTGGCTCCCGTGTGGACGCGCTGCTGTACATGTTCGTGGGCCTGGCGCGGTGCATTGACGCGGCGCACGTGTGGGCGCGCGTGCCGGACTGCCTGCACGAGGAGGGCCGCGACCTGCCGCCGGTGTTTGCGGCGGCGGTGGGCCAAGCAGACTCGGCGCAGAATGTGGGCATGGTGCTCACGCTGGCGCTGCTGAACAACAATGACTGGGGGCGGTGGTCGTCCGCCCTCACTGCCCTTACCGATGACGCTTACATGCACAACCGCGGGCGTCCAGTGGGCAGCAGCAGCGGCGGCGGCGGCGGTGGTGGCGGCAGCGACTTTGAAGCGCGGCGACGCGGCGGCAGCGCCGAGGCGGACCCCTTCCACGACCTGCTGGCGTCACCGCCGCAGCGTGGCAGTGATGCCGCGCCGCCTGGCCTGGGCTCACCGATTGTGGAGGCATTGGAGGACAGCGGGGTGGCGTCGCCGGTTGCGGCAATTGGTCGGCAGACGACCGCCGGCGCGGAGATGGCTGCGTTGTTTGGCATGGGGCCGGGTGCCGGCGCGGGCATGACGGACATCTCGTTTGACACCGCTGCGCCGCCAGCACGACGGTCTGTGCGACAAGGCAGCGGGTGGGATGCAGAGGACGTGTTTGGCGGCGGTGGCGGCGGCGGTGGCGGTGGACGTTCACGCGGTGGTAGTGCGATGGGTGGTGGCGGCACCACCAATGTGCCGCCACCGCCGCTGGAGCGCGTGGCGGAGGTGTTTGCCAGCGTGCGGGACGGCATGTCGGCGGTGGCGGAGAGCCACGCACCGGCGGTGGGCACCGCGCCGGGCGCGCCATGGCTGGTGGATGTGCTGGTGTGCGAGTCGCGCCGCCTCCCCATGCACGCCACCGTGCTGCCCATGGATGACGCGCCGCTGGGTCGCTTCCGGCAGCACGTGGTGGACGCTGCCGTGACGCGGTCCACGCGTGACGACATTGACGTGGGCCGCATGCGGCTGGTGGGCGCGCACTATGGCGCGCTACGCGGCACCCTGTCCCGCACTGCGCGCCTGGCCCTGCGTTCCCGCTTCCGCCAGCTGCGCACGCGGCTGGCAGCGTCACGTGTCCGCGTGCTGTCTGCCGGTGCCGCTGACGATGCGTTGGTCGCATTCTTTGACGGCGATGGCAGCGGCAGCGGTGGCGGCGGCGACGGCGATGGCGTGGGGGAAGGTGCGCGCGGCGCGTTGCTGGAGCCGTTCAAGGTGGACTCGCACGAGGACCACGGCCGCGCACGCGTGCGGCTGGTGGGTACGGGTGCGCCGCCGCTGCGTGCGCCCACCTACGCCGAGTACGGCCGGCTGGGTGCGGGCAGCGAGGAGGAGGCAGCCAAGCGCGCGGCGTCGCTTGCCGCCATGCGTGCAGCAACGGCGGCGGCTGCGGCGGCAGCGTCAAGCGGCGGCGGCGGCGGCGGTGGTGATGGGAGTGAGGTTGCCAGTGGCGTGGATACGGGGCTGGCGCGGCAGCTGGCGCGGGCGGGCGCCATTAAGGACGTTGCCACCGCGGCAGCCAGTGCGATGGAGCTGGGCGGCGACGGCGATGATGACGCAGCCACGCGGGTTAGCGAGGGAACCGCTGCCAGCGCTGGCGCCAGCGGCGCCGGTGTTGGGCGGCCAGTCGCCATGTCTGTCAGCGTGAACACGGTGTCTGACGACGGGGATGATGACAGCTCGCGGGCGGGCGGCGGCGGCGGCGGGGGCGGTGGGGGAGACGACGACGGCGGCGGGACGGCAGAAGACGCGCTGGCGGCGGTGGCGGCGGCAGAGTCCACCATGCTGGCGGGTAGCGCGAAGGGGGAGGAGGCAGCTGGTCTGCCGCCGCTGCCCGCGGGCGGCGCGCTGCGGGATGGCAGCGTGGTAGCTTACGCGCGTGCCAGCATGGTGCGCGCCACGGGGTACGCGCCCGGCGAGCTGCTGCTGCTGACGTCCGGCTTCCTGCTGTGGCGCCCGCGCCCAGCGGACTACGTGCCGCCGCCGGACGACGTCAACGCGCACAGCGCGGACGTGGATGCCGTGGCGCCGCCGCGGCGGCCGCGCCGGTGGCACGTGGCGCACCTCACTGCCATCCTGCTGCGGTGCTTCCGCCTGGCGGACTGCGCGGTGGAGTTTTTCCTGGTGCCGGGCGGCGGGCCGCGCCGGCGGCGCTACTTCTTGGCGTTTGAGGGCGGCGCCCGGGAGCGCGACGCCATGGTGCGCGCCGTGACGGCGGCGCTGCCGCGCACCGTGCTGCAACGCGTGGCGGCGCGGTTTGGCCTGGCGGAGAGCATGCGGCTGGTGGGCGTGGCGGTGGGTGGCAGCGCGGGCGCGGGTGGCGGCAGCGGCGGCGGCGGCGGCTTGGAGCCGTTTGTGTACGGCGCCGCCGCCGGCAATGCCATCAGCTACTGCCACATCCAGGTGCCGCGCCCGCCGCCGCCCGCCGCAGGCTCTGGCGCGCGCGTGGGGTTCGCGTACAACTACGCGGCGCACTTCCGCGGCGTGTTCAGCGAGCTGGTGGGCGCGTGGAAGGCGCGCCGCCTCTCCAACTTTGACTACCTGATGGCGCTGAACACGCTGGCGGGGCGCACCTTCAACGACCTGACGCAGTACCCCGTGTTCCCGTGGGTGCTGTGCGACTACACGTCGGGCGCGGTGGACCTGGCGGCGCCCACCTCCTACCGCGACCTGTCGCGCCCCATGGGCGCCATGGCGTCCGGCCGGCTGAAGGAGTTCCGCGCGCGGTACGAGACGTTTGACGACGACACCATCCCCAAGTTCCTGTACGGCAGCCACTACAGCACGGCGGTGGGCACGGTGGTGCACTACCTGCTGCGCCTGCACCCCTTCACGCGCATCCACGTGGCGTACCAGGAGGGCCACTTTGACGTGGCGGACCGCCTGTTTGGCTCCGTGGCGGACGCGTGGGCCATGAACACCACCAACCTGTCGGAGGTGAAGGAGCTGACGCCAGAGTGGTACAGCCAGCCGCACTTCCTCGTCAACGCCTCGCGCTACGACTTTGGCACGCTGCAGGACCACAGCGCGGTGGACCACGTGCGCCTGCCGCCCTGGGCGCCCACGCCCGCCGCCTTCCAGCGCACGCTGCGCGCGGCGCTGGAGTCGGAGTGGGTGTCCTCCGTGCTGCACGGCTGGGTGGACCTCGTGTTTGGGTACAAGCAGCGCGGCCCCGCCGCGGTGGCGGCCGACAACGTGTTCTACTACATGACGTACGCCGGCGGCGTGGACATTGACGCCATCGAGGAGCCGGCGGTGCGCAAGGCGACGCAGATGCAGATCACGCACTACGGCCAGACGCCGCTGCAGCTGCTGATCCGCGACGCGCACCCGGCGCGCGGCCCGCACCCCGTTGCGCCGCCCCTTGCGCTGCCGCCCTCGCCCTGGAGCGTGGCCACCGACGCGCTGGCCACCGGCGCCATCCTGCAGCCGCGCAGCGGCGGCGGGCGGCGCGGCGGGGAGGCGGCTGGGGCCGGCGGCGCCGGTGGCGGCGGGCGGCGCAGTGGCGCCACCGGTTTTGCCACCATCCGCCGCCTGGTTACCACCGTGAAGGCCAACGTGCTGGCGGTGTCTGCTGCCGCTGCCGGCGCCATGACGTCCGTCAAGAACGCGGTGATGCCCACCGCGCCGCCTGCCTCGCTGCCGCGCCCACTGGTGCGCGACCTGCGCGCGTTTGCGGCTGCCAACGGCGGCGCAGCGCCAGACTCTGCCGCCGTGCCGTTCGCGCGCCGCCTGGAGTCCGCCACATTTGCCGCCGTCGTGGCGCACGCCGCCAGCCTGCCCTTCTCCCTCGTCACCTCGCGCGCCTTCAGCCACGTCATGACGGCGAGCGCGCTGGGAGCCAGCGTGTGGCGTGCTGACACGCCCACCAGCGTGCCGCTGGGACTGCACGTCATGTTTGGCGGCGCCAGCGGCGGTGGCGGCGGCGGCGCGCATGGCCATCGCAGCGGCGGCAGCGGCGGCGACGACGAGGTGCATCTGTGCTTTGGCGATGTGGCGGTGCTGGGCAGCAGCGCGCCGCCCGCCACCCTCCTCCTGCGCGTGCCGCTGGCGCGGCTGGGCGACGTGGTGGACCTGCGCTGCCAGCTGGCGCCGCAGTGGCCGCGCGCGTTCCCAGACCCGTACACCACCACAGCAGAGCAGGCGTATACCAAGGTGACTGACGCGCATGTGGGGTTCGGGCCGGGCGCCAAGCCCTTCGCGCTGCCCATCGCGTTCCACGAGGTGTGTAAGCTGGCGGGCGTGGCGGCGGGCGGGGAGAGCGATGGTGGCGGCAGCGATGCCAGTGGTAGCGGGGCGGGTGGCGCCAGCGGTGGCAGCAGCAGCGGCAGCGCGGCGGGTGCCGCTGCGATGGCAGCGGCGGTTGCCATGGTCGATGGCGGCGGGGATGGCGGCGCGGGCGGCGGCGGGAGCGAGGACGCCACGACGTGCGTGTCGGTGAGCGGCACCACGGTGTCGGTGACCACCCTCAGCCGTACCCACTTCCACCTGTGGTGGCCGGTGGCGCCGGCCGGGTACGTGGCGTTGGGCGGCTGTGTGACGGCAGACACCGACATTACCATCTCGCGCATTGTGGATGGCGCCAAGTCGGAGGACCCCACGCGCCCCGTGCGCACCGTGTCCGTGCGCACCAAGCCCACGCCGCCGCCGCTGGACGGCGTGGTGTGCGTGCACCTGGCGCTTGTCACGCCGGCGCAGCTGGGCGCGTTCTTCCCCGTCCCGGGTGCCGCGCTCAACATCCCGCCCAAGGCGCGGGAGGAGCAGCTGGTGTTCCGTGGTTGGGGCGGCAAGCGTGGCGGCGGCGCCGCCGGCGGCGGCGTGTCTGCTGCCGGCGCCCGCGCGCTGGCGGCGGGCGGCGACGCTGGCGTGCTGCGCGGGTGGGATGGTGGCGGCAGCACACCGATGCCTGGCGCTGCCGGTGCAGCTGCAGGTGCAGCGGCGGGTGCTAGCGGCGGGCGGGGCGGCGGTGGTGAGGGGGATGAAACCCCCGCGGCACCCGTCGTGGCACCGGAGGATGAGTGGGTGGTGGCAGCGGCAACGGCACCGGTCGCGCGGCACAACGTGTTTGTGGTGACGGAGGCGGAGGCGGCAGCAGGCGATGCCGCCACGGGCGTGACGGCGCCAGCGGACGAGGCGGCAGAGGCAGCGTCTGCGGCGGCGGTGGCGGCCGGGAATGTGGCGAACCAGCTGGGCGGGCCCATGGGCCCGGAGCGCATTGCGCGCGCGCGTGCTGCGCGGTCGAAGGCCATGGCGCTGTACGCGGTGGCAAACCGGCTGGGCACCTTTGTGCCGCCCGTCCCCGTGTCGCTGCAGCGCGTGACCAGCCTGCGGGACCGCATGGAGCACGCGTCTTCCAGCGCGGCGGCGGGTGGTGGCGGCGGGGGTGGCAGTGGTGGTGGCGGCGGCGGCGGCGTGGGTGGGGTCAGCCCCGCCCCCGGCGGCGACGGCGGCGACGACCTGGAGGACCTGCTGGCGCTGCAGTACGCCAGCGTGACCAAGGCGGGCGGTCGCGGCGCCGGTGGCGTGGGCAGCGCCAGCGGGATGAAGGCGGGGCGCGCCGTCCCCGAATTTGTGCTGGCGTCCACTGTGCTGCCGCCCGTGCCGGAGCCGTGCGACGCCACGTACCACAAGGCGCACGCGCTAGCCAGCGCGGTGGCGTACGACTTGGGCGGCGTGCTGCTGGAGCGGCTGGCGCCGGTGGGGGTGGTGGGTGGCTCCGCGCCCGCCACGCCCGCTGCGTACGCCACGCAACTGTGGACCGCCGACACGGTGTCCCTGCCGCCGCTGGCACCCGGCGCGCCGGCCGGTGCGGCGGCGCCGCCGCGGCCCGCCATTGTGGCGGTGCGCGTCCTGGCGTCCGTCAATGTGCTGTCGGCGTTGGTGGGCACCGGCCTGCCCGCCGCCATGCAGCGCGGCGCGCTGGTGCCGGTGGCGCCGCACACGGTGGTGGCAGTGGACGCCTTTGGCGGCGTGCACAAGCTGCGTGTGACTGCAGCGCCCACCTTCCCGGCGGCGCTGACCAGCGAGCACGTGGCCAAGGTGTCCACCACCATTGGCGCCCTCATGTCGGGTGTGGACCTGGCAGGTGGTGGGGGAGGCGCCGGCAGCGCGGCGGGTGCTGCTGGTGGCGCCGGGGCGGCCGGGCGGTCACTGGCAGCGAGTGACTGCCGCGCTCTGCTGCCCCACACACGGGTGCGGCTGGTGGCATGTGGCAGCGCTGCAGCCGCGGCCGGCTCCACCACAACGATGGGGGGCCTTGCAGCGCCTGGGGGTCACGGCGGCAGCCACGCTGCGGCACCGCCGATGGCGGCACTTGCGCCCGCCACCGCTGCCGTGCCGCTGGTCAACTATGCTCACACGGTGGGTGGCCGCCACCGCGTGTCGTACCCCGTGGTGGTCAGCGATATGGCGTACGGCGCGTTTGTGTTCAGCGGCCGCGGCCGCGCTGGCGTACTGGATGTGCATGCCGCAGACTTGCGTCCGCGTGGCACGGCCGCGGCGCCGCCAGAGGGCGGCGGCAGCGGCGGCAGCGGCGTCGGTGGTGTTGGCAGCGGCGGCAGCGGCGCACCAGGCGGCGGTGGCGCCCCAGCTAGTGGCGGTGCTGCTGCCGCTGCTGCGGGTGCCGTGGGCGGCGGGCTGGCGAGTGGTGGCATCGGCGGTGGCGGCGGCGGCAGCGGGTGGGAGGATGGCGGCGACACGGATGCCAGTGACTTTGCGGTCACCAGCGCCATGTCGCTGGCAACCGCCAGCGCGTCGGCTGCCATCTCCGCCCTGGCGCTGGACGGCGACACGCTGCTGGTGGGTCTGTCGGACGGCACCGTGGCGCTATGGCGCGTGAACGGCATGGAGGCGGTGTCGGCGGTGCTAGCGTGGCCCAGCATGCGGTGCCGGCCGGACGTGGTGCTGCGCAACCCGGGCGGCGGCGCGGGTGCCGCGACCCACGTGGCGCTGTCGCGCGACGACGACCTGGCGGTCGTGTGCTACGGCTCTGACGTGTGGATGTACGAGCTGTCCCGCGGCCGGCCGCTGGCCGCCCTGCCCGCCGCCACCGCCGCCAGCTTGGCGGGCGCGGCGACGGGCGCGTGCACCGCAGTGGCAGCCGCGGTGGCGGCGGACGCGGGCGTGGCGCTGGCGTTTGTGGGCGTGCGTGCGGACCGCGACACGGGGGCGCAGGTGGTGACGTCGGAGGTGGTGCTGTACAACAACGGCGCGGCGGCGGGCGCGGCGAGTGCGCCCGTGGCGCGCCGTACCTTTGCCTTTGGCATCGCGTCGCTCACCCGCCTGCGCGCCGGCTGCGCGGTGGGCGACTGGGAGGGCGCCGGCAGCGTGCTGGCGCTGGGTTCCTCGGACGGCCACGTACTGCTGCTGGACGGCCGCGACCTGTCCACGCTGGCGGCGTGGCGGCTGGCGGAGCCAGTGGCGGTGCACTCGGTGGACGTGTCGCCCGACCTGGCGTACCTGGTGGCGGGCGGCGCCAACGGCATCGTGGCCGCCTTCGCGCTGCCCGCCTTTGTGTCCACCCTGGCGCCCGACGCCGCGGATGCCGCGGAGGACACCTTCATGAGCTCCCTAGTGTCGGGCGCCGTCAGCCTGGGCAGCGGTGTGCTGTCTACTGTGGAGACCGCCAAAGGCGCCGCCAGCAAGGCATCCGCAGTTGCCAGCGAGGTGCGCGGCTTCTTTGGCTCTTGGATGGGCGGTGGCCGGTAACTATTTGTAGGTTGGGTGCTCCTTATGTGACATTCAATGTCTGCCCACACGTGGCGCACGTGGTTTAACTTAAATCAAACATCCTATTCCTCCTCGATGAAGTCCTCCAGGTCGGCGTAGTCGCTGCCGTCGCGCTCTTCGCGTTGCCACCGCGCCACCACCGCGTTGCGGCTGGTGGCGGTGGATGCCAGCGCGCCGACGGCGTTCGCAAGCAGCGGCCGCCGCCGCTTGGCGCCAGACAGCGGGGAGGGCACAGCGGGAGGCGCAGGCGATGGCGCCTTTGCGGTGTGGAGTTGCAGCTGGTGCAGGCGGCGGTGCAGAGCGGCCAACGCTGGTGCAAATGGCGCGAGAGCAGGCGGCGTGGCGGGGTGCAGGCAGGCAGGGAGGAGGGCTGCAAGGCGTGCCAGCGTGGCAGCTACCGCGCTGCGCAGCACGGCGTCGCGCTGCGCCCTGCCCCCGCTGCTGCACAACACTCGCCACAATGCGCGGTGCGCGTCCCCGCCGTCACGCGCCACACTGTCATCGTTGCTGTCATCATCCCTTGCAGCAGCACGGGTGCGCCCGCTGGGTCGCCGGCGGCGGCGGCGGCGGTAGCTGCCATCCTCACTACTGTTATCGTCACTGCTACTGCTACTCATACTTGCATCGCTGTCGTCATTGCTGCTAGCAGCGTCGCTGCTGGTAACGCCGTCGTCATCTTCGCTGCTAGTGGCGGCGGCGGCGCCGTCGGCGGCAATGCCAAGGAGGGTAGCAAGGCACAATGCAGCGGCGGGGGGCGTGAGTGGCAGCGACGACGGCGACGGGGCGCCCGCCTGCAAGGTGGCAATGGCAGCAGCGGTGAGACGCAGAAGGGCGAGGCGAAGGGGAAGGGTGGCAGCTGCGGCAGCACCCGCGGTAATGACCAGGCGAGCGGCGCCCGCCAACGCGGGCCCTGCTGACGCTGTTGTCTGGCTGGCGTGCAGGGTGGCGCTGGCAAGGGCGGCGGTTGCGGCTTGCAAGGCGGGCAGCAGGGCGTCGCAGCGCTGCGCCAGCGACAGCACACCAGCAAGGGCACCGGACACACTGCGGTCGCGCGCGGTGGTGGGTGCGATAGGTCCAGGCGCTGGTGCCAGGAAGGTTGCCAGGGTGGTATACAGCGGCAACACAGTGGCGTCGGTGGCGCCGCGAGCGAGCGCGTGGCGGGCGAGGAGGCGGGTGGATTGCAGTACCACGGGGCCGACCGCAATGGAATGGCGCACAAGTGCCGCCACAATGGCCGCTGCCACGTCCGCGGCAGCAGGCGGCGCCATGCTCTCCAATAAAACGGCCGCGCTGCGTAGCGCTGCCGTGAGCGCTGACCGTGGAATACCGGCAGCCAGGGCGGTCGTCACTGCGGCACTGTACGCTGCAGCAGCAGCCGCCGCCGCCTCTGTCACCTGCCCCTCCAAATCCCCCGCATGTGCGCGTTGGTATTCCACCAAGTGGCCACCCACAGATGCCAGCGCGGCGTCGCCACACTTGAACGCGGCTGCCAGTTGGGCGGATTCGCACCGTGCGCTTGTGCCGATCGTGCGAAACAGGGCACTAACAGCGGCTGCTGTCTGGTTGTCACCGGACGCATTCGCCACTGCGTGCGCCAAAACAGGCAGAATGATGGCGGTGGGCAAGGACGGCGGCGGTGGCGCGGATCGCTGGGATAGCAGCCACGCGAGGAACGGCGCGGGCAGCGGCGGCGTCAATGCGGCGGCACGCAAGACGGCAGCCAGGGCGCTTGCGGCGGGTGGCGATGGGGGCGGCAGAATGCCAGGCGGCAGCGTCGCCCACAACGCCGCAAATGCAATTGCGTGGGATGACGGTGGTTCCGCAGCGGCAGCCAGCCGGCACGCCAGGCTGTTCGCATCGTCTGCAATGCGTGCTGCGTCGTCCGGCGCAAGGCCAGCGGGCTGCGTAGCACCCGCAGCCGCGGCAGCGCATGCGGCTGCTGCTGCCACCGGCAGGGATGCATGCACCACCAGTGGTGCCACCGCCTCCACCAGCCAAGCCACGTCCACGTCAGCAGCGGGTTTGCCAGCCGCCATGCGGTCAACCACCTGCCGCTCCATTGATACAATAGCAGCACAGCTCGCGATCGGATTTGATGTCGCCAGACGCGCCAGGTGGGCCGTCAGTGCCGGTCGCACCACGCGCGCCGCCATTGCGTTTGACGGCTGCCGCTGCATTGCAACATCGATGATGACTGGTGGCACAGTCGTACAGTCTGGGAGCATGGCAGCTGCCACGCAAGCGCGAGTCATGATTACCTCCTCCTCCTCGTCAGCCACACCTCCGCCACCAGTGGCATTGGGTGCGACTGCGCTAACTGGCAGCCTCAACACGCCGCACACGCCGCAGAGTATCGGCTGCTGTTCTACGGGTGTAGCTGCTGTTGCAAACGCGGCGGCGGCGACAAGCAGGGTGGCGGCGCGCACACAAGCCAGACAGGTGGCATCCGAGAGCAGGGGGCGTGGCGAGGCATCAGCAGCAGCAGCGGCAGCAAGGGCGGCGGCGAGGGTGGGGCGGCGCCGTGGCATCGCACCCGGAAGGTGGAGGAGGCGCGCAATGTCTGCCGGCGTCGCCGCGCCCTCCCTGCTACCGTCAGTTGGCAGCGCGTCGCTCGCGGCAGCCACGTCGGTTAAGTATACATCCAGGTTCGCAAGCGTCGTGGCCAACCCGCCGTCACCCTCGCCACCACCATAACCCGCACCCGGCGCGTTGGCGGCAAGGAGCGCTCCAAACCATATAGCAGCTGCCACCGTCGCTAGCGCACCTGGCTGCGCAGCACCACTCGTCGCCATCACGTGCGGTATCCAGCTCCCACCAGCGGGCGTCGGCCGCGTCAGGAGGGCGGCTGCCAGGGTGGGGGCGCCACCGCTGCCGGTTGCAACGGACGCCAGCAGGTGTGGCAGCCGGCGCGCCGCCAGCGCCTCTCCTACGGCGCACGCCCATGCCGTTGTGGCATCGGTGCCGCTGCTGCTGCTGGGTCCGGCGCGCCGGCTCGCGGCCGCGGTTGCCGCTGCTGCTGCGCCATGCAGCAGTTCAATGATGGGCGGCAGCGTCGGCGGCTGGATGGCGTCGTCGGTGGTGGAAGCGGCGGCGGCGGCAGCCATGACGATACGAGTGGTTCGCTGCAGAGGAGACAAGTTGGGCAAGTAATAGCAAAAGCAGCGAAGTCAGAGGGAGGAAAGAGAGACCGCAACAATAGAGAGGGGGAGGAGACTGGCTTACTTTTGTCGATTTGTCGATTCCCTTGTGTATCGTGCTTGTGCAGCTTATGCCACTGGTCGCT
>ERZ778022.2981-NODE-2981-length-16611-cov-4.079609_pt1 | contig 16611 bp, 8 predicted proteins | sample MGYA00375752_ERZ778022 | MGnify/ENA primary metagenome ERZ778022 (study PRJEB29350, sample SAMN05389826) | bioreactor metagenome | isolation source: Thiocyanate bioreactor | place: South Africa: University of Cape Town | collected 2014-04-04 ... | reverse complement strand
GTTACCACTAACTCTTACTACTCCATAATTAGCATCGCGGCCACGTAACTGGCTCGCTGGATTGGCAGGAGTGCGCATCCAGATGATATTATTGCTTATAAGATTTTTACTGCTGTTATTTAACTCAATTATGCCCAAATAATAGCTTTGAAAATTATTTCCTGATATATTACCATAATTGCAATTGCTCATCTGCAGGTTTACGTTTCCATCGGGATATACGTGATTGTTGGAGAAAATAAAATTCTCCTGATTGGTGAGCTGTACAGTAATGCCTGCGGGCTGCGCACCCAACTGGCAATTACTAATCATATTTTGAATGCCATTGGACATGCTGATGCTATTGGTACATTCTGATATCCAGCAATTCTTTATGATCATTGCATCGGCCGCATTTGCCACAATACCGGTATTTAAGTTAATACCCACAAAATCTTCAATTCTTACGCCATCATTGTCCTGTGCAATATTAATTCCAACGCCCTTAATACTCGTTCCACCAGAAATTAAAAGGTTTTTAATCACTAAACCCGACACTCTATTCTTTCTTCCATTTACATCGGGCAATACAGGTATATTGATACCTATTGAGGATGACCCTAACAATAACTTACTTCCACCACCAGGGTTAGCCAATGCAGCTGAATTCACATCTACATTGCTTCTAAGCCCGGTGTTCAACCCGCGAATAGTTACAAAATTTTTATTAATAATTATAGGATTATTTAATAAAAAATCTCCAAAGGGTATTAAAATAGTTCCACCAGAGGCAGGTATTTTTTCATTGACTATCTTATTAATAATCTCAGAACAATCGGTTTTCCCATCACCAATAGCGCCGTAGTCTATAATATTGAATTCGGGCAACACCACGGTTGGCGCGTTTATAATTGTGGTATCTTTTATGTAAACTGTTTTTTCAATTATCTTTTGGCAGGAACAGAAATATAAAATACCCAAGCTGGCAATAGCAACAGTTACTATTATTTTTTTCATTGATTTTTATTAAGGAGTTTTTAAAGAAATATTATTGAACGCCACTTCGCTGTTATCAGCAAAAATGCCCCAGCTAGTACCAATTGATTTATAAATACGGCAGGTAAGCGCCACAGCGTCATTTACATACACTACGGCAATCGAGTTTTCTACAACCATTGTAACCTTATAATCGGTGTTTGATGAAAGGGTAATGGGAACAGATGTTTTAGCGACGGTTGTATAATTTAACGCGCTTCTTTTTTCTGTATCAAAACGTAGCGTATTTAATGACGGAACAAACCTGATGCTATAAAAATTCTCTGACGCATCACAATTACCAATCATAAAGCCAAAATCGTTAAATGAAGATTTGTAATTGATGGTGGTGTTGAGAACATAGCGGTTTGATGAAGGTGAATTGAAAACAACATTTGCCATGGTCCCGCTACCATTTAGATTGAATGAATTCGTCGCTGTTGCAGTCACATTACCCGTCTGGGTGGTTCTAACCAAAGAATTATCGTTTCTAGAAAGATAATTTCTGATGCTTTCGGGCAGGCCAACGATCAGATCATTATTAGCTTTTTGCGAAATCTTGTGTATTATTAAATTGCCGCCCCACATCCAGGCACCGGCATCAGTATGATCAACTGTGTTATAATTCCAGCCAAATAAATAGGCATTACCGTTTTTATCTTTAGCAATTTTGGCAGCATAAATGCCTTTGCCATCAAAGCGATCGGCATCTACGGGTGCATCCCAGGTACCGGACAGAGATGAGACTTTACGGTAGTAAGTATATTTTGAATCTGAATCTGAAAAAATCAAATACCAAATGCTGCCCAGTTTGATAAGCTGTGGTGTTTCCATCATGAAAAAGTTAGTGTTTCCACCATCATAAAACACATCTTTAAAATTCCAGTTTCTAAGGTCAGTTGATGTGTAATACGTTATCACCCCACGCCATGTACCATTTACATTTTTACGAGCCGATAACAACATATAGTATAAAGAAGATGCGTCATCTTTAAAAACATAAGGGTCGCGAAAGTTGTCATACTCATCATATCCTACACCTTTTGGCGCATATAATGTTGTAAAAGAGGCGTCCTTTGCGAAGCCTGTAGTAGCATAGTTTGAAGTCGCCAGCATAATTCCTTCTTTTCTGATATTGCTGCAATCTGTATGCGGGTTAAACCCGGTATAAAACACATAAAACAAACCATTGGCCTTTATCACGCTACCCGAACCGATTGCAAAATCCTGCGCACAGTGATCAGCGCTGCAACTTAGCAACTCGCCTGTTTCTGCGTAGCTTGTAAAATCAGTTGTTGTAAAAGCATACCAGGGATGCCTTTTGTTAGCAACATCATTCCAAATGTTTTTTAAATAGTACAAGTTGAACTGACCAGATTGTTCATCATAATACACGTTAATATCTCCAACACGCGTTCCATCATTACACATTTTATATATCTGATAGTCTGTTCTTTCGGTTTGCTGAGTACAATTAAATGTTGCCTGTGGTTCTATTGGGGTAATAACAATTGTTGTCGAGTCCTTTTTTACCGGGCCATTTCCTTTTGAGCAGGAACTGCTGCACAAGCTCGTTACTAAAAAAAACAAACCCGAAGCCACCAAATATCTTTTCATTTTATATTTTTTTAAAAAATCTAATAGAGCGGTTGTGTTTTCGTTGTTTATATTGATTACCTGTTTTTGTGCTTAGCGATTTATACTTTTTGAAATGCCTTTCATATTAAAGTTGCTGATTGCCGAAGCAGTTCCATCACCTTCAATCTTTAACAGGTCGTATTGATACCTTGGAAAGAATAGTGTTGTAATAACTCTTTCACCATCATCTACAAAAATTTCCATTGAAGTTTTATCTACAAGAATTTGAAAGTTCGTTAACTGACCGGCTTTTGGCACAAAAGGGCAATTGATTTTTTGTCGCAACAGGTTCGCAAAGTCAACGCCCGCGCCACTTCTGTCCACTACAATATTTTGCGCGGCTTTATCGTAACTCAAATAAATTTTCTCTTTCAGGTTTCCAAGTGTAAACAGGAAAGACGTGCTCGTATTCAGATCTGCATTAAAATCGATTTCGTAAGAGCCCGTTTTTATTATTTTGTTATCTTTTGTGCTGATCCACTTTAATGGCCCTGTTGCCGACGTATCAGGATTGTTTGCCTTGTATGCAACATATTCAACAACAGGATTTGATTTCAAAATATAATTACCTGAAACCTGAGCCAATGAAAGCCTTCTCGGAACGGTCATCGTACTTCTCCAGGTTGTTGTAGGTGTATTTTGGGCATAATTCCAATTGCTCATCCAACCTATTAAAATCCTTCTGCCATCAGTGTTTGGAATATTATTAAAAGTAACGCCGGCATAATTGTCTGTTCCATAATCCATCCATAATGTTTTATTTTCAGGAATGGTAAAACTCTTCCCGTCAAAATCACCGACAAAATATTGTGTAGCGGTGCCGCCATTAGGACCGCCGTTAAGGCTCACTAATAATATCCATTTTGTTGTACCTGTGCCTTCAACAGTTAACGGAAAAAGATCAGGGCATTCCCACACGCCGCCGTGCGCGCCGTAGCTCATACCGAAATCGCTTTCAAAAGTCCATGCTTTTAAATCGAATGAGGAATAAATTTTAATGCGGTCGTTTACAGCGAGCACCATAATCCACTTTGATGATGCAGCATACCAGAAAACTTTAGGATCTCTGAAATCCGCAATCCCTGGATTAGGCAACACGGGATTGGCATTGTATTTCGTCCATGTAAAACCACCATCGTTACTGTAAGCAACACTTTGTTGCTGGGTGGCACCGGCGCTTGTATAGATCGCTACCAAAGGGTTTTGCACGCCGTTTTTAAACCCGGCAGTATTGTTTGCATCTACCACTGCGCTGCCCGAGAATATAGTTCCAAGATTATCCGGTGTCAAGGCGATGGATTCATCTTTCCAGTTCATTAAATCTGTACTGGTAGCATGACCCCAATTCATCGGTCCCCAAACGCTTGCATTTGGGTTGTATTGATAAAATAAATGATAAGTGCCATTATTGTAAACCAACCCGTTTGGATCATTCATCCAATTTCGGGCCGGTGTAAAGTGATAAGCAGGCCGGTAGTCAGTTTCGGTTAAAGTAATAAGGCTTGCAGTTGAATCTTTTATGATTTCAACAATGCTTTGGCCGCCGTTATCCTTTTTGCCACAAGCATAAAGGCAACTGCTTAATAAAACTATTTTTAAAAATGAACTGCCACACATGATTGTTATTTTTTTTAAGTAAAAAACTTTCCACCGCTAATAAACTGGCGGAAAGGTATTGAAATGCCTATTTCGTTTTTAAATACTCAATTGCATTTTTGTATAGTTGTCTAACATTATTTTGATACGGATTTGTACTTCCATTTTGGTTCCATTCAATACCACCGATGCCAATGAAAATGCCTGTACCCAGAAAAGCATCTTTAGGCTGTAATTCAATGATGCCGGCCATAAAGTAGTCACCAATACCATCCCACATGCCTAACCACATCGTATTATTATCAGCATTGAATTTTGCAAAAGCATCATCGCTATCATTAGGTAAACCATAATATTCCGGAATTCTTATTATTACTGCATTATGGTTTTCTTTCCAACCCGGACCAATTGTAGGGAATGTTACACGGCCATCACTCTGTGTGGTTAAACTAATATTTTTGTACAAAGGATGGTTACTGTAATTATGCTTCTTGCGAACGTTGATACCAATGCCCCATGCATCAGGATTATTGAAACCCGCACCTGTTCCATATTCTGTAAAATATGGAAGTGTAAAGCGACCCAGATTCCAAAAATATTGAACAGCAAATTGGTTCAATAATAATCCGCCGCCATTTTTATAAAACGTACCTATTTTATTCAGCACAGTCGCATCTAAAGCTATAGCGGGAAGGTTCTTTGTGGTTTCCAAATCATAGTTCCACCAAAGCACGCGGTACTGGCTTAAATCTATTGAGCCATTTTTAATCTGGTCAAAGGAAATGTACCTGGCAGTAGCGTATTGGCTGAATAACCATTTCGCGGCAGCCACTTCGTCATCATCGCCAGTATTTAACAACGCCGTGGAATCTGAATAAATACCGATGTAGGCTACAGCGGTTGCACCTACCCTGAAAGGCAGGTAAACAGCGTTTGATGGCTGGTTGCTGCTATTAGTTGTTACTGCGCTGATTGTATAGCTACCTAAAGCTATATTAGTGAAACGGTAAGACGTTACAGTTGGTGCAACTTCCACAGTCTGGCCGCCTAGTTTAATTTGAATCTTACTTACCGCAGTAGCAGGCGCTGTCCAACTAACTATCACATCTTTTTCATCCTGTAAAGCGCTGAGGTTTGAAACAGGAGATGCACCCACCCGATTAAACCTGATTGTTTCACCTAAAGACAGGTTACCAGAAGTATCAGCTAATTTTACTGTAAACCCATACTCTTTATTAGTTTCAACAATTCCAAATTTGTAAGCGGTTGAGTTGAGCGCAAGCTTGGTTGAACCGCTTCCAGTATTAATCAGAGGATAAACGTGTGCACCCGATGGAAGAGACCATGTGATTAAAACTGTATCGCCATTAAGTTGATATTGAAGATTAGATATAGTTGCGACCTTTGCAGGATCAGCGCTATAATCCTTCTTTTGGCAACCGATTATAGAAATACATGCTATAGCAATTGCCATGTATTTCACTGTTAAACTTTTCATTTTTATAATATTTTATTGTTGCTTGAATGTTTTAAGTGTCATCCTGAGCGTGTCGAAAAACGATTGTCTCATTATCATAGTTCGGAACCATCCCCATGATAATAGGACTAAATTCACTATTGCGTATAACCCGGATTTTGTTTATACAGATTATGGCTGAATTGGATCTGCTGGTAAGGAATCGGCAAATACTCATCCCTGTTTTTGGTAAACTTTGCATCTTTTAAATAGGTTCGCTTTGTTTTTTCGACAGAGAAATAATTATTCAGGTAAGTATCTGCAACGCCCCATCTTACCAAATCAAAAAAGCGGTTGCCTTCCATAGCAAATTCCAGCCTTCTTTCCCAGCGCAAAGCTTGCCTTGCAAAATCCTGTGTCCAGGTACAATTTACACCAGGCTGATAAGTTTCTATTTTGTAATTCGATTCAAAATTTCCATTAGACAATTTTAATAATGAAGTACTATTTTTTGCTCTTGTACGAACCTGATTGATTAAAGACAATGCGTCGTTATGCCGCCCTAATTCAATCAGTGCTTCTGCTTTCCAAAGCAATACATCAGCTAACCTTAAAAGAATCTTGTTTTTTGTATTAGCATAAAAAGGGCCTAGCTGTGTATATTCTGATCTTTTTACATTTTCTTTTTGTGAAGCGAATGTGCCGTACACATCAGGACTTCTGTTCCAACTAACCTGATAAACCGTATTAGGATCATACTTCCAAATATGGCCGGGCATTGCCACCGTGTGATCCAGTCTGGGGTCGACCGTGTTTACATTTGCGTCTAAATCAGCATTATTGAAAGTACTGAACATGGGAAGACCATCTACACCTGTTTTATAAGCATTCGCAAGATTTTGACTCGGTTTTTGAAAATCACAACAACCAATTCCCTGTGGCGCACTTAATACATCTCCATAATTAAGTCGGCCAAACATGGTTCCATCATCTTTTGAAAATTGAACTGCGAATATTGACTCGCGTCCGTTTTCATAAGAACCATTAATGAAATTGTTTGCAAAATCAGGCTCCAGGCTGTAAGAAGATGCAATCACAGCATCGCAAAGAGTAACCACCTGATTCAATTTATCGGCATTGATCTTGGTTACATTATGTTGCTCATCCTGCTCATATGCTTGATACAATTTTGTTTTTGCAAGATATGCCTGTGCTGCAATTTTACTTGGCCTGCCTATCTGTGTTTGAGATGCCGGAAGATTATCAACTGCAAACTGTAAATCAGTTGCTATTTTCTCCCACAGTTGGTCATTTGTCAATTCCCGATTGCTGATATTTCCATAATCATTAGAATTTACATTCTCATCAATATAAGGGACATATTTCCACATGATCTTTAGATTGAAATACCAATGTGCACGCAGGAAACGCATTTCTGCAATCCTTTGCTTTTTTGCCGGAAACTCCGTATCCGTTTTTGCGTTCAGGTTTGCCAACGCAGAGTTCACTCTTGAAATGGCTACATAAAATTGAAACCACATACCATCGAGTGTTCCTAAATCGCTCCTTTGATTAATGAAAATTTCACCAAAATGAAACTGTTGTATATCTGCTTCATCGCGGCCACCTTTGTAAGCATCTCCTGACCTTACATTACCATAAGGCCACAAGCTCCAGGGCGTTGTGTAGTGGTCATTACCAAGATAGGCATAGGCGGCATTTACAAGGCCATCAGGGTTCTCAGCAACTTGCGCTTCGCTTAACGTGCCTTTTGGAGATACATCAAGCCAACTTTTCTTACAGCTTAATAAAACTGCCGAAACTGCTATAATTAAAAATATTTTTTTCATATTTACGCTTTTATTATTTTTTAGATTGATTAGAATGTAAGCCTTACGCCTGCTGTTGCCATAGAAGGAATCGGATAACCCCATGCTGGAGTTTCAGGATCAACACCGGTAAAATTTTTAGACTTAATAGTGAAAAGGTTTTGTCCGCTCACATATACATTCAGGCTTTTAGCGGAGATTTTTGAAGAGATTTTTGAAGGCAATGTATATCCTAATTGAATGTTGCGAAGTTTCATATATGCTCCGTTTTCAATAAAATATGTTGAAAAACGGGTTTCGTTATTTCTGTCGGTTAATGTTAAAGCAGGAATAGAAGAGCTTGTATTAGCAGATGACCACGCCTCCAATAAGCGGGTACCTTTGTTAGATCCTGTTTCATTAATACTCCAGAAATCTGTCATTGACTTTACATCATACACATTCAGGTCAACAGGGCCCACTCCCTGCAAGAATACCATAAAGTCAAACCCTTTGTAACCAAGGTTTATATTTAAACCATAAGTGTATGCAGGATTCGGATTAAATATCCATGTACGATCTTTTTGGTCAATAGTTCCATCACCATTCAGGTCTTTATAACGAATGCGTCCCAAACCTTTGCCAGCTCCCTGCTCTGCAGAGTTTGCTACTTCGTCAGCATTTCGAAAAAGCCCATCAGCAACATATCCATAACCTGATCCCCACGGGCGTCCCAGAATATTATCAGTAGTTCCGTTACCGCCATATGTATTCACTACAGATTCAGGTAATGAAATTACTTTGTTTCTATAAGTACCGAGATTAGCAGTTACATCAAAATTTACCGTTGATGCAATCAATCCTTTATACCCAATTAAGAGTTCAAAACCTTTATTCTTCATAGATGCACCATTCACCCAACGATAACCACCTTCACCAATTACACCAATATAAGCGGGGCGAACAAGCATGTCTGATGTCGTCTTTACGAAATAGTCTGCAGACCCATAAATTTTTTGATTAAGAAACCCGAAGTCAATACCAAAGTTGGATTGCGTCATAGACTCCCATCTTACGTCATCATTACTTCTTTGAATTAATTGAAATCCTGAAGGTAATGTTCCTGACCCCATTCCATTCAAATCATAGGCAGTACCATCGGGAGTTCTCCAGGTGGGATCACCACCCGAGTAATTTGTTGCATACAATGTTCTGTTTGCTGTTGCGTCAATATTTTCCTGGTTACCGGTTACACCCCAACCATACCTAAATTTCAGATCAGAAATAAAATCGAAATTATCTTTAATGAAGTCTTCATTATTCAACCTCCAACCCACACTGAATGCGGGGAATAAAGCAAATTGATTATTCTTACCAAATCTTGAAGAACCATCATAACGTAATGTGGCAGATGCCAGGTATCTTCTATCAAATACATAGTTTACTTTTCCGAAGTAAGACATCAGGCGTGTTTCGGATGCGCCACCATAATTATCTTTTAAACCTGTACCTGCATTCAGGTACATATAATCAATATGTTCACTTGCAAAACCCATACGGCTGGCACCAAAGTCCATACCATTGTACTTTACAATTTCATGTCCGGCTATTGCATCCAGTGAGTGCTTCAGCCAGTCACTTTTATAGTTTAATGTGTTTGTCCAAATTACCTGCGATGTTGTAAAATGGCTCATAGTAACTTTGTTATCAGGATTATTTAAGTAACCTGAAACATAACTTAGTTGCATATCGCGCTTGTCAAAGTTTCCATAATCTAATCCTACACTAGTTCTTGCATGCAGGTTCTTAAAAATTTCGAGGTCAGCAAAGGCATTACCAAATAGTCTAATGAATGTGTAATGATTTTGCTTGTTGTCCGCAATTATTCTTGCAGGATTTTGACGATCATTCATACCTCCAAAAGGGCCGCCCCAACCAATACCATCAATCGTGTGAACTGGTATAACCGGCAAAGCCTGAAGTGCAGGGTTTAAAACGCCCGGATCCTGAACCTCCTGAGTTCTGCTAACTGAAAAATTTTCACCGATCCATAATTTATCGTTGATGAGCTTATAATCTGAATTGATACGCGCAGTCATACGTTTAAAATCAGTTGTTCTTACAATTCCCTGATTATGCAAATAATCTAAGGAAAATACGCTACCTCCTTTATCTGTCCCACGAGACAGGCTGACATCATAGTTTTGAGAATATGCAGGCTGAGAAATTTCATTAAACCAGTTTGTATTAGCAGTGCGCATGGTTCGGGTTGTAGTATCAACAAATTCCGGCAATAAAATCCTGTTTAGCGTATAGTTGTTATTAGCGTCTCTGCCGTAGTCAAACTTATAAATAAGGTATTTGCTTAAAGGGGAACCGTCATTAGCACTTGCCTGCCAAACCGCACGACCATAGCCTTCGGCATCTAATACCTGCATTTTAGTGCCATACCAAGAGTAGCTGCCCCGCGCATTAGCGGTAACCGATGTAACCCCTCTCTTTGCTTTTTTGGTTGTGATAATAATTACTCCACTTGCAGCCCTTGCACCATAAATAGTTGCAGCAGCTGCATCTTTTAAAACCTGTATAGATTCTATGTCGTTAGGGTTTAATTCATGCATACCTGAAAAAGTCGCAACGCCATCAATTACATACAATGGAGCATTGCCATTAATAGAACCAACACCGCGAATTTGAACATTCACATTTGAGCCGCTTGGCGAGCCATCTGTATAAACAATCATTCCAGGTATTCGGCCTTGCAGTGCCTGTATAGGATTATTATTGGGTAATTTGTTGATGTCGTCCATATCAACGACCGTTACAGCTCCCGTCAAATCTGCTTTTCGTTGAGTTTGATAACCTACTACCACAACCTGATCACCTTCAACAACGCCAGGCTCCATCTGAATAGTAATTTCAGATTCGTTACCCACTTTTACAGATTGCGTTCTCATACCAATGTAGGTAATAGTAAGTGTTTCACCCGTGTTAGCAGAAAGACTAAATTTACCGTCTGCATTTGTTGCAACTGAAAGTTTTGGAGAGGTAACAGTAGCCCCTGCAAGAGGCAAATTATCGGTTTTATTGGTAACCGTACCTGAAATAGTCCTCTGCTGTGCATTAGCAATCGTGGCAAGCAGAAAGAATGAGACCAGAAATAATAGTCTTCTCATTTTTCTTTTTTTTAAGCGTGAATAAATGTTCATGTTATTAAAGTTTAGAAAATTCTTAATGTAGAATAGATTGTAATTTTTTAATTTCATCTATTGTATAATCGGGGCACCCACCTGCTTTTGTTGCAACGAAAGCGCCAAGACAACAGGCAAAGTCAAGCGCTTCTTCTACCGCATTGCCCTTTATCAGCTCTGAAAGAAAGCCCGCGAGAAAACTGTCGCCGCTACCAATTGTATCTGCAACAGTTACTTTAAATCCATCGTGATAATAAAATGAATGCTGCTGATTCACTACAGCACCTTTCGCACCACGGGTAACAATCAGCGTGGTTATCTGAAATTTATTTTGAAGAAATCGCACCTTGTCTTCAATAGTATTAAACTGAACATACCAGCTTGAAACAAGGTCCAGCTCTTCTTCGTTCATTTTTAAAATATCGGTTTTGTTTAATTGGTATTCAATACTTTTTTGATTGATGAAAGGAGCACGGAGATTAATGTCAAACACACGTTTACAGGGCACATCCAGTAAATTAAACAATGTGCTTCTTGAAACATGGCTACGGGTGACAAGGCTACCGAAAATGAAGTACCCTGCATTTTTAATCAACGATTCATAATTTTGTTTCAACTCAATGAAATCCCAGGCCACATTCTCAACAATTTCGTATTTCATATCGCCCTGCTCATTGTGTGTTGCAAGCACTACGCTCGTATCGTGATCGGGGTCAATTTGAAGACAATCGAGGTTGATATTTTTTTCTTTCAGAATGGAGGTTAATTCCCTACCGCGCACATCGTTACCTAGCTTTGAAATGATAGTTGTTCTATTACCAAGCTGGCCAAGATGATAGGCGACATTCATGGGTGCACCGCCAGCTTTTACCTCTGTAGGCAGCACATCAAACAATACTTCGCCGAAGCAAACGAATTTAAAGTTCATAAAGCAAAAATGATTTAGTGTAAAACAAGATTGGTTTCCAGTTCTTCAAGAGATCGCCCTTTTGTTTCAGGCATATATTTTATTACGAAGAAGAGTTGTAACACCATCATCACACAGAAAAAAGAAAATATAACTCCTTCGCCCAGGCTCTCACTAATTACCGGAAACACAAACGTGATGATAGTAGCCATTACCCAATGTGTAAGGCTGCCAAGCGTTTGGCCCTTTGCCCGTACGCTGTTAGGAAATATTTCTGAAATAAACACCCAAATGCAGGCTCCCTGCGACATGGCGAAGAAGGCGATATAAGCAAGCAGCAAGAAAACGATTGCCATCGGGTTAGATTCTTTTGCTGAAAACAGGTAGGCTACAATTCCCAGGGAAGCAATCAGTCCAATCGTACCTATCAGCATTAATTTTCTTCTGCCGAATTTATCAATCAAGGTTAAAGCAAACAATGTAAATAAAAAGTTTACTCCGCCAATTGCCACACTTGAAAGCAGGGACGAATCTGTACCCAGACCTGAAGATTCAAAAATTCGTGGTGCATAATAAATGATGGCGTTAATACCCGAAACCTGGTTGAATACAGCGAAGGTTACCGCCAAAAAAATCGGCAGCTTATACTTTCCTGAAAAAAGATTTTCTTTTTTTGCACCCTTAGATTTAGCATCGTGCTGTAAAATGGTTTCAACTTCCTGCTCGTATCCCTGAGGATCAATTATTGCCAGTGTTTTCTTTGCTTCATCAACCTTTCCTCGTTTTAATATCAGCCATCTGGGGCTTTCGGGCACAAATCGTAAAAGTATAAAAAACAACAAAGATGGTACAACCATAATACCCAACATGAACCGCCAGGAATGTTCACCACCTGAAATTCCAATTAAATAGTTAGATAGATAAGAAACAAGGATACCGAATACTACATTGAATTGGAACATAGCAACCAATCTCCCTCTGTTTTTGGCAGATGATATTTCGGAAATATAAACCGGCGCAGTTACTGATGAAGCCCCAACGCCAAGCCCGCCTATAAAGCGAAACAGCAAAAACACGTACCAGTTTGTTGCTATGGCTGTAAAAACAGATGATACTAAGAACAGTACTGCAATAAAAATAAGAGTTTTTTTACGGCCTATCCTGTCAGAAGGAATGCTCCCCAACGCAGCGCCAATTACGGTTCCAAATAAAGCTATGGACATGGTGAGCCCATGTTCAAAAGAACTCAACTGCCAATAGCTTTGAATAGATTTTTCAGCACCTGATATTACTGCGGTATCAAAGCCGAAAAGAAAACCGCCTAAAGCAACCACCAGGCTCCAAAAGAATAATTTGTTTGACATTTGCAATCTTGTTTGAATCGTTATAAAATTTTAACGGGTCAAAACTACCGGTTGGGCATCGTGTAAATAGTTCGTTTAATTGACAAAGAATTTTAGAAATTAAATTTCTCTAAGCGCCGCTTTAACCTAATGATAATCAAATAAATAAGCTTGTTCTGAAATTTCATTAAAATATAAATGTTTTAAAATTGTATCAATCCCTTTTAATTTTGAATCAAATTCAGATAAAAAACAAGAGCTTTGAAATCGTTAAATGAACAATTGTTTGTCAAAAAAATTATGAAAAGACTATTCTATTTATTTTTTACACTATTTGTATTAGCCTTTTGTGCATGTAAAAAGGAAAATGTCAAATACAAAATAGGTATTTCACAATTAGGTGATACGGATGCCTGGCGAAAGGAAATGAAGGAAAATATTGACCGGGAGCTGGTTTTTTATCCTGAAATGGAGGCTATTTACAAGCAGGCTGATTACAATAGTCAAAAACAGGTTGAACAGATCAGGGAATTGCTGGCAGAAAAAATTGATGTGCTGATCGTTTCCCCTTACGAGGCAGAGCCTCTTACCGCTGTCATTGAAGAAGCTTATAAAAATGGCGTAAAGATTGTGACAGTAGACAGAAACATCAACAGCGATGCCTATAATAGTTATATAAGCGCCGATAATTATGAAGTTGGCCTGATTGCTGGTACTTATGCAGCAAACTATTTAAACCAAACTGGTAATATTGTTGAAATAACCGGGCTACCTACCTCTACACCCGCAAAAGAAAGAGAAAGAGGTTTTGCTGATGCAATTAATGCTTACCCGAAACTGAAAATCCAAACGATAATCAATGGCAATTGGCTGGCCGACGGCGTTGAAAAAGAGTTAACGCCTGTTCTGAACGAACTGCAGAATGTGCAACTGATATTCGCACATAACGATGTTACAGCTAAAACCGCATCTGAAATTTGTCGTAAAGCAGGAATCAACCACATTCAATTTATTGGTGTAGATGCATTACCGGGCACCGGCCTTAAATGGATAGAAGATAAAACATTGTTAGCATCTGTTCTTTATCCCAATGGTGGTGCAGAAGCTATCAGAACCGCTCATCAGTTACTAAACAACGAAAATGTACCCAGAAAAAATTTACTAAAAACTATTATGGTAGACAGCAGCAACATTGTGATGCTGCAACAACAAATCAGCAAAATCAACTCACAGCAAAAAAACATTGTACGCCAACAACAACTCATCGAAAAACAAACAAAAACCTTTAATACACAAAGAAACCTGATTATTTTTTTACTTGCATCGCTCTCTTTATTAGTTGCTCTTGCGGGGCTTCTGCTTTATTTAAGAAAAAAAATTGTAGCGGCTAATAAAATCCTGCAAGTTCAGAATGATGAAATTACAGCCCAGAGCAATCAAATTATTGAAATGGCTGACAAAGCCCGGCAGGCTAATGAAGAAAAACTAAATTTTTTCACCAACATCTCGCACGAGATAAAAACGCCGCTTACATTAATAATGGCGCCAACGGAAGAAGCGCTTGCCAACCCAAAACTTTCTGAAAGCACAAAAGCCCAGTTCTCCATTGTCAAAAGAAATGCCGGTAAATTGTTGTTGTTAGTAAATCAGCTAATGGATTTCAGAAAAATTGAACTGAATAAAATGAACCTTAGGGTTACGGAAACTGATTTGGTTTTGTTGCTAAATGATGTGATTGATACGTTTAGCGGATTTGCAAAACAACATAATATAGATTGCAGGTTGATTACTAAGGAATCGCAATTAAAAACCTGGGTAGATGCAGAAAAAATGGAAAAGGTGTTTTTTAATATTATTTCGAATGCGATAAAATTCACTAGCGATTTTGGCTTTGTATACATTACGCTTGAAAAAGATAAGGCTAAAAAAGAAGCGGTAATACAGGTGCAGGACTCCGGGCGCGGTATGGGTGAGGATGAAAAAAGCCAATTATTTGAGCGTTTTTACTCGGGCGAATACGCCGGCAATATCAGCGGAAGCGGGTTGGGGCTAACCTTGTCTAAAGAAATTATCGATCTGCATCATGGCAACATATCTGTAAAAAGCGAGAAACATAAAGGCTCAACATTTACTATAAGGCTGCAACTTTCGAAAGAGCATTTTAACCCTGATTTTTTGAATAGCACCCATGATCAATACAAAAGCAGGTCTGCAGATTGGATTGACGGATTTTCGGAAAGAGAAAATCGAAAAAAGAAAAATTTTGATGAGCAGCAAGATGCAAAACTAAAGGAGCATACATTATTGATTATAGAAGATAATGAAGACTTACGTGATTTTCTATCACAACGTTTTGTCCACTCCTATAATATATTAACAGCGCATGATGGCGCCGAAGGCATTATAATGGTATTTGAAAACATGCCTGATATTATTATTTGCGATGTTGTTTTACCTAAAAAAGACGGTATTGAATTAACGCGCTATTTAAAAAATGACATTCGTACCGAACATATTCCTGTAATATTATTAACTGCCAAAACAAGTGAGGAAAGTAAACTGGAGGGGATAAAAGCTAAAGCAGATGCTTACATCACGAAACCATTTAATATAGAAATTGTAGAAGAAACAATGCTCAGCTTGTTAGAGAACAGAACAAAATTAAAAGATCATTTTACTGCGGAAATTCCAAAAGAAATTACCGGAGGTACAGCGAAAAAATCAGACAAAGTTTTCCTTAAAACGCTTAGTGCAATCATTGAAAAAAACATCTCTAACGAAGACTTTTCAATTGATGATATATGCCGTGAAATGAGTATGTCAAAAATTCAACTATATCGTAAGGCTAAGATTGCATTAGATATTAGCATAAACGATTATATTTTAAAAATGCGTATACAACGTGCAAAGCATTATCTTCAAAACGAAGATTTGTCCGTTTCTGAAATTGCATATAAAACCGGCTTCTCAACGCCATCCTATTTTTCGACAGCCTTTAAAAAAATTACAAACGAAACACCAACAGCCTACAAAGAAAGATTTAAGTAGCAATTTCATCTTTCATACTTCTTATAATTTAAGTCCATACTTCCTCTGCCCCAAATTCACAAACTCCGTTTCCCCTTGCTTCCTGTTATTCCGCATTATTTGATTTTCGATCGTCTGCAAACTGAGACCGATCTCGCTTCCTTTCACTTTCACGCCTTTATTATCAATAAACGATATACCCCGGCTTTTAATCACTTTGATTTTATTATTCTGTGCAGCGTTTATAAACTCATCCAGATTTTTTGATAATGATAAAATAGAACTAAGGATCTCCTTCATCTGCAACTTTCTCGTATCGTGTCTTGGTAGCTCCCGTAATTCCTTTGGCAAAAACTTTCTCGGACTTAACACGGTTTGCAACTCATATTTTTTCTCCATCTTCCGGCAAAAGGCGGCCACCTTTTTATAGCAGTTACTATCACTCACATTGGTCTTGCCATTAAAACCGACCCTGTTAGCCACGATATGGATATGTTGATGATCAGTGACGCGATGTTCCACCGCCAAATACTGATTATCTGTAACTCCAACACTCTCTGCACAGTGGTCTGCTATTTCAATGAGCTTACCTTCTTCTAAAAACTCTCCGGGGGCCAGCCCCTGAGTGATC
>ERZ778022.2977-NODE-2977-length-16624-cov-5.180820_pt1 | contig 16624 bp, 15 predicted proteins | sample MGYA00375752_ERZ778022 | MGnify/ENA primary metagenome ERZ778022 (study PRJEB29350, sample SAMN05389826) | bioreactor metagenome | isolation source: Thiocyanate bioreactor | place: South Africa: University of Cape Town | collected 2014-04-04 ... | reverse complement strand
CCCCTTGCCGGCCTTCGGACGAGCGGTCGCCTTCAATTCCTTGACGGTCGCCATTGTTGGATTCCTTGAGTTTTGAAAAGTGAAGGGCCGCAATGCGGCCCGGTTTCACGCCGCGACAAGCCTCCAGGGGTGCGGGGGCCGCGGACGTGGCGGGGTCTTAGCTCCAAAGCGCGCGAAACACAAGGAAATGCGGGGATTTTGTCGAACGGATCCGGCCCGAAAATCCTCTTTCCCGGCCCTTTCCGACAGCAGCTTGCGGGCATTCCCTGCGTCAATGTCCTTTTACCGGCCTTCCGCCTTGCCGCCGTCGAATTTTGAATGTTATGTTATAACATAACAAATAGACAGCGAGCCTCCATGCCGCCCCGCCGCCTCTCCCGTATCGCATTGAAAAGGCTGTTCGATTCCCATGAAAAAACTGCCCGTCACCGTGCTCTCCGGCTTCCTTGGCTCTGGGAAGACGACCCTGATGAATCATGTGCTGAACAACCGGCAGGGCCTGCGGGTCGCCGTGATCGTGAACGACATGAGCGACGTGAACATCGACGCGGACCTCATTCGCAATGGCGGTGCGGACCTGTCGCGGACGAATGAGACGCTGGTCGAAATGACCAATGGCTGCATCTGCTGCACCTTGCGCGACGACCTGCTCAAGGAAGTCAGCCGGCTCGCCCGGGACGGGCGCTTCGACTACCTGCTGATCGAATCCACCGGCATCTCCGAGCCGCTGCCCGTCGCCGCCACCTTCGATTTCCGCGACGAGGACGGCGCAAGCCTCGGCGACGTGGCAAAGCTGGATACGATGGTGACGGTGGTGGACGCGGTGAACCTGCTGCGGGACTACGCGTCGCACGATTTCCTGCGCGACCGCGGCGAGTCGCTCGGCGAGGACGACAGGCGCACCCTGGTCGATCTTCTGGTCGATCAGATCGAATTCGCCGATGTCATCGTGCTCAACAAGGTGGACGACGCGACGCCGGTGCAGCGCGAGACCGCGCGTCAGATCCTGATCGTGCTCAATCCCGAAGCCGAGATCATCGAAGCCAACTTCTCCAGAGTGTCACCGCACAAGATTCTCAACACCGGACGGTTCGACTTTGAGAAGGCGCAACAGTATCCGGTCTGGTTCAAGGAACTGTATGGTTTCGCCGATCATGTGCCCGAGACGGAAGAATACGGCGTGACGAATTTCGTCTATCGCGCGCGCCGTCCCTTCGATCCGCAGAAGTTTCACGCCTTCATTCATTCAAGCTGGCCGGGCGTGATCCGCGCCAAGGGCCATTTCTGGCTGGCGACACGCCCGCAATGGGTCGGCGAACTCAGTCAGGCCGGCGCGATCGTGCGCAACGAAGCCATGGGTTACTGGTGGGCCGCGATTCCGAAGCAGCATTGGCCCGAACATCCGGAATGGCGCGCGGCACTCGACAAGAACTGGTCGAATGTGTGGGGCGACCGACGGCAGGAAATCGTCTTCATCGGCACCGGCATGAACGTCCCCGAACTGACTCAGCGGCTCGATGCATGTCTTGTTGCCGATACCGGCAAGGACGAAATGAATGTTACGGCATGGATGGACTTGCCTGATCCGTTTCCGGCATGGAGTCGCGCGGGCGAAGTCGCCTAACCAATGCGACGGATTATTTCAAGGTTCCATTAACGACGCACGTTAAGGGTCGGGAACCGGTTTTTTGGTACATCTGCGCGGGAAAGAAGACCAAACGCCCCGCAGAGGACGAAATGGCTGCCTTGGCAGAAACTCCGCAGACGACACGACGTCTGCTGCTCGCATCGGATTGCGAAGACAGCAGCGAAGAATTGACGCGCATCCTGCGGAACGCAGGCAGCGTCGAAGCGATTTCGATTCACGATCTGCCGGATTATCCTGCGAAGGATTTCGCCGGCGTCGTGATCGACATCGACCTGTCGTCTCCGGCAACCGTGCAGCGTGTCCGCAGCAAGCTCGTTCGCGAGGCCTATCAGTCGCTGCCGCGGCTGTTCGTGCTGGCCGACTCGCTTCATCACGGGCCGACCCAGGCATGGGCGCTCGGCGCCACCGACACCATCCAGCGCCCGCTCGATCCGGACGGCATCCTGTCCCGCATCCGCCATGTCTTTCCGGAAACGCCGGAAGACGAGCGCGCCACCGATGCGCGAATCCTGAGCAATGGCGTCACCGCCGCGCTGGTGGTGATGTCGAAGATTTTCCGGCGGCTGCCTGCGGGCATTCCCCTCACCCTCGACGACGTGATCGAAGCGGAAACGCAAATCCTGCGCGCGCTGAAGCGTTCGTCGCTGCGGCAGTGGCTGATCGCCATCAACAAGCATCACAACCGCAGCTATCGCCACACCCTGCATGTCACCGGATTCGCCGTGGCCTTCGCGCAACATCTCGGCATGCGCGAGGACGATCAACGCCGCCTGACCCGTGCCGCGCTGCTGCATGATGTCGGCAAAGCTTTCATTCCCGTGCCGATCCTCAACAAGGTCGGCAAACTGACCGACGAGGAAATCGGTGTTCTCGCCCAGCACACGCGGCTCGGCTACGACGCCCTGAAGGAGCAACGCGGTTTTCCCGGCGAGGTCATGGACGTGGTGCTGCATCATCACGAAATGCTCGACGGCACCGGCTACCCCGACGGCCTGCGCGGATCGCAGATCAGCGACATCGTCCGTATCATCACGCTGGCAGATACTTACGCCTCGCTGCTCGAACCCGATGCCGAAACGGACGCGATGACGCCGGAACAGGCGTTCGCGATCATGGAATTGATGGGTGACAAGCTCGACAGCGCGTTGCGGCAGGCGTTCCGCCCGGTCGCGATGGGGCTATAACCGGCCGTTCCTTCGTTCAGGACCTGTTGGGCGATATTGATTTCGTCCATTCCTCCCTATTAGATGCACGTGCAACTAATTCAGAATGCGCCGTCACATGCATGACCGGCGCGGGAGGACCGCCATGCCGCTCGACCATTCGCTGACACGCCGTTCGCTGCTCACCACCGCCGCGCTCGGCGCAGGTCTTGCCGCGCTCCGCATGCCCGCGATGGCGCAGGCCGCCTATCCGACCCGCCCCGTCAAACTGATTGTGCCTTATGCGGCCGGCGGCGGCACCGATTTCTTCGCGCGGCTGGTCGCCCCCGCCATGAGCGCCACGCTCGGCCAGCCGGTGGTGGTGGAAAACCGCCCGGGTGCGGGCGCGCAGATCGGCGCGGAAGCCGCCGCGAAAGCCGATCCCGATGGATACACCTTCCTGCTCGGCGACACTTCGACCTACGCATCGAACAGCAGCCTCTACCAGAAGCTGAATTACGACCCGCAGAAAGACTTCGCGCCGATCTCGCTCACCGGCCGTTTTGCGATCGTGCTGCTGGTCAACACCGGCAAGCTCAATGTCGGATCGGTGAAGGAACTGATCGCCGCCGCGAAGAAAGCACCGGGCAGCATCGACTATGCCAGCGCCGGTGTCGGCTCGCCGTTTCATCTGGCGGCGGAACTGTTCGCGCAGTCGGCAGGCCTTAAACTCAATCACGTGCCCTACAAGGGCGCGGGGCCTGCGCTGCAGGATCTCGCGGGCGGACAGATCGGCATGATGTTCGTCGATTTCGCCACCGCGCGCTCGCAGCTCAGCCTGAAAGGCATCAAGGCCATCGCGGTCTGCTCGCCCGGCGAATTCTACGGCCTGCCCGGCGTCCCTGCGGTCGCCGCGGACGTGCCCGGCTTCGAGGCCTGGGCGTGGCAGGGATTCTCCGCGCCGGTGAAAGTCTCGCCCGACGTCGGCGCGAAGTTGCGCGAGGCTTATCTGAAAGCCGTCAACGATCCCGAGAACAAGCAGAAGCTGATCGCCGCCGGTATCGACCCGCTGCAAAGCACGCCGCAGGAAATGGCGGCCTATATCGCGTCCGAAACCGCGAAATGGAACAAGGTGATCAAGACCGCAGGCATCAAGCTGGATTGACGCGCCTCACGTCTCGGCGACCGGGCCCGCCTTCTTCTCCAGCGCCTCGATGCGCGCCTTCAGCGCCTCGTTTTCTTCGCGGGCGAGGCGCACCATGTCCTTCACCGCATCGAATTCCTCGCGCTTGACCAGATCGAGATCGCGCAGGATGCGCTCGGCCTGCGTGCGGATGACGGTTTCCACCTCGCGCTTGACGCCCTGCGCCGCGCCCGTGGCGTCATTCATCAGGCGTGCGATTTCGTCAAAAAAACGGTTGCTGGTCTGGGTCATCGTCAAACTCCGGGGGCGATCGCCGTGTATATAATCTCAACCAGACAATGGTGATAGCCTTGCCGGGACGCAAGATGTAAGACCCGATCGAAGCATCGCCGCCGGAAATGCCATTCATGCTGCTGACTATCGCGTTCCCCGTCTTCGATCCCATCGCCGTCTCGATCGGCCCGTTCGCGATCCGCTGGTACGCGCTGGCCTATATCGGCGGCATCGTGCTGGGCTGGATGTATGCGCGAAAGATCATCCGGACCGAACAGCTGTGGGGCGGCAAGGCGCCGTTCACGGTGCAGGATTTCGACGATTTCATCCTGTGGGTGACGCTCGGCATCATTCTCGGCGGCCGCACCGGCTATGTGCTGTTCTACAACCTGAGCTTCTTCGCGCAGCATCCCACTGAGATCTTCAAGCTGTGGACCGGCGGCATGTCGTTCCACGGCGGGTTCATGGGCTGCGTCATCGCGGTGCTGCTGTTCGGCTGGAAGCGCAACATTTCGGTGCTTTCGCTCGGCGATGTCACCTGCGCCGTCGGCCCGATCGGCCTCCTGCTCGGGCGGCTGGCGAATTTCGTCAACAGCGAGTTGTGGGGCCGCCACGCCGACGCCAGCGTGCCGTGGGCAATGGTGTTCCCGAATGGCGGACCGCTGCCGCGCCATCCCAGCCAGCTTTATGAAGCAGGCCTCGAAGGCGTCGTGCTGTTCATTGTGCTCGCGCTGCTGATCCGCGCCGGCGCGCTCAAGCGCCCCGGCTTCATCATCGGCGCATTCGCAACGCTCTATGGCATCGCGCGCATCACCGGCGAATTTTTCCGCGAACCCGATCCGCAACTCGGATTCCTGTGGGGCGGGCTGACCATGGGCATGCTGCTCTCGGTTCCCATGATCCTGGCGGGGCTCGCCTTCATGATTGCGGCATGGCGGCGCAGCGCGCGCACTGCGAACAAGCCACGGGATGAACAGGCGGCCAAAGCGTCATAATGTCGTAAAGTCATATTGAACGACCGATTCTGTTTCATTGAAAGATTGCCGTGCCCGATACCTCGCCCCTTGAGGCCCTGATCCGCAAGCAAATCGCCGCGAACGGCCCAATGCCGGTGTCGCGCTACATGCAGCTTTGCCTGACGCATCCCGGCCACGGCTACTACATCCATCGCGATCCGCTAGGCCGCGGCGGCGACTTCGTCACCGCACCGGAAGTCAGCCAGATGTTCGGCGAACTGGTCGGCCTGTGGGCGGCGTCGGTGTGGAATGCGATGGGCATGCCGTCGGAGGTCAAGTTCATCGAACTCGGGCCGGGCCGCGGTACCATGATGGCGGACGCGCTGCGCGCGATACGGATTTTGCCGGCATTCCACGACGCGATCAGCGTGCACCTCGTGGAGACAAGTCCCGTGCTGCGCGACAGGCAGCGCGAGAAGCTCGCCGACGCGGCGCATGTGGAATGGTACGACAGCATCGACGACATTCCCGAAGGACCGGCGATCATCTTCGCCAACGAGTTCTTCGACGCACTGCCTATCCATCAGGCCGTCAAGCAGGACGACGGGTGGCACGAACGCGTGATCGAGATCGATGACGACGTTCTCGCCTACGGCATCGCGAAGAATCCGATCCCGCGCTTCGAGGTGCTGCTGCCGCCGCTGGTGCGCGCCGCGCCGAACGGCGCCATCTTTGAATGGCGGCCGGACAACGAGATCATCACCATTGCGCGCCGCCTGCGCGATCAGGGCGGCGCCGCACTGATCATGGACTACGGTCATATCCGCAGCGATGCCGGCGATACGTTCCAGGCGGTGGCCAAGCATGCCTTCGCCAATCCGCTGAAGAACGCAGGCCTCGCCGATCTCACCGCCCACGTGGACTTTCAGGCGCTGGCCCGCGCGGCGGAAGACATCGGCGCGCGCGCGCATGGACCGGTGGAGCAAGGCGCGTTCCTCAAGCGGATCGGCATCGAGCGGCGCGCCGATGCGCTGATGAAGAATGCCACCGAGGACGGCAAGAAACTGATCATCGCCGGACTGAGCCGCCTGACCGGACCGAGCCCTGAAGGCATGGGCTCGCTGTTCAAGGTGCTCGGCATCTCGCATCCGAGTATTGGCGTGCTGGCCGCCCTGTCGGATCAGGGAGCGCAACGATGATGTTCACGTCGCCGCTGCTCTCGTCGGTGCCGCGCCTGCGCCATGCCTTCTTCACGCGCGAAGGGGGCGTCTCGGCCGGACTTTATGCCAGCCTCAATGGCGGCGTCGGCTCCAATGACGATCCGGCTCATGTCACCGAGAACCGGCGGCGCATGGCCGAATATCTCGGCGTCGCGCCGTCGCATTTCCTGTCGCTGTATCAGGTCCACTCGCCGGATGTGGTGGTCGCGACGCAGCCCTGGGCTGCCGATGCCCGCCCGCATGCGGACGCCACCGTGACCAATGTGCCGGGCCTTGCCATCGGCGCCACCGCCGCCGATTGCGGACCGGTGCTGTTCGTCGATCCGTTGGCCCGCGTGATCGGGTCGGCGCATGCCGGCTGGAAAGGCGCGTTCGGCGGTGTGCTGGAAAACACCATCGCCGCGATGGAAAGCCTCGGCGCGGCGCGCGCGTCCATCGTCGCCGCGATCGGACCCCTGATCCGCCAGCCGAGCTACGAGGTCGGCGCGGAATTCGTCGCACGCTTCACCGAGGCGGATGCCGCCAACGCGCGATTCTTCGTGCCGTCAGCGCGCGCGGACCATTCGATGTTCGATCTTGCGGGCTATATCCGTCTGCGGCTGGAGCGAGCCGGACTGCAGGCGATCGACGACACCGGCATCGATACCTATCCGGACGAGCGCCTGTTCAGCTATCGCCGCTCGGTTCATCGCAAGGAGCCGGATTACGGCCGCAACATCCACGCCATCGTGCTGGAAGACTGACGCGGCAAATCTTACGGCACGCGCCGGCTCGCACCGAAGTCCTCGATCCCCTCGCCTTTCGACGGAGCCCCGGCCGGTGCTGTGCCCGGCGGAACGATCATCGCCGCCACAGTGGTCGTCACGCCCGGACGTCCCCACAGCGTGGATTGCACCGTGAATTCGGAGCGGATGACCTTGGCGGGAATCTTCGCAACGCGATCCATCCAGCCCAGGCAGTCAAGGTCTGCCGTGAAGCACAGCGCCGCCCACCCCTTCTGAAGCGTCGCCGGACGCGGAATCCCCCACGTGTACTGGAACTGAAACGGCCGCCGATAGAACGGATGATCCTGGCTGTAGAACGCCGTGGCAAACGCGAGGCGGTCATCGCCGCTGACCGACGTGAACGGCTCGCTGGTTTCCTGATGCCAGCGACGCGTCATTTCATGCGCCGCGGCGCTCAGAAAATTCCGCCTCATGTCGTAGGGATGCGTATTGCGATAAAGCGCATGGAACGGCGAGCCTACGAGGCAGACCAGCAGGATAAGCGAAACGCCCGCGAAGAGATTCACGGAATCGAAGCGGTCCACGGCGAATTTCACCGATGACACCGCAATCACGATCGCAAGGAACAGGATCTGCAGATTCCACAGCGACGGCAGGTCGGTGCGGAGCGCGACACTGACGATCGGAGGGAGCAACGTGGTCGCAACGAAAATCCAGAACAGCAGAAGCTGACCGGAATTCAGGCGAACGATGTCTGAGACGAAGTTTCTGAGGTTGGACCGGATCATCAGCAACCAGGCGAATGCCGGCAACAGAAGATACGCCGCGATCCCGGACAGAAACCAACCTGCCTCCTGCAGCGCCGACGTGAACGAATATCCGCCGTGCGCTTTCATCGCATATTCAAACGGCTGCGAACCGTTGGTCGCAAGCCACCACAGATGCGGGCCGAGCACGGCGAGACCGGCGAGCGCCGAAACCCACGGCGCCGGCGACCTGAAATAATCCCGGCGCTGAGGATGCGCGATCGCGGCCACGGCAAAGCCCGCGATCAGAAACACCGAGTAATATTTTCCCAGCATGGCCAGCGCAGCGACGGCGCCCGCGGCGATCGACCAGAGAAACGTCCGGCTCTCGAACGATCTCAGGAAGCAATATGTCGCCAGCGGCCATGTGGCGAGGAGCACCGTGTTGGCATTGAAACGCTGGGCGTGAAACTGATAGGCGGGCAGCAGCAGCAACAGCAGCAGGATGATCGCCCGGCCGTCACCGCGCACGAAGCGGCGGCTGATGAGATCGACGCACCACATCGCGAGCGCCGAGTTGACCATCGCGAGCAGATAGAACGACCAGTCCGTGACCGGAAACACGCTGGTCCAGATCGCCGCCATCCATCCCATCAGCGGCGGATGCTTGGGATTGCCCCATGCGAACTGCCGTCCGACCGTCCATGTTTCAAGAACATCGGGGTGAAGATCGCCGCCCCAATAGGCGACGACGAGATACGCCATCCAGATCGCGACAAAGCCGATCAACAGCGCCGGAATGGCCCAGCCGCGCTCGATCCCGTTCAGCCAAAGCTCGACAGGACGCCGCCAGCGGGAGCCAGCACGTGCGGCCACGGGGGCGGCATCCAGGGTCATGTGGGCAAATCATCCAAAGAATTTCAGACACTTCTATAGATCGCGCGAATTCTGAAAAGCGAATTCCGCGATCGGCTCGAAGAATTCCAGCCTTATGGTTTGCAAGCGCCGCCCCGGCGGCCCGATTGCGGGCTTAGAGACTGTGTTTGAAAAGTCCTCATCCTGAGGAGGCGCGTAGCGCCGTCTCGAAGGATCGAGGACTTTTCCCTGAAAATCGCGCCCTTCGAGACGCCGTTTCTGACGAAACGGCTCCTCAGGACGAGGTTTTCAAAGTTTTCAAACAGTCTCTTAGACAACCCGCGGCCGGCAGGCGCGGTGCCGGTCCTTCCCCTAGACCTTAACGTGTTTTAACGATATCGCTCGATCCGGCCCGACGGCACGCCAGATGCGCGCGGGACAGGGATTTTCGGGTGGCGTCGCATATGAAATCCGGAACGCTGACAACGTGTTGGGCCGCGCTGCGGCTATTGGCGCTGTGCGCCGTGGCCTGCATGGTCGCGGGCTGCGCGGGCGGCGGCGGCGCCATGACGGCCGTCTCGACAGGACAATCTTTCGGCCCCACCGTGGCCTTTGAATCCGTCGACGGCCCACCTCCGCAGGTGTTCGACAAGCTGGTCCGCGCTCTCGAAGCCGAATCCGGTCCCCGCAGTTTCACCGTGGTCTCGCGCGAGGCTCAGGCCTCCTATCGCGTCCGCAGCTATCTGTCGGCGCAGGTCCGCCGCGGCCAGACCGTGATCGCCTGGGTCTGGGACGTCTATGACCGGGACCAGGAGCGCGCCATGCGCCTCAGCGGCGAAGAGCCCGCCGGCAAGAGCCGCGATGCCTGGGCCATGGCCGACGATCAGATGATGCGCCGAATCGCCATCGCCGGACTGAACGGCCTCAACAGCCTGATCAACGGGACCGCACCGGCACCGGATTCAGCACCGGTCGCTCCCCGATCCGGCCCGGCGGTCGCCCAAAGCGATGAAAATCGTCCTGAATCGGCAACCGGACAAATGCAAGCGCTGGCTTTCAGCGCCGATTAAGGATGCACAGGCGCTCAGCCGCCTGTTTTTGCAGGAAAACACGGTGCGGCATATTGCCAGCCTCGTTCGGTCCTTGTTATCACGCCCGGCACAAGGCGTAGGCAATTGGGTTCCCTGGTGCAGGCGGCAATGGACATGTTGAAAAGCGTTTCCCCGACATCAAAAGGAGAGTCCGCCATTTCAGCCAAGAACGGCTCCATCAAGCTGGTCGCCGGCAATTCGAATCCTGAACTGGCCGCCGCGATTTCGTCCGTGCTCAATATGCCGCTTGCCAAGGCGAGCGTGCGCCGCTTCGCCGACAACGAGATCTTCGTCGAAATTCTCGAGAACGTCCGTGGCTCGGATGTGTACGTCATTCAGTCGACGTCGTTTCCGGCCAACGACCACCTGATGGAATTGCTGATCATCACCGATGCGCTGCGCCGCGCCTCCGCGCGCCGCATCACGGCGGTGATCCCCTATTTCGGCTACGCCCGCCAGGACCGCAAAGCCGGTCCGCGCACGCCGATCTCGGCCAAGCTGGTCGCCAACCTGATCACCCATGCCGGCGCCGACCGCGTCATGACGCTGGACCTCCACGCCGCGCAGATTCAGGGCTTCTTCGATATCCCGACGGACAACCTTTTCGCAGCGCCCGTGATGGCGCGCGACATCAAGGAAAAGTTCGATCTGTCGAAGGTGATGGTGGTGTCGCCCGACGTCGGCGGCGTGATCCGCGCCCGCGGTCTCGCCAAGCGCATCAACGCGCCGCTGGCCATCATCGACAAGCGCCGCGAGCGCGCCGGTGAATCGGAAGTCATGAACGTGATCGGCGATGTCGCCGGTTACACCTGCATCCTGATCGACGACATCGTCGATTCCGGCGGCACGCTGGTGAACGCGGCCGACGCGCTGCTCGCCAACGGCGCCACGGAGGTCTACGCCTACATCACTCACGGCGTGCTCTCTGGCGGCGCAGTGGCCCGCATCACCTCCTCGCGGCTCAAGGAACTGGTTATCACCGACTCGATCCAGCCGACGGAGGCCGTGAAAAAGGCCGCCAACATCCGCTCGCTGCCGATCGCGAACCTGATTGGCGAAGCCATCAGCCGCACCGCCGCCGAAGAGTCGGTTTCCAGCCTGTTCGACTGATTTTCTCTTTCCAGCAAAAATATTTTTCGCGCGCAGATGCAGGCGCGCGAGCGGCGTTCCACGCATCCGATTCCGTTTTGTTCTCATTCACGATGCGCCTGTTGCGTATCCCATGAGACGTTAAACGCATGGATCGACTCAGGAATTTTCCGTTTCCTTCGAAAAATCCGACTCGTTCCCCGCGCTCGCGCACAAGCTGTTGAAGAGTCGGAAAATTCGTCCGATGCCTGTGGACGGGATTCGTGCCGCCGTTGCGCGGATTCCGCAAATCACCGATCAATTTGATCACAAGGTTGCCGTTGCGGCAGCGATCCCGAACAAGGATCGTGATGATCGTAAACGGAGAACTTGCAGTGACAGTCGTCGCTCGTTCTTTGCGTTTCGTTCAGCGTTCCTATCCCACGTCAACTCAGGATAACGGCAGCATGTCCCATCTGGACATCATCACGGATTCGCAAAGCAGCCCGCTGTCGGTGGTGGAGGACATCGCGTCTTCCAACGACTGGTCGTTCGAGCGCTCCGGGCAGGATGAGATCACCATCATCACGCAGGGCCAGTGGACCGACTATCAACTGGCGTTCACATGGATGGGCGACATCGAAGCGCTGCATCTGGCCTGCACCTTCGACATGAAAATTCCCGAAGCGCGGCGCAGCGAAGTGCAGCGCCTGATCGCCGCGGTCAACGAACAACTGTGGATCGGCCATTTCGACGTCTGGCTGGCGACGGGATCGGTGATGTACCGGCAGGCGCTGCTCTTGCCGGGCGGCCTCACCGCCACCACCGCGCAATGCGAACTGATGCTGGAAGGCGCGCTGCATGCCTGCGAGCGTTACTATCCGGCGATGCAGTTCGTCACCTGGGCGGGCAAGACCGCTTCGGAAGCCATGACCGCGGCAATGTTCGACACCGCGGGCGAGGCTTAATTCACTCCCCATCGTCACAAGCTGTCGCAACTCATGAGATGTCGTCCCGGCGAAGGCCGGGACCCATATCCCCTATCGGGTGAGTGCGGCCCGGTCGTGTTGCAAAATTCGCGATTCAATGGAAAGTCGGTGATTATGGGTCCCGGCCTTCGCCGGGACGACGCGAGTTTGCATTCAATGACCACTTCCTCCGATGCACTGAAAAGTTTCACCGGCACCCTGGTGCTCGCGGGCGCGGGCAAGATGGGCGGCGCGATGCTGTCCGGTTGGCTTGCGCAAGGCCTCGACCCGAAGCGCACCGTCGTGATCGAGCCCTATCCGTCCGATGAAACGCGCGGCTTCGCGGCGCAGGGCGTGCGGGTCAATCCGGACACCAAGGACATTCATGCGGACGTTCTGGTCGTCGCAGTGAAACCGCAGATGTTTCGCGACGCCGGACCGCAACTCAAGGCGCTGGTGGGACCATCCACGCTGGTCGTCTCGATCATGGCCGGCACCACTATCGCAGGCATCACCGAGGTCTGTGGCGGCAAGGTGATCCGCGCCATGCCGAATACGCCGGCCGCCATCGGGCGCGGAATTACGGTCGCCGTCGCAGCCGATGGAGTCACGCCCGGGCAGCGCGATGTCGCGGGCGCGTTGCTGCGCGCCACTGGCAGCGTCGAGTGGGTTGATGACGAAGCGCTGATGGATGCGGTCACCGCCGTGTCCGGCTCCGGCCCGGCCTATGTCTTCCTGCTCGCCGAAGAACTCGCGCGCGCGGGCGTTGCGGCGGGATTGCCCGAAGCGCTGGCGACAAAACTCGCGCGCGAAACCGTGTCGGGCTCCGGCGAATTGCTGCATCGCTCCGATCTCGATAGCGCCATGCTGCGCAAGAACGTCACCTCGCCCGGCGGCACCACCGCCGCCGCGCTCGATGTGCTGATGGGCGACGGCGGATTCCAGCCGCTGCTGGAACGCGCGGTCGCCGCGGCGACGAAGCGCTCCAAGGAACTGGCGAAGTAGTTTTTACTTTCGTCATTGCGAGGAGCCATTAGCGCGTTTACTCGCGTCTTCGACGCGCTATGGCGACGAAGCAATCCATCTTTGCTTTGCCATGGATTGCTTCGCTACGCTCGCAATGACGAGCTACACCGGCACCCTGACCGTCGCGCGCAGGCCGCCCATCGGACTGTCGCCCAACGTAATGTCGCCGCCATGCGAGCGGGCGATATCGCGGGCGATGGCGAGGCCGAGGCCCGTGCCGCCCTCATCCTGATTGCGCGCATCGTCGAGCCGCAGGAACGGCTTGAACACTTCCTCGCGCATGTCGGGCGGAATGCCCGGGCCATCGTCGTCCACGGTGACTGTGAGATAGCGATGATCGCGATGCCCTGTGATCGAAATCGCGTCGGCGTAACGGGCCGCGTTCGACACCAGATTGGCGAGACAACGCTTGAACGCCGCAGGCTTCACGATCACCACCGGCATGCCGTGAAACACCACGGTCGCCGCATGGCCATGACGCTCGGCATCGCTGCGCAATTCCTCCAGCGCCTGCTCCATATCGGTCGGCAGCGCCTGTTCGCCGCTGTCGCCGCGCGCGAAGGACAGATACGCCTCCAGCATGCCGCTCATCTCGTCGACATCCTTGCGCATGCCGTCGACTTCCGGACTGTCGCCGATCAATGCCAGTTCCAGCTTGAAGCGCGTCAGGATGGTGCGCAGGTCGTGGCTAACGCCGGCCAGCATCGCGGTGCGCTGCTCGATGCTGCGCTCGACGCGGTTTTTCATTTCCATGAAGGCGACCGCCGCGCGGCGAACCTCGCGCGCGCCGCGGGGGCGGAAGTCCGGCACTTCACGGCCCTTGCCGAAACTTTCCGCGGCATCGGCCAGCCGCAGGATCGGCTTGATCTGGTTGCGCAGGAACAGCACGGCGACGATCAGCAGGATCGACGACGTTCCCAGCATCCAGAAAATGAAGATTTCAGAATTCGATGCATAAGCGGCGCCACGCTGCGCGAAGATACGCATCACCGTGTCGTCGAGCTTGATGCGGATTTCCACCAGCGACGAACGGCCCACGGTGTCGATCCAGAACGGCCGATTGATCTGGCGGCTGAGCTGCACGGACAGGGCCTGATCGAGCAGCGAGAAGAACGGTTTCGGTCCCGGCGCAGGCATGTCGTTGATGGGCAGAAAGTCCACCACAAGGCCGAGCCGCTGCTGCGCGATGCGCTTGATCTGGGTGCGGTCCTTGTCCTGCGGATAGGTCTTGTAGATGTCGATCAGCGCCGCGACATCCTGCACCACCGCAGCGGACAGGCGGCGTGTCACCGTGTTCCAGTGCCGCTCCATGAAGACGAAGGCGATCACCGACTGCAGGATGACCATGGGCACGATGATGATGAGCAGCGCACGGGCATAGAGGCCCTTGGGCATCATCTCCTTGAACCACCGGCCCAGCCATCCGCTGGCGCTGGAGACGCGCCGCGAGGCCGTGCGAATGAGAGTGAGACCGGTGTCCAGCGTACTCATGACGATGCGCCGCGCCTGTTCATGGCGACGCCACAAGGCGATAGCCGATGCCGCGCACCGCCTGCAGGAACAGCGGATTGGCGGGATCGCGCTCGATCTTGCGCCGCAACCGGTTGATCTGCACGTCCACCGCGCGCTCGTTCACGCTGCCGTCGCCGCCGGTCAGCGCGGCGCGCGGCACGGTTTCTCCGGGCGTGGTGGCCAGAATCCGCAGCATGTCGCGCTCGCGGTCGGTGAGATGAACGACCTTGTCGCCGTCGCGCAACTCGCCGCGCTCCAGATGATAGACGTAAGGACCGAACGCGACCGATTCGACCGGCGGCGCGACCACGGGCGCCGCGCGCTTGAGGATGTTGGCGATGCGCAGCACAAGCTCGCGCGGCTCGAACGGCTTGGCGACATAATCATCCGCGCCGATCTGCAAGCCCTCGATCCGGCTCTCCGCCTCGTGCCGCGCGGTCAGCATGATGATTGGGACCGTAGACGAGGTGCGAATGGAGCGCGCGAATTCGAAGCCGGTTTCGCCCGGCATCATCACGTCGAGGATCAGCAGATCGAAATGCAGCCCCTGCAACTTGGCGCGCGCGTCGGCCGCGCTCTTGGCGGTGGTGACGCGATAGCCTTCGCCGGCAAGAAACCGCGACAGCAGATCGCGGATGCGCCGGTCGTCGTCCACCAGCAGCAGATGCGGCGCATCGTCCGGAATCCTGCGCCCGGGGCGCACCGATGTGGCGATCTCGTTCACCTTGCGTCCTTCGCCTTGCGTCCGCTCTTGAGGATCACGTCCAGCACCTTGTCGGGATCCTCATGGTCGATCATGTTCAGCAGGAACTGGCGCGCATTGTCGGCGGCCGCGGGATCCATGCCGTCCAGCGCGCGGGTGATCCGGGTGGTCTGCAGCCCGGCCAGTTTGGTCACAAGGGCCTCGCCCTTGGCCGTGGCGAAAAGAAGACGCTGGCGGCGATCATTGTCGCCCGCCTTCTGGACGATGTAGCCCTCGTCGAGCAGTTGCTTGAGAACGCGCCCGAGCGACTGCTTGGTGATCCGCAGCACGTCGAGCAGGTCCGCGACCTTCAGCCCCGGATAGCGCGTGACGAAATGGACCACGCGGTGATGGGCGCGGCCGAAGCCGAATTCCTCCAGCACATGGTCGGCGTCGCCGACGAAATCCCGGTAGGCGAAAAACAGCAGTTCGATGATGTCCCAGCGCAACGGATCGGCCCCGGCCGTACCGGGACCGGAGGCGGCACCGGTGGGCTGTCCCCCGGGATTTGCAAATTTTATGTCAGTCATGTTGACGTATATGCGTTTCAATGTTACGAAAATGTCGATGACGACGAAATATTAGTTCGTTTCGCCCGCCATTCCTGGTTCTAAACTTCGCGCGCATGGGTGCGACGAAGGCGGCCCAGGCCACAGTTTCTTTCATTGTGCGATTGTCGAGCAGCATCTCGGCAAACATACTGACTTCGCGCCTTCCGCCAAAGCGGAAACCGGCCCTGCGGCTGGCGAGGCCAAGTCAGAAACGACCAGCCCGCCGCCGCGTGGACTGACATCAAAGCCGGGAGAAGAGCGATGGGAATTTCGGGAGTTGCATTCGATAAGATCGACGGTGCGATGGTGCTGGACTTCGAGGTTCAGTCCGCAGCGAATCCGACGCCGGAGGCCGAGCGCGTCGCAAAGCTCGCCGATCCCGGTTTCGGACGGGTCTTCACCGATCACATGGCCGTGGTGCGCTACAGCCAGGCAAAGGGCTGGCATGGCGCCCGCGTCGAATCCCGCGCGAACTTCGCGCTCGATCCGGCGACCGCCGTGCTGCACTACGCCCAGGAAATTTTCGAAGGCCTCAAAGCCTACAAGCGCGACGACGGCGGCGTGAATCTGTTCCGCCCCGACGCCAACGCGAAGCGTTTCCAGAGTTCCGCCGACCGCATGGCGATGGCCCCGCTGCCCGAGCATGTCTTCATCGAAGCCGTGGAGCAGATCGTGCGTATCGACCGCGCCTGGATGCCCGGCGGCGAAGGCAGCCTTTATCTGCGGCCGTTCATGATCGCCAATGAGGTGTTCCTCGGCGTGAAGCCGTCGGCCGAATACATCTTCGCCGTGATCGCCTCGCCGGTCGGCTCGTACTTCAAGGGCGGCCCTGCCCCAGTGTCGATCTGGGTGTCGGAGAACTACACCCGCGCCGCGATCGGCGGCACCGGCGCCGTCAAGTGCGGCGGCAACTATGCCGCGTCCTTGCGCGCGCAGGCCGAGGCGATCCAGCATGGC
>ERZ778022.2974-NODE-2974-length-16633-cov-4.001146_pt1 | contig 16633 bp, 8 predicted proteins | sample MGYA00375752_ERZ778022 | MGnify/ENA primary metagenome ERZ778022 (study PRJEB29350, sample SAMN05389826) | bioreactor metagenome | isolation source: Thiocyanate bioreactor | place: South Africa: University of Cape Town | collected 2014-04-04 ... | reverse complement strand
GGGTGCGGCGCTCGGCGCAGGTGTGGGAATTGGTGTTGCAAAAGGCACTGAACCACCTGTCGAGGCGATACAACAAGAACCTGCCAACAAGAGTACCAGCCTGAAAGCTATCGGTGAGATGGGTGGATTAGACCAAGAAACCCGTAATAGCTTAGATAATACTGCATCACCTAAGCACTCAGTGAGAGAGGTAACTCCGCTTGAACCTCCCTCAGATAGTAATCAATTGGCGCAAAATGCACTGGTCAATGCTGCACCAGATACTCCACCTAAAAAGGTCGAGGAGGAAGCAGAGTCCGGTTTGAGTATGAAGGTTTCATAGCCTTAACTATTTCTCGATTGGGTAACCTGAATCAATCCAACCTTGCATTCCCGTATCCAGGGAATAAACCTGACTGTATCCCATCTTTTGCAAACTTTCTGCGGCGAGCGCACAGCGAAAGCCGCCACTGCAATAAAGAACGATTGGCTCTTCTTTATTGGGTATTTTTTTCTCAATATCACGCTCAATAATGCCACGAGCCAAATGCTCGGCATGAGGTATGTGACCATTAGGCCATTCATGATCTTCACGGACATCGATGAGATGCAAGGGTTGCTGAGCATCCATCTTGTTTTTTAGTTCTTGCGGGCTAATTTCGGTAATGCTCTTTTTTGCATCCGTTACTAATTGCAAAAAAGCGGGGGCATGTTGTTTCATTCCTGATTTCTCCCTGGAGTGATAAAGTTTTTTTATATCGGGCCAAAAAGCGGCCGCTAAAACCACGCATGTGAAAAGTAACACAGCGACTACCATCTGAACAATAGCGAAATTTAACGCATCTTGCGCTACAAACCATCCTGCGATAATACTTGATGCCGCAAGCAACAGGCGTACAATCCATTGTATCATTGCCTTCTCCTGACTGAAGGTGCTGTTATCCCGCAAGCGTTACTTTTATTTCCTGCGTTGCCGATAATCCGTGGTCATCCACTACCCGGACCGTATACTGTCCCGGCTTAGCTTGCCATAAAAAAGTGGTTCCTGCTTTTATTTTAGCAACAAACGCATCATTCACAAACCAATAGACCTCTTGAACACCTGCATCACTGACTGCTGTAAACGGAATTATTTGTGGTTTGCCACCCAAAGCTTGGGCATAAGTTAATCCCTTTTGTGGGGAAATAATTTGTGGGCTTATCATCTGGGCACTAGCCATCATGCACCCCGTTTCAAAAGGTGGGGGCGTGCGCCGGGCAATGCCTGCACGACGAAAAATTGCGAGTAAATCAGAGGGCCAGAACTCAAATACTTCGAAACGAGTTTTACTGTCTATAAAACAAGTTCGTTTACCGGTCTGGGGATTAATGGCCACTTCTCGATAAATGGTATCTGTTTTTATAGGTGATTTGCCTGGAATAAACCATCCCCATTCCCGTTCTGGGCAATAAGGAGTAGGCAGCATTCCTGAGGCTTTGCACAGCTCAATTTTTTTAAGATTTAATGACGAGAACTCTGATTGAGCAGGTATGGACGGTTGCACTTGTCGTAAGGCTTCAACTAATTGAAAAAATAACGGGGCCGCGATGTCTTTGCCGATAAGCGCAGGGATTGCCGAATTATCAAAGTTCCCTGACCATAGACACCAACAGTCCAAGCATCCCGATAACGGGATGAAGTACCTGTTTTCCAGGCAATATTCAGGGCACGAACGGACTTACTCACATAATTTGGCGTTGGGGTTTGGCGTAGCATATCCAACACCAGGAAACTTGCTTCAGGACTGAGTAAACGCTTCTCACGCACGGGCATATTTTCATCCAAAATGCGTAATGGTTGCCATATCCCTTTATTGACTAGAAGTGCATACAAACTGACTAATTCGTGCATGGTCAATTCAGTACCGCCTAAACTGATTGCCAATCCGTAGTAGGACTCGGGGCGCAGACCTTGAACCTGGGCCTGCTCGAGCAAACCATATAAAGAAGGATGATGGAGCTGATTCGCCAAATAAATGGCAGGAATATTACGACTCAGCGCTAAAGCATCTTTTGCTTTAATCGGCCCCATGAAGTCATAATCAAAATTTTCCGGATTGTACCCATTGAAGCTTTGCGGAACATCTTTAAGCATGGTATTCGGATGAATCAGGCCCTGATCCAGGGCAAGTCCGTAAATAAACGGTTTAAGTGTAGAACCTGGTGAGCGCCTAATTTCAGTGCCATTGATTTGCCCACTTATGTGTGTATTAAAAAAATCAGCCGAACCAAGCATTGCCTTTACCTGCATGTCGCGGGTGTCAACCAACAGCACTGCGGCATTCTGGACACCATAGACCTGTTTACGCTGTAAATATAAACGCGTAACCCGCTCAATTAAGGTTTGCCAACGCGCATTAAGGCTAGTCTTTATGATATTACTTTCGACATTATGCTCCAGTACTGTTTGCACAAAATGAGGAGCTATATACGGGAGTTGCGTGGTTTTACGCATGACTAAAGGCAAACGAAACAGCCCTGCTTGGTCCTTATCCTGCGGGTGATAAACCAACCACCGTTGAAACAATAAATTACGAATACTCTGGACATCGCTTCGCTCAGGAAGACGTTTCCCAGGGTTTTGCGGAATGATGCTTAAGGTTAAACTTTGTGGGAGTGTTAATGCCTGTACCGGAATCCCAAAATACACTAAGGATGCAGCCCCTACTCCCTCAACATTGCCGCCATAAGGGGCTAAGTTAAGATAAGCCTCCAGAATTTGCTTTTTACTAAAATGCATCTCGATTTGCAGTGCTCGCAGTAGTTGCTGCAATTTGCCTTTAATGCTTTTTGTATGCAGCTTATAATGCAAGCGCGCAACCTGCATAGTAATCGTTGAGGCGCCCATACGTCGTGATTGAAGTACGTAGGTTTGCCAGATCGCTTTGACCGTAGCCCAGGGATTAATTCCCAAGTGATAAAAGAAATATTGATCTTCTTGAAGCAGTGTTGCCTCAACAAGTTCCTGAGGCATCATTGCGAACGGCGTATATAGGCGAAATTTCTCATCCGCACTCAGTGTTAATCGCAATAACTGCCCTTGTTCATCAAATACCGCACGTGAAAATGAGGTTTGTTCAAGCAATTTCGGTGGGGGAAGAAAAAATAATAGCAAATACCCGCTGACAAAAAGCGCGACACAGATTATGATGATGCGTGGTATTTTTCTCTTCATAGGCGTTATTATGCACGAAACGTACACTAATGTGCGCATGGGCGGAAAAATAAAATCCGAAGTTACGGAATGCTTCGCAGGTTAAGTCCGTTTAAAACCTATTTTACTATCAATCGAGACCTATAAAATGAGCAAACAAAGAGGCAAATTATTTTCCGCTGTATTTGGCCGATTACAATGGAACAGTCCCCCTTGGCTCTACGCTCTACGCCACTATAAACGGACATCACCAAAAATGTTTTGGGGCGCTGCACTTCTGTTTACAGGGTTATTTGCAGGAATCGCTTTTGGTATTCATTATTATCAACACCTACCTAAACCACAGTATACCCTGGCGCAAATTCAGATACCGGGTGCCACACCCCGTGAAGAACCGTATACACCCCAAAATTTGATCATCGATTTTGGCATTAAGGAAAATGGTTTTTTAAATAAATCCGTAGCCCCTTTGAATTTAGTGGGTAAAGAAATTACCGCAGGTGTCACCATGAGTCCAGACATTAAAGGGACATGGACTTGGAGCAGTGATAGTGAACTCACCTTCACTCCTGCTGTAGACTGGCCTGCTGGTCAAGAATATCGGGTGAATTTTAATCATGATTTTTTTGCACCACACGCCCAACTTGAATCCTATACACTAAAATTTAAAACGCTTGAATTCTTACCGGTCATTAAGGAGTTTAAACTTTATCAAAACCCTGATCGAGCCGATCAGCGAGAAGCGGTAGCAACCTTGGAATTTAATTATCCAGTGGATGCCGAGAGCCTGCAGCAAAAAACTTCTTTATCTTTTCAGGATCAACAGAAAAATCAATCAGGCAGTGGACAGCCACTGAGTTTCAAATACACCTTTAGCGAGGATAAACGCGAGGCTTACCTGCACTCAACAAATATCGAAATAAAAGACGTTGCACGTTTTCTAAATTTAAATATTCATGAGGGCGTCCTACCAGCACAGGGGCAGGGACATAAAAAAGCACTGCATGGCCAGATACTCATCCCAGACAGCAGTCAATTTTTTAAAGTAAGTGCTGTTGATGGGCGTATTGTGCGTAATCCACAAAATAAACCAGAACAAGTGATTACCATCGAAACCAGTGTGGGAATTAATGAGCAAGAGTTTAATCGTGGAGTACATCTTTATTTATTGCCACAGGACAAACCAGCCTCTGGGGTAAATCCAGTACAGAAAAATTATGATTGGAAATACCCTGGTGAAGTCACAGCACCAATACTTGCACTCGCAAAACCACTGCAAAAAGAACTTCTCCCCTCAGAGCAAAATTATGCCACATTGCATACATTAAAAATTAAAGCGCCTGCTCCCGGGTATATCCTGGTACAAATCGATAAAGGGATACAAAGCATCGGTAATTTTAAACTAGCCACAGAATTTCGTACTATCCTACCGATACCACAACTGCCTCAAGAGATTTCATTCTTACATCAAGGTTCGTTACTGGCTTTGGGGAATGAACAAAAGCTATCCGTGCTCGTGCGCGGCCTTACAGCGGTTAAATTTGATTTCGCACGGGTACTGCCTGAAAACGTAAATCAACTCATAACCCAAACCCAGGGTGATTTTAACGATCCACGATTCATTAATCCGAGTTTTAATCAACAAAATATTAGTGAAATTACCTCTGAGATTCGTGAATTTGACGCAGCCGATCCGGCAAAAGAACAATACACCGCCCTAGATTTTAATAAATATCTGACTCATGATCCCAATTCGTCAGGACCACAGGGTCTTTTCCTGTTACAGGCGACGGGTTGGGATAAGCAAAACAACAGCGCACTTGATGCACGAGCCAGCCGCTTAATTTTAATCACCGATATGGCCATGGTTGTTAAGCGCAATATTGATCAAAGTCAGACTGTTTATGTTGGCTCCATTACACAGGGTGCACCCGTGGCTCAAGCTAAAGTTACGGTTATTGGAAAAAATGGCTTACCTGTCGTGTCACAGGTAACCAATGATCAGGGTGAAGCTGCGTTTCCTGCCCTGAACGATTATATTGAAGATCAGGAACCCGTGGCCTTCCTGGCACAAAAAGGAGAGGATGTCTCGTTCATTCCCTTTAATAACAGTAATCGGCAATTGAATTTATCGAAATTTGATATAGACGGTGTGTATGCTGATGCCACACAAGGTGACACCCAGTTACGAGCCTATTTATTCTCTGACCGCGGAATCTACCGTCCTGGTGATAGTGTCCATTTGGGCATTATTGTGAAACAGGCCTATGCGCGCCCGCAACCCGCAGGACTTCCTTTACAATTATCCATAACCGATGCACGCGGCACAGTTATTGCCAACCCAAAAATTATACTCAACGACTCGGGGCTCATGGAATATACGTTTACAACGCAAGCCCATGCTCCCACCGGTCAATATACAGCCGACCTATACCTTACCAAAGAGGGCGAGGCGAATCATTACTTAGGTTCAACCAGCATTCGGATTGGAGAATTTTTACCCGATAGAATGCGTATTAGCAGCTCTATTTCGCCAAAACCCCCAACCTCGGGTTGGTCCTTACCCAATCAACTACAAGGTCAGGTGGCACTCTGGAATTTATACGGCGCTCCCGCAGTGAATCGTTTAACGAACGGAAAGATAATTCTTATTCCGCAAAAAGTGGCTTTTGACGAATATCCCGACTATATCTTTGCTGATCCTTTAAATGATCCGAAAAAAGGATTAAAAACCTTTACGGAAAATCTAGGTGAACAAAGAACCAATTCCGAAGGTAAGGCGGTTTTCCCATTTAATTTGGATAAATATGCGCAAGCAACGTATCAGCTTCGATTTATTACCGAAGGTTTTGAAGCAGATGGTGGGCGTAGCGTCACCAGCCAGACCGAAACCCTGGTAAGTCCTCTGCCCTACTTCATTGGTTATAAACCCGATGGCGACCTAGCCTTCATCAAGCAAAACGATAAACGCTCAGTGCATTATCTGGCGGTAGATCCTGAATTGCATCCGTTAGCCCTAGAAAAATTACACAGTCAACTGTTCGCATTACAGCCGGTGAATACTTTAATCAAAAAAAGTGATGGGACTTATCAATATCAAAGCATAATACAAACCAAGTTGCTGCAAACAGCCCCCTTTTCCTTAACAGCGCAAGGGGCACAATATGAATTGAATACAGCCAATATTGGCGATTATCAGTTAAATATTATCGATGAAAAAGGCACGGTCTTAAGTCAGCTAAAATATTCCGTTGCGGGTACAGGAGCGCAATCCCTAACCCGTAATGCCGAATTAAGCGTGAAGTTGGATAAGGCTGAATATAAGGCGGGTGAAACGGTACAGTTACATATTTCTGCCCCTTATACTGGTTCTGGCCTGATTACAATTGAACGAGACAAAGTGTACTACGCTCAATGGTTTAAGACGGATACCACTAGTTCTGTGCAATCCATCACAATTCCTGCGGACCTTCAGGGAAATGCCTATGTTAATGTAGCATTTATGCGTGATTGGAACTCACCCGAATTATTCATAAGCCCATTAAGCTACAGTGTTACTCCTTTTAAAATAAACAATCAAGCACATAATATTGCGGTTAATTTGCAAGTCCCCAAACTTACCCGTCCCGGTGAAACACTTAAAATTGGCTACAGTAGTGACAAGCCTGGCAAAATTATTGTATTTGCCGTGGATCAAGGAATATTGCAGGTTGCCCATTATTCTACTCCAAATCCTTTAGCCTATTTTTTCCAAAAATATGCTTTGCAGGTTTTAACACAGCAAACGGTAGATCAAATTATGCCTAAGTTTATTCAGGCACGGGAGCTCTCTGCTGTAGGCGGTGATGGTGCTGATGAGGCTCTAGCCTCACATCTAAATCCATTTAAGCGTAAAACCGATTTACCGGTAGTATTTTGGTCAGGAATACAGGATACCGATAGTACCGTCAGGGAATTGGATTATCCTATTCCGGATTATTTTAACGGCAGTATTCGGGTCATGGCTGTTGCTGTAGCAAACGATGCAGTCGGAGCTCAGGAACAAAGCGTCACTGTTCGCGGGGATTTTGTAATCAATCCTAATGTACCTACATTCGTAGCGCCAGGAGATGAGTTCACGGTGTCAGCTGCTATTGCCAATAATATTCCTAAATCAGGTGGTAAATTGCCGGTACAAATTACGATTACCCCATCGGCAGGCTTGGAAGTCATCGGTAAAACTCAAGACGATTTGTCCATAGCCGAAGGCCAAGAGCAAATTGCACATTTTCGTCTAAAGGCAGGCCAAAATTTAGGTCCCGTAACGCTTAATATCGAAGCCCAGTCTGGTGATAAAGTAGAAAGAATCAATTCAAGCTTAAGTATTCGTCCTGCATCACCACTCATCACTCGGGTAAATAGTGGTGTTTCTCAAGATAAACAGAGGACGCTTGAAGTTATGCAGAGCTTTTATCCAGAGCATCATCAAGTCAGCGCTTCTTTATCCACAAGTCCGTTAGTATTAGTGTTCGGTCTCCAAAGGTATCTGGATAATTATCCTTATGGATGTACTGAACAATTAACCAGTAAAGCCTTACCGCTACTGGCTATGAATAATCATACTGGTTTTGCAGTGGAGCAGGAGCAAGTCAAACAAAAAGTAACGCAGACCCTACAAATGTTATCACAAAGGCAGATGACTACAGGCGCCTTTAGTTATTGGCCCACAGTGGACGATAATCCAGCCAATCAGTTTGCCAGTTTATATGCGATGCACTTTATTACTGAGGCACGAGCTCAAGGATACTTGGTACCCGATGAACTTTTAAACAATGGTTTGGGATATCTGAAAAATGTTGCGGGTACGACCCCTACTTCTTTGGCTGATGCACGATTGGTTGCATACGCGATTTACTTGTTGACACGCAACGAAATTGTTACCACTAACTACATCACCCAAGTGCAAACCTGGCTGGACAAAAATAGTCCTAAAAAATGGCAAGAAGATTTAACCGCCGTTTATCTTGCAGGTGCTTATCAATTACTACAAAACAGTGATGAAGCCAATCGCCTCATTGCTGCCTATCGCCCATTAGTCTCTTTGGCGAATAGTAATGATTTCTTTAATCAAAATACAGCGGACGCACAATATCTTTACATTGTTGCCAAGCATTTTCCCAACATGCTCACTCAGGTCAGTAACAAGGTCTTACCCCATATGGTTGATGCCATGAATGAGGATGATATAAACACCGTGCTTTCAGGTTACATCAGCATGGCACTCGCAGCCTATCCTGAGCAGCAACTTGCAGCTGACGGCTTATCCATGACTAAAATTATGAATCAGGGGCAAGCGGTTCCTGTGCCAATCGCGGGGCACACAAGTTATCAACATACAGCACTTGAGGGAGATATTCAGAAGATTCAATTCGATAATCCTCAGAAACACCCCTTCTATTATCAATTATTGCAGTCTGGCTTTAATCAAATCCTGGCGAATAAATCAGTAAGTCAAGGATTGGAAGTGTTTCGTGAATATCGTAATGCTGCAGGTAAAGTCGTCCATTCCGCAAGGCTTGGTGAGGAGCTCGAAGTTCATATCCAACTGCGCAGTACTAAAAAAGATTATCTCAATAATATCGTCGTTGAAGATCTGCTACCCGGAGGTTTTGAACCCGTAGCTGATTCTATATTGAAAGGGAGTATGGATTTTGCCGATATGCGCGAAGACCGGGTTAATTTCTTTGGCACCGCCGAAGCGAGCACGAAGGAGTTAATTTATAAAATTAAAGCAACTAATGTCGGTAAATATACAGTGCCCGCTATTTCTGCGACATCCATGTATATACCCAGCATTCGTGCTCAGGGCGTGCATGAAGAGATTGAGATTCATTCATAAATATCAGCACCAACCCTGAAATCTTCAGGGTTGGTGCTATGGTACATTTCAGGCTCATAACAACTGCTCTCTAGACATAAACATTCATTCATTTATTGCCTTCAAACGAAATCTTCTGCGAAAGAAGGTATCCTGCATAAAAGAAATTCTGAATAAAGGACGAAAATTTTAAATTCTTTTGAAATTTAAGGTGGATTTTTTATGCGTAAGTACTTAAGGGAAATTCAAGTTTCCTGGGGGAGTCAATGTTGTCAAATTATTTTTCATTTAATTGACTTGATTTAAATCCAAATGATTATATAATACTCAATATATTTTATTAATTTTTAAAAAATTAAGGCCTATCATGCAAGCCCGCGCTGAAAAATCCCTACACCTTCTTGAATTCGAAAAACCCGAAATAATAACTCAACTAAACGCCAACAACCCTGATCGAACCAATTTAGATCTTCGTGATTTAGGTCAATACTGGTACACAACAAATACCCTAATAAAATTCCAAGTCCTTGCACAGGTCTTAATAAAAAATACAGTCCTCACCCGATTCAGCTTGGGGGGGGTTAAAATACACCCTAAAGCTGTTGAATACTTGGCAAATGTTTTATTAAAAAATAACACGCTCATTGAGTTAGACTGTTCCGACTGTGAATTTGACACAAAGGAGCTGCAACATCTGGCTCACTCTCTGCGAACGAATACTAGCCTAAATAAACTTAACTTATCAAACAATGATATTGAAAGTGCGGGCATATCGGTTCTTGCGGATATCCTAAAAAACAACACCGGCCTTACCGAGATTTTGATATATGAAAACAATAAAATCAACGACACAGACATGAAGGTCCTGATGGAGGCATTAAAAGACAATTACACCCTGTTAAATTTAGGAAGAGACGAAAAAACCAATCATTCACAGTACCATAAAGTAATTGGTCGCTTTTTGCACCGCAATAAGCTAATTGCCGATTGCTTAAAACCATTAACAGACAGTCTAATCTCAGGTGATTTGCTAACCGATGCCAAGGTCATCGAAGATTGTCTGCAAGCGCTTTCAAAAATATTGCCTCGGCTTCATAAATTACCTGAAAATAGCTATCCGCAAGAAGCTTATCGCGTACTTACCTATTTAAAACAGCAATCGGCGCCATCAGATAAAGATGGGCTTAAGGTATTACCCTATCTTTCACATCCGTTTAAACATCGTCCCTTTCAAATGCTTGTTGACCAAAAGTTAGTTATGCTATTAGTTACCGGAACGTTAAGCGATGACTTACAAGAATACAATGTAGCCCGTGAGGAGCGGTTATTAACCCTGGGTCTCCTACACGATAGTCTGCATAAATTGGAGATGAAAACTTTTGCGACCATGGCCTTGTTCAATCTTCTGCACCCAGACCAGGTGTATACCATGCAAGCGCACGAAGTTTTTGATACGCGTACGGTTTTATTGTCTGAACATGAATTACGACAATTAGTTCAAAGCGCATTAGCTACTCCATCAAAGAAAGGCGAAACTGTATTACTCGAACAGTTGTTGAATGCCCCACGAGATCTGGTAGGACTTCTAACCGCAGCTTGTAGTTCACCGGCATTCTTGAACACACTTAAAATTAAATACCCCCAAGCGCAAGCGGTGACCACCATTGCCCATTGCTTGTGGGCCAACCATAATCAAAGTCCCTTAACCCTCGCAATCCCTAACGAACCTCAGTGGCAACCTGATGCCGGTGTAGCCTTAGAATTAGAGTTAACAATTGAGCACTTTATAACCGAGCTGAAAGCTTCTTTAGCTTCGGCTTTGCGAGCGATTCCAGTGCCTGCACCTGATGACGAAAGTGATTTTGATTTAGATGAGCCAGTTTCACCAGTAACTTACACAGAATCGGAGCAAAAGTATTGCGATGATACAGTAGACGCACCAAACCATAACACCCTGATTAGAGAAGAAGTTGATCATGACAAGCTGGAGCCGCATGTATTGGGAAATAATTATGCACCACAACCCGAAACGCAGGCCCAGGAAAACGAGCTCCCCACTAATGAAGATCAAGCTTTAATTAAATTTCGTGAAGCGTATGCCAGAAAATTATCCGCTGATAAGCGAACGTTTTTTGGGTTCTTTCGTCGCTCAAATCTCAATATTGATAACCCTAATTTAGGGTTAAACGATATCTTCAGACATGCTTTACATGGTGGAAACCGTAGCCGCAGTGTCTTAATCCAATTGGGTTGGTTGGATAAGCAAGGAAATATTCAACCATCTATTCGGGCGCTGCTTCCTTCTAAAGATTCAGTTCAACAGGATTTGAGCTCAAAACAGCGTTAACTAAATCAAATACTTTGTCCTGAAACGCTTATTTTATACAATGGATTTAATGAAAGCCGAAGCAAAGGCTTTCATTAGCGTTGTTGAAGATCTATCCAGCTCAAATACTTTTGAACGCAGGAAAGCGGTATGTTCCTACTGAATAGATTTTATTTGATCATCAAGATAAAATTAAGACTCATCCGTCATGAGAGGGTTGACCCATGCGTTATTCAGATTTTATAGACCCTGACTTTTCGTTGATTTCTTTTTTTAAATTAAATCACAGCTATCGTGTCCGGACGAGCTCCAATTTTATCTATTTTAAACCTCAAGAGTCTCAATATATTAAAAACATTAATCGCAATTGGAAAGCACGTTTGAGCGTCCATGCAGAGGATTTACATCAGGCTTGGGATATTATTTTACCGCTACTGATTCAAAATAAAATTCCTTTTAAGGTAGGTCGCGAAGATTACTTTCATACTCAATCTGAGATTCGCAAACAACAATTGGCTGAAACGCAAAGTGAGTATGAAAAATTCCGCAAACTTGGGACCTACAGTACAGAATTTCTGTCAGATGAACTAACTTGTATCTCAACGGTAATACTGGCTTTATCCCTCAGCAATTCATGGCTTGTATGTAAATTTCAACAACTCCTAGCGCGCATCACTTTATTCTTTATCCAGCGGACTTTCAATCCGTACCAGCTAATAAACTATATTGATAAACTCTACAAAAATGCCATTGAGCTCTGGGAACAAAAGCTTGAGGGAAGCATGCGTTTCAAAACAGGCATGCAGTTTACCTTATACATTACCCCAGGCAGAGAACAAGAATGCCAAGCATTATTGGCAAGGATTGAACAGGCATTGATTGATGCTCAGATAAGAGCAGGTGATATTCATCCTACCGATCGTAAAATAGGTATTTACAGTTCAATCCGTCATCCTGGTCGCTGGTGGTACCATCCCGCGATTGGGTTAGAAACATATAACCCGGATAACGTCCAGGATCCCTTTGTCTTTTTGCAAACACTTCTGCATGATACGCCGCAGCAAGAACTAAAATTTGCGGATGAATACACACCCGAAGTTCTGCTTCGATTATTAAGAAATACCGACTTACTTTCTCCGGCCCAATTTAATACATTAGCAATCCATAAGAAAGTTCTCATCGATTACATTCAAACGCTATCTTCTGAAGAAAGAGCATCCGTGATAAAAGAGAGCCTGGATAAAGGGACCACCCTGGGCAAATTCTTTCGGGTTCAACGTGGATTATTTATGCCCAAAAACTCCCGAGGTACATTGAAAATGTTGCATGACATGGAGGCCAGGACAAACACCGTCTCTTCTGCAATTACTTAATAGATAGTTTGGGTCGACACCTTCTTAAAAAATCAGCTAACGTCCCTAAAACTTTTATATAGTGTCATCTCTAAAATAATGCAGTGACGATATCTAAATACAATCAATAATTCCCAAGCGAACTATCTCCTGGATTATTTTTTATACTTAAGTTCATCCTGTGCATCTGTCTTTATAGTCGTTAACAAGCCTTCTTCCAGAAAAACCTGAATCGATGAACTAATATCAAACACGCCAGACCCTGCAAGCCGTTTAGCCATGTACGACAAAAAATCTGCATTTTGATATACTCGATTTAAAAAATCAAAAAGAGCAGAGCTTAATGTCGAATAATTAATAATTGGTTTTTTAATATGAGACCGCATATGCGTCAAGCAGTTGTGAATATGCTCTAAATCATATGCGGGAAAAGAACTCCAATTTATGGTTAAAGCACGCGGGTATAAAAACCCTTGAATCAATTGCGCGGGCGCTAATTGATTTCTAGTTGTTAGCCAAAATAAATGATGTGAATGAATGTTCTGAATTCCAGCTTGACTGGTTAATTTTTCATTTTCTATGAGTTTAATAACCTCACCAAAGAAATAACGAAAATTAACTAAAGGTTGCCACATAGGACAGCTTATTTCCAAGTATGAAATTATTTCTGATACAGATTGACTTAAGCTCAGTAAAAGAAACTTCTGTTGCTTACGTCGAACACTCGTGCTTTTTCGCAATTCATGTTTCGTGGGGATTATCACATCGCCTACCCTGGGGGCATTACCGATTCTTTTCGGCCCCCTTGCCTGCAAGGCCAATATATTTTGCATCGGGAGGGCACGGATGTAATCCCCGTAATTTTGCCGCCCTTTGATTAGAGGTAAGAGAAAAAAAGCACTTAAATAAATTAAAAGTACAGTGGCTGGAGCGAGAAGAAATGCCAAAATAAAAAAAAGTAATTTGCGGGATGAGGATGTATTTGTTTGCCGAGCCTCTCGGAAACACATTTTAAACATACGAACTGAGTTCTTAGGCGATGCAATGTTATTGAACGAATCAGCGAAGCGATCCGCAATTAGTTTAAAGGATTTCCCCTCCTTATGTAATTGCTTTGCGGCATGTACCATGGGCGCAACAGCACCGCATAGACCGTAGAGAATTATTTGTTGACCTCGTTCCTGAAAAAAATGGGCAACAGCAAGGATGTCTTGACTCAGGTTCTCAACAGTTGTTGGCATGGTCTGAGTTCGCAAGGATTTATCGCGAGTCTTTAAAAAAAAGACATCCGCATTGAATAAATTATTATAAGCCGAGGCGTTTAAAAAAATATACGGGTGTTCCGGTACCATCTGGTTAAATAAGTAGAGAACAACAGAACCTTTTTTGTTTTTTTCTTTTTTAAATAAGTAACCATCTAATAACTCCCCCAACTCATTGGGAATAAATAAATGCTTTATTTGCATGTGATTATAATAATGAGGAAATAGTGCATGCACTTCTCGTGGACCAAAAACAATCTTCATAGCAAAGGACGCAAGTGTATTATGCAATGGTAAAAATTTTATCGGTAAATGAATTGAATACATTTTTAACAATGCCAATTCCTGTAAACATTGATTACAGGCAGCGCTAATTTCTGCAGACATTGACAAAGTTTTTTGTAGCTTAAAAAGCTCTCCCTGCCACAATGATTGTACCGTCTCAGGACTCTCTGAATAGAGCGGATAAAATTCATTAACATGGAACAACAATTTTTTCACAGAATTTTTAATGATAAGCGCAGTTTCAGGGTGGTTATTAGTCATCAGTCGCATTTGATTTTCGAGGAAGAGAATACAATGATACAAAACAATTAAAAGCGGATATTTGATAACATCAATTTCGTTCAATCTTAAAAATGAACCGAGAAGCCATGCCAAACTAAACCGGTACTGGTCCTCTTTAGTTCCTTGCTTTTGGTTCAGATTATTTAACAACCAGTTTCGTGCTTTAGGAGCATGTAAAGCACGAATTATATCTTCTTTTTTCGCCAACAAAATGAGTATTTCCGCAATAAAAAACGCAGGATAATTTTTTAAAAGATTGAAGTCAATGCGACTTGAATACGAAGCTTCCCATACGGAGTCTGTAGGTACATTATTCTTCTTCAATCGCTTTAGGGTGTATAACAAGCTGCAATACACGAGATTTACGCGCTTTAGTGATTTTTGCACTAAAATCTGGAAAATCAAGAAGCTCACCCTCTTTGGGAACGCGATTAAGACGATGCAAAAGAAGCCCATTGACCGTATTCAGTTCCTCCTCCTCCTCGTTCAAATGCAAATCATAATTTAATGCTTGCTCTAATGCATACAAAGTACAATTACCATGGGCCGTTATGGATCCATCCTTATTTACCGACCAATCAACCTCGGTGCGATGAAATTCATCCTTAATCCGCCCAATAAGTACTTGCAACAAATTATCGAGTGTAATAAATCCAAGTACCGTGTTACGCCCACTGTAGACTAAAGCGAAATGAGGTAATCCCTGGCGGAACTGTTGCAAAAGATCAAGTGCGGGCAAATTTTTAGGAACCTTTAATGCTGGTCTGATGATTGAACGTATCCCTTGCTCTCGTTCCTAATGTCATTGACCTCAGGATCATAAACCGGATAGCGGCTGTATCGGTGCGTAAAAATATGTTCGATTATTTCACGAGGCGGCTTTGAAATATCAATCTCAATCATTTCCTCGTTATGACGCATGACCTCAGTTACCTCAAGTTCAGCTAAATCGAGCGTATGTGCAATAATTTCCATTTCCTCTTTAGTCAATTCACCATGTAAATGACTGGCACCCAAAAGCAATTTTAACTCCTCTGCCGTGTACGAATGCTCTTTTGTTGCACTTTCATGCAAACCGCATAAATACAGTAAATAGTTAGAGCAGTTGTTCAGAAGCCAGATGGCCGGATACATAATCCAGTAAAAACCATAGAGTGGAATGGAAGTCCAAATTGAAATTTTTTCCGCTTGACGGATGGCTAAAGATTTAGGCATCAACTCGCCAACAACAATATGCAGGATTGAAATAACAGTAAATGCAGTAACAAAAGAAATTACGGTGATCAATTGTTCTGATTGGATATGAAATAGAGAAAGTAATTGCGTAATGATTCCAGCAAAAGCAGGCTCTCCAATCCACCCAAGTCCTAACGAAGCAATAGTAATCCCTAACTGACACACCGAAAGATAGGCATCTAAATTATTTTGCATATGCGAGAGTACTTTACCTTTCAGACCATACTGCGCTTTAATGGTTTCAACACGTGTTGGACGCAAGCGTACCATAGCAAATTCAGCAGCCACGAAAAATGCATTTAATAAAACAAGTGCCAATGCCGCGATAATAAAAAAAAGATGATTCAAAATGATTCCCGTTTAACTTTTATTCTTTATAGATGCATTCCAACCACAGTAACAGCAATTTCTCTACATCCCCTTTTTTCAGATGATGTTTGTTTTTTCGGTGCCATTGCTTCAATGACCCATTTTGCAAACACTGCAGCAGTTCAGGGTGTACATAACTACTCTTACAAATTGCCGGAGTATGCCCTAATAAGGTGGCGACCTCGACCAAAATCGAACGTAATTGCTTTAAAGTAACCTTTTTCGAGCCTACGAGTAAGAGCATACGTTTAAAATACTCGCGGGTGGCAATCCAGGTACGAAAATCTTTGGCGGTAAAATGATTGTCATCAATGGTATCCAAAAACTCATTAATGTCATTCGAAGTAATGACCGTAAGCTCTTGATTTTCGTTATAATACTTAAAAATCTCTCGCCCCGGTAATTTTTCGCACTCTTGCAATATCTTTAGAATATAAGGGTCCTCGATCGGTAGGTTCCAAGGATGTTTATTTTTACCTAAAAATTTAAGAT
>ERZ778022.2970-NODE-2970-length-16642-cov-6.210767_pt1 | contig 16642 bp, 9 predicted proteins | sample MGYA00375752_ERZ778022 | MGnify/ENA primary metagenome ERZ778022 (study PRJEB29350, sample SAMN05389826) | bioreactor metagenome | isolation source: Thiocyanate bioreactor | place: South Africa: University of Cape Town | collected 2014-04-04 ... | reverse complement strand
GTGAATGGCAGCGTGGCCTGCTGGGGAAGTAATGGCCAGGGTGCGGCGGCACCGCCGGCAGCGTTGATGTCAAATGGTAGCGTGTGGTGGCTGGCAGCGGGCGGTGGAATAACGTGCGCCACGTCGGGACCAAATGTTCCGGGGCCGGTGACATGTTGGGGCGCTGTGGGTGGCACCATGACGGCCATTGGATACGAGGTGGCGTGCGCGGGCTGGGGCTGCGTGGCATCCACAGCAAATAGTAGCGCGCGTGTTACTGTGGCTGCAGCAATTTGGGGTAGCGGGATGCCGCAGAATGTGGATATCAATTTGGCAGTCGTTACGACGCTGGCAGGCAACGGAACACGTGGCGTCGAAGATGGTGTAGGTAACGCGGCACGGTTCTTCTGGCCGGTAGGTGTGACCCTCGACGGATTTGGCGGTCTTTACGTGGCTGATCAAGGCAACAACTTGATTCGGTGGGTGGGTATTGCGACACGGAATGTGACGACGGTGGCAGGCATTGCAGGTATTAGGGGCGCGACAGTGGGTACCACGGCGTTGAAATCCACATTCAACTACCTTATTGGTGTTGAGGCGGATGGCGCTGGCAACGTGTATGTGGCAGACTTCGGGAACCACGCCATACCGGTACGCATGTTGTCAGGTGCGTGGGTAGCAGGCAACACAACTGGTGCGTCCGGAATGGTTGATGCTGCCGCTGGCACCAGCGCCGAGTTCTATCGCCCGTATGCTGTGCGTGCTGATGTGGCCGGCGGTCTGCTGTATGTGGCTGACACAGAAAACAATAGGTTGCGTACCATTGCCATCGCTGGTAGCCACGCAGTCGCCACGCTGGCCACGTTCCCGACCTTTGTGTTTGACGTTGCATTGCATGCCGCAGCGCGCATCATGTATGTGGCCGTGCAACACTCAGTGTACGTTGTCACCTACGCCGGCATATCCACGCTTCTGGCCGGCGATGCCGCTACTGCCGGCTACGCGGACGGCGTTGGCAGCGAGGCGCGGTTCAACAACACTTTTGGACTGGCGCTGGATGCAAACGCGGGGGTGCTGTATGTAACCGACTGCAACAACCACCGCGTTCGGCAAATCACCGTCGGTTGGGGTATTGCCATCACGCTTGCTGGTTCAGGCACCGCAGGATTAACGGACGGAATTGGCACGGCGGCGGCGTGCAACTGCCCTTATGGTGTTGCTCTTGATGCAACAAACGGCACCCTGTACATCGGTGGTTACAGGAACCACGCCATCCGCCAGGTCCAGCTGCCCCTTGCCCCAACAATCCTTTCTGCCGCGCCGTTGCCGCCGTCGCCGTTAGCGTCGTTTCACCAGCTGACGTCATGGCGCGCGCTTGGCAGCCTTGGAGCAGCTTCGGCACTGCCTGTGCTGGATGCGCGAAACGTCACCTTCTCAACGCCCTTGACAGCCGCCAACACAGCCGGCCTTAACCCTGCCATCCGCACGCTCCTGCTAGGCAACGTGACGCTTGCACCACGGGACGCAACCCCCGCAGCCGCCGGCAACACCAACACCACCTTCTCCACGTCGGCGCAACGTGGCCTGCGGTCACTCACTCTGACAACATCAGCCGTGCCGACAGCCGCCCTCGCGCTGCCTGCACTCATCAACCTCACGCTGGCTGCGTCAGTCCCAACGCAGCAGCTGCAACTGACCGCCGACAGCCTCAGTGGACTGTCTGGATTATCCACGCTTGCTGCATCCAACATCAACAATACATCGTGGCTGCCAGCCGTACCCGCCCTCCTGTCGCTCGATCTGAGCGGTAATGCCATCACGGCCATCAACGAGCACGACTTTGACGCCGCCCGCTCCGTGCGCTGGCTGTCACTGGCAGACACTGCCCTGACCTACGTCAGTGATGCCGCCTTCACAGCCGCCAAGCAACCATCCCTTGCAGCGCTTGACCAGTCGCGCACGCCGCTTGCGACCGGACCGGGTTGTAGGGCAGGATTCTCAAACATCTATCAACTGACTCCCGCGGGCGGAACGCCGTATATAGCATGCCGTGCGTGCCCGCCTGGTACGTCGTGCGTCGGTGGCGCCAGCAAAGCGGCAGAATGTGGTGCCAATACGTACGCGGCGGGCGGTGCCGCTGCATGCGAGCTATGTCCACCTGGCAGCTACGCCACGGGTGCCGCAAAGGAATGCGTCACCTGCCCGCCGGGGTATACAGCGCCCTCTTGCAACGCCACCGTGTCGTGGCGCAACGTTATGACTGTGGTGGCCGACGGCGCGAGCAGCTGGGTGAATGCCAGCGTCCATCTGGTGCCTGCTGGGGCGCAACCTTCCACCGCTAACGTGTCGTGCGGCCCGCTGACGGTGCTGTCCACCACCACGGTGTCGTGCGCACTGCCATTCATGCTACGAGCAGCCGCCACCGCACCCATGCTTGCATACGTGTGGGTGGTACACGCCGGCACGGGCGGCGTGCCACAGCGACTCAACGCCAACGTCATTATGCTGCCGCCATCACCGATTGTTCTTGTGCCTGGCGGCGGCCTCGGGCTAGTCCCGCACACGCCTGGCACCGGCCGCGTTGTGCTGCGCCTCCCCGCGCCTCGGCTGACACCTGCTGACTGGACTGCTGTCGGGCTGCTACCACCGCTGCAAGCGACCATCGACGACCTGGTAGTCTGGCTGAACGGCGCGGCGTGTACGGAGCCGGCATGGGAGACGTCAACCGCGCTGTCGTGCGCGACACCCGCCACCGATGCCACCAACGTGGCTGCTGTGGTGCAGCTGGCGGGCGGGGCATTCAACGTTAGCGGTGTGCTGCCATCGCTGCTGCTGTCGACACCGGCACTTGGCGCCAACACGGAGCTGCAGCTGCTGCCACCTGTACAGTCAGCGCCAAACACAACTATCAACATTACGCTAGCTGGCGTGGGCTTGTGCACCGGTGGTGGTGTACCGCAGCTGGCAGCCGCGTCAGTAGCCGGCGTGCCATGTGCATCAGTTGCTTGCGTCACTGGCCGGTCGGATGCCGCATTGAGTGTGGGCTGGAATTCGAGCCACCCCGCTGTTGGTGCGCTGCGCGCTGCAGGTCCACAGGTTGCCGTCAACGTGAGCGTGACATGGACCAACTCCGCTACCCGCCCCATCACCTGCGACGCCTGTGTGGCGCTGGCGACCCGGCCGGTGCTGACCTCCATCACGCCCACCTCCATCGCCACGCCAGGGGTGCCAGTGGTGGTGGCAGGCACCGGCATGATGGATGCCACCACAACCGTTCTCCCAACCGTGCTAATTGGGAACGAGCTGTGTGGCAACGTGACTGTCCTGTCGCCCACGGTGCTGCAATGCATCTCACCCGACCTGCTGGCATCCGCGCCTGGCTACCCGGTTGTGCCCGTCGTGGTGATCAATGCCGCCGGCGCCGCGTCAACCGAGCTCATCAACCTCACCTACCCTGCCACCTTTGCCGTGTCATGGGCACCATCATCATCAAAGCTGACCGCGCTGCCGGGCGGGCTCCTGTCACCCACGCCCACGCTGCGGGTGCTGTCGCGCGAGGCGGCGACCTGCACCCTGGCTATCAATACAACCTCGTGTGCCACATCTGACGGATCCCTGGCATCGCGCCCGTCTGGCATGACCGTGTCGTCACCTGCCACGTCGCTATCAGTGGACGCCAGTGGCAGCTCGGACGCCGTATCAACTGACCTGCGCCTGGATGCGTTGACGGTGAGCGGCGCGTCTGGCTGCACCGGCACACTAACGGCATCATGCATTGACGCCGTGGGCCTGAGCGCGTCCACCGTAGGGCTGTTCAACCCGGCCGTAGCGCTGGCGGGCTGGCGTGCCGACTGGAACGCGACGTGTGTGCCGCAGCCGTTTGTTGTTGTGCCTGGCGAGTTGCCGACCCTCACAGCCACGTTTACCATATTGAGCGACAGTGGGGACGCCAACGTCGGCGCTGCGTCGACGCAGCTATCCTGCCTGGCGCTGCTGCTGCCCGCGGCTGCCACCCCGCCACCGCTGAACAAGTCACTGGACCTCGTGTCGCCGCGGGACGTGCTGACGTCGTCCACCGCGGTGGTAGCATCACTGAATGACACGGTTGCTGGTGTTGTCTTTGCCGGCCTGTCGGCGTCAGGGGTACAGCTGGGGCAGGGGCTGGCGCTGTATGCCGAGTGCACCTGGGTGCCACCGGCGAGCGGGTGCGCCTGCCGCCTCTGGCACTGTCGACGGTGGCGCTGGCGCTGGATTGGGTGAGCCCACCAGCCAGTGTGTTGGGATACACGCCGCTACTGCTGCACGCAGCGGTCACAATGCTGACACGCGCCACCGCCGCTGCTGGTACCGACAGTGCTGTCATGGTTGCGTCGGCGGAATGCGAGGTGCTGCTGGTGAATGCCACCGCCCGCAGCGCACGGCTGGGTGCAGCCGACCCATGGAGGGTTGTTATTGATGCTGCAGCACCTGCTGGCACGGTGCTGTCAACGAGCACCAACGTGACGGTTGAGGCGGCACCAGAAACCACGGCGTTCATACGTGCGAGCTGCACCCTTTGGGGCCAGGCGCTGGTGTCGCCGCCGCTGCGCCTCACCACCGCAAGCCTGGCACTGCGCCTGGCATCAGTGCCACCGCCCTCCTTCATTGCGTCTGACGCGTCGTCGGCGTGGGTAGTGGAGCCGCAGCTGGACGTGGTGGTGGTGGCAGGCACTGTTGACGACAACGGTGGTGGTGCCAGCTCTATCATGAATGTCACTGATGTCACCTGCTCGCTGTCCTCCGCAACGACCGGCGTGGAGCTGAAGGTGGCTGGCAGCAGCGCGTCGTCCGCCCTGCTGTCCATACCAGCGCACCCGTCCAACGGCACCGTCGCCGTGCCGCGCTTCTATGTGCAGACTGCTACCACTACGGCCTCGTTGGATCTTGTTATCGACTGCCGCCGCACGTCGGGCGATGCGCCGCCATCGTTGCAACTCACAATACCAGCCACCCTACTGACCGCGCAGCTGTGCACGCAGCCAGCACGCGACTCCTTCGTTGGTACCGCGCTACCGACATTTGCTGTTGGCATTGTCGCCACGCCGCCGGGTGCCCCCTCCACCGCCATGCGCCACCACAGCGTCGCCCCCGCCGTTTGCCCTGCCGCCCATCGTGTGCACCATTGCGCTGGACGCGTCTGCCACAACCACGAACGACACGGCCAACATATTCCTGCAGCAGACGCTAACCACGGTGGCGGCGATGACGCACCGTGCGGTGTTTGACGCCTTCACGGTGGTGGCGCCGCAGGGCGAGACGTACGGGCTGGCGCTCACTTGCGCGATTGGCGGGTTGGCCATCCCTCCAACTCTGTCATTCACAGTGACCTTGGCTGGCTGCTCGGTTGGGCAGGAGTCGCAAGGCGTGACGTGCGTGACATGCGGTGGCACTAGCTTCAGTTTTGGTGGCATCGGTTCGCGGTGTACAAGCTGCCCACCCGCCGGCGCGGTGTGCAACGGCGGCATCCTCACCCTGCTGCCGCACTACTTCCGGCCAGCAGCGCAGGCGGGACAGCCTTTGGGGCCCGACACAGAGCTGCACCCCTGCTACAACTCCGAGGCGTGCACGCTGGATTACAACGCCGCCAACACGAGTAGTATCGGTAGCATCAGCAGTGCTGCCATCTACGGCTGCGCGTACGGCTACACTGGGCCGCTGTGCGGCGTGTGCGACGCAGGTGTCAACTACGCGCGGTTTGGGGAGGCGTGCGCGATCTGCTGGGACGCTGGCGCGTCGTGGACGTTCCTAATTGCTGCTGTTGCCATTGTGCTGGCGGTGCTGACACGGGTGGCACTGCGCAAGGACTCTGGCCGCTCCGATGCGTCCATCGTGCTGCGCATTACGCTGGGATACCTGCAGGCGGTGGGCAGCCTGCGTGTGTTCCGCGCCGGCAGCACCCAAGCATACAACAGCGTGATGGGGTGGACGGAGGTGGTGAGTGCCAGCCCGCTGAGCGTGGGCGCGCTGCAATGCATCCTGCGGCTGCCGTACCTGTTCCAGTACGCCGCCACCGTAGCGCTGCCGGTGCTGGCGTCGGCGGCGGTAGTGGTTATCTTCCATGCCGCCACAACGGGCCGGTCGCTGCACTGCAAGCCGCGCTGCGGCATGGACACGGTGGCGTTCAGGACCGCGGTGGCATCATGGTGGGCCACCAAGCGCCACCTGTCCACGCTGTTGTTTGTGCTCTTTCTGGCATACATGCCCATTGTGTCCGCGTCGCTGCGTGCACTGGACTGCATTGACCCTGTCGCTGGAACCCAGTACTTGCGATCAGACCTGAGCGTGGAGTGCAGTGTGGGGGAGCATGCTGTCACGCGCGCGCTGGCGTACACGGTGCTTGTGGTGCTTGGCGCCGGCTTCCCAGCAGGGCTGGCGTGGCTGCTGGGCACGGCGCGCAACGAGCAGCTGGTGGACCCGGCCTTTCACGCCACATGGGGCTTCCTGTTTGATGGCTACCGTGCACCGTCGCGCACGCTCGTCTCGCCGCCACTTGGTGTTGCCAGCGACGACAACCTCGGCGGCGTGCGCGACATACCGGCACCGGTACCGGTGCTTGGCACGCGGAGGTCACCGATGGGGTCCGGCGCTGCCAAATCAACCGTCGCGGGGATCGCAGTCAGCCACCTAGCGCCGCCCGCCGGCGCACGTGGTGGACACAGCGACCGGCGCCGGCCGTCACTGCTGCCCAAGCGGCTGACGCAGGCGTGGGTGGTGAGCGGCGACAGCCGCGTGTGGTGGGAGGCGGTTGTGCTGTGCAGGAAAGCGGGCGTGGTGCTCCTGGCCGTGACGCTGACTAACCCGTATCTACAGTGCGTCGGCGCGTCGTTGTGGTTCCTGGCCGCGGTGATGCTACAGGTGCGCTACAGCCCGTATACCAAGCCGCTATTCAACCGACTGGAGGCCGCCAGCCTGTTAACAACGCTGCTCACCGCTGTCGTGTCCACTGCGCTGCTGCAGTATAACGTGAGTGTGACGTCTGCCGAGCTGCATCCGCCAGAGTCCATGACGGGCATCGAGTGGGCGGTCACCGTGCTGCTTGGGGTGATGAACGTCGGCACGTTTGTCGTGCTGGCGGGGCTCTGGCTGTACCTGCAGTGTGCCCGTGCGCGCGGCATCGTGAGCCGCACGGCATTTGTGACCGCGCTGTCCGGGCGGGTGACGGGGCTGCGCGAGTCACTGGCACGTCGGCGGGCCGGTAGTGCCGGTAGTGTGATTGCCGTCGCTGGCGACTGGACCAGCGCTGGCGTTGCCGGCGACGACTCGACGCCCGCCACCACGGTGAACCCGATGCTGCGAAGCAGGCGCTGAGCTTTTGTCCAGCGTAGGACCGCCGGCAGCGCGTGCTGATGAGAGTGGGGTCGCATCGGTGCCACACGCGTGAGACGCAGCCGGCAACGCTTGCTGACGGGGCTCAAAGTCCAATTCGGTTCAAATATGTTACAGCATTGCCAATGTAGGAAGTCAAGCAGCAGGTCACAGCGACGCGGGGCAGTCCCACGACCAGTGGCTGTCCAGCGCGCCGCAGGACTTGCACATCAACCGGGGGCCCGCCGCTCCGACGCCGCCGCTGCCGCGCGGTGCAACGCGGCGGTACGGCTCCAGCTGGCCGTGGCTGTACGCCGAGATGAGGCGGTCCTCATACGACAGGCCGCTGAGGGGGCCAAACGTCACCTTGTCTACCTCCATCGTGGCCGGCACGGCGTACGTGTCCTGGATGTGACGCAGCACGGCGCCCACTGGCGCCGGCACGTCCACCGCCCGCGCGCTGCGGTAGCCCACCTCCGCATGCAGCGCGCTCTGCACTGCCACGCCAGCTGGCCGCGCCGCCACCGCGGATGGCACCGTGGTGGTGGGCGCAGTAGCAGCAGTGGCCACAGCAGCTGCCGTAGCAGAGCGTGTGGTGCGTCCAGTTGTGGTGGTGGCTGCCGCGGCACGTGCCTTCAGCAGCGCCGCCACCTCCACCACGTCGTCGTCCTCCACCACGTGCAGCGCCGCCGCCTCCTTCGTTGCTGGCGGCACCTCTACCACCGCCTTCCGTGGCCCCGCATGCTCACCCCGCCCGCCGGGCGCCGCCGCCCTGGCCATCGCCGCGCGTAGCGCCATCGCGTCTGTGTGGTGTGTCGGAGGCGCAAGGGTGTGGCGGTGGAATGCAGCTGTAGCAGCAGCACCAGCAGCAGCAGCAGTGGGGCGCGAAGCCGGGCAAAGACGAGGGACAGCGCGGTAGATACGCGGGAGTAAATAAATAGTATTTCACCGTGGAAATCAAATTAAACACCGTGATTCTCAATATTACGTTGTTTCTGGCGTTTTGTACATCGAAGTGCGTGTGAATATTGCGGCATCCGTTATTTATGTTGTCGCGAATTCATGGTTATTGGATGGCTGACGGTGGTGCAGTGTGACTTTGCGTTCTGCGCCGCGGCCGCCATCATCGCGCGGGCAACTTCACGTGTTTCAAATAGGCTTGTACGGTGGGAGTACCCAGCCCCCCCGGCCAAGCTATGTGCTAGGCGTAGGCGGCGGGGTCCAGGACGGCGGAGCGCGACGCGGTGTGCGCCTCGTACCACCGGGTGCCGACGCCCTCGTTGAACGGAAACACGGTGCGCATGGAAGGCGTGATGGCGTCGTCGGCGGCCGTGGGCGGCGCGGCGGCGGCGGCGGCGCCGGGCGGGGTGGGGGACACGGCCGGCAGCGTGACGTCTGCTACGACGGCGGCAGGCTCACGGGCAGGCGCGGTGGCAATCGACACGCCGCCCGCCGCCACCACCTGCGCGCCGCCCTTGTACACGCCGTTGCGCGTCATGTTGCCCTCCAGCGGGCGCAGGTACCAGGCGGGGCACGGCGAGTCAAAGGGCCCCAGCGGGTTGGTGTACACCACCGGCACCGCATACGCCGCCGCGTACCGCGCCGCCGTGCGCACCATGTTGACCTCCATGGCGCCAATCTCCGCCGCGCCCATGCCCAGCCGCGCAGCGGGCGGGCTGGGCGCGCAGTGCGGCAGCAGCAGGACGTCCGGCGCGCCGGCCGCCAGCTCCGCCAGCGTGTCGGCGTGGTAGTTGTCGTAGCAGATGCCGACGCCGAGGCGGCCGAGCGGCGTGCGGATGATGCGGCCGCAGGCGTTGCGGATGCCGCCGCGGAACACATACGTCTCAAAGTTGGCAGGGTGCACCTTGGGGCTGCGGTCCGCCGCCAGCCGACCGTCCGGCTGCGCCAGCACAAACGTGTTCAGCACATCATACAACGGCCGCCCGCCCACGCCGTGCGCCCGCCGCACGCGCTCCAGCACTGTGGTGCCAATGTAGGCGCCGTGCGCCACCGCCAGGGCCACCAGGGCGGCGCAGGCAGGCGCACGTTCTGGGTGCGGCACGTCCTCGCCCTCAATGACGTCCACGCCCCGCCACGCCACCTCCGTGTCATACGTGTACCCCTGCATGTACGCCTCTGGCAGCAGCACCAGCCGGTCCACCGGCACGCCGCCGCCCACGCCCGGCCGCGTCAGGTTGCTAGATAGCAGCTCGTCTACCCGCGCCGCATTCAGGTCCGGCCTCCCCACCGTGGACACCGCCTGCACCGCCGCCAGCGGCAGCAGCCGCGCCGCCGCCGCTGCCGCTGCCGCCGCCGCTGCACCGGTAGCAGCTGCGGCAGCAGCTATACCGGCAGCCACACCAGCGGCTGCCATTCTATCAAGTCGTGACCCAGCAGCTGCACTGCACGTTGGAAGCACCGAGGTCACGAGGTGATCGAGTAGGGGGCAAGTGGAGCGCGGCGGAATCAGTCGGACTGGGACGGCGGGACAGGGCGATTCGCACGGCAAAATGAATATACAGCACAGTGTTAGCCGCCAGTAAAAGGGTCACACCCCATGCCACTGATGGGGGCGGTGCCTTCACCGTGTAATTTACATGCCGCGCGTGTGCGCGCGCCCACCTCATGGCGCGGAAATGCAGTCGTATCATGATGGCATGTCCATGTCCATGGATGCGATGCGATGCGATGCGCGAGTGCACCAACGGCTGGCGCGGCATATCCTGCGCCGGCAGTGAATATTTGATGCAGAGACCAATGAATCACACAATATTAGCACAATCGCTGCAGCCATTGCTTCAAGTGGCAGCGTGGCGTGCCTTCTGATTTGCTATTGCAATCAGTGTTAGCGTCATTATTGCAGCGCAATACAAGGTCAGGGATGGCGGTGGCGGCCATACTCAGCTTCCTGTGGGCGGTGGTGGTGGACACCTGCTGCAGGCGGCCGCCGCCCGGTGTGCCGCATGCAGTGTACGATGACAGCGAAGACGGCGCGGCGCGTGAGCTGGCGGTGGACGTGCGGGGCGCGCTGGTGCAGGTGCTGGCAGCCACGCTGCGCCGCCGTCTCTGCCACTGCCGCTGTGGCAGCCGGACGCCCGTCGTGCCGCGTGGGTTGACCATGTCGCGCGAGTGGCGGCACGTCCGTCTTGACGTGGCGGCACTGGAGGCGCACAATGCCGTGTTGGCGACGGGCACTGAACGCGCCACCGACGCTGCCAGCCAGCTGTCCACCCTGTCGTCTGGCCTGCATGCGCTGCTCATGCCCACCATCATCGCGCTTGTGGCGGACCCCACCTTCCCGTTTGACCTGCTGGGCTCCGTGCACATGCGCAGCACCGTGGCGTGCGCCTCCACCGCCGCCGCCCTCGCCGCCCTGGCGGCACGTGAGCCGCTGACGGTGCGCGCTGAGTGGCGTGGCGCCGAGCAGTGCAACCCGCACGCCCGCGGCACGGTGGCCACCATCAGCGTGTCCCTGCGGCGACCCGGCAGCGATGCAGCGCTGTGGCACACCGACGCCTCCATGTTGTTCTTCCACCCGACCCCGCGCGGTGCAGCACCGCGTGCGGTCGCAGCAGATGACATCGACCGCAGCCACGCTATGGGCAGCAAGACGCTGTCGCTGGCGGTTGGGCGCAGCTGGTGCGCCCTGAGCGGCGACTACAACCCCATTCATGTGTACGTGACCCCTCGCCGGGGTGGTAGCGTTGCGAGCATTGCCACCCCGCATCGCTCCGCCCCAACCCACCCCACCGCCACCAACTACTGCTGCAGGCACCCACTGGCTGCCGCCGCGCTAGGATTCCATGGCGGCGTGGTGGCGCACGGCATGTCGGTGCTGCATGCTGCGCTGGCGCCGCTGCAAGAAGCGTGGCGGCCCCACGGCGCCGGCGCCGACGCGTCCATGGCGCTGGAGGTAAACTTTGTGCGGCCCACCTTCCTGCCCACCACCATCACCACTTATAGTCCCGGCTGGCTGACCGTGCCGCGTGGCGTGGAGCTGGGTGGCGCCGCGCAGCGCGCAGACTTTTCGGTGGTGTCGCTAGGCTCTCGCCGCAGTAGTAGCAGTGACGCCGGAGTGTTAGCAAAGCCCACCATTACGGGCAGCGTGACGCTCACGCCGCTGTCGGCCGCCGCCAGTTATTATATGCCGGTATGTGATTGAGTGCGCGCGCCGTATGACACATTCAAGCGCGCCAATCAAGAACGCAGCGTTGTCAGGTGCACCGCCGGCGGCAAACAACGAGAGTTGCCAGTCCGGCGGCGCACCAATGGTCTATGCAGTGGAATGGACGTTGTTACAACAATGAGCCGCTGCGCCCCGTGCAGCCGGTGCCAACACGACACTGGCGACGGTGCAACCATAAAAAATACAGAAACCACGGCAATCAGAGGGTGGCACGCCACGCGGCGACGAGCGCGGCAGCGGAAATGGAGGATGACCACACCAGCGGGTCGGATGCAGTGACGGACACAGGGTAGCAGACAGCGGCCGCAGCCTCACTGCCATCATGGCCGCTGCCGCCGCTGCGGCTGGCCTCATCATACCAGGCGGCGCGGTTGGAGGTGGAGATGGCGCCGCCAAACGCGGTGCGCCACGCCGTCACGTCCCACCGCAGGCCGGACGTGGTCAGCGACGCCACCGGGCCGCCCACCGGCAGCAGCCCGATCGCGCGGCCCTCGTACGGCACGCACACCTCCACGGTGCTGGTGCCACGCGGCAGCAGCGCCGTGACGCAGTCCTCCGTCAGGATGCACATGTGCTCAAACCGGTCGCTCCAGGTGAACAGCGCATTCAGGTTTTGCGCCTCCTGGTCCAGCCGGCCGCCCAGGCCACCGAACACCACCACATTCCACCGTGTGCCGGCCTGCATGGGGTGTGGGGTGGTGAGGGGGGGGGGGGGGGGGGGGGCGGAAGGGGGATATGTATTGTTGTGTGTTGTGCGCCAACACCGTCTAACCAACGCCGCACGCACCGCAGCTTGGCGTGCCGCCACGATGGCCAGGCACTTTTGCAGGTCGGTGGTGTCCTGGTCGGGGTCCATCAGGATGGGCACGCCCGCGTCGCGGTAGAAGGCTGCCACATCCGGCCGCACCGAGTCGCAGTCGCCGGCGACCGCGTCGGGCAGGTAGCGCAGCTGGTCGTCCGGCGGCAGTGCTGCACGAGATGGGGGTGGGAATACAGTGCAGGTGTGTGTCGACCTACAATGCATTATTCGCGGCGCATGCGTACCAGCCAGCAGCTCGTTGGCGGCGCCGTCGGCGGCGATGCGGAAGGCGCTGCACCGGTGCCACACCATGCGCAGCAGGTCGGGGTCGTGGTGCGGCGTGTTGAGCAGCACCAGCGCGCTCGGCGTGGCGGCGTCGCCAGCGCGGCGTGCCAGCGGCGGGCACAAAATGAAGGCGTGGCTCAACACGGAGGTACCGCCGCCGCCACCACCTCCTGTTGCGACATCCACGGCGGCGTCTGTAGCGGGGACAGATGTGGGTTGTTCAGCAGCAGCGGCGGCAGCCGCGGCTGGCGGCTCCATTGTCATTAACGTCTTCAATGCGTTCTCACTGCTCCAACCGAGCTCTCCAACACCCGAAGTCGATCTGTGCCAGTTTCAACTCCAGCACCAGACAATCAATGGGTGCGATCAATCGGCACCACCGCATAACATAAAAACAAACGATTCGGAGCGGAGGTGGTGCCGGCCAGGTAAGGTAGAGACAAGTAGTGCCAAGCGGAATCAGGTAGTGCCAAACACCAGGTGTGTCAAGTGTCGGTACCAGTACTACCAAGTTATGTTAAGTAGTACCAAGGAGTAGCGACAAGCGAGCAGAGTAGATAACGAGTAGACTGGAGAGAACGAGAACGAGGGCAGTAGGAGGCGAGAGAGGGGTGCGAATCTCACACCTTCAATGCCCTTCAACCAATTATTGGCACAGTCTCACCGCCTGATACAGCAGCCACGATTATTTGAAACCTATTTCTGCTTTAATTGCTGTCGTCCATGGCGGTGGTTGCAAGAAACATATTTGCGAAATCCCCGCTTTAATGGGCTAAAGCACCCTCTGGTTAATATTAAAGCGGAAGTGGGTTAACAACAATGCACTCACCCGCCCGCATTATTGCAGTGGGTTAATATTAAAGCGGAAGTGGGTTAACCCACTAACCCATTAAATACCGTCACTGCGACAACACACACGCGCGCGTGCGCGGCGTAATTTAAGCGGCGCGATAGGGTATTCATACCGTTTCTTGGCGTTCCCCGCCCCCAGTTTGTTCGCAGCCGCCACGGGTTGGTGTTGCCTATACCCCCCAGTAGCCACCTCTCCTAGTAGAAGTAGAGAGGAGAGAGAGAGGAGAGAGTGAGCGGGCGAGTAGAGGGGCGAGTAGAGTGAGAGAGAAGAGAGGAGACGAGGGAGGCAGTGAGGAAGCGAGGTATCGAGAGAGGGTGTGTGAGCCACTGTGAGCAAGGAGGATCAGAGAGGGGAGGAGGAAAGGGAGAGCAGAGGAGAGGCGCCGAGCACGAGGAGTGAAGCGATAGCCAAGCACGACGGGCAAACATCGAAGCAGAAGCAGCAGCAGCAGCAGCAGCAGCAGCAGCAGCAGCAGTAGCAGCAATACCACTACAGCAGCAGCCGCAGGGTCAACAGCTGCTACTCGCCAATCATTGAGGCGGACGCGAGACGAAAGATCGGCCGCTCGGCGTCATCACCCAACACCGCACGCCAACAAACGGATACGGCGGGCATGTTGCCGCGTGGCGCCGGCGCCGCCCGGCGGCGGGTGCCACGGCAGCATGGCGGCGTGGAAGGTGGTGGTGGCGGCGGCGGTGGAGGAGGAGGTGGAGGAGGTGACACCGTCCTACTCGTCATCGGCGGCAGCGGCAGCACCCGCGGCGGGCGCGGGCGTGGCGGCGGCGGCGGGTACCGCGGACGTGGACGCGGTGGCGGCGTTACCAGTGGTGGCGGCGGCGTTGCTACAGCGCCGCCAACGACAGCAACAGCACATCCAGCAGTAGCAACCAGCGACGCGATTAGCGGCGACGCTGATGCGCTGGCAGAGGAGCGCGCGGCGGCATTCAAGGCCGCGTTTGCCGCAGTGCTGGCGGCGCCACGCCCCGCTGCCGCCGCCGCGCCGCCCGCGGCCGCTGCTGCGAGTGCTACCGGTGAGGTCTACGTTTCCCGTGCGCAGCGGGCTGCCGACCGTGAAGCTTGGCGGCGTGAGCGAGATGTACGTCGTGCCGCTGTATTGGTAATGGCGACGACTTTTGTACCAGCGCGTGCAACACCCCCGCATCCCCACAAACACCACCATTGTGCAGGCGGCACGCGCGCACCAGGCAGCGCTGCAAGCGCAGCGGGAGGCAGAGGCGGTGGCAGAGGAGCGGGAACGCATCGCCATGGCGGCAGAGGAGGAGGCAGAGCGTGCACGCGGCGCGGCGGTTGCCGCGCTGCTTGCCATACGCGCCGCTGCTGCCGACCGCGTGCATTCGGCGGTAGACGCGGCCACCGCTCGTGCGGTTCGTTTTTGTTTTGCCTCTTTGGTATGGTGGTCGTCATTAAACGCCCCACCACTCACCCCACCCCACACCAACCCCAATGCAGCAAATGCGCGCGGCAAACGAGGCGGCGGCGGTGGCGGCCACGCGGTCAACCCGCGCCAAGAGCGCGCTAAAGAGCGACGTGAAAAAGTCGCTGGCGATGGCCAACCGCATCACGGCAGCCAACGCGGAGACGCTGCCGGCGCTGCTGGCGGACCTGACGACGTACAACTTTGGGCGGGTGGCGAGCGAGATTGCGGGCGCCACCATCGGCGGCGAGCGGTGGAAGGCGGGTGACGCGGAGCTCGTGGTGCAGCTGTGCGCGCCGCTGCACCAGCGGTACGAGGAGTTCACCGCCAGCCTGCTGCACCGCCTGTTTGCCACCGCGGCAGCGTCGTTGACGACGGCGGTCGCGCCGCCAAAGGCAGCTGGCGGCGGTAACAATGCTGCAGCGGCGGCGGCAGCCGCCTCTTCGGTGGCGCCGCTGTGCAACGCGCTCGCATATGCACGCCGCCGGCTGCCAGCCGTGTCGTCAGATGGCGACAGCAGCCACGTTGACATTGGCGGCACGAGTGGTGGCGGTGGCGGCGGTGGTGCGGCGACTGGCAGCAGCAGTAGTGGTGGCGCCGCTGGCGGTGGCGCTGGTGGCAGCGGCGCTGGTAGTGGCGGTACAGGTGGCGGCGGTGGCGGAGGCGGTGCAGGTGGCGCGGCAGCACCACCACCTGCCAGCGAGGCCAAGGTGGCAACCGCGCGTGCGCGTTACTTGCTGCGCCTGCTGGTAGAGCTGACGGTGGCAGGCATCTACACCGACACGCAGGCATTCGTTGTGATCCTGCTGGCAGCAATGGGAATGGAGCCACATGACAGTGCGGCGCTGCTGGCTGCCGCGCGCCCACGCGGCGCCGCCGCTGCCGCTGCCGGCCCCACCATGACAAGCTCGCTGGCACCCGTCTGTGAGTCACGCACACCCCTCACGCTGGCTGCAGCGATGGCTGCCGCTGCGTCAGCACCTAGTGCGAGCGCCGCGCCTACGCCCGCGCCTGCGTCTGCGTCGGCGACGACGCCCACGCCCACACCCACACCACCGCCGGTACCCACACCAACGGTGGCGTCCCTTGTTGGTGCGGTGGGCGACAAGGTTGCGCGCCGCGCCGCGCGCGACCTGCCGCTGGCTATGCTGTTGCTCAGCTCCATTGCGGAAGACGTGTTTGGGTGCCCGCGGCGCGGCACGCGCGCATGGATGGCGGCGCTAGTGGCGGCGCATGCCGGCGCGGCGCCTGCCCGTGCAGCGCCGGCGCCTGGTGCGAACCCGGTGGCAGCTGCCGTCGCTGCGGAGGCGCCACGCGGCGCCGTCCTGTCGCTGACGCGAGTGGAGCAGCCCGGCACGCATGGTAGCAGCGCCGCTGCCGCTGCCGCTGCCGGCGTGCCGTCGCCGCCGACCGCCTTCGTAGACGCCTGGCTGCGGGCGCATGTGGCGGGCGCCAGCGTCCCGCCCCTGGACAGCGCGGTCGGTATTGTTGTCGACGGCGTCGTGTGCGAATTGGGGCCGCCGGGCGGCGGCACGATGGTAGAGGTGCTGCCATCCCTGCCCATCCCCACGCCGCCGCCGCTGCCCGTCCTTGCCGGCCACCTGGTGGTGCCCACGTCGTTATTCAGCGCCGAGGAGCAGGCTGTCGTGCTGCGTGCCGCTGACCGCTTCTTTGACTGCGTGGCGCGCGCCGCACAGCTGGACTATATCGCGGTGAAGCGCAGTGAGCGCCACCACGAGGAGGTGCTGTTTGCAAAGGTAC
>ERZ778022.2966-NODE-2966-length-16655-cov-3.519699_pt1 | contig 16655 bp, 12 predicted proteins | sample MGYA00375752_ERZ778022 | MGnify/ENA primary metagenome ERZ778022 (study PRJEB29350, sample SAMN05389826) | bioreactor metagenome | isolation source: Thiocyanate bioreactor | place: South Africa: University of Cape Town | collected 2014-04-04 ... | reverse complement strand
TGGATAGCGAAGATCAACCCTGGGCCGAAGAAGACCGGGCGCTTTCCGAACTGATGGCGAGCTATTGGGTCAACTTCGCCCGCACCGGCGATCCGAACGGGCCCGGCCTTCCAGACTGGCCCAGCTATGACGATGAACGCCCTGAATTGATGGAGCTTTCCGTAAACCCCCGCGTGATCTCCACGCCGCGCGCCGAAGTGCAGGCATTGCTCGACGCCTATTTCGACAAACGGCGCTGAGGAGCGCTCAGGGCCGCATCACAGCCCCCTGCCGACCAGCCAGTCCGCTACCAGATCGGCGATCTCGGCATTGTTGGTTTCGGTGGGGAAGACGTGCGTGTTCCCCTCGATGCCGATCTCGTCGAGCCTCACCCGGCTGACCGGCACGCCGGCCCGTTCGAGGAACTGCGCCGTGCAGTGATCATAGGCGGAGTGATAGGACGCTCCGCCTGTGAGCACCATCACCGGCACTTGCGCCAGATTGACCAGCCTGCGCGCCGGACCGGTCGGCACCCAGCAGCCGACCCGGTCCGCCCCTTCGGGCGCTTCCCGCCTCAGCGGCCCGAAATCCTCCACTCCGTTCACCGGAGGGGAAAAGGCGAGCGGCGCGTAGGCGATGCCCGATGGGCGCACGGGCGGCGTATCGCGCTCTTCCAGCGGCGGCGCGTTATAGAACGGCGGCCCGTTGGGCTCGGCCGCCACGAGCGCCTTCACCAGGCCAGGACGGGCATCGGCGATCTGCCATCCGGTGGCGCCGGCGCGCGAATGGGTGAGAAGGATCGCCGGCCCGATCCGGTCCAGCAGCGCCGCGCCCGCTTCCCGGTCCATCGTGTCGACATAGATGCCGGCCTCCACCGGATCGCGGGGCGAACCGAACGGCACCTCGATCGAGGACTGCGTGCTTCGGCGCCATTGTTCGAAAGCCGGATCGCCGGGCCGGCCGGTGCCGGGTTGCCGCGTCGCGGGGGGGACCGGAGGCGGGGCCGCCTCCCCTTCCTTCGGCGCAGGCATGGCGCGCGGGGGCGGGAACTTCGGCCCGTCGACGGCTTCGTAATGAGGCGAACGGCCGAGCGTCGGCCGGTCGACGACATAGACGGCATATCCCTTGCGCAGGAACAGCGTGGCCCAGCCTTCGCGGCCATCGGGCGTGCTCCAGAAATAGCTGCCGGTCGAAGCGCCGCCATGGATGAAGACGATCGGCCAGGGGTGCCTCAGCTCCGCCGGGATCTGATACTGGACATACATCGCCCCTGCCACCACCACGCCGCCCTCCGTCGGGACATCGCGCCCGCCGACGAAGAAATTGCCTTGCTCGGCTATCACCAAAGGCGGCTTGGACGGCGGCGCCTCCGGCCCTTCCGCCCGCGCGGCGCAGGCCATGATGGAAAGAGCGACGGCGATGCAGGTTGCGGCATGCTTCATGGAAGGCTTTCTCCAGATGGCCTGCCCAGGCCGGCGATCGCGGCCAGGGCATGGGGCAATGCCGGAAGGCGGGAACGGTTCCGCGCTCTCGGCCCGCCTGCTCCGCCCGGCCCGCCCAAAGTCGGCGGCCCCGCGCGGAGCGTCAGCATCGGCCGATAGCGGTCGAGATGGCCCAGCGACATCACCGCGTTGAGCATGATTATGATCACGCCTACCGATGTGCCGAACAGCGAAAGATGCGAGGAATTCACATAGGCGATCATCAGCGTGATCGGCCATGCCACAACCACGGCCAGGGGCACCGCCAGATCCGCCAGCAGCGCCAGCCCGATCGCGATCTCCAGCACCTTGACCACCGCCATGACGCCGGATTCCGCCAGCGCGGGCAACAGCCCCGGCCCCGGCTGGATCGACCGGTCGAAATAGAATTCGAACCAGTAATTGAGGCCGTGGAACAGGAACCAGCCGCCGTAGAAGAACTGGCAGGCATAGGCGAACCGGGTGAAAGCGGAATGCTTTCCCGGTTCGCCCAGCCCCATTGCGGCGGCGGTCATCGTTCGGAGGCCCGGCTGGCCGGGTCAGCCGAACGAAGCGCTACCGCGCCACCGGTCACCTGAACGACTTCGAGATTTCGAAGGCGATGAAGCGGCCGACGGCCCCAGAATAGGACGGATCGTAGCGGATCGACGGAGCGCTCGCGCCCGCATTGACCACCAGCGGCGGATCCTTGTCGAACAGGTTCAGGACCGAAACCCCGAAGCCGAGCCCGTCGGTGAACATCGAGCCGGTATCCTCGAAATTGTACCGCAGCGTCAGGTCGACGGTCGTGTAGGCGTCGATCTTGAGATACTCGTCGGACACGCCCGCGGGCAGGAACGCGCGGGTCATGTTGCGGCCGTTGACATGGTTGATGAAGGCCGTGCCGGAGAAGCCGCCCACGTCCACACCCAGTTCGATCCTGCCGGTGAACTGCGCCGGATAGCCGAAATTGTTGACTTCATCGGCCAGCGGAGCGGCCGGAACCGGCGCCGTCTTGTAGTGGAACGTGTAGTTGCCTGCCAGGCCCACCCGGAAATCGGCCGAGCCCGCCGGGATGGTGTAGTTCAGGTTGAAGTCGATGCCGTCCGTCTTGACCAGGCCGGTGTTGTTGCGGCGCGCGTCGACGATGGCGATCAGGTTCCTGGGATCGTTGCCCGGGATCGGCCCGAGGATCGGCAGCAGAGGATCGGAGGTGATCGTGTTCCAGTAGCTCACGAACTGGTCGATCGTCACCGACGACTTGCCGGGGAAGAACAGCGGGTTGTAGACGATGAAATCGTCGTAATAACCCGAGCTGAGGGCCGCCCCGATCGGCACGTTGTAAGCCGCGGTGTCGATCTTGTTCTCGTAGACGACGTTATAATAGGTCGCGCTGAACTGCAGGTTCGGCACCGCCTGCGGCCCGACATCGAAGCCGAGCGACCAGGTCTTGGCCGTTTCCGGCTTCAGGTTGGGATTGCCGCCCGCCGGATAGCTGAAAGTGAAGGTGTTGTTGCCGGGGGTGAGCCCCACGGCGGAACCGGTGACGTTGCGGATCAGGAAGCCCGCCGTGGCGTATTTGTTCACGTCCACCAGGCTCGGCGCGCGGAACGAGGTGCCGTAGCTGCCGCGGAAGGTGACCCCCGGAACCGGCGAATAGTTGATGCCGAACTTGGGATTGGTGGTCGAGCCGACATCGCTGTAGTGGTCGTAACGGACCGCGGCGTTCAGTTCCAGCCGGTCGATGCCCGGAACCGCATCGAGCGCGCCGAACAGCGGCACGAACAATTCGGCATAGGCCGAGCTCACTTCGCGCTGGTTGCTCGCCGGGATGCCCGTGATCACCCCCACATTGTCCGAGCGCGTGTTGTTGCGCTGGCCGTTTCCGGTGAGGACGTCGTGGTGGTATTCGCCGCCCACCGCCATGCGAACTGCACCGCCGCCGATGTCGAACAGGCTGCCGTTGATGCTGGCCGTACCGCCGTACAGCTCGTATTTCGAAGCGATGTTCTGGAACGCGCTGAACTGGCCGATGGTGGCGGCCGAGTTGCAGTCAAAGGCATTGCCGTCGCAGAACGGATTGAAGAACGCCACGTCGGCCGGCTTGGCCGTGCCGGCGACCGTTTCGCCCAGCACGCGGCGCAGGCCGTTATTGTTGATGTATCCGGTAACGGTCTGGGATGCCTGATCCTCGCTGTAATAGCCGGTGAGGTTAGCCTTGAAGCGATCGCCCAGCTCGATGTCGAAGCCGCCGGAGATCGCCCACAGCGCCTCGTAACCCTTGTTCACCGGATTACCGAGATCGTTGATGAAGCTGTAAGGCACCGAAATCGTGCCGCCCGCGGGGCAATCCAGCGTCAAGCTGTTATCGGGCTTGCCGACATAGCAGGGGCTGAACGGATTGTTGGCCGGCACGTTCAGCGTGCCCACCTGCGCCGGCTCATGCCGCTCGAAATCGCGCCGCGAATAGAACCCGTCGAGGTTGAACACCACCGAAGGGCCGAGATCCTGGGTGAAGTTGCCCGAAACGGAATGACGGTGGTAGGCCGGAATCGCGTCCGCGCCGGTCCACTGGTTCATCCGGTTGACCGTGCTGGTCAGGCTCCCGAGCGTGACGCCCGTGCCGTTCTGCCCGGTCGGCACGCCGTAGTTCACGCCGCCGATGGTGACGTTGCCGGGACTGGCCAGGGCCGGGCTCAGCGCACCACCAAAGGGCGAAAGATCGTCGTTGAACAGGTTGGGGCGATCGGCCGCCTTCAGCGCGGAGCGGTCCTGATACTCGTAAGCCAGGACGATGCCGCCGCTGCCCCAGGTCCTGCCCAGCGCGACCGAGCCGATATATTCCTCGACCCCATCGGCAAAGCCGGCGCGGAAGCGGCCTTCGATCACGTTTTCGGGGCGGCGCATGATGTAGTTGACGACGCCGCCGATGGCGTCGGAGCCGTAGATCGCCGAACCGCCGTCAGCCACCACCTCGATCCGCTCGATCGCGATGCCCGGGATGTTGTCCGCATCATAGAGCTGGCCGTTGGGGCCTTGCGGAGCGACGCGGTGGTTGTTCACCAGGCTCAGCGTCGCCGCGGTGCCCAGGCCGCGCAGGTTGACCGACTTCGCGAAGAAGGTGTTGAGCGACGAGTTCTGGATCGTGGTGCCGCCGGCCTGCTCGTCCGAGCCGCCGAAGTTGACCACCTGAGGCAGCTTGCGCAGCGCATCGTTGGTGGTGCTGGCGCCGATCTTCGCCATCGCCTCGCGGTCCACCGGAATGACTGCGGAGCCAACCGGCGCCACGCCCTCGATGCGCGTACCGGTCACGACGATCGGCGTGTCGGGCGCGTTTGTCTCCGCCTCCTGGGCGGCGGCAGGAGCCGCGGCAACCAGCCCCAGCGCCAGCAGCGAAGTTGAAACGGACAATCCAGTCGCAATGCGGACTCGGCCTGCGAAATGCGTCGCACTCATGATCGATCTCCCCCAAGCCCCGGTCTTTGCCGGGTGGTTCGAAATATCCGACCCGAGCACATCTCAGGTCGGAGTAGGTTGGTATCTAATAATATATATCATTTTTTATCCTCTTTTGCAGGCCTGTCAAGCAAACCGCACCCGCGAGGAACCGGGAAGGACCTGCCGTGTATCCCAAAAGACACATTAGCTATCATATTGGTTTTATTGTATTATTTTCGGTAGAGGGACCCGCCTTGTCATTGCGAGGGCCGCAGGCCCGCGGCAATCCGGAGCCCCACGCACCCCCCTGGATTGCTTCGGGCCTGCGGCCCTCGCAATGACCTTGCCTGCACGAAGGGATAGCGCTCCAAAGCGGGCCTCACCCCCGCAGACCGGCCTGCACCAGCAGCGGCGCGACATCGCGCATCCAGGTTTCCAGGCCTTCCTCGTAATTCACGAAAGTCAGCACGATCCCGTCCGCCCCCGCTTCCGAGAACTCCTTGAGGCGGTCCACGATCCGTTCGGGCGTGCCCACCAGATGGACTCCGCCGAAACCGCCCAGCACCTTCTGCCGGGCAAGCCGGGCTTCCGGCGTGTCGCCGCGCGGCACCAGGTGTGGCGGCATCGCATCCAGCACGCCCAGATCGCCCTTCTCCTCCAGCACATAGTCCCGGAAGCGTTCGGCTTCGGCCTGGGTCGGGCGGCAGATGATCCAGCTGGCGATCCAGATCTCGAACTCCCGCCCGAATTCCTCGCGGCCCAGCTTGCGCAGGTCCGAAAACCGCCGGCGGATGTCCTCCACCGGTTCGCCCTCGCTCACGCCCTGGAAGGCGATGTCGGCATATTTGGCGGCGAAGCGCGCACCGGTGGCGGATTGCCCCGCCTGCATGATCGGCGGATGCGGCTTGCGCAGCGGCTTGGGGCTGGATTGCCCTTTCGCGATGTTGAAGAATTCGCCTTCGAAATCGAATTCCTCCTCGCGCGTCCACAGCAGCTTGACGATATCGATCCATTCGCCGGCGTAACGATAGAGGCTGTCGTGATCCATCATCGGGGTGCCGAACATCGCGAATTCGGCGGGATACCAGCCGCAGATCAGGTTGAGGCCGAAGCGGCCGCCGGAAATGTGGTCCGCCGTCGCCATCTGCTTCGCCGCCACGATCGGATGGATCACCGGCACATGGACGGTGGCGAAGATCTGCGATTTCTGCGTGATCGCTCCCAGCCCTGCGGCCCAGGTCAGCCCTTCGTAATTGCTGCCGCAATAATTGGTCGCTCCGCCGAGCCCGCGCCAGCGGGAAAGCGGCACTTGCAGTTCGAAATCGGCCTGCTCCGCCAGTTGGGCGACGCGGGCGACCGTCGGCCAGCTCAGCCGGTGGCGCTCCTCCGCCGTGGTGGCGGTGAACCCGCCATCGAGGTTCGTTGCGAAAGTGCCGAGCTTGAGCCGGTTCATGCCAGGAACTCCAGCAGTTTGGTCCAGTGCCGTTCCGATCCTTCGGGATGATAGGAAGCGTCGGCGATGGCGAAGCCGTGATAGGTGCCGGGATAGGTCTCGATCTCGTGCGGCCGCCCCGCTTCCTCCAGCGCGCCCTTCAGCGCGGCGATGTGGGCCGGCATCATGAAGGCGTCGGTCTCCGCGCAGCCGAAATAGAACCGCGCGGCGCTGCCGGCCAATGCCTTGTGCGGGCTGTCAGGGCGGCCGGTGACGAGGTGGCCGCCATGGAACACCGCGACCGCGCCCACGGCTTGCGGATGGGCGGCCGCCGTCCACACCGCCATCGGCCCGCTCATGCAATAGCCCACGCAGGCCGCCGGCCCGGCCGCCACTTCGGGCCGCGCAGCCAGCGCCGCGAGCCAGGCGCCCGAATCCCGCTCGATCGTCTCGCGCGAAAGCGTGCCCGCCATGCTCAGCAGCCGGCCGAAATCGCCCGAGTTCTTGACCGAAAGCGGCGGATCGAACGGCTTGCCGATGCGATGGAAGAGGTTCGGCAGCAGCACCGCAAAGCCCGCATCGGCCAAGCGCTGCGCCATCGCCTTGAACAGCGGGCGCACCCCCATGATATCGGTGTAGAGCAGCACACCCGGCCACGGGCCACTTCCCTGTCGAGGCGTGAACAGCCAGGCGGCGGACATGCCGTCAGGCGTCTCGATCGCGAGTTCCTGCCCCTCGGCCTGGGGCAAGTCCGGGGCGGTCGCGAAGACCGGCTCCGGCGCTTCGCCGAAGGACATGCCGATGCCCAGCGTCTGCCCGCCATCCACCGGGATATTGGCACCGGTGATGTAGCTCGCCTCATCCGAGGCCAGGAACACCGCCAGCGGAGCCACATCTTCCGCCCGGCCCACGCGGCCCAGTGGAGAGGTGCGGATCTGCTTGTGGAGATTGTCGTTCGGGTCGCGCAGCAGTTCTTCGAACATCTCGGTCGCGATCAGGCCGGGGCTGATGCAGTTCGCCCGGATGCCCGACGGCCCGCCTTCGAGCGCCATGTGCTTCGTCAGGCCGATCACGCCGGCCTTGCCGGTGCCATGCGCGGCCATCGGCATGTCGCTGCCCCGGCCGCCGATGATCGACCCGGTGTTGATGATCGAGCCGCCCCCGCGCGCGACCAGATGCGGCCATGCCGCCCGGGTGACGAAGAAGATCACGTCCAGTTCGTGCTTCAGCGTGAAGTGCCACGCATCGGTGGACATGCCCATGAGCGGGCCGATGCGGCCGAGCGCAGCGTTGTTGTAGAGAATGTCGATCCCGCCATAGACAGCGGCGGCTTCGTTCACCCAGCGCGTGGCCTGTTCCTCGTCCGCGAGGTCGACCGGCGCCATCGAGGTCATCTCGCCGCCCGCCGCGCGGACCATGGCGGCGGTCTCCTCGGCGGCTTGGGCCTTCATGTCGCAGCCGACGACTTTCGCGCCCTCGCGCGCGAAGGCCAGCGCGGCGGCGCGCCCTTGCCCGCCGGCGGTCCCGGTGATCAGCGCAACCTTTCCCGAAAGCCGTCCCATTCCCTCGTTCCCGTTTGCCCTCCCTCGAGGGCGGGCGTGTAATTATCTTATCTCTAAGATATTCAAAAGACAGATTCGGGCAAGCGCCCATGCGTTCACCGGCTCACAATGCTGGCGAAGAGGTAGAGATTCCAGACCTGCAACGCGATCGCGAAGAGCCCGAAGCCGAAGAAGGCCCGGCGCAGGCCGCCCTCGCCCGGCTGGCCCACTTCCCTGGGCGCCGATGTCCATCGCAGCATCGGGATGTAATAGTCGCGGTAGCACCAGATCAGCCACAGGTGGACCAGCAGCACGCAAAGCCCGCCCACCACCATGTCGTAGATCGCCGCCCACAATTCCCCCAGCGTTTCGGTGCCCCGCAGCCAGGCCACGATATCGTCGAGCACCAGGGCGTCGAGCATGAAGGTGAGGAACGCCACCGGCAGCGCGGCGATCAGCATCACCGGCACCGCCCGGTTGCAGATCATCGACAGGCCGAACACGACTTCTACGATCTTGGCCGACTGGAACATCCAGCCGGTCTCGATCATCTCCCGCACCACGTCGTGCTTGATCGGCAGGTCCGGCGGCATGCCGGCATAGGGAAGCACCGGGATGAAGCCGAAGAACCAGTTCAGGCCGCTCATCAGGTAGAATATCCCGAGCGCGATCCTTGCAACCGTCACCATCCTGCCAAAAGCCATTCCGCCCTCCCGATCCACTGAATATAATATTATATTGACTAATAATCTATCACGCGCTGATTTGATGTGCAGATGCCCCCTGGCCCGCCGGATCGGAGTTTCCCCATGCCATCGCACGCACAGACAATCAGTGAAGCCGACATACGCGAATTCGAGCGCGCGGGGGCGATTTGCCTGCGCGGCCTGTTCGACGACGATTGGGTGCAGCGCATGCGCGCCGCGATCGAACGCCGCATCCAGAAGGGCCCCGGCTCGCTCTCGCGCAAGCAGGCCGCATTCTCCTTCACCGAATTGTTCATGGCGAAATCCGATCCGGAATTTCGCGATTTCGTGTTCGATTCGCCTGCCGCCTCGATCGCGGCGCAGCTGATGCGCTCGAACGGCGTGCGGTTCTATTTCGACCAGATCTTCAACAAGGAGCCCGGCATGGAAGAGCCGAGCCCCTGGCACAACGATCAGCCCTTCTATCCCGTCCAGGGCAGGCAGGTCTGTTCCGTATGGCTGGCGCTCGATCCGGTCACGAAGGAAACGAGCGGCCTGCAATATGTCGCCGGCTCTCATTTGCAGGAGGAGAACGCAGGCGGCTATACGGCCGGCACGGTCGCCGATCAGGCCGAGCTGCTTTGCTGGAACATGCAGCCCGGCGACTGCCTGGTGCATGGGGGCTACACCGTCCATGGCGCATCGGGGAACACGTCTACGCACACGCGCCGCCGCGCGCTGGCGACGCGCTGGATCGGCGACGACGTGACCTACAAGGTGCTCGAGAGCGCGCGCACCGAGTTGCAGGTTCCCGGCCTTGCCACCGGGGAGATCATCCCCGCAGGGGAACCGTTCCCGGAAGTCGCCCTGACCTGAAGCAGCGGGGGCGTATCGTGCAGCGGAGCCGCCTCCCTTCATAAACGCCGCTGCGGGGAGAGAGAGTATGAGACCGCCTTCGACACGAACCTGGCTGGGCCTTGCCGCCTCCTGCGTGCTGATGACTTTTGCTCAGCCCGCGCTGGGCGTCGCGGAAACGGGCGATCTCCATCGCCAGTACTGGCTTCCCGAAGCGCAGGAGGACATCCCCTACAGGCTCTTCGTGCCGTCTTCCTATGACGGGTCGACGGCCGTTCCGATGATCGTGGTCCTTCACGGTTCCTCCGCCACCGCAGACGACGCGATGGACAAGCCGGCTTTGAAGGAACTGGCGGAAAGGAACGGGGTCATCGTGCTTGCCCCGCAAGGCTACAGCCCGTTCGGCGGCTATGGGAACATCTACCCCGTGGTGGTCACGCAAGAGGCCGCGGCGCAGGTCGACGCGCTACTGGAGATGTCGCGCCCCGGGGCGAATGCGCCGAAAGGCAGCACTTCCCCGCCGGCGGATGCCGGCCCGGCGGCGCCAGGCAACGCGGCGGAGCTCAAGGTCAACGGCCTGACGGACCCGCGCGTCTCACGCCTCAGCGAAATCGATACGATGAACGTGATCGCCGCGGTGCGGAAGGAATACCGCATCGACGACAACCGCATCTATCTGATGGGCAATTCCATGGGCGGCATGGGCGTGGCCTATCTCGCCGTGCGCTATCCGGAAATCTGGGCGGCGATCGCGCCTTCCGGCGGGCCGTTCGCGGAATGGAGCTATCCTTATTTCCGGCTGCGGGAAGGCAATATCGCGGCCCTGTTCGTGCAAGGCGATGCCGACGAATACGCCCATTGGAAGCAAGTGGATGCGCTGGTCCATCGCGCGCGCAAGGAAGGCGTGGACGCACGGCTGCTGGTGGCCGAGGGCGACCATGTCCACGCATGGGTCAACGCCTTGCCGCAGGTCTTCGAGTTCTTCCTGGCCCACCGCAAGGATCTGGCGCCGGTACCCGGGGGGCAATAACACCCACGCATTCCTCCGGCGGGGGGCAGGCCGGCTGCACTGGCGCGGGGCGGTAAATCGCGCTTGCGAGCGCTCCGCGAGGGTTTTTAAAAGGTAAACGTAAGACAATGAATTTAATGATTTCTTTGGCGGATATTCCGCGCTAGAATTGCGCCCGAAAACAGGGGGAGCACCGATAGATCGGAATTGGGCGGGATGCGGCGCATCCCGTTCCGACGCGAGGTTCGCAACCGATACAAAAGGTGCGTGAGCAAAGCAATGCCCGAGGAATTCGCACAACAGCCAGGCTTCGAGCGCCGGCTTCAGACGGAGGTCGACCGGGTTCTCACAGACCCGGTCTTCCGGCGTTCCCCGGTATTGAGCAGGCTGCTGGGCTATCTTCGCGACAAGACCATCCGCCCTCTTCCTTCCGCGCTGACGCAGTTCGCGATCGCGGTGGAGGGCCTGGGGCGACGGGCGGATTACGATCAGGATGCGGAATCCTACGCACGGGTGCAGATTTCCCGGTTGCGAAAATCGCTGGCGGAATATTACGCCCGCAATCAACCCGGCGAAGGATTGTGCGTCTTTCTGCGCCATGGCGACTATACGCTTCGCCTGGCGCCAAGGGAGCGCGCCTACCCCGAACAGCACAAGGCCCCGGAGCCGCCGCTTGCCCTGGCGGACGACCGGGCCTTCCTGGCGGGCGGAGGCCCCACCGGCCCGGCCCGTTCATACGCGCCGCTCCTGGCGGTTCTCGCGGCGGGCGCGATCGTCATGGCCCTGTGGGCGCTCGTAAAGCTTCTGCCAATCGGCCTTGCGCGGGAAGAGCCGGTCGCCGGCCCGCCGAAGATCAATGTGGCGGTCAAAGGCGCAGACGCGCTCTCCAGCGGCCTGGGCGAAGCGGTTTCGATGGAGATACGCCGCACGCTGGCAACCTCGTTCGTAAGCCGGGCGAGCGACTCCCCCAAAGCTTCCTACAGCCTGCTCGTCGATTTCGGGGCGAACTCGCGACAGCGGCCCCAGGCCTTGCTGCGGCTTGTCGATCGGAACGACTTCACTCTCTTCACGCAATCGCTGCCGCTCACCGACGATCGCGAAGAGTTCCTGCAGCGGCTGGACAGGGCGCTGGAGGAAGTCTTTTCCACCTCCGGCGTCCTCGCAACCCATCTGGCCCAGAAGGCCGACCCCGAGCGGCCCGGGACGGACTTCGAATGTTTCCTCGTCATCGAAACGGGCCGCGCGTCGGGGAACAAGATCTGGCCGCTGCTCGATCAATGCATGCGGCGCTTTCCGCGCAGCTCCTACAACGGGTTCTGGCATGCGCGGCGCGCCTTCATCCTCTATCAGGAGGATATCCTCAAGGGATCGCCGGTCCGCCGCAACTCGGGGGGCTGGAACAGCCTGACCAGGGCGTTCGAAATCGATCGCTACAACCCTTACGCCAACGCGGTGGCGGCAAAGGTCGAACTTGCCGAAGGGGATTGCAGCCAGGCGCGCGTGCACTTCGCGCGGGTGAGCGAACGCAGCATGCCCAACCCGGTTCTCGAAGCCTTGCTGACGACCGAAATGCTGCCCTGTTTCAGCGAGCCGGCCGAACGCGCCGAATGGGAAGAGGTGCTGAGCGACACGATCGCGGCGCACCAGGACCCGGAGCCGCAACTGAGGGTCTATCTGGTGCTCGCCGCCCTGGAACTGGGGCGCCCCGAAACCGCCCGGACGATCCTGCAGAACGCGATCTCCTCCCCAAGGAGCCAGGGCACCATCGCTTCCGCCCTGAATGCGCTGAACAAGACCTTCGGCCTCGTTCCGGGCTCGAAGCCCGATCGGCGGGAACTGGAGAAGTGGATCCAGTGCTTCATCTGGAATCCGAAAGCACAGCAGGCAATTCTCCGCGGCCTGGACAAGGGGGCAAAGCAGCCTTCGTGAAAGACCGTCACGTTATCGCGCCTGCGGACACGTGGATCGCCAAGCCTTCGTTTCGTCATTCCCGCCCTTCGGCAGGCCGCCCGGAATGGTAAATTAGGGTAGCATGCGCATGCTGCCTTCCTCGCACAGACCCGCGCTTATCCGTGCAACGGGGTTCCCCCGGCATTAACCTTTGCCTTTTCCTTAATGCCAGTTTACGATATTTATGATTGAAAATCAGTATGTTATGTCATACTTAACGTTACGGCTCATGTTTGAAACTGCCTTTTTGGCGGAACCGTGCGCATGATGCATCCGTTTGGGATGTGAGGCGACAAAGGGCTGTCGAGAAAATGGGCGGGCACATGTCCATTCGGATGCCCCTGCGGCGATCTTCCTGATGGAAGCCGGAGGATGTGACGATGCGTGCAACTCCAACGAATGATCGCCGGCAGGAAGAGCGATACGTTTCCGTATTGCGGGTGTGCTGCATCGAATCCTCCGAAGGCGTCACCTTCGCCCTGCTCAGGAACATTTCCGCGAACGGCGCCCAGATCGAGGCCGACATCCCGGACCCGGTGGGTGCACCGGTAAGCTATTTCTTCGACGACAATTTCCGTGTCGAAGCGGAAATCGCGTGGAAGAAGGATGGGCGGATCGGCCTTGTGAACCGCACCTTCTCAGGTTCCAACGCGCAGATCTTCCCGCGCCGGGCATTGCGGGTTCCCTTGTCCGAACCGGCCCGCATATGGGTCAACGGCGTGCCCGAGGAAGGAAGCGTCGCGAATATCTCGCAGACGGGCGCCCTGGTTCTGAGCGAGTTCGACTTTCCCATCGGCACACCGATCACGCTTGAGGAAAGCGGCCGGAGTGAAGTTCGAGCGCCCGCTGCACATGCGCGAGCTCAAGGTGATCGTCGAACAGCGGCGCCGCCGGATCGACGCCACGAACGGCCCCCAGGCAGCGGCGTAAGCGCAGTCAGTCGCAGCTGTTTACCGTCGCCTCGGGCGAAGGGTTGTACAGCCGGGTCAGGTCGCGATCGTCGCGAACGTACATCGCGGCGACCTTTCGGATCGGGCGCTCGCCCACCATGTCCCCGAAAATCATCGGCTTGTAGTCGTAGACGACCTCGGCGAACATCACGGCGAAGCCCTCTTCGGCAACCACCCTGCGGCTTGCCGGCCCCATGCCGGGGAAGTCTTCCCCCGTTTCGCCATCGCCTTCCTCGCCATAGCTGGAGCTGTAATCGGCCGAGCCGAAGCAGCGCTGCCAGTGAATCCACTGGCCGCCATCCTCGTTCACTTCCAGGCTCGACAGGATCAGGCGTCCGTTGTTCTGGACGTCGAGATTGCCCGATTGCAACTCGGCGGCCAGGAAGCTCTCGTTCACATCGGCTTCGCGCATGCGCGGCACGCCGGCAACGATCTCCTGCTTCGCACGCGAAGCGTTGTCCGCCAGCGAGACGGCAAGCTGGCTGACGCGCAGATGGGTGATCGCGAAGTTGGCAACCTCCACTCCGCCCAGGCCCAGGACCATGAGGAACGGCAGCGTATAGGCGAACTCGATGAAGGCCACCCCGCTGTCGTCGCGCAGGAGCTGTCGCACCGGGCGCAGCCGTGAAGTCAGTAGTTCAATCCTCATCAGGACACACCAATACTGTCGGACGCTGGGACTGCGTCGCGAAGGGCTGGTTGCGCAGAACGGTGGAAGCGGAGATCTGCACCTCCTGCCCCACGCCGATCAGGCGCCAGAGCGGAAACACGCGGTCGTAAGTCGTGGTGGCGGTGAAGAGCACGACGTCGTTGGCGCCGCCCACGCCGTCGCGGCCGATATCCTTGTCCCACAGGCCGTTGCGGTTACCGCTGGCGTCGAACGTATCGTAGAAGCATTCGTCTTCGTCGTACTGATCGTTGTTGTTCTTATCGACGATGTCCTCGGGCATTCCGACCTTGGTGAAGTCCCGGTAATTCTTGCGCTCGAATTCCAGCACGGCGCTGGGAATCACCGCCTGCACCTGGCTGGTCACATAGGCGTCGATACCCGCCTGCGCGGTCGAGGCGCTTTCAAGCGAGGAATCGCGCCCCGCATCCTGCATCGCCCCCTGCAGGACCGAGCGGCTGTAGACCATGTGCCCGAGGTCGAATATCCCGACGAGCAGCAGCAGGAACACCGGCGCGACGAGGGCGAATTCCACCACCGTCACGCCGGCCTGATCGGATGCGAGGCGCCGCAGGAACGCCATCGTCACGCACCCAGCCTGAGGTCGGCGACCTGCGCCGCGATGAACCGGAACGTGCTGCGCAGTGCCTCGGTGTTGCTCGAATAATAGGCGCGTCCGCCGGTGGCGCAGTTCCTGAGCCGATTGGTCATGGTCGTGCCGAAAGCGACCACCCAGATGGTCACGCCCTTCGACTTGATTTCCTCGCACATCGCGGAAAACCGCGCATTGTGGTAATCCGTGAGCTTGTCCATCTTGTTCGAAGGCGCGATGCGGTGATCGGCGCTTTCCACGCCATAGGCCGAATAGACCGAGCTGCTCGGCTGCATGATGCCATCGGTCATGAAGATGATGTGCTTGCTGACCGAGATCTTGTCGGCATCGAGATTGACGTTCTCGGCGAAGATGCCGGTCGGGCTGGTGAGCCGCCCGCCCCAGATCATGCCAATGTCATGATAGGTGTTGCCGGTCGGGTTCAGGTTGTTGACGGTGGTGTTGAGCCAATCTGGAATGTCATCCGGATCGTCCGACAATTCGACTGTACGGAACAGCGACATCGGCGAGGGACAAGCGGCGCTGGGATTCTTCGAGCTGACATATTCGACTTCCCGCCACATCGGCTTCCACAGCGTGTCGCTGTTGTTCGCGTCGGGCTCGAGATCGATCTTGAGATTGAACGCATCGGCGGGAAGCGGATCGAAATTGTCGGTGTTCACGGTCGCACGCTCTTCCAGGCAGCCGTTCCACGTATAGCCCGTGGTAACGACATTCATCGCTTCCACCTTCTTCGTCGAGGTCCCTGCCTGTATCTGCGCCAGATCGATGAGATTGTAGTCGCCCTTCGTATCGACCAGCGCGGTGCTGACATCGGTCGCGATATTGACCGTGTCCCCGTTCTTGAACGCAGAAGTGTCGAGCGCCAGCCGCTGATAGTCCCAGTTGGTGAACTTCCACCAGGTTTCGTAGGTCGTGCGCGTCTTCACGAAGCGGCGCTTGCAAGTGCCGATCGTCTTCTTGTTCTTTCCCGTGCCTGTGGTCTCAAAGGGCCCAGTCCAGTCTTCATAATTGTATTCAGTTGCCGTCACCGGGTTGGGCGCAGTGCCGCTGGTTACGGGATTCTTGCCATTGCTGCTCGGATACTTGTTTTCGCCGTATTTATCGCAATCCGCTTCGGTGATCTTGGTGGAATAGGTTTCTATTCCACTATCGAGCTCTTCCGGTGTGTCGGCGATATAGGCTTTGGTGCTGAAATTCGCCACGCGCGTCCGATACCAGGTCGAATCGGTGAAATAATCCCGCGGCATCGGCGTGTCGGGATCGGCGAACAGTTCGCCGGCGTTGACGGTCGAGGAATAAGGCACGAAGCCATAGCGGATGCGCGTTCGGTTGTCGTTGACCGCCTGATTGATCGTCCTGTGGAAATCGCGGACCGCGTCGCGCAAGCCGTCAATCTTGTCCGGCTCATCGTCATCGTCGCCGATCGGATCGCCCATCGATCCGGTGGTGTCCAGCACGAACATGATGTCCGCGTTGCCGATCTGGAGCTCGGCCATGCAATCCACGGTAAGGTCGATTTCGGTCTTGCCGAAGATCTTCATCACCGCAGTCGGAACCTGGGCGCTGGCTGTGCCGAACACCTGGCCGTCCTCATTATCGGAGCTGTCGAACTGGATATTTCTCGCCTGTACGGAGGCGCCGTCGAAGTTGAATTCGAACATCCGGTCGGCCTTCGCCTTCTCGGTTTCTTCGTATTCGCCGGTCCTGCTCATCGCGCGGCGGCCGGCCAGCACGGCGGCGTCACAAGCCGCCTGCAGCTCCGTCTTGGCCATGTAGGCGCGGCTGATGTCCACCCCACCGCCGATCATGGCGGCCAGCGGCAACAGGCCTGCGGCCGCGATGGCAAACACGTTGCCCGCAGTGTCTTGCCGCAGCCTATTAAGGAAGCGGCTCCCATCGGGGGAAAGTCCCTGCATCCCGTCTGTCTCCAAGCTCGAACCCAATTGGAGCAGTCGATAAAGGGATCAGGGTAAGCCCCTGCCGAAGATTTATGGTTAATATTTGGATAATGTGCAGATTTCCGTTTCTGTCCCGAATAGGATCAGAATCGGATTGCTTCATTTACTGCACGA
>ERZ778022.2965-NODE-2965-length-16655-cov-4.184337_pt1 | contig 16655 bp, 15 predicted proteins | sample MGYA00375752_ERZ778022 | MGnify/ENA primary metagenome ERZ778022 (study PRJEB29350, sample SAMN05389826) | bioreactor metagenome | isolation source: Thiocyanate bioreactor | place: South Africa: University of Cape Town | collected 2014-04-04 ... | reverse complement strand
TTCGAGCCGGCCTCGGTACTGGTAGAGGTGGTCGACATAGTCGGCCGGCTCGACGCCCTGGAGCACCGGCATGATGGGCACGGGGATGCCGCAGGCTATCAGCGCGTCGTACCGTTCGATCGTGAGGCGCTGGTGGTCTCGGACCGACAGGCCCGTCTTTGCGCGCATCCAGGGCTCGCACATGTAATCCTGTGCGACGGCCGCGCCGATCCGCACGATCCGCGCATCGTGCAATCGACGGATCGCGGCCGCATAGTCCTCGACGCATCGCCGGTAGCGGCCATGCATGGCAAGCTCGGTAAACGCGCCGCTGTCGAGGAGGATCTCCGGGCAATCCACCGGCTTTCGCCGGCGGCGCAAGCGGTTGATGCTGATACAGGCCCGGTTGAAGTGGCAGGCATCACCCGGCTGGTGAAGGCCGACAAAGAATTTGAGCGCACTTCGACCGGCCGGCGCCTGAAAGGCTGCTTGCGTTGGCACGACTGCGCCGACAAAGTCGCGGGCCGCGATCACGCCGCCCTCGCTCTTACAGTCCGAGCCTCAAGCAACGCGGCATAGCGGCCGTGGATCGCGTCGCGGTCGAGATATCGGGCGTTCAGACCAAGGAGATTGCTGACCGTTCCGCGCGCCTCGGCAAGCAGGTCGGCCTCGTCATCTGCGAGCATCCGGGTCGGCCATCCCTTCACGTAGAGCATCGGCCGGGTGATACGGCGCTCCGCCTCGACACGCCGGCGCGCCAGATCCTTTGCGGCCGCCAGCGCGTCGCGCGCATCGCGGCTGAGTAGGTGAGGCGCGATATCGCCGAGCCACCGCGCGCCGTGGAACGCGAAGGTACTGCGGCTTTCAAGATCGACCATCTGGCGATAGAGGTCGTGCGTCTCCGGCTGGCATGTCGCCGCGTGCAGATCGGCGAGACTGGACATGATGCAGAAACGACACGAGACCCTCGTCATCCCGAATTGCCGATAGGCCGGATGCGGCTCAATCCCCCGCGCGTCTATGCTGTCGAAAACCTCGTCCTCGGACCATTCGAGGATCGGTCTCCAGGTCCATATCCCGTTGCGCGGGTTCTGGTCGGCGACGGGCGCGCGGGCGCGCCGACGGCTTTCCTGCCGCCGCACGCCGACAACGCTGATGATCGGCCGCCCCTTGAAGCCGCGAAGAAGCTCTGCGTGGATCTTCGTGGTTTTCAGCTCCGAGGTACAAAAGCGCATCGATGGCGTCGACCAGCAGGGAACCAGCGTGACCGTGCCGAGATCCTCATACCGCGCGACATTCGAGCGCCATCGGCCCTCCCATCGCTCCAACAGCCCGCCCTGCTTGCGGCGTACGACGACGAGCTCCGTGTCGAGCGTCTCTGCCAGCCGTTCGCACACGGGAAGGGAATCCTTCCATTCGACGACGCCGAGATCGGCATGGATCAGCAGCCGGGGACCGGCATGGCCGATGCGATCGAGGTGTTCGAATGTCGCGATGGCCGCGGCCTGGCTGTCCTTTCCACCGGATATGCCGATGGCGACAGGGGCGTGCCGGCGGAGCAGGTCGGCAATGATCGGCGTGATCGCGACGGGCGGCGATCGGCGAAATCCCGACAATGCGGGGATAGGCACGGCGGCGCGTGCCTGGGGGTAAATCGTGGTCATGTGGAAATCTCCCGCTTGTGGGCGTGCGGCGGTGCGACCAGCAGGTCCGTAATGCCGAGAAAAGGGGATGGCGTGGACGAGACGCTGCGCCTCGACGCTTCATCGCGCGTCGAGCGCATTGTCGGGTTGCCGCAGCTTTCTGAAGGCGGCGAGAAAGCGGGACCGATCCGCCTCGCTCCGCCGTACCCGGAACTCATCATCGACGACGCGGTTCACCCGAGCCCACTGGTTCCACGAGAAGCTGCGACCGAGGCCGACGGTGGTGTTCGAGCTGGGAAAACGATCGGCGTTGTGGACGAGTTCGTCCCAACTCGCGCCGAATTCCAGCTCGTCGAACCGGCTATGCTTCCCGGTCAGCGCATTGCGCTCGAGAACCAGCGCTCGCTCCAGCAGGTTCGGATGCGAGGCCGCGAGCCAGAACAGCTCCCAGATTTTCGAGGCGGGGCAAAAATAGCAGGCCGACTTGATCGGCACATGGTCCGCGCCGAGGACGTCGGTGATGATCCCGACGCAATCCTCGCGCATCCAGCCAAGCACCTGCAGCGGATAGAAATAGTCGAAATCCGCGTCGGCCGCCGGCAACCGGCGCGATCGCCGGATGTCCGCCAGGCTGCAATCGTAGCCGATCAGCTTGACGATCCGCTGCCCTGTTCGCTGCGCGTCGATCCAGATCGGGTGCGGCGGCGCTGCATTCGGACCCGAGCGCGCGCCCTTGATGGCCTGGTCCTGCGGCTTTTGTTTCCATTTTACCGAGCAGGACTTCATGCCGAATGCCAGCGAAGGCAGCGTCTCGTTGGCGATGCAGTTGCCATAGAGATCAGCATAGCCGGTCGAGGCGAGGGGCACCTTTCGGCATACGACGATCGGATCCCAGCCCCATCCGTCTAGCACCGCGTTCATGCGGTCGAGATGCGCCATGGTCTCGGGCTTTTCGGCGCCCGTGTCCGCGAAGGTGACGACATGAGGACGCAAGCCGGCCAGATGAAGCGCAACCAACATGGCGGTGGAGTCGACATCGCTGCCGAAGCAGACCGCGAGGAGGCGCCCCTTCAGAAGAGGCGCCAGGCGGGAGGGTGGAAGGATGCCCATCAAGCCGCCTCCCGCTCCTCGGCCACCGCCGGCTGGAGGCTGTGCAGGTAGGCGACGGCGCGCTGCGCATGCGCTGCGGCCTGGAAGATCGCCCGCTTGTCGTTGGACAGCATCTCCGGCCAGGACTGGAGATAGGAGGCGTGATCGGGACGTGGCTCCAGTTCGGGAGAAATGCCAAGATCGGCGCAGACGAAGCAGCTCGAAAGTTCGGCGATGAGCTCTTCCCGCGCTCTTTCGGTCCGGTCTTTCGCATAGCGGCTGAGATCGCGGCCGACACGATGCGGGAGCGCCGTCCAGTGCGCTGTCTCATGGCTGAGAGTGGCATAGTACGAGGCAGCGTCCTGGAAGCTCTCGAACATCGGCATCTGGATGTGATCCGTCGCCGGGCTGAAGAACGCCCGCGGTCCACCATGGCGGATGACAGCGCCGGTGTTACGGAAGAATCGCTCCGCATGTTCGAGCCGCTCGACGGGGTCGAACACGGCTGCAGTGGGGCGATAGTAATGGTCCGGCAGTCCGTCGATCTGCTCGACGTTGAACACGGAATAGGCTTTGAGGAAGGGGATTTCGCGCTCCACCTCCCCGCCGCTGCCGTCGGCTTCGGCCTTGGTGAAGCGGCTGGCGAAGACGACTGTGGAACCGGACTCCCCCTTGCGGACAACCGCCCCTAGTTCGAGGGCCTGCTTGAATGTCATCCACATGGGCGAGGTAAAGCCTCGTGCCATGCCTTCGGACCAGAGAAGCAGCACGTTCATGCCGGAATACGGCAGGCCGTTGTGCCGAAGCGGCCGGGTGATCCTGCCCTCGGAATGGGACGCGTGCCAAGGCTGCATCCACGGGCGAACGCCCCTGGCGAGATCCTCGACGAGCCGGTCGGTGATGCGCGCATAGACGTCAATGCGCTGGTTTTCCTGCTTCTTTTTCATTTTCTGACCTCCGTTTCAGAGGTCGCGCCGATCGCGACCCCGTTGCGGCGGTCCGAAAGCCGGGGCGTCAGGGGAGCGGCGCACGCGGAACGCGCCGGAACGAAGTGGAGGAGGGCGCAAGCCCTTGCGCGGAAATCCCGGCCCCGGCAGGACCAAAGCCGAACGGGGCGCATGGCGCCAGCCTGTCACCCTTTGCCTGCGCGGCGCATATCGGAACGGTTGAGGTGCGCAAGCGGATCTCGGCGCTTGCATCGACCTGCGGAGACGCTACTGTGTGACCGTGACGTGTCGCCTTCGGGCGTGGATTTGAAAAAGCTTCCCTTTGCCGCCGAGCGCGCCCGATACCCGTCGGAGCGAACGCAACGGATTCATGGAGTTTGGAGATTGAAATCCACGCAGAAATCGAAGGCGACGGCAATCGCCGCCTTCATCCCTCAAACGCGCCTTGCTGTCGCCGACAATGGCGATATTGTCGATCGCGACACCGTCTTCGAACGCTTCGGCTGCACAGCCCGAACCGTGGCGCTGGCATCGCTCGCGCAAGGCATGGCGCATCTCGGTCCCGGCGATATCCCTGAAACCATTATCTTCGCGCTATCGCATGCCGAGGATCCGACGGACGTGCTGAACCGCTATCGCGCGGCAAAGCAGGCGAGCGAACGCGCTCGCATCCTCGACGATTTCGCCAACGATCATTGCGCCATCCGTCCCGACGACATGATGTTCGCATTTTTCGGGGAGACGCGCGAAGGGCGGATAAGCGACGAGCTGTGCGAGCAGGTCAGCCGGGAACGCAAGGAGGCCCAGGTCAAGTTGCTGGCGGTTGAGGCCGAGGTCCGCGCCATTGGCGAAGCGGCCTCCGATGAACTCGTGAAGGGTCTGGCCAACGACGGCATGGCCGTATTGTTGGACAACGGGCCATAGAGCAAGCGAGACAAGCGAAATGCTGGAAATCGAGAACGACGGACAGGCGATCCTGTCGACGAACTATTGGACCTCGGACTATGCGGCGCGCGGCCTTGCGTATCTTTCGTGGAACGCCGGCGCGGCGCGCCTCCTCGTCCCCGCAATCAAACGGACGTGGCTGAAGGAGATGCAAGGAGCTGAAAGCGTCATCGTCTCCATCGGTCCGTGGTCCGCTGCGCGCGGAAAGGATGGAATCGAGTTGCTGTTTGAAGACCACAGTAACAGTCCCTTCGCTCTCCATCTGTCCCAGGAGCAGACCGACCGGGTGTTGCCGGCAGGCGAACACGGCGCATCATTCACGGTGATCGTGCTCTGCCAAGGCGACGATGCACTGTACTTTCCGGGCCTTTTTCGGCGCGTGCCGGCAATTCCCTTCCTCAAGCCGTGGAAGGAATAGCCACTCCGGCTTGCCGCCGGGCGTCTTGTCAGGAGAGAACCGGCGGCCGGCGGATCAGTCGTTATTGTCGTGCCTGTGCCGGTAGCTCCAAACGATGTTCGCCACGAGCATCATGGAGGCGACGAAGGAAAAGAAGAGCATGAACGGATCAGCGTTGACCGCGCTCTCGCGAATTGTGGTGCCGACGGGCAGGCCGTTCAGAAGGTCGTGCGCAACCATCCCACCGAAGAAAATGAAAAGGACTGTCGCGCTGCTCACAAGACCCCAGCTCCAATGATCGGCCAGTGTTTTGATGAACATCGTCAATCTCCTGCAATAGAATCAAAATTACACAGCGAAGGCGCCCTTCGCCGTTGGCAAGATCTTCGCGCGACAGTAGCGTCCGAAGCAGACCGTCACAAGACGGCAGCTTTCCGTGCGTCGGAAAGCGCAAGGGAAAAGGCGGGGCCAAAGCCCCGCCTGAACGCTCAACCGAGCGCGTCCATCTGTGCTTCGGCGGCCTTGCGGTCGAGCGTCTGGCCGGGATTGTCGACCGGGCGGTCGAAAGGCTTCCAGGTTTCGCCGACGACGTGCTCGTAGGCAGCCACCGCGCCTTCGGCGGCCATGCGGAGCGAAAAGGCCTGGATGCCCATGTCGGCCGCGAATTCCCGCTTGCGCTGTGCGGAGCTGTCGTAGCCGACGATGCCATCGCGGTCGTCGTCACGCGCGTCATTCGCGGCCTTGGCCGTCGCGTCGCGGGCTTCGGTCACGGCGCGCGAGTAGAATTGGCCTGCCCCGTGCGCCGATCCGACATAGGCTCCGACGATGCGCTGCAGATGGATTTGCATCGCCCTCTCGGCGAGGCCTTCGGAGAGGGCTTCAGCGGTCTCGATGATCAGCCGTTCGTGCGTGTCGCGGACTCCGTCGCCGTCGACGACGGCGGTTCCGAAGCTTTCCGCGATCCGCATCGCCTGGACGGCATCCGGGCAAGTGAGGCGGACCATTTCGAGGGTTGCACCCTTGCGGAGCTGGACGACGCGGGCGGACGGGCGAGTGGTTGCGGGCTTGGCCATGTTCGATTTCCTTCTCGGTTTCCTCCGAAGGCTCGCGCCGGCCCCTTGCCGGAGCGCCCTTCGGTGCGGTCGAGAAAAGCCGGCGGTCAGACGGGCGCTTTCACAGGTCCGGGGCGCCTGAGCGAGAAAGGCGGGCTTGCGGACAAGCGGGGGCACAACCCCTGCGCGGGACGCGGGCTCGCCTTGCGAAGGGAGGGTGAACCGGCCGCAACGCGGCGCGCAGCGGCCTTGAAACGACCGGCCGCCGGATTACGACCGTGCTGAACCGAAGGGTGCTCCGGCAAGGGACTGGCACATCGCCCGGACCGAAAGGAAATCGACGGCAACAAGCGCCTGCATCACGAGCCCGCTCGCGTCGGCCAACCACGCATGCGGCCGTCGGGTCCGACCACCCCGAATGCCTGCCGGCGGCCCTGCCGTATCGCATGTGGGACCGTCGTCGTGCGACCGAGCGATGGCTGCGGCTCCGTGCGCTGGATCGTCAGCACGCCGATGGACTTTTCGGAAAGCTCACGGCGAAGCCGCATCACCCGCATGGATCGCATCGGCTTTCGCCAGGATCGCCATGGCACGCGGCAGCCAGTTCCTGAAGTCGCGCTCCGAGAGGCCCATCGGCTGCGCCGGCTCTCGCAGTAGCGCGACCAGTTCGTCGAACAGCTCGGCCTTTCGTTCGACTGCTTCTCGAAACGCGTCGGGAATGGCTAACTCCGGGCTATCGTAGACAGTCTTGCCTTGCGAGATGCCGCTGACATAGGTCTCGCCGGAATCGTCAACGGCCTCGCGGGCGTCTCCCCAGCCTTCGTCGCCAAGCGCGAAGATGCAGGCTTGCTCCATCGTCTCGGCGCTGTAGGGACGCCGGCGATACACCGGCAAATGGTATGACGTCTCTATGATGAAGTCTGGCATCGTCGCCTCTTTTTTTGTTGGTGATGGCGTGGTCGATGACGGCCTTGAGGGTCGGCGCCTATAGGTCGAGCACGAACTGGCCGGCCGTCTTCGGCAGACGATCGTCAGGCAGCCCAAGGCATTTTTGCAGGATACCTGCGGCGAGCGCGGCATGTTCTCGGTCGATGTGCAGGTCCATGGCGCGATGACCAGAGGGCCGACGGCACCACGTCCCGACGGCAACGCGGCAGGTGGGGCAGCGGACACGGGTGACCGGATGATCCGGCCAGGTCTCGCCGCAGCGATCGCAGGAGAAGATCATGACTCGCCTCCATCCGTCGCGGAGCGCGCCGCGACCTCGCGAACGGCAGTGTGGGCCTTGCACACCGTGTCGAAACCCATGACGCCGCAGTCGTCGTAGAAGAAGTGGCCTGGAAGCAGCGTCACGATGATGCCGTTGCCGATCCCGCGCTCGTCGTCCCAGTGCTCGACATGCGGGTGATCGGGGTTGGGTTTGGGGTTGGACCGCCGCGTCATGACGATGCCCCATGCCGTTCGCGCATATGCGCGATCGCCCGGTCCTGCCGAACGAGCTTGCGCGACAGCGCATCGATCTCCTGCTGGCGCTCGGCGGTGATCGCGGCGAGGTTGGCGCGATAACGCGCAAGGAATGCGCCAGCCTCTGGCGGCTTGCCGCGCCGGTAGGCATTCCGGCGCGGCTGCAGGTGCGGGATCACCGCCGTCATCCGGCGGATAATCTGCCGATCGATCAGATCGAGCTGATGCTGCGTCTGCCGGCGCGCCTCCTCCATCCGCCAAAGAAGCGCGCGACCGTCGGGTGCTGATCTCATGACGCTTTCCTCGGCCGCCAACCGAGGAACGACGATGGACCGTCATAGGCAGCGTGACGCCCTTCATCGATGACGAAGCCGAAGCGGCCGTGTGCCTGATATTCCGCTGTCGGCACGAGAAACCGCCGCTCAATGGCATGGGCGCCCTGCCGGCCGCCAAGAACGGCCACCACCTCGACCATCCCCGCATGATGGCTGGAGGAAATCGCCGACACGACGATCCAGTCGTCGGCGTGCCGGCGCTCGAAGTCGCGGCGATCCTTACCCGTCGACTCGCCCGGTTCAAGGGTCCGCCCGTGGATCGCCTCCCATTCGTCGGGCCATTTGTCCCGCATGGTCCGGTCCGCGAGCCTCCGCTCGTAGCTCGTGAAGAGATCGGGGAATGTGAGGGCGACGATCGCCCAGGCGTCGTCCTCCTCGTACCATCCAGAGTCGATCCGCAAGGCCGGCATGACCCTGGCGTTTCGCTCGGCCGAGAGCCGGAAACCGCCATGGCCGGCGGTCATGTGCGAGACGATGCCCTCGGCATAGATCGAGGCGAGGTGCGACGCGCCCCATGGCGTGCTGCAGACCATGCGGGTCTGGAGGCGCCGCAGGGCAGCAAGCTCCCGGCGATGCTCGGCCGTCTCCAGAACACGCGCCTGGAACGCCGCTTCATCGGCAAGGTCGCCGTCGTGCCCGTAGAACTCTTCGCGCTTCAGCTCTGAAAATGGCCGCACGAGACGCCAGGCGCTTGCGAGATACCAGCGACCGCTGCCGCGCGGCAGCATGGCGAGCAGGAGATCGCCGAGACGGGCAACTGGAAAACCATCGCTCGTCCGTCCGAACTCCACCCCTAAGATTTCAGGGGCTGAGCGTGTGTCTTCGGGAACATGGGTCGTGCTCATGCCGCCGTCCTCCCTTCGACATGGTCGGCCGACAGCTCGTCGGCTGTGACCTCGGCTGCGAACGCATCGGAAAACCCGGTGCTGTTGGCGAGCCAGGCGCGAGCGGCGTTCCACTCATCGGCGAGGTGGAGCATCAGCGCGGTAGGAGCGTCCCTCTCGAAGATCCGCACCGAGCCGATCTTCGGGCGCTCGGCGATGCGGAAGCGATACGGGAGACCAACGGAAAACGTCCGAAGGTCGCCGTCCGAGCGGAGCATGAAGAAAGGCGAGACGCCGGGGTGATCCGGCCCGGTCTCACCGCACTTGCGGACGAGAAGGCCGGAGCCGTTGTTGCGCTTCCAACGGTAAAGCGTCGCAACGTGATGTTCTGGGGGACGGGGATTGCCGTCGGACCATTCGACGACGGAGCCGATGGGCGCAAGCGAGATGATCAGGTCCGCATTCATGGCGTTCTCCTGCAGGATCGAGGTTGCTGAACACGCATCCGCCGCCGGGCGATGCCGGCGGCGGATGTGTCGAGCGGGAATAGAAGGGAAGCGGCCTATTCGGCCGCGATCGAATAGGCGGAGTCGCCTTCGATGATGATCTCGTCGGCGGGGATGTCGCCACCGGCTTCTACCTTGTCGCCGTCGGCCACCTCTGCGGGCGTGGTCGAAACGCCATCGCCCTCGCTCTGGGTGTCCTCCGGCCCCTCGTCATCCTTCAGCGTCGCGTCGCGAGCCTTGAGGATATCGGAAAGGTCGGCGACGTCCGGCGCGAAGAGAGCGGCAGGATGGACAAACAGCCCCTCCTTGTAGTGCTCGACAAGCGCCGCGCGCGTCTCGCGGACACGCTGTCGCGGCAGAACCGAAACTGCGACGCAGGACGCTTCGAGTGACGGCCGCGACAAGCAATCCAGGAATGCTTCAGTGGCCATGTTCGCAAAGAAGCCGTCCGCGCCGATCGCATCACCGGCGATGCGCGATACCACGCCGCTGTTGGTGTGCCCGAGGCGGCACGACAGCATGTCGATCAGCGTCGAGCGGGCGGCGACGCGAAGCGTGTCCCTGTCGAACGACAGCTTGCCGTCGCCATCGAGCAACAGGGCGGCGTGCCGGTTGAAGCGCCTCGTCCCGGTCATGTCGCCGGGGGACGGCGAATGGACGGTGACGTTGGTTCCGGCGACGGCGAGGATGAGCAGCGCCATCAGCGTGTCGTCTTCGATCGGCGCGCGGCCGAGCGCCTCGCGGAGCGCATCCGTGCGAAAGGCCCCGATCATCTTGAAACCATCCTGCGTCACACTCGGACGCGGCCTGGAGACGATAGCCTCTCCGGTTGCCCCGCCCGCGTCGGCGGCGGACTTGCCGGCCTTGACCTTCGCCTTCTTCTTCTCGTCCGGCATCCGGAAATGCACGGTCTGCACCTGGCCGTTGCGGTCCAGATACATGGCGGTGTGGTCCGACTTCTGCGGCTTGGTGTAGATCCGCTCCGCTTTCTTCGGCAGTTCCGGATCTCCCCAGGTGTTGACCTCGACGATCGCGCCACGCTTCGGCAGATTGTTGGTCATCCATTCGTGCTGGGCGCCGAGGTACGCCTCGACATTGGTGGTGAAGCGGTTGTCCTCGTTGCCTTGCGCGAACAGGTCCTCGACCCATTCGATGCCGTAGGCCGCGGCAAGATCGTCTCCGAAACTGGCATCGCGCGCGAACATGCGACGCTTGTTGAGTGCGCTGGAAATGTACGGCCAATGCGCCCGCTCACCCTTCTTCGGCTTGTTCGCCTTCCAGACCTCGCCCTGCTCCTCGATGCTCGCCGCCGCGATGAAGCGCAGCTGCTGCTCGTTGGGCATATCGCCGAGCGTCATCTGGTCGAGCATCGCGGGCAGGACGTTGGCGAGCAGCCGGAGCTTCCGGACCTGGCGGACAGGCAGCGCGAGCGCCATGGCGATCGCTTCCTCGGTCCAGCCTTCCGCAACGAGGCGCTCGATACCACGCCACTGGTCGACCGCGTTGAGGTCTTCGCGCGCGTAGTTCTCGACCATGCTGTTCATGGCGCCGTTGTCGTTGGCGGCTTCCTTGACCAACACCTCGATTTCGGCGAGGCCGGCGGCAATCGCACCGTCCCTGCGGCGGTGCCCGTTTTCGATCATGAGACCGTTTTCACCGCCAGGCCCGCGAAAGACGATCGGAGGCTGGATGATGCCGACTGCTTTGATGGTCGCGGTCATCAGAGCGTCGGCCTGGGGAGACGACTTCGTGCGGCGGGCCGTGTTCGGGTTGTCCAACAGCGACCGGGGATCGACCTTCACGATTTGCATGGGATGCTCCTTTCCGGGGTACGGACGCGGCCCTCTTGCCGGTCCTTCTCGTGTCTTCTTTTTTCCGAAGACACCTCCCGGACCGCGGGGCGGCCGGACCGTCGCAACTGCGGGCGAGCGTCCCGGCGGCGAAGGACAAGCGAGGCCGACGGCCCTGCGAAGGGCGAGCTGCCGGGATGCGCAGGCGGCGGTTGAGCGCAGCGCCGGCGGGAGGACCGATCTGCGATCGGGTTCCTTTCCCCTGTTTCTCTTTTTCCTTTCCCTCTCCCTCCTTTCCCACCGACCATGTTCTCGCCCGGATTGACGGCGAGCATCATCGCCGGACGAGTGGAATCGAGGGAGAGAGCGTGCGGACCATCATCGGAATGACGATATCGGCGCTGGCAATGGCAGCGCCTGCCTGGGCCGCGGACGGCGCGGCACAGAAGCCGGGGGGCGTCGACCCCGACGTGATCGCCTGCCAGAAGGTGACGGCCGCCGAGATGGAGCGGTTCATCGGCGCGCCGGCGACGATCCGCGAGACCAGCGCCAATCTCTGCTCCTGGCAGGGCGGCAAGGCGGACGCCTATGCGCAGGTCATGTATTTTGCAGGAGAGAACCAGGGGGTGCCGGCCGGTCAGGAACGGGCGTATTTCGACCAGATGATCGAAGGGCAGAAAACGCAGGCCAAGCCGGGGGAGATCGTCGAGGTGCCCGGTGTGGGCGACAGCGCCTGGGGCCTGAAGCTCGGCCGGAACGAGACGGACTACTATGCCGTCTATCTGTTCAAGGGGACGGATAACGTCACGATCACCACGAACGGGATCGGATACGACGCAACCGTCGAGATGGCGCGGCTGGCCGCATCGCGCATGTAACGCGCCGAGATATGAGCAAAAAAAATGGGCCTGCGAAACCGCGGCCCATTGAAGTGTGGAGATCTGAACCTCCAGAGGGGAACAGCTGACGCGGCGGCACTGGGAGGAAAACCGCCATGTGCATCAACTGCGAGCATAATGCCCGCTTCTTGACCAGTTGGAAAACATCTATTGTGCAACGCAGCTATGCAGCCGCTGCGTTGCTGTCGTCGTGACCATCGCAGACGTCATGCTGCCTTCGCGACCGGCTCGTCGGTGGCGCGGGCTTCCGCGGCCAATGCCTCCTCGACCTCCTCCAGTTCGCGACGCTTCGCGGCGAGTTCGTCAGCGAAGGCAAAGGTGCCGGTCTCGTGCGCGCGGTAGGAAGCGAGCCGGCGCCTCGCGTCTTCGAGATGCTGGCGCTGGCGATACCGCTCGCCCTCGAAATCGCCGAGCGCATGTTCGAGACGGGAGACTGCGCCGAGCGGCGTCACCGTGACCGGCAGGTCAATCTCGTAATCGGCGCCGGTGCGTTGCAGGACGGTGCGGTAGTGATAGCCGCCCTTTCCGAAACGCTCGCCCTCGTAGACAACGTCGAAACCGGCGATCGACCCAAGCAACGCTTCGCCTTCCTGCTGAAGCTGGACGAGCGTGAGGATCTCCTTCATCACCGCGCGCCCGGCGTCCTTGCGCTCACTATACTGTTCACCAAGCACGGTCATCATGAACGCCTCGCCTGATGTCGGCACCAGTCGGGCGATGTCTTGGCCGATCTCGTCGATCCGGCGCGTCGCGACCTCGATGTCGCGTTCTGCTTCTCGCAGCCGCCGGCGAACGGAGAACAGGTCATCGTCATGGGCGGCGCGCAGGCGCTCGAGACGGGCGGTATCGGCTTCCAGTCCGGCCTTCTTCATCAGGCGCTCGTCGCCGGAGGCAATTGCCTTAGCGATGGCGAACTGGTTGGCCTGGCCTTCGCCGAGATCTTCGAGGCGTCGGATCGAGGTATCGCCGGAAAGTGCCGCCGCGATGAAACGAGCCTTGCGCTCGTTGTTCTGCCACATGCTCGCGTCGAGCGATCCTTGGGTCGCATAAGCGAAGATATCGACGACATCGTGCTGGTTGCCCTGACGAACGATGCGGCCCTCCCGCTGCTCGATCTGCGACGGCAACCATGGCACGTCGAGATGATGGAGCGCCTTCAGCCGGAGTTGGGCGTTGACTCCGGTGCCCATCGTCTCGGAGGAGCCGATCAGGAAGCGGACACGGCCTGCACGAACGTCTCCGAACAGCCGCTGCTTGGCCTCCGACTTCGTGTAGTCCTGCATATAGGCGATCTCGCCGGCGGGAACACCGAGCCGGATCAACTCATCGCGGATCCAGCGATAGGCGGAGAAACCGCGTGTCTTCTCGACGTTGATGGTGCCGAGATCGGAAAAAATCATCTGCGCGGCCCCCGACAGATCGTAAGGCTTGCCGTCCGGCCGGAGGAACACTTGGTCCGCCGTCTCCTGCCAGATACGGAAAGCATTCTGGACGAGCAGATTGAGCTTGTTGTCCGGCTCGTTATCGTTGGCCGGCATGACGAGGCGAAGGTCGATCGCCGCATGGCGGCCATCCGTGATGACCGAAAGCAGGATGTCGTCGCCGGGCTGGGCCGGTCCCTCGCGCATCTCGATTGCCTTGATGCGGCCGTCGAGGATCTGCTGGTACATCTTGAACGCCGCCGTCGGCTTGGCGGTGACGATCTGCCGCCCCCCGGTGGAGATTGCCGGTACCCGGACATATTCGCGAAGGTCGGCAGGCATGACGACGTCGGCGAAGGCCCGGAACATCGCGATCAATTCAGGGACGTTGACAAAACTCGCAAAGCGGCTGACCGGCTTATATTTGCCGGACGGTTGGATCTCGAGCTCCGTGACCGTCTCGCCAAAGCAGGACGCCCAGGCGTCAAATTCGTGCAGGCCGCGTTCGTGCAGGGCCTCATGACCGAGCAGGCGCTGGACGGAGAACATCTCACCGAGCGTGTTGGTGATCGGTGTGCCGGAGGCGAGCACCAGCGCGCGGCCGGGGTTTTTGGTTTCGATGAACCGCGACTTGACGTATAAATCCCAGGCGCGTTGCGAGCCGTTCGGATCGATTCCCTTCAAAGTGCTCATGTTGGTCGCGAAGGACAGCTTGCGGAATTCCTGCGCCTCGTCGACAACAATCTGGTCGACGCCGATCTCCGAGATGGTCAGGAGATCGTCCTTGCGGGTGGCAAGCGCCTGAAGCCGCTCTTCCAGACCTTCCTTCAGGCGTTCCAGCCGTTTTCGCGAAACCCGGTCCTCCGGCTCCACCCTGGTCAACAGCTCTTCGAACAGCTGCAGCTCGTCCTGGATCATCTGCTGTTCGAAGGCGGAGGGCACGCCGATGAACTTGAAAGCCGAGTGGGTGATGATGATCGCATCCCAGGTGGCGGTGGCCGCCCGCGACAGGAAGCGCGCCCGCTTGTCCTTGGTGAAGTTGGTCTCATCGGCGACGAGGATGCGGGCATTGGGATAGAGGGCGAGGAACTCGCGCGCCGCCTGCGCCAGGCAATGGCCGGGAACGACCAGCATAGCCTTCGCGATCAGACCGAGACGGCGCTGCTCCATGATGGCGGCGGCGATGGTCATCGTTTTGCCGGCGCCGACGGCGTGCGCAAGATAGGTGGCACCATCGGCAATGATGCGCCAGATGCCGCGCTTCTGGTGGCTATAGAGCGTGAAGGCTGCGGAAGCGCCGGGAAGCTGGAGATGGGAACCGTCGAACTTGCGCGGCGCGAGGTTGTTGAAGCGCTCGTTATAGACGCCGGCCAGGCGGTCGGTGCGATCGGGATCGGTCCAGACCCAACGCTCGAACTCGCTTTTGATCTTCTGCAGCTTTTCGCGGGCCGCTTCGGTATCGACGACGTTTAGGACGCGCCGCTCGCCGCCGACATCCTTGAAGGTGTCGAAGATCTGCGGCACCCGGCTGTTGAGGGCATCCGCAAGCAGCTCACCGGCATGTCGGCGGCTGGTGCCCCATTCCGATGTGCCGGCGGCGCGGTAGGCGAGCTGCCGGGCCTCGACCGTCCAGGAGCCGAGTTCCGGCATATGGTGGATCTTGATCTCCGCGTCCATCTTCTCCTTGACGAAGGCGACGACGTCGGCGGCCGGGATCCATGGCGCACCAAGACGCGCGGTGATGTCGGACGGACGCAGCGGCGCCGGCTGGACATCCTGCAACGCGCGCACGTTCCGTGCGAAGATCGGATCGAGCGCGGCGGCGGCCTCGGCGGCGGCAAGCTTGGTGCGGACCGGACCCGAGAGATAGGCGTCGGCCGTCTGCCACGATCCATCGGCCGGATCCTGGAAGACGGTTTCACCGAGTTGGTCGAGCACCTGATCACGGTCGCTATGCAGCAACTCGGCGATATGATCGAGATCGACGCGGCCGCGTTCGTTGAGAACGACGGCGAGTGCGTCGCCGGCATTGGTCACGACCGGCGGGGCAGGGGGCGAGATGACCCGCTTCGTGAAGATCGGGCCGGGCTTGGCCGTGTCGGTGTCGAGGTCGTAGTCCTCGATCGAAGCGACCAGCCAGCAATCAGGGTCATCCCTGAAGGGCTGAAGGTTCGGCTGCCGATGCGTTTCGCGCGTCTCGCCGCTCTCCGCATCCTCGGTGATGATGACGGTGGTGTGGTTGATCGGGCCGAAGTCACGGACGAAGGTCGACCAGGCGATGCGCAGGCGGACCTGAAGGTCGCGCCACGGCCGGCCGGTTTCCTGAGCCTTCAGCACTTCGCGCACTGCGTCGCGAACTGGGATCAGCTTCTGAATGATGCGGGCGTGCTTCTCGGAGAGCCCATCGCCGGTGCGGCCCTTCCGGACCTTGATCGCTACCGGCTGGCCGTCGACGATCTGCATCAGGCCCTGCCGGTTGTCGATGAAGTAGCTACCCTCGCGCACACTGGCGTTCCCAGGCCGCAGATCGACGATCTCGGCCAGTTGCTCCTCAAGATCGAGGTCGATCTCGGTCGGCTCGCCGTCATAGAGGCCTTCCGGAAGAAGGCTGACCGTAGCCTTCAGCACGGTTTCCAGATCCTCGCCAGCGCGCCATTGGCAGGTATAAGTCTCGCTGAACGGGCCGGAGGTCAGCGCGTGCTCGCCGAGAACGAAGCCCGGAGTGTTCGCGAACCAGCGATTCACGCGGATGGCGCCTTCGTCCTCGGTGGCCGCCCGAACTTCTTCGACGTCGAGCCAGCAATTGTCGCCTTCCGGCTCTGCGATCTTGCGCTTGCGGAAAAAGAGGATGTCGACGACGGTGTCCGTGCCGGCATCGCGGCGGAAGCTGCCCTCGGGCAAGCGGATGGCCGCGACCAGGTTGGCCGATCTGGCGATGTGCTCGCGCGCGGTGGCGTCTGCTTTGTCCATCGTGCCGCTGCTGGTGACGAAGGCGGCCAGCGCGCCGGGCTTTAGGAGATCGATCGCGCGGGCGATGAAGTAATCGTGAAGCCGCAGGCCAAGCGGACGATAGTGGTGGTCGGAACGCACGGTGCGGTCGGAGAAGGGCGGATTGCCGACGGCAAGGTCATAGACGACGCCGAGATCGGTGCGGGCGAAGTCGGCGTTGACGATGCGGGCCTTTGGCTGCAACAGCCGCACGATGCGCGCCGTGACCGGATCAAGCTCGATACCGGTGACATGGCTGCTGGCGCGATAAGCCTCCGGCATCAGCGCGGGGAACAGCCCCGTGCCGATGCCCGGCTCCAGCACGCGGCCGCCGCGCCAGCCGAGCCGCTGGAGACCCGCCCAGATCGCCCGGACG
>ERZ778022.2958-NODE-2958-length-16679-cov-5.593239_pt1 | contig 16679 bp, 13 predicted proteins | sample MGYA00375752_ERZ778022 | MGnify/ENA primary metagenome ERZ778022 (study PRJEB29350, sample SAMN05389826) | bioreactor metagenome | isolation source: Thiocyanate bioreactor | place: South Africa: University of Cape Town | collected 2014-04-04 ... | reverse complement strand
CGGAGATCTCGGAGCTTCAACGGAGCCGCCGATGGTGATCGGCGGAGAGTCCGTACGCGACCCTGAGGCCTTCGAGCGCGACACCAAGCTTCAACGGAGCCGCCGATGGTGATCGGCGGAGAGGCTCGCGCTGCTCGGCGAGCTTCAGCACGAGATGCAGCGCTTCAACGGAGCCGCCGATGGTGATCGGCGGAGAGGACGGACCTTCCAGAGCTGCTTCTCGTTGATCTCGCTTCAACGGAGCCGCCGATGGTGATCGGCGGAGAGTCGGCGGAGGCCTTCGCGACCTGCTCGGCGTGGCGGCGGCTTCAACGGAGCCGCCGATGGTGATCGGCGGAGAGCTCGTACGCCTTCTCTTCCTCCATGGCGAAGAGGCCGAAGCTTCAACGGAGCCGCCGATGGTGATCGGCGGAGAGGGAGCGAGCGCGTGCGGAACGCGAGCTTGATGTCTACCGCTTCAACGGAGCCGCCGATGGTGATCGGCGGAGAGCGGCGAGCTCGCGTCTCGCATCGAAACCGTGCAGGCTATGCTTCAACGGAGCCGCCGATGGTGATCGGCGGAGAGCAGCGCATAGATCGTCGAGCGCCGCTCGCCTTTCTGGGTGCTTCAACGGAGCCGCCGATGGTGATCGGCGGAGAGTTCACGAACGGCTTGATCGGCTCGTCGGTCTTTTTGAGGCTTCAACGGAGCCGCCGATGGTGATCGGCGGAGAGCAGATCCCGCCGCGCCCGCTCTACATCCACGACGAGGCTTCAACGGAGCCGCCGATGGTGATCGGCGGAGAGCCCGAGCACGACGAGCGCGATCCGGTCGCCGCCCGCGGCTTCAACGGAGCCGCCGATGGTGATCGGCGGAGAGCAGCCTTAATGGCAGCCACAACTGCATCATGGTAATTATGCTTCAACGGAGCCGCCGATGGTGATCGGCGGAGAGACCGACCTCGCAGAACATTCGCGATTGCGGGGGGATAGCGAACGACTTGCGAGCGGTGGCGCACGGGAATGTGACGATGGCCGGTGCCGGGTCGCATTTCCGTGCGCCACGCTTGCAAGTTGTTGATTGTCAAGGAACAGGCGGCGTGCGAGCGGTCCGCGGTGATTGGCTAGCGTTTCGGTGCTCGCCCGCCGGCGGCGCGACATCGAGGCGTCGAGCATGTGGCCGTGGGACTCGTCGTTCCACTTGGGTTCGCGGGTCGTTCTGGACATGTCTGGGCGTTCGCTGTCAGACGCGAGGACTCCGGTCGTTCTGCGTGAGCTCCGATCATGAGCTCGGTGCCCGCTTGCGTCCAGGCCCAGTTCGTCGCCTGATCGAGTCACTTCAGACGTGGTTGCGATTGCGGTTTACACAACGATGGCGCGCCTCTCCGGTGGCGTGTAGACTTTCCCGATTGCCCGGATGGAGGTGCTCCCTCGTCCTTCGACAGGACCGACGTCGACGAAGAGCACCTGATCCTCCACGCTGTTGATGACGTCATTGAGCCGACTGCGTAGCTCGACGAGCTCGCGGGCGGTCATCTCGCAGCGGAAGACCGAGAGCTGGATGTGATCCCCCCAGCCGCGCATGAGGCGGTAGACGCGGCGCAGGCGCTTCGGGCAACCGATGTCGTAGCTGACGATGAACGTCTGGCGCACGAGCGAGCCTCAGCGAGTCCTGAACTCGGGATACGACGGGAGCTCCCCCAGGAGGTAGCGTCCGAAGCGGCGCGCCTGGACTTCGAGGACGCGCCGGTAGCTCACTCGATAGCCGAATACTGGATGGGTCACGAGTTGGTCCATCCTTCGTACGCGAGTAGGAAGCGGCGGCGCCCCGGCGGGCGTAGGGCGACACCGGTGGAGTGCGATGTGAAGTCCGACGGGCCGATGACGCCGTTGTTGATCGCCGAGATCACGGTTGAATCGGCGACTATCGGGCGGAACTCTTCCATCAGATCGAGAGCGAGCGCGGGGCGGCCGAAGCGCGGTTGATGGTAGAAGCCGAGGAGGGGTCGAGACCGGCGGAGGCCGTGACGTGTGCGAGCTCCTTCGTGAGGAGCGAGTAGGCGAGGGAGAGCAGCGCGTTCACCGGATCCTTCGGCGGTCTTCGGTTGCGCCCGTCGAGCTCGAACGCGCCGGCGGCGTCGCCCTTGAGCATGCCGGAGAAGGCCGAGAAGTAGCTTCGTGCGGCGGTCCCCTCGATGCCGAGAAGGGATCCGAGTGACTCGACACGCTCCGCCTTCTTCGCGAGCTGTTCGAGCTCGAACAGCGTCACCTCGGGCGGCTGGGCGTGGTTACGGCGGAGCAGCGTCCTCGAGTTGCGGATCTTCGACGCGATGACGCCGCGCGCGAGTCGGAGGCAGGTCTCGGTGTCAGCCATCGCCCGGTGTTGCGCGACGCGAAGCTCGACATTCTTCGACTCGACGCCCGTCGCCCGGCCGTAGAACCAGCCGCCGGTGCTGAGGAGCGATACTGAGATCCCTCGCTCGAGCGTCGCGCGGAGCGCCTGTGTCGAGATCTGGACGTTCCCGAAGAGGCTGATCTGCGAGACGTTCGCCAGGCGCGCGCGGGTCTCGCCCTTCTTGCCTCGAACGATGAGCTCCTCGCCCGAGAGCGAGATGCGCGCGCCCTGTTCCTGGACGTAGAGGGGAAGCTCGTCATCGCGCGCGGGCTGAAGTCTGCGAAGCTCGACGTCGTTGTCGTCGCTTTCGTCTTCATCGCCCGCATCGACGGGCCAGAAGGCGTCCATCGCGTCCGGGGCTTCCGGAAGGCCGGTGTCCGCAGTCGGCCCCACACCTCGCAAGAGGTTCGTCTCGTCAGGGAGGCAGATGCCGACGAGCGAGCAGCCTTCGCACTTGTGGCTATCGACGAGCGGCGGCGGGATCGTGCCTGCGGTCGTGAGCTCCCTAGCACGGCGAGCGGTCTCGCGTGTCGTCTCGATGAGCGCGTCATCGATCTCGATCCGCACGCGCCGTCGTGTTCGCGCGAAGTAGATCTCGCCGTGATCGCACCGGTAGCCGTGCTCGCGCAGGAGGAGCACCTGCGCGCAGAGCTGCGCGCGCTCCGATCTCGCGCTTGTACTCGATCGGGACGACGAGCCCTGCGGAATCGCCCTCGACGACGTCGATCTTGGCGGTCATCCCGAGCGCTTCGGACGACAGCCAGATTGATCGCGCCTGGTAGGGCGCGGGCCCCGGATCGGACGCGCCCTCGTCATCATCGTCATCGTCGGCACTCGTCCGTACCTTCGCCCTCGAGACCTTGCTGCCGGTCTCGCCACCGGATGCGGTGGGCGCAAACGCGGGCGGTGGAAGCTCCCCTCCAGCGGTATCGGCGCGCGCGTGGACGGCTCGGCCGTCGACGGTAAACGCATTGTCCGCGAACTCGCCCTGCGCCCACTCGAGGTACATGAGCCGCTCGCAGTAGAGCGCCTCGTTGATCATCCGCGCTGGGACGAGCTCCGGAGCCTCGCTCGCGAGCGGCAGCTTGCGAGGCAACGGCTTGGCGCGCGCCACCACCGGTGCATCGCGTTCCTGTTCGTGTCGTTCCGCCAAGTCCTGCCCCCCCCTGTGAGCCCAGTGTTTCACACTCGGTTGCCTGCTCCAAAACCGCGGCCAAGCGAACGCTCCGGCGTGCCACTATTTCACGCTTCGCGACCGACGCGTCGTCGCTTCGGTCACATGCCTCCCTCGGGTGAGAAGACTCCGAGCCCGAAGTGTGAGCCGTAGCCAAGCAGGATCGGACCTTCGACCGGCGTGTCGAACGCGAGGCGGAGGGAGAGACCGAACGCAACGGGCGGCGGCCTCTTCGCGCGGGCGCGCAGGAAGGAACGGAAACGCGCGCTCGGTCGGCTCGACTCGCCATTCCCATCGGCCAAGATCAGGTCGGATGCGCGACGCCCCGGTCTCACCGCGGAGGCGGGAAGCCAGCGCCCATCGATGACCTCGACTTCAACGTTCGCTGCACGAGGAAGGTTTCGGAACTCGAGCTCCCGTTGAACCTGCTCGAGAAGAGAGTCCTTTCCCTTGGCTTTGAGAAAGCGCGCGGGAACGAACGCGGTCTCGCTACGGAAGGTGCGCGCACTGCACATGAGTGGCACGGTCTGCCGGAGCGACTCGACTGACCCGAGCCCTGCCAAGGTCACGAACAGGTCGGGAAGGTCACCTGCCCAGGTCTTTCGAATGCCGAAGAGGGCCTGGTGGGCCTTGTCATCGAAGCCCATCGGACAGTAGACGAGCACATGATCGAGCCGGTCCTTTCGCTTGCCGAGCGTGAGGGGGATCAGGCTCGCGTGCCGGTGATCGGTGTCGCGCTGGCCGTTGGCGCCGGTCCCCGTGAAGCAAGGGCTCGGCCCGTCTCCAGGATCCGAGCGACGTACGAGCGCCTCATGCAGCGCTTCGCACCGGCGTACGGCATCGGCGATGGGCGGAAGTACATCGGCGCGCGCGCTATCGGACGAGAGCGCGAGGAGCGCTGCCGTCGGGCGCTTCGTGCGCTCGCGGCGTGACGGAGTCACGACTCGCGGTACGAGTGCATCGACGGGTCGAGCGTATCCTATCCAGCGCGTTCCCGGTGGCTGACTCCAGCCGTCCTTGCGGAGGCTGGTCGTGTCTTGAAGCAGCGAATCGACGACGTCGCGCGGGAGTTGAGCTTCGATCTTCGCACGGTCACTCTTCGAGATGCCCTTGAAGGTCTTCCCCTTCGCGGCTGCCTTCGCCCGATCCGCTTCTTCACGGCGCTCGACCTCGCGAGCGATGAAGTCTGCCCGCCAGCGGTGATAGACATCGGGTACCTCACTGGCGAGGAGCTCGACCCGCTCCTCCCCCGGCGCGGACGAGTCGCTCAGCGGGACTATCCAGTGGAGTCCGTCGGGAGCTCGGCTCAGCAGCTCGCCTTCGACCCAGGCCTCGGCACGTCCGAGGTATGGCTGTGCCCGGACGAGTGACGCGAGTAGGGCGCGCGGAGCATCCGGAAGTTCGACGTCATATCGAACAAAGAGTGTCGCGTTCGTAGGCAATCTAAGGAATGCATCGATCACCTTGGTGGTAGTCGCGTTGGTGCCAGTTCCTTTGACCGGCATGTAGTGCCGCGAGTGGGCGACCGTTCCGACGGGACATGAGTACGATGGGAGCACGGACGAGAGGCGCTCGAAGAGGTCACGCGCTGTTTCCTCGATCGCCGTCCAGCCCAATCGGCCATACCCGGTCGCCACCAGCGCGCGAAGGATGCGAAATGGGCTCGGCGGCCATTCCACGAGCCCTTCGTTCACGTGGGCATTCCAGGGCGTCGCGTGATAGCGACCCCCAGGAAATCGGTACGCGAGTACCGTCATGATCAAGCCTGGAACTCGACGACGGTGACACCGTCCTTGCCAGCGAACTGCGAGGCGCACGCCTTCACCGCGCTCCGGAGAGCCGTCCGGAGATCGTTCAGCGCTGGCAGCTTGAACCCCGCCGGCCGCTTCGCGGTGATCGGGGCGTCACCCGCGACCTCGAGATCGCACGCCGTGCGCAATCGGAGTCGCCCGTCGAGGAGCTTACGGATCTTGTAGAGAGCGAGGAGGACCAGCATACGCTCGGCTTCCTCGCCCACGCCGAAACCACGGATCTCCTCGAGGTCGAGGTTGAAGTACGCCACGATGCGACGCGCGGTGTACTCGTCGCGCTGGAACGGCACGTTGCCGAAGCCTTCTTTTGCACCCCCCAAACCGTCCTTTGCCCCACCCTTTGGATTTACGTGATCGTTCTTCACGCCGCCCGAGGCGGCGACGCGAACGTCTTCGGCCTCGATGAACGCGCTGAGGGCACGCTCGAGGCGGAGCCTGCCGCCAACCAGCTCTTTTTTCGCGAGGAAGACGCCGTGCAGGAGCGCGTTCGCGTCGTAGCGGAGGATGAGCCGCGCGAGCTTCGGGCGCGAGATGGCGCCGTTCTCGAGCTCCTTGGTGTGCTGCTGGAGCTCCTCGAAGAACGACTTGTTCTTGCTCTCGAGGATGTACGGCGAGTTCAGTCGATGGGCTTCGGTCAGAGTGCTGGTCAGGTACGCGCCCTTCTGCTCGACACGCACGTATGACAGGCCTTGCAGCTCTTCGGGGAGGCTGTTCGTGGACGGCTCCCAGCAGACGCTCTCGAGGCGATTCGCCATGCTCTGGGCGCTCTCGACGAGGAGGCGGGTCCCTTCGACTGTGTCGTAGACGGCGGCGCCGAGATCAGGAAACCCAGTCGGCTGGAACCGGGAGCCCTGCACCGGCTTGAGCTCGACCTCGAAGAGGAGGCGTGTCGGAAGGGTCTCATTCGTGAACAGCGGTGCGAGGTCGACGGTCATGTTTCGAGCTCCTGGACAAACGGTTTGATGAGACGCGCCATCAGGCGCATGTAGTCGGACTTCGATAGCGGAATGGCCGCCGAGGCAGCGAGGCGTCGCGCGAAGTCAGCGTCACCGGCGACGACGCGCACCTTCGCGCGGACCCCGCTCGCAACCAGACCGCGCATCAGGATGGTCGAGGCGTCCTTCAGGCGACCGCTGGCGAGCAGTCGTAGTGGAGTCGCATCTAGACGGGGGAGGAGTGGATGAACGTCGTGTGGGAGGTAGGCCATGCGTACCAGCGCGTGCAGCGCGAGAGGCTCTCCCGAGCGGGGCGTGTGGCGTTCTTCGACTCGGGCCCAGTCGATCGCGAGCAGCCCGCGAACGAGGCGTGCGATGCGCCTGTCGTCGACGCGGCCTTCCAGGAAGCGCTGCACGTCCGGGAGCGATGCGCTGCGCCGGCCGACGAGCGGGAATGCTTCTAGCCGTTCGCGGACACCGTCGATCGTGCGGCGGAGCCCGACCGCGGTGAGGTCGTCGACGAGCGAGCGACCGCTCCACACGACGCTCGGATTGCTCGCGAGCGAGTCTGCGGTGGTCTCGAACGAGGTGAACCTCGGCGCGGCGAGCGGGAGTGCATTCGCCCGGAGTGGTCCGAGCTTCGAGTGGGTCTGCGAGGCGATCGCGATCGCGAGGCGAAGCTCGGTGGCGCGGTCGGATTCGTCATGTTCGTCGGAGTCGCCGAGGAGCTCGAGCCACCGCGGAGACAACCGCGGTAGAGGTCGAAGGTTCGCTTCCTTGGTGCTCTTGCCGTGCGCGAGAAAGCCCTGCTCCACCTCGCCGAGCACGCAGACCAGCTCGGCCCAGGTCTCGCGTGTCGCTGTCGGAAAGCTCGCCGCGAGCATGGCGCGTTCGAGTGCGCGGGCCGCACGCGGGAGCGACAGTGGCGCGCCCGTCTTGTCGGCCGCGAAGCCGAGGGTCCGAACGAAGCCGTCGAGCTCGTCGAGCACACGCACCTCGGGCCGGTGCTTCACACGCATGATTCCGAGAGGAACGGCGAGGTTCGACTGACCGTTACGCTCGAAGTAGCCAAACCGAGCAAAGGCGTCGATTCCCCGTGCCACACCCAGATTCGCCAGGGCACGTGTCGCATCGAGCGTCTTCCGAGCGGCGCGATGGCCACCGTGAAGCCGTCCCTCGTCGAAGAGCGCGTTCACCTCGGCGAGCGTGGCTGCGCCCGACCAGAGTGGAACCCACTGCTCGCCGCGCGCGGAGGCATCTGCTGGTGAAGCGCTCGCGTAGCCCGAGGTTTGTGCCCGCAGTGCGAAGGGCGCAGCGGCTTGGACGAGGTCGTCCGAGTCGAGGCGGCGCAGGGAAGCCACGCGCAACACGAGCGCACCCTCGAGCATCAGCAGGAAGTCCCAGGGATTGACCTGGCTCGCGCCGTCGAAGCCGGCGCTCGCGTTCGCTCCACCGGCGGCGCCCGGGAAGAACTGCCCGATTGCTGCGCTCTCGAGACCGGGGGCTGGCGTACGGAAGAGCGCGAGGCGCAGCAGCGCGTCCGAGCCTGACACCGACGTCCCCGCATCGACGTCGAAGAGCTTCACGATCCACTGCAGATAGTTGTTGGTGAAGTCGAGGCGCCCGTCGTTCCCACCCGTGCCCAGGAGCGCTGGGTAGCTCGGCTCGCCCGATCCATCCAACGTGAAGGCCGCGCGAAGCCAGGCGATGCTGGTCGCGTCCCACGTCGCCACGCAACGGCGGAGGAGTCGCTCCTTCTCTTCGGCTGCAGGGCGGACGGTGAGGCCCTGCACGAGGGACTCGGCGTGCAGGATGGCTGTACGAATCGGAGCAAAGCGCTCGGCCTTGGAGGCGCGCAGTGCTCCGTAGCCATCCTTGTTGTCACCTGGATAGAAGCCGCTCCCGCCGTTCCACGGGCTCAGCATCGGTGTCGGTGAGTAGCGTTCGAGAAAGAAGCGCACCAGGCTCGGTTCGTCGAGCGCGGTCGCCAGGAAGAAGACGCCATCCTTCCAGAGGCCGCGGGCCTTCTCGTCAGCCTGCGTCGCAACGAGGCGCAAGACGCCGAGGGCCTTGAGGTAGTGAGCGAGCGGTGCTGGCGCGCAACCGCGCAGGGCGTGAACGAACAGACTCACGGTGACTCCTCGGGTGGAAGAGCGGAGGCGCGCCAGTCGGCGACGCGGAGCACTGTCTCGAGGAACGCGAGGGCGAAGGGGCCATAGCGTTCCAGCAGGCGAGACGTCCTATCCGTCCAGGACGCGCCGTAGCGACTCCCGATACCGACGGCTGCAGCGGCGAGCGAGAGCGTGAGCTCCGGAAGCTGCGCTTCGTCGCCTGACGCATCTTCGAAGGCGAACGCCGGTATCTTGTCGTTGGATACGACGCCGTGAATGCCGCCGTGCTCGGCTTCGATGTCCTGAGGTGTGCTCGCCCATCGGCCGCGGACCTTGCCGTGATGGGCGCAGACCAGGTACGCGACGAGGTCGAGCTCGTCGGCGCTGAGCGCGGTGAGCTCGTCGGCGAGAGGATGCGCGTCGAGCCGCTCCGCGGTCGGCACCTCCTCTGGTGCGTCGCCGATCAACGAGAGGAGCTGGAGATGTGACCCCAGCAAACCGGGATGGTCCGGTGCGCGTCGCCGGAGCACCTCGAACAGCATGAGGGTGCTTGCGAGCTCGTGTCGAAAGCCGGGGCGGTTCGGATAGGGCGGGCGCTTGAACGCGTCCGCTGGTGCCTTTGCGAGATCGTTCCGGCCTCCGAACCGTGTGTCGCGGCCACGTGCCGTGTCGGAGATCGCCGCTTGAAATATGGGATGCGCTTTGCCGACATCGTGCCAGCGAGCAGCGAGAGAGAGCAGACGAGCGAGGTCTGACGGGAGCGCGTAGCTGGATGCGAGCCGTGCTACCTCCAGCGCCGCTTCACGCCCGTGCGCGCGAATCGTCTTGTAGCCAGGCGCGCTCGAGAGGGTGTCGTCGTCGCTCGCCAGGCTCGCTTCGAGCAACGGAGACGTGTGGCCGCCGACAGACAGCGGGGTAACGGCCTGCTTGCTCGCCGGGTCCCAGCCCGCATCTTGCCGGTAGCCACCGGCGTCCGCGGCGAGGAGAACGGTCATTCCAGGGACCAGGCGATCCTTGCTGCGACGTCTCGCCCACTTTCCGGAGAGGTAGTCGAAGACATAGGCCCTCTTTTCCTCGCGCTCGAGTAGCTTCCGAAGGTCAGCGACCGGGACCGGACAGAGCTCGTCGCGCGACGGCCACGGCACATCGGAGAGTGTGCCCGGCTCGCCCTCGACCGTGCGCCAAAAGACGGAGACGTCACGCTCCTCCCCCGAGCGGATGTAGCGACCGACGTCGAGATCTGCGCCCGAGAGATCCGCCGACGTGTCGAACAGATCGTCGAAGTCGGGGCGCCGGAGCACGTGCGCAGGCTCGTACGGGTAGAGCTGGGCGAGATGGGCCGCGTCCAGTCGTTCCTCGAGCTTCTCCAGAGTCGCCGGTCCGACATCGGCCGCGTCTCGTGCGAGCTCAGCGAGGACGTCGGCTGCCGCTTGGAGCGCGTCGAGCGCATAGGGGCGCGCGTCGCTCTCCTTCTTCGGGACGTCTCCAACGACGATCACCTCGCCGCTCTCGTCAGCGTAGCGAGCGGCTCGGCCGAAGCGCTGGACGAGGGAGGACCACGGCGCAAGATCGGTGATGAGGACGCTGGACGACACGTCGACGCCGGCCTCGACGACCTGGGTCGCCACGACGATCCGACCATCGGACGGAACCGGTGCCTTCTTCCGAAGAAAGTCCCAGCCGCGGCGCTCGATGCCGCGGAAGCGAGAGTGGACGAGGGCGAGCTCACAAGCGCGCTTCGACTTCCTCCGCGCCTTCTCGAGGGACGCGAAGACCTTGCTCGCACGATCGACGGTGTTGACGATGACGAGAGTGAGCTTGCCCTCGCGATGCGCACCGAGCGCCAGCTCCGCGATTTCGTCCGGTGTGCTCGTGTCTCGCCGAAACGAGAGGCGCTTGCGGACGTCCCACAGTCCTCCTTCGCGCCGCGCCGCTGGTATGGCGGTGCGGGGGAGGTCGTGCGCCGAGCGAAAGTCGATCGTCGACAGCCAGCCTTGCTGAAGTGTGGCGCTCATCCACCAGGTGAAGGCAGGACGGAACCGGGGCCGGTCTCGCGCGGTGTCGTCCATGCGGAAGGCGGCGAGCTGCGTGGTCGTCGCGAGGCCGGTGTCCATGAGCTGAACCTCGTCGACGATCCACAGCGCATCGTGATGAAGCGCGGCGAACTCCATCGGCCACAGGCCGCGCGCCGATGCATAACCCCGGTTGAGCGCCCGCGAGAGCAGCATGTCCTGCGTGCCGACGAGAATCGCCGGACGGTCCAGCGTGTCGACCCAGCGGGCAGCTTCGCGACCGCCGAGAAGCGTGAAGACCGGCACCTCGAGCCCGGCGCGCTTCACCCAGTCTTCGAGCACGCGCTCCGTCTGTTCGACCAACACCCGCATCGGCAGGCAGAAGATCAGGCGCAAGGGCCAGCGCTCATCACGGCGCACGCAGCGGTTGTAGAGCCAAGCGAGTGCCGTCCCTGCCGTCTTTCCAAATCCGGTCGGAATGCGGAGAACCCGGTCGGCACAGTCGACCGCCTCGCCCAGCTCGAGCTGCCACGGATAGGGCCCGCGGGGCTCCTCGGTGACCTCGGAGAACCATTGCTGGTACGTGCTCATCGTGTCGTCCGTCCTCCAGTGCAGCGCACCAAGATCGGTGGGGCCCTGCTGTGCCGCTTCACGCCACGACTGCGGCGCTCCGCGACCCTATCTCAGGCATGCGACGTCATGCGTCGCACGCGACAGCATTTCTCACGATACGGAGTTGGGGCGATTCGACAAGATATAAAAGTCATTGTCATGACGAGCCCACTTCATTGATTGCGCTATCTCGCCTACGGGAGCGGTCGTGCGTTCCACCGGTGGCGGCGCCGCGACGGAGGGCGTCGAGCCTCCCAGTGCGCGAGGGCCTTCACGTTACACGACGACGACGATGACGGCGCCGGCGCCGGAGACGGTGAGTCGAGATCCAGTCGCCCCACGAAATCACCTGCTTCAACGGAGCCGGCGCCGCCGCACGTCCGAGCGTATGCACGTGATCGTCGTGTCGTCAGTAGGCGCGATACCGCAGTTTAGGTGTGATGTTGATGCGCAAGACGAATGTCAGTGATATTTTGATTTCCTTCATCGGGCGCCAACGTCGTCATTCAGGCGGTCGTGGCAAGGGCGAGCCCCTCGTAATCACCTGAAGGGTCACGGTCTTGAGAGTTGGGCTTTGGTGTCGCGGGGTGATGGGACGCTCCTTCTCCTGCGCGGTGACACGCCGGGCGATCTCGCCGAGCTCACCGCAGCGCTCCTCGCGCAGCGTCGAACATCGACCGCATCGGACGTCGTCATCCGCTGTCGCGACGCCGAGCCGCTCGTGGTTCGCGATCGCCCGCTCGACGCGGACGAGGCGGTCGGCGTGGCCGGGCTCCGCCCCTTCACGCTCATGGCCTTCGAGCGCGGCGAGAGCATTGAGCCGCTCGCCCCCACCCGCAATCGGTGCGCCATCCCAGCCGGCCTCGACGAGCGCGTCGCGCCATTCGAGGAGCGTCACCGCCGTCCCCAGCTCGTCGACGGAGAAGGATCGGTTGTAGAATGCATTCGCTGCCGCGAGCGACTTGATGCGGGCGGTCCAGCGAGGAATGCGTGCGCTCGCCGATTCGGTGATTGGAGACGAGCCGATGCGGAGCTCGAGGTCGCGGAGGAGGCCGGCCTGACCCCACGCGGGCCGGCCGAGCGACGCTCGCGTCGAAGCGTTCGCGGCCATTGCGACCGTCGGACCGCCGAGTCCGAGGCCGGCCAGCACCTTCATCGATCTCGCGCTCCCCCTCGACGCATGACTTCCAAAGGGAGCACGAGCCATCGCTCATGCACATCACCCTCAGGGGTTACCCTTCGCTCTGTCAGTCGGGATGATCCGGAAACTGTTGAAGTGGGGCGTTCCCGTGCCGATGCAGAGCCAGTTGGTGTCGCGTAGCCCAAGAGACGTTCGGTCCAGCGCAGCTGAACGACGTTCGTGGGTCCAAAGGGGGAGCCTCAGGGGTGACGCCGGTCTCCGAGCGACACGATCCGTCGCCACCGCCGGCTCCGCGAGCGCAGGACGTGAGGATGAGCTCGAGCGGAGGGGGCCATGTAGGCGTCTCGTGCTGCATGGATGAGCGGGAACTCGAAGCCGAGCCGGAGGCTCTGATAGCCTTGGACGAGCATGGCCAACCCGTCCGCGCCTACGCCGCTGAACGCGCTTCGCGTTGCCGTCGTGTGGGGGACGACGGTGGTCGCGCTCCGCACGCTTGCGCGTGGTGAGTCGTTTCAGCTCGGCGACGCCGCCGATGCGAGCGTGCCGATCCCCGACGGGATCGAGATGTCGCCTGTCCCGGTCCGTGCCGTTGCGGGCGGATGGGAGCTCGACGCGCGCGGCTGCCTTGGCGGTCTTCTCACGCTGCGAGGGCGCGCCGAGGATCCGGTCGCGATCGCGCGGACGAGCGCAGCCGTCCCGATCATGCCGGGCGACTTCGGCCTGATCCAGTACGGCCAGGTCTCGCTCTTCTTCCAGTACACGTCGAAGCCGATCAAGATGAGCACGTTCCGCGGCCCCGAGCTGCTCGTGCTCCTCGCCGGGTTGTGCAGTGCCATCCTCCACGTCGGCGGCATCGGGCTCCTCTCCACGCTCTCGACGCCGTTCCCCTATCCGAAGCCGCCCGAGCTCGAGTCGCCGGATGATCTCGCGTCACGCTTCAAGATGAAGCGCATGGAGCTCGAGCCGCCCCCGCCGCCGGCCGTGGCGGAGGGCGGTGACAAGGCGGGAGGCTCGGGCATCAAGGACCCCGGCGCTCAGGACAAGAAGGAGCAGGGCGGCGGGAAGAAGATCAAGGGCGACGAAGGCAAGCTCGGCATGAACAAGACGGCCGACAACACGAGCTTGCCCGGGGAGATCAAGCCGACCACGCACTACGGCGGCCTCAGCGAGGTCCTCGAGGGCGACACCGGCAAGGAGATCCAGAACACGCTCAAGTCGATCAACACGGTGTCGGCTGCGCTCTCCGGTCTGAACTCGAAGGACCTCGTCCTCGGCAGCGGTCCGGGCACCGGCCTCAAGGGCGCGGGGGGCGGCGGCGGCGGCAACGGACCGGGCGTCGCGTTCGGATCGGGCACCCTCGACACCGGCTTCGGCGCCGGTCGCGGTGGCGGCTACGGCGCAGGCGGCGGAGGTCCGGGCGGCCGTGGAAGCGGCGGCAACGGCAGGGGCGGTGCCGGCGGAGGCTCCGGCACCGGGAACGGCACGGGCGGCGGCGGTCCGGGGGAAGCGAAGGTCGCGGTCGGGACCGGCGCGGCTGCCGCGAGGGGCGGCCTCTCTCCGGAGCAGATCCGGCGGGTGGTGATGAGTCACATCGGCGCCGTCCGCGCTTGCTACGAGAGCGAGGCGCAGCGCAACCCGGGCCTCAAGGGCGGAGTCACCGTGCAGTGGCAGATCGATCCCGGTGGGAACGTGACGAGCGCGTCGGTCGGCGGGTCGACGCTCTCCAATCCGCGCGTCGAGGGGTGTGTCGTGCGCCAGGTGCAGCGCTGGAAGTTCCCCGCGAGCGACTCGCCGACGACCGTCGCTGGCTTCCCGTTCAAGTTCGGCGTCGGCGGCTGAGAACCAGGGCGGTCGACGCGCGCCTCGACGTTCGAGGCCGTCGAGGCGCTCCAGACGCTCGAGCCGGCCGCCTCGGTCATGTCTTCCGAGCGCGCGGGCTCGTCGTTGCCTCACTCAGCGGCAGGATGGCGTGTCTCGCCATGAGCCTCGTTCCCCACAACCGAGCCCGACAGTGTTTACGCCCGGTTACGGTTCGTCGCGTTTCGCTACGAAGCGGGGGGTAGTTGGAGCTCAAACTATCTCCCGAGTAGGAAAATCCCTCGGCTTGGTGGCAGAATGCCGGCGTTCGCGGTACCTGAGGCGTCCTCCGTTGCCAATGTCGAAGCTCTATCCCCTGGTTGGCCTCGTTTTCATGTTCGCGCTTGCTGGCTGTCCGGGTGAGAAGCCCGTGCACGCGCAGGACAATGCGCCCGCGCGAGCGGATGGGCCGAAGCTCGTGAAGTTCGATCCGAAGTCGCTCGAGCGTCTCGGCATCAAGGTCGAACATGCAGGGAGCCGCACCGGCGCGCTCGACCTCGAGGTGCCCGGATCGCTCGAGTACAACCTCGACAAGTACGCCGAGGTCGGGACGCTCGTGGACGGCCGGCTCACCTCCGTCACCGTCAAGGCGGGTGACGTCGTGAAGCGCGGGCAGCTGCTCGCCACGCTCGTGGTCCCGTCGATCGCGACGGCTCAAGCGGAGTACCTCTCGACCGAGGCGGCGGCGAAGTCGGCGAAGATGAACCTCGACCGCGAGAACGGCCTCCTCGAGAAGGGGCTCACGACCGCCCGCGAAGCCGAACAGGCGAAGGCCGAGGCGTCGAGGACCGAAGCGGACCTCGCCGCAGCCAAGGCGAAGCTCCAGGCGCTCGGCGTCGGGCGCCCGACGGCGGGCTCGAACATCTCCGGCGCAGGCATGCTCTCGCTCACCGCGCCGATCGACGGTGTGGTCGTCCGGCGCGACGCGATCCTCGGCCGCTTCCTCCAGGCGAAGGAGACCGCGTTCGTCATCGCGGATCCGCACGATCTTCGTGCGGCGCTGAACGTCTACGAGGCAGACCTCCCGTACTTCCAGGTCGGGCAGGAAGCGGAGATCTTCGTCGACGCGCTCCCGGGCAAGTCGTTCAAGGGCAAGATCGCGCTGGTCGAGCCGCAGATCGGCAAGCAGAGTCGCTCCGCGCGTGCGTACATCGACGAGCCGAACCAGGACGGCATCTTGAAGCCCGGCCTCTTCGTCCGCGCGAGCATCAAGCTCCCGGAGACGACCACGCACGATCGCGTGCTCGTTCCTGCGCCCTCGGTGCAGCCCCTTGGCGAGGACAAGGTCGTCTTCGTCGAGAAGGAAGCCGGCACGTTCGAGGTTCGCAAGGTTCAGGTCGCGCGGAAGACGACCGAGGTCGCCGAGATCCACGAGGGCCTGGCGAAGGGCGAGAAGATCGTCGTCGAAGGCGCCTTCGTCCTTCGCGGCGAAGTCACGAAGCAATGATAGGGGGCCCACGCATGATCGGGGGGCCACGATGAGGGGGCTCGTTCTTTGGGCGGCGAAGAACGCGTTCGTCGCGATCATGATCTGCCTCGGGATCATTGCGGCCGGCGCCTATGCGGCGAAGGAGCTCGCGATCGATGCCGTCCCGGATCTCACGAACATCCAGGTGCAGGTCGTCACGCGCGCGTCTGCGCTCTCCGCGACCGAGGTCGAGTCGCAGATCACGCAGCCGATCGAGCGCGGCATGGCCGGCGTTCCGGGCCTCAAGCACACGCGCAGCACGAGCAAGCTCGGCATCTCGATCATCACGCTCATCTTCAACGACGACGTCGACGCGCCTCATCCAGATCCGCGAGCAGATCCCACCCGAGCTCGGTAAGCCCGAGCTCGGACCGGTCACGACCGCGCTGGGCGAGATCTACATGTTCGAGCTTCGCGGCGACGGACGCTCGCCGGAGGAGCTCCGTACGATCGTCGAATGGCAGCTCGGACCGAAGCTCCGGCAGGTGCCGGGCGTCATCGAGGTCGTCGGGTTCGGCGGCTCGCTGAAGCAGTACCGCATCACGCTCGACCCTGCGCGCCTCGCTGCGCACGGCGTCTCGATCGAGCACGTGAAGCAGGCGATCGCGAACGACAACCGCGTCGGCGGTGGCGGCTACGTCGAGTCTGCCGGTGAGCAGATCGTCCTTCGCGGTGACGCTCGCTACAAGGGGCTCGAGGACATCGAGGCCACCGTCGTCCGTACGGACGAGAACGGCATCCCCATCCGACTGAGCCAGCTCGGCAACGTCGACACCGGACCCGCTCAGCGTCAGGGCGCGATGACGCGCGATGCACGCGGCGAGATCGTCGGCGGCAGCGTCCTCATGCTCAAGGGCGCGAACAGCCGCGACGTCGTCGAGAGCGTGAAGGAGAAGATCGCGGAGATCACTCCGTATCTCCCGAGCGGCGTCACGATCGACCCGTATTACGACCGCGCCGACTACATCAACCGCGTCCTCAAGACGGTGGCGAAGAACCTCTCCGAGGGTGCGCTGATCGTCGTGGTCTGCCTCCTGCTCACGCTCGGGAGCCTCCGAGCCGGCCTCCTCGTCGCCGGAGCGATCCCGTTCGCGATGCTCGTCGGGTTCATCGGGCTCAACGCGGTCGGCTACACCGGCAACGTCATGAGCCTCGGCGCGATCGACTTCGGCATCGTCGTCGAA
>ERZ778022.2957-NODE-2957-length-16680-cov-3.853534_pt1 | contig 16680 bp, 18 predicted proteins | sample MGYA00375752_ERZ778022 | MGnify/ENA primary metagenome ERZ778022 (study PRJEB29350, sample SAMN05389826) | bioreactor metagenome | isolation source: Thiocyanate bioreactor | place: South Africa: University of Cape Town | collected 2014-04-04 ... | reverse complement strand
TTCTTGCCACATCCGCCCCGCCGTGCGATGCCGCCCCGGAGGGTGACATGACCGTATATCTCCTGCTTTTCGCGGCCGCCTTGTGGGCGGGTATCCAGAACACGCTGGCCGGCGGCGGCACCTTCCTCACCCTGCCCGCCCTGATGCTGACCGGCATGAACGCGCTGCAGGCCAACATCACCTCGACCATCGCGCTGTTCCCCGGCCAGATCACCAGCGCCTGGGGCGGGCGCAAGCATGTCAGCGGGGTGGGCGCGCTGTCCTTCAAGGCGCTGGTCATCATCTCGCTGGCGGGCGGCGTGCTGGGCGCGATCCTGCTGCTGGTGACGCCCTCCAGGATCTTCGCCGGCCTGGTGCCCTGGCTGGTGCTGTTCGCCACCGCCATCTTCGCCTGGGGAAGCTTCGGACCCAAGCGCAAGGCGCCGGGCCATGCCCTGAACCACACCAGCGCGGCCGCCGCGCAGTTCCTGATCGCCGTCTATGGCGGCTATTTCGGCGGCGGCATCGGCTTTCTGATGCTGGCGGCGCTGACGGCGGCGGGCCTGGCCATCCGCAATGCCAGCGCCACCAAAAATGTGCTGGCCGGGGTGATGAACGCCAGCGCGGTTCTCATCTTTGTCTTCTCGCCACAGGTGCAATGGCTGCAGGTGGGTATCGCGGCTGTGGGGGCGGCGATCGGCGGCCTGATCGGCGCGCACATGATTACGCGGGTGAATGAAAAGGTCTTGCGGCTGGCGGCGGTGGGCATCGGCATCGCCCTGACCGTCGGGCTGTTCCTGCGCGCGCCATAGTCCCGCGCAAAAGCACGTACTCCGGAGGCCCTAAACGAATTCCAGAAGCCCTCCTCCCCCTTTTGCGCGAAGCGCATCAAAAGGGGGAGGTGGCTTCAACGTGCGACGGGAGCGAAGCGACCGAGCGTAAGTTGAAGCCGGAGGGGGTAAATCAAAAACCCTACTGCTTGATGATCTGGCCGTCCGGCAGGCGGACTTCGCCCCAGCCGCCGTTGAGCGGATTGGTGCGGTTCCAGGGATACTTGGCGACCGCGGCCTCGTTGATCTCGATGCCCCAGCCCGGCGCTTCGTTGGCGTACATGTAACCGCCCTTGGTCACCGGCAGGCCGGAGAAGATCTCCAGCGCGGCGTCGTTGAAGAAGGCGTTTTCCTGGATGCCGAAATTGGTGCAGGTCAGGTCCAGCGCCAGGTTGGCGGCATGGCCCACCGGCGAGGTGTCGGCGGGGCCGTGCCAGGCGGTGCGGACATTGAAGATTTCGCCCATCGCCGCGTATTTGCGGCAGGGGGTCAGGCCGCCCATCTGCGACACATGCATCCGCATATAGTCGATCAGGCGTTCCTGGATCAGGGGCACGATCTCGTGCGGGCTGTTGAACAGTTCGCCCATCGCCAGCGGCGTGGCGCACTGGCTGCGGATGTTGCGGAACCAGTCGATATCCTCCGGCGAGACCGGGTCTTCCAGGAAGAACAGGCGGAACTGCTCCACATCCTTGGCCATCTTGACCGCCTGGGTGGGGGTGATGCGCTCATGCACGTCGTGCAGCAGCTCGATCTCCATGCCCAGTTCCTTGCGGGCGGCCTCGAACAACTGCATGGCGCGGCGGATATAGCCCTCGCGCTCGAACACCGGGGCGTCGTGCAGCGCCGGGATGCGCTGGGACTTGCTGGGGCCCGCGCCGTAACCGGCCATGCCGGGCACGCCGACCTGGATGCGGACATGACGGAAGCCGTTGGCGATATGCTTCTTGGCCTGCTCCAGCACATCCTTGATCTCGCTGCCCGAGGCATGGGCATAGCAGTCGGCGGCCAGCCGCGCCTTGCCGCCCAGCAGCTGATAGACCGGCAGGCCCGCCTGGCGGCCCTTGATGTCCCACAGCGCCTGATCGACGCCGGAAATGGCGTTGTTGAGGACGCCGGAATTGCGCCAGTAGGAGGAATTGTAGGCCATCTGCCAGGTATCCTCGATGCGGTCGGCGGGTTTGCCGACCAGCAGCGGCTTGAGATACTTTTCGACGGCGATGGGAATCAGATCGGCGCGCTGGGTGAAGGTGGCGCAGCCATAGCCGTACAGGCCCGCCTGATCGGTGGTGACCTTGACGATCACCAGCCGCACACCCTGGGGCGAGCACTGGATCACGCTGATGTCGCGGATAATGGGCGACTTCATGCCGCGCGAGGCTTGCGCGACCCGCTCCTGGGCGACGGCTTCCTTGCTCGCCAGCAGCGCGGCGCTCGCCGCCATGCCCGCCTTGATCATGTCTCGCCTGTGCATCGTCACTCCCCTTGGATGTTGGATGGTGTTCTGGTTGGGCGTGACCGTAAGGGGGGCGGGAACGGACGGCAAGGCGGGTGCGGCTTCCACGCTCCCGGCCTACCCTGCTGCAACGCGGCATCGATCCGGGGAGCGGGCAGCGGCGGGCGCGAGGGCGATTTGCAGCCTTTGCACAGCGGACGGCGCGGCGACCGCCTATAGTACGCGAACAGACTCAAGCACCGCCCGCCCGGCGGCAAAGGCCGATGCCGTCCCACCTCTCTTCGCGCGATGCCGCCCTGGCGCTGCTGGTCGTGTTCATCTGGGGCACCAATTTCGTGGTGGTGCGCTGGGGGCTGGACATGCTGCCGCCTTTGTTCATGGCCGCCTGCCGTTTCGCCCTGGTGCTCTGTCCGGCCATTTTCTTCCTGAAAAAGCCCGATGTGCCCTGGCGCTTCCTGGCGATCTATGGCGGGGCGGTGGGGACCGGCCAGTTTGGCCCCCTCTATATCGCCATGGCCGGCTTCCTCCCGCCCGGCATCACCTCGGTGGTGATGCAGACCCAGGTTTTCTTCACCATTGCCATCGCCATGCGGCGCAGCGGCGACCGGCTGGCGGTGCACCATGTGTTGGGCCTGTTGCCCGCCGCGGTGGGACTGGTGGTGATCGGCCTGCATACCGGCGAAGGCATCACCGCCGTGGGGCTGGTGATGGTGCTGGGCGGGGCGCTGTGCTGGGCGATCAGCAACCAGGCCACCCGCGAGGCGGTGGCCCATGCGGCGGCGCGCGGACAATCCATCAACCCGCTGGCCTTTGTGGTGTGGGGGGCGATCTTCGCCATGCTCAGCCTGTTCGCCGGTTCACTGGTGCTGGAAGGCCCGGCGCTGATCCGCCAGTCCGTCGCCACGGCGCACTGGGCGATCTGGGCCACGCTGATCTGGCAGAGCGCCGCCAACACCCTGTTCGGCTATACCATGTGGGCCTGGCTGCTGGGCCGCTATCCCGCCGCCAGCATCGTGCCCATCACCCTGCTGGTGCCGGTGTTCGGCATCGGGGCCTCGGTGCTGGTGCTGAACGAGCCGCTGCAGGACTGGAAGATCACCGCCACCCTGCTGGTGATGGCGGGCGTGGCCATCAACATCCTGTGGCGGCCGCGCAAGATCCTGGCCGAGGGTGAGGCTGCCTAATACGAAATAGGCACAGGCCTGCCTCCCTTTATGCTTTCAACCCCCTCCGGTTTCAGCTTCCGCTCGCCTGCTCAGGCCATCCGGCCTTCGCACGCGGCTCGCTCGCTGAAACCACCTCCCCCTTGCCCGCGCTTCGCGCGGAAGGGGGAGGCGGGTCTGTGCTATAGGACCTGTGCTATTTTTTCGTTTTAAAGGCGAGAAACTTCACCCTCTTGCCCGGCGTCACGATCATCTGGTGGGGCGTGCCCGCCGGGATCAGGAAATAGTCGCCGGGACGCATCAACATGGCGGTGCCGCCGGTGATGGAGGTTCCGCGATGCTCGCCAGGCGCCGTGGTCTTGGCGCCCGCCACCGTGCCGCCGGCGATCAGGGTCGCCTCGCCCTCCTGCACCACCAGATTGTCGGTCCAGTCGTCATGGACTTCGGCCTCGCCGCTCTTTTCACGGGCGGTGTTCATCACCCGGAAACTGTCGGTGCGGGTGAAGACCACCTCGGAATAGACCGCGTCGGGCGTCAGCCCCTTGGCGATCTGGGCCTGGATGGCCTTGCCGTCCAGATGGCGCACCGCCTTGTCGTTTCCGGCGGTGATCGGCTGGGCCAGCGCCAGCGCGGACGCGCCGCCAAGCAGCAGGACGGTGACGAAAGACAGTTTCAGCATGGCGCGGTTCCCCTTGGTGCGGGGCCACTCTAGCGCCGCGAGCCGCCGTGCGGCCAAGGAAAAAGCCGCGTCACCTGCGGGGCGACGCGGCTTTTCCTATGTCATCGGCGTGAAGACTTACTTCTTTTTCGCCCTGCGGGTGGCCTTCTTCTTGGCCGTCTTCTTCACGGCCTTCTTCTTGGCAACCTTCTTCACGGCCTTCTTGGCCGTCTTCTTGGCCGTCTTCTTGGCCTTCTTGACCGTCTTCTTGGCGGCCTTCACGACCTTGGCCTTCTTGGCCTTCTTCTTCTTGGCCTTCTTCTTGGCCGGGGTGCCGGTGAACAGGCCCGCGACAGCGGCTTCCAGTTCGGCGGCGCGCTTGGCCAGCTTGCTCTTCTTCTTCGCCATGGACTCAACTCCTCATCAACGTTGATGCCGCATACCTAAAGTGATTCGAGAAGCCCACAAAATCTCTGTGGACAGAATCTGTGGCGCGCCGGTGACGCCGGAAAAGAAAAAGGGCGCCCCGAAGGGCGCCCCGATCCTTGCCGAAGAACGGCGGAACGTGGAGAGGATTACTCCTCCTCGTCCTTCTTCTTCGGCGTCTTCTTCTTGAGGGCCGCGCCCAGGATGTCGCCCAGCGACGCGCCGGAGTCCGACGAGCCGAACTGCTCGACCGCCTCGCGTTCCTCGGAGATTTCGCGGGCCTTGATGGACAGGCTGACCTTGCGGCTGGCCTTGTCCACGCTGGTCACCAGCGCATCCACCTTGTCGCCCTTGCCGAAGCGTTCCGGGCGCTGGTCGTTGCGGTCGCGGGCCAGGTCGGCGCGGCGGATGAAGGCGCGCACGCCGCCTTCCAGTTCCACCTCGATGCCGCCGTCATTCACTTCCGTGACCGTGCCGGTGACGATCTGGTTCTTGCGCAGGGCGCCGCCGCCGGCCCCGGCCTTTTCGATCGGGTCGTTATCGAGCTGCTTGATGCCCAGCGAAACGCGCTCCTTCTCGACGTCGATGTCCAGAACCTTGGCCTTCACGACCTGGCCCTTTTCATAGGTCTTGATGGCGTCCTCGCCCGATTCCGTCCAGGACAGGTCCGACAGGTGGACCATGCCGTCAATGTCCGAATCCAGGCCGATGAACAGGCCGAACTCGGTGATGGACTTGATCTCGCCCTCGATGACCGTGCCGGCCGGGTGGTTGGCGGTGAAGCTGTTCCAGGGATTTTCCTGGGTCTGCTTCAGGCCCAGGCTGATGCGGCGCTTGTTGGAATCGACTTCCAGCACCGCCACATCCACTTCCGTGCCGGGGGTGACCAGCTTGGAGGGGGCCATGTTCTTCTTGACCCAGGACATTTCGGAAACGTGGACCAGGCCCTCGACGCCCGGCTCCAGCTCCACGAAGGCGCCATAGTCGGTGACGTTGGTGACCTTGCCCTTGAACTGCACGCCCACCGGATACTTGGCGGCGACGCCTTCCCAGGGATCGGTCTGGAGCTGCTTCATGCCCAGGCTGATGCGCTGGGTCTCGTGGTTGATCTTGATGATCTGCACGGTGACGGTCTGGCCCACCGACAGCACTTCGGTCGGGTGGGAGACGCGGCGCCAGGCGATGTCGGTGACGTGCAGCAGGCCGTCCACGCCGCCCAGGTCCACGAAGGCGCCATAGTCGGTGATGTTCTTCACCACGCCCTCGACGATCTGCTTTTCCTGCAGGCTGGCGACCAGGCTGGTGCGCTCCTCGGCGCGGCGCTCTTCCAGGACGGCGCGGCGCGAAACCACGATATTGCCCCGGCGGCGGTCCATCTTGAGGATCTGGAACAGCTGCGGCTGGTTCATCAGCGGGCCGACATCGCGCATCGGGCGGACGTCAACCTGCGAACCGGGCAGGAAGGCCACGGCGCCGTCGAGGTCAACGGTGAAGCCGCCCTTGACGCGGCCGAAGATCACGCCGGTGACGCGGGCCTGGTCGTTGAAGGCCTTTTCCAGCTTGATCCAGCTTTCCTCGCGGCGGGCCTTGTCGCGGCTCAGCACGGCTTCGCCCAGGGCGTTCTCGACGCGCTCCAGATAGACTTCCACCGTGTCGCCCACCTTGATGTCGGCGGGCACGCCGGGCATGGCGAATTCCTTGAGGCTGATGCGGCCTTCGGTCTTCAGGCCGACATCGACCATGGCGAAATCATTCTCGATGGACACGATGGTGCCCTTGATGACCGAGCCCTCCTGGGGGCTCTGGGTCTCGAAGCTCTGCTCCAGCATGGCGGCGAAATCTTCGCGGCTGGGAGCGGCAATGGAATTCTCGGACTTGAGTGCGGTGTTGGCGCGCGCCATTCGATTGGTTTCCTGTACATGCGTTCGTGCCGAACAGCGGGTTGCTGCTGGACTTCCCGAAGACGGCGCGGGTCCGCGCCGCCCCTTGGGCGGTTGGGTTCTGGAAGAAGTAGGCGGGATGCCCGAAGGCCGCCGGGCCTCCTTTAGCCCCTGTGGCGATCCTTGAGCGCGCCTTCCACCTTGGAGGAAACCAGGGCGAGGGCTGCCGCGAACGCGGCGTCTATACCCAAATCGGTGGTATCCAGCAAGTCGGCGTCCGGGGCCTGCTTCAGGGGCGAAACCGGCCGGGACTTGTCGGCCGCGTCCCGGGCGTTGAGTTCCGCCAGCACATCCTGCTCGGCGCGGCGGATATTCATGTTTTTCAGCTCGGTCCAGCGGCGGCGGGCCCGGACCTCCGGGCTGGCGTCGATATAGAGCTTGGCGGTGGCGGTGGGGCAGATCACGGTGCCGATGTCGCGGCCGTCCATCACCGCCCCGGGGCTGCCCCCCGGCGGGCGGGTCAGAAAATCCCGCTGGAAGGCCAGCAGCGCGTCGCGCACCGCCGGGATGGCGGCGACCTGGCTGGACGCCTTGCCCACGATATCGGAGCGGATGGCCGGATCGCCCGCCCGGTTGAAATCCAGGGTCTGGGCCCCCTTGAGGGCGTCGGCCTCGCTGGCCGGGTCGCCCTGCGCTTCCAGCACCGCCAGCGCGGTCAGGCGATAGAGCGCCCCACTGTCCAGATGGGCGAAGCCGAAATGCCGGGCCAGCATCTTGGCCAGCGTGCCCTTGCCGCTGGCGGCGGTGCCGTCCACGGCGATGACGATGCTCATGCGAAATCCGCTCCCAGCCCGCGCATCAGATCCTGATAGTCGGGGAAACTCGTGGCGATCATGGTGACGTCATCCACCGTCACCGGTTTGCGCGCCGCCAATCCCATCGTCAGAAAGCTCATGGCGATGCGATGGTCCATATGGGTGGCCACGGTGCCGCCGCCCGCAACCTCGCCCGCGCCGCCCCGCACGATCAGGTCGTCGCCCGCGATCGCATAATCGACGCCATTGGCTTTCAGGCCCTGGGCCACCGCATCCAGACGGTCGCTTTCCTTGACCCGCAATTCCTCCAGCCCGCGCATGGCGGTGGTTCCGCTGGCAAAGGCGGCGGCGACGGCCAGGATGGGATATTCGTCGATCATGGCGGGGGCGCGTTCCGGCGGCACCTCCACGCCCTTGAGCGCCGAATGACGCGCCATCAGATCGCCGATCTCCTCGCCGCCGCTGGTGCGGCGATTGGTGATGGTGATGTCGGCGCCCATCTCCAGCAGCGTCTCGATCAGGCCGGCGCGGCGGGGATTGAGCAGGATGGCGGGCAGTTCGAGGACCGAGCCCGGCACGATCAGGGCCGCCACCAGCGGAAAGGCGGCGCTGGAGGGATCGCGCGGCACCTCCACGGCGCAGCCGGTCAGGCTGGCGGGGCCTTGGACGGCGATGGTTTCGCCGCCGCCGGCCAGGGGCGTGACGGTGATCTGGGCGCCGAACGCCGCCAGCATCTTTTCGCTGTGGTCGCGGGTCAGCGTGGTCTGGGTCAGGCGGGTGACGCCGGAGGCATTCAGCGCCGCCAGCAGCAGCGCCGATTTCACCTGGGCCGAGGCGACCGTGATGGTCGTTTCGATGGCCTTGGCATTCCCGGCCCCGTGCAGGGTCAGCGGCATCCGGGCCTGGGGCCCCTGCCCTTCATAGGTGACGCCGAAGGCTTCCAGGGGCGCGACCACCCGCGCCATGGGGCGCGACCGCAGGCTGGCGTCGCCGGTGAAGACCGCCGTGATCGGGGTGGTGGCCATCGCCCCCATCACCAGCCGCGAGCCGGTGCCCGAATTGCCGAAATCCAGTTCGGCGGCGGGAGCCCGCCAGCGGCCCACCCCGGTGCCCCGGACCCGCCACCGGCCCGGCCCCTCCTGGACCAGGTCGGCCCCGAAACCGCGCAGGGCCTGGGCGGTGGAATGGACGTCCCCCGACTCCAACAGGCCGGAAATGCGGGTTTCGCCCACCGCCAGGGCGCCCAGGATAAGCGCCCGCTGGGAAATGGATTTATCGCCCGGCACCTGGGCGGTTCCGGTCAGGGGGCGCCCGGCGCGGGCGGTCAGCGGCAGGGGATTGGCGTTATGCATCAGGGGCTTCAAAAGACCTTTACAGGCGGGGCTACCCGTGGCACACGCGCCCCTCCACCAACCTCTTCTTGCGGGAAGCATCATCTTGGTCAAGGCAGATCTTGGAACCAAACGGCAGTGCCCGAGCTGCGCTTCGCGGTTTTACGACCTCACCAAGCGCCCGATCGAGTGCCCCAAGTGCGGTTTCAGCTATGAGCCCGAAGCGCTGTTCAAGCAGCGCCGCAGCCGGGTCGCCGAAACCGCCGGTGCCGGCGTGGTCAACGCGCGCGACAGCGAGGACGAGGAGGAAGACGACGAGGACGAGGACGGCGAGTCCGAGAATGAGGACGACGAGGACGAAGCCGCCGTCGAGGAAGCGCCCCTGAACGTCGCCGCCACCGGCGAGGACGAGGACGAGGACGCCGAGGAAGAGGAAGCCGAGGCGGAATCGGGCATGTCGGTGCGTGACGCCGACGAGGCCGACGGCATCGAGGATATCGAAGTCGAGGACGACGAGGACGAGGAAGACAACGACCTGCTGGGCGAAGTCGAGGACGAGGAAGACGATGTCTCCGGCATCATCGATCCCGGCATCTCCAAGGACGAAAGCTGATTTTCCTCTAGAACTTTGTTTCGGGATCGGATACCAGACCGCTCCCAATTGGTACGGGGCCATAGCTCAGCTGGGAGAGCGCCTGCATGGCATGCAGGAGGTCAGCGGTTCGATCCCGCTTGGCTCCACCAATTTTCGCCCCGGCGCGGGCGGTGAATTTTCTGAAAAATCGGTGATGGGCGGAGATTGGCGGAGCCGAGCGCCCGTAGCGGCGTCAGGCGGCCCTGGCGTCAGTGTCATGGGCCGCCGCCAGAGAACCCAAAGAAAAACCCGCGCGCTCCTTGCGGAACACGCGGGCTGACCGGTCGGGCGACGATTAGCGCGCCTTCTTCTTGGCCGGGGCGGCGGTGGCGCCCAGCTTGGCGCGATGCGCGTCGCGGGCTTCCTTGTGCCGCAGGCGCTTCTTCTTCTTTCTGGCGTTCATGTTGCGTGCGCCCATGCGCGTCTCCTGTATCTGGCGTGTGCAGGGGCCTCCTTTAAGGCCAAAATCCCGCCGGGAAAAGACATAACACCCGATCTTTTGCGAAAGCCGCGGCAGGACGGTTTCGCGCCGCGGGCGGCCAAGGTTGAGGTGCATCCCCCGCCGCGCTATGACGGGCCATGCGATTTACCGGAAAACACGTTGTCGTCACCGGCGCCGCCTCCGGGCTGGGCCTGGCCATCGCCCAGGCCGCCCAGGCCGAGGGCGCCACCATCACCGCCATCGACCGCACCGCTTCGCCCTTCGCGGGCAGCCGCATCTGCGACATCAGCGACGAGGACCAGGTCCGGCGCGCCCTGGCCGGGCTGGGCCGCGTCGACGCGGTGGTGAACAGCGCCGGCATCGTCCGGCGGGCCAAGGTGGATGAAACCGACATGGCCGATTACGACGCGGTGATGGCGGTGAATGTGCGCGGCGCCTTCCTGGTGTCGAAATACGCCCTGCCCCTGCTGCGGGCCTATGGCGGCGCGGTGCTGCACCTGTCGTCGGGCGTGGCCACCACCGGCACCCGCAACCGGGCGGCCTACAGCGCCAGCAAAGGCGCGATCGTCTCGCTGACCCGCAACATGGCGCTGGACTATGCCGCCGACAAGGTGCGCGTGAACTGCCTCTGCCCCGGCTTCATCAACACGCCGCTGCTGGCCAACCTGCCGCCCGAGCGCAGGGCCAGGCTGGTGGCGCTGCATCCGCTGGGCCGCCTGGGCGAGGCGGAGGACGTCGCCCATATGGCGCTGTTCCTGATATCGGATCATGCCACCTGGATCACCGGCCAGGCCATCGCCGTGGACGGCGGCTTCAATGCCGGTCACAGCGAAGACATCTGAGTGCTGACCGACGCCCGCACCCTTCCCGACGGCACGGCCTTTTCTCCCGATCTCGCCATCATCGGCGGCGGCCCCGCCGGTATCGCCCTGGCGCTGCAACTGGCGGACGGCAAGCGCGACATCCTGCTGATCAGCGCGGGCGGCATGGAGTTCGACCGCGCGGTACAGGATCTGTATGCCGGCCAGGCCAGCGATTACGTCCCGCTGGAGGCCGGGCGGCTGCGCTATCTGGGCGGCGGCACCAATCACTGGGGCGGCTGGTGCCGCCCGCTGGACCCGCAGGATTTCGAGGCGCGCGACTGGGTGCCCCATTCCGGCTGGCCCTTCACGCGCAAGGCGCTGGAACCCTATTACCCCAAGGCCCAGCAACTGGTGGAAGCCGGGCCCTGGCTGTACGACCAGGGCGGCGCGGCCCGGGCATCGGCCCATGGCGCCATCCTGCCGTTGGGCGATGGCGGCCTCTATACAAGCTGGTTCCAGTTCTCCAAGACGCGCGGCGGGGTGCTGCCCACGCCCTTCGGCCTGCGCTATGCCGGCGATCTCAAGCGCGCGCCCGGCCTGAACCTGCTGCACGACGCCAACGTCACCGCCATCCGGCTCGCCTCCGATGCGGGGCGGGTGACGCGGCTGGCTGTTCAGACGCTGAACGGCAGGCGGATCACGGTGACGCCGCGCGTCACGGTGCTGGCGGCGGGCGGGATGGAGAATGCGCGTCTGCTGCTGGCCTCCAACGATGTGATGAAGCCGGGCATCGGCAACCAGAACGACCTGGTGGGCCGCTTCTTCGGCGACAATCCCACCCCGCGCGATGTCGCCACCCTGGTGGCGTTCCGGGGGCGGCCGGGGCCTTTCTATTCCAGCAATCTCAACATGGGCGACGGCGCGATCCCACGCGCCACCTTCGCCGTGAGCGCGGCGTTCGCGCGCAAGAGCCGCTGCCTGGGCTCGCTGACCACCCTGGAGCATCCGGTGTAACTGGACGCCGAAGGCAAGGCCGCCGTGGCCACCACCGCCGCGGCGCTGGGCGTGGACGCCTCGGGCGCGCGCGCCTATTCGCTGGGCTGCGGCCTGGAACTGATCCCCGATCCCGACCGGCGGCTGGTGCTGACCGGCGAAAAGGACGCGCTGGGGATGCCGCGCCTGAAGTTGAACATGCACATCGCCGACCGGGATTTCGCGCTTTATCAGCGGACGCTGGTGGAACTGGGACGGCAATTGCTGGCGGCCAAGGCCGGGCTGCTGCGGATCAACAAGCATAGCCGCGCCGATTGGATGGCGACCATGGACTGGGGCCATCACCATATCGGCACCACCCGCATGGGCCACGATTCCAAAACCAGTGTGGTGGACGCCAATCTGCGGGTGCATGGCGTGGGCAACCTGTTCGTCACCGGCAGCAGCACCTTTCCCACCTATGGCGCATCCAATCCCACCCTGAACCTGATCGCGGTGACGCTGCGGCTGGGCGACCATCTGAAAACGGTGCTGCCATGAAGCGCCGCGTCCTGCTGGCCGGCGCGGGCCTCGCCGCCATCGCGGCGGGGGCGGGCCTGTACCGCTTCACCGATGTGATCGTGAAACACTATCCGCCCACGCCTTATGACGACCTGCTGGAGCAGCTGGCCGACCGCGCCACCGCCCGCGTGATCGGCGCGCGCCTGCCGGTCGAGCCCGCCCATGCCGCCACGCGGCTGCGCGAGGCGCTGACGGGACAATCGCTGGCGGACGCGGTCCAGGCCGACGTCGCGGCGGGCCGCCTCAGCGAAGTGGCGGGCTGGCTGCTGCCGGAAAGCGTGGCGCTGCTGGCGGCGCTGGCCGCGCGAGCCGGTTGACCGGAACACCGGCTTTCTTCCCCCGCGGCGCGAAGCGCCCAATGCGGGGGAGTTTGGTAGCAACAGCGTACCAAACGGCGTAGCGAAGTGTTTGCGTCTTCGCAAACCTGAGCTGCGTCAGATGGGGGTCCCCAAAATAAGCCCCCGCAGGGAATTTCCGAACCACACTTCACCCTGCAAATCGGCAGGTGTCAGAACCGCTTCCCGCGCCTGGCCGGTTTCGAGCAGTTCGGCGCGCAGGCAGCCCGGCAGCAGGCCGCAGTCCAGCGGCGGGGTCAGCAGCACGCCGTCGCGGCGGACAAAGATGTTGCTGCGCGCGCCCTCGGTCAGTTCGCCACGCGCGTTGCGGAAGATCACCTCGTCGCTGCCGCTGCGCTTTGCTTCCGCATCGTACATCTCGCGCCAGGTCGTCTTGTGACGCAGCAGCGGATCGGCGCTGTCCGTCCGCAACGGCGAGACCGCATAGGTCCAGTGCGGCGGATCATCCGGCAGCGCATGGGCGGTAGCGCGGAGGGCTCCCGCCTCGTCCAACGTCAGGCGGATTCGGAATTTCCCCTTCTTTCCTTCCACCGCAGCCTGCAAGGCCAGACGCGCATCACAGGAATTGTAGGACAGGCCCAGCACCCGTGCCGAGGCTTCCATCCGCGCCATGTGCAGCGGCAGGCGCGTGAAGCGGCCGTCGCGCCAGCCCAGTGTCTCGATCAGTTCCAGCGGCTTGCGCGCCGTCTCGAAGAAACGCGCCTTGAGCAGGCATTCGGCATATTCGCTTTCCATCACCGAGTCCTGAACCACCCCGCCGCCGATGCCCAACTCGCCCCGCCCGCCGGAAAGCGTAATGGTGCGGATCGCAACATTAAAATGTGCAGACCTATCGGGCGCAAAATATCCCACCGCCCCGCAATAGGCGCCGCGCGGCGAGGTTTCGAGATCACGCAGGATTTCCATCGCCCGGATCTTGGGCGCGCCGGTGATCGAGCCGCAGGGAAACAGCGCCCGCAGGATGTCCGTCACGCCCGCCCCGGGCCGCAGCGTCGCCGCCACGGTGGAGACCATGGTGTGCAGGGTGGGATAAGTCTCCACCTGGAACAGGTTCGACACCGCCACGCTGCCGCCCACCGCCAGCCGCGAGAGATCGTTGCGGATCAGATCCACGATCATCAGATTCTCGGCGCGGTCCTTGGGCGACGCCGCCAGCCGCGCCCGGCCCGCCGCGTCATCGCCGTCGCGCGCCAGCGTGCCTTTCATGGGCCGCACCGTGATGGCGCCGTCGGCGGCCAGATCGAAGAACAGTTCCGGCGACAGACTCAGCACCTGCCGGGCGCCGTCGTCCACGAAACCGCAATGGGCCGCGCCGCTGACCGCCAGCAACTGCTCGTAGAGCGCCCGCGCCTCACCCAGAAAACCGAAATGCGCGCGGAAGGACAGATTGGCCTGATAGATGTCGCCCGCCGCGATCAGGTCTTTCACCTGTGAGAAGCGCGCGGCATAGGCCGCCTGATCCCATTCCGGGCGCAGCGGGCTCACATAGGTTCGCCCTCCTGGGGTCCGCCCTCCTGGGGTCCGCCCTCCCGGCACCGGCGGCGCGTCGCTGGGCCCCGCGAACACGCCCAGCCGCAGCAAGGGACCGGGCCGGACCGACACGGCCAGCCGGGGTTCCAGAACATGGCCCAGTTCATAGCCCAGCCATCCGGCCACGAAACGGCCTTGATCCAGCGCCGCTGTGACGGCCGCCAGCGCGGCCGGAACCTGATCCGGCCGGTCGGCGGCGATCACCGACAACGGCGCCTGGAAGGCCCGGCGGCGGCCCTGGACGGCATCATCGAGAAGCACAAGCACGTAAATGGTCCTGCCCGGTGTTGCCAGCGGCAACCCATACCTTGAATGCGAACGAAGCAGCACCATATCAGGTCGGACGCGGTGCTCATAAAGGGGCCGCGCCCACAGCCGCTCGGAAAGGAGGGCTGATCGCGATGAACCGGCCTACCATCTTTTCCAGTCCCTATCTGCTGGGTTTCGACCATATCGAGCGCCTGCTGGAACGCAGCGCGCGGGGTGGCGCGGACGCCTATCCGCCCTGCAACATCGAACAGTTTTCCGACGGCGCGATCCGCATCACCCTGGCGGTGGCGGGCTTCGCCAAGGACGACCTCATCATCACCGAGGAGGACCGCCAACTGGTGGTGCGCGGCAAGCAGGCGGAGCAGGACGGCAAAACGTTCCTTCACCGGGGCATCGCGGCACGGCAATTTTTGCGAAGCTTCGTGCTGGCGGACGGCATCGAAGTGTCGGCTGCCGCGTTGGAAAACGGACTGCTGATGATCGATTTGGCCCGAAAGGCCGCAAAACCCGATGTGAGGGTCGTGACGATTAAGACTGGAGGCCAGCCATGATGGACAGATTCGAAGCCGAAGACCTGGAGGACCGCGCCGTGGCCGGCCGTATCGCCTACATCAAACCCACGGGCAGCGACGAGGCGCGCCGCCTCGGCCTGCTGCCCGCCAATATCGAACTTCCCGCAGGCATGAAGCTCTATGTGCTGCATGCCGAGGACGGCAGCGTGCTGGGCTTCACCGACGGGTATGAAAGCGCCTATGGCGCGGCGGTGCAGAATTCGCTGACCCCCGTCAGCGTCCACTAGCGCGCCGCACACGAGACGGAAAAGCCGGGAGCCTCGCTCCCGGCTTTTTTTTGCGCCGCGACCCGCTAGAGTGCCGCGTCCAGAGGATCATCCGGGATCGTCCATGCGCCACGCCATTCTTGCCGCTCTGCTGCTGTTCACCGCCCCCGCCGCCGCCGCATGGGCGCAGGAAGCGGACCCCGCCACCTCGCCGGTCGCGCCCGTCGACCCGGCCGCGCCGGCGCAGAAGGTCAATCTGGTGATGACCGGGCCGCAAATCCTGATCTCCACCGCGATGGGCGACATCACCCTGCAACTGGACGCGGTGCGCGCGCCCAGGACGGTGCCGCATATCGTGCGCTATGTGCGCGCCAGGCATTATGACGGCACGGTGGTCTATCGCGTCGCCAAGGGCTTTGTGATCCAGATGGGCAGCTTCGAGGCGGGCGGCAAGGGACGCGGCATCCGGCCCGGCCCGCTGCCGCTGGAAGCCAATAACGGCCTGTCCAACCTGCGCGGCACGGTGGCGATGGCGCGCGCCGAAGCGCCCGACAGCGGCACGGCGGAATTCTTCATCAACCTGTCGGACAACAGTTTCTCGCTGGACCAGCAGATCGGCGACCCCGCCAACGGCACCGGCTATGCCGTGTTCGGCCAGGTGGTCGCGGGCATGGATGTGGTGGACGCCATCGCCGAGGTGGCGGTGGGCGATGACGGCCCGATGCCGGGCCAGGCGCCGGTGACGCCCATCCTGATCAAGAAGGTGTCGGTGATCGCGCCGCCCAAACCGGCGAAGTAACCCTCCCTCTCGTGCGCGGCACGCGCACCGGAGGGGGAGGTGCCCGTAGCTGGCCAGCGCGCAGCGCGGTTAAGCCAGCGAAGGGCGGAGGGGGCCACTTCAAGCAGGCGCGAGGGATTTTGCGGCGTAAGCGAAAGCCCCTCCCCTTCATGCGCGGCACGCGCACCGGAGGGGGAGGTGCCCGGTGCTGGCCAGCGCGCAGCGCGGTTAAGCCAGCGAAGGGCGGAGGGGGTCACTTCAAGCAGGCGCGAGGGATTTTGTGGCGTGAGCGAAATCCCCTCCCCTTCATGCGCGGCACGCGCACCGGAGGGGGAGGTGCCCGGTGCTGGCCAGCGCGCAGCGCGGTTAAGCCAGCGAAGGGCGGAGGGGGTCACTTCATTAAGCGGCCTGCATACCGGTGCCGCCGTCTTTATGCCCCGTCAGGATGGCATAGATGGCTTCGGCCGTGGTGGCGGCGCGCAGCTTTTCGCAGATTCCCTTGTCGCGCAGCAGGCGCGACACGCGGGCCAGCGCCTTGAGATGGTCGGCGCCCGCATTCTCCGGGGCCAGCAGCATGAACACCAGGTCGACGGGCTGGCTGTCCACCGCCTCGTAATCGATCGCGCCGTCGAGACGGGCGAAGATGCCGGTGATGGCTTTGACTTCCGACATGCGGCCGTGCGGGATGGCGATGCCCGAACCGACACCGGTGGTTCCCAGGCGCTCGCGCTCAATCAGGGTTTCCAGGATGCGGCGTTCGGAAACACGCGTCAGGCCGTGCGCGCGCGCGGCCAGTTCCTGCAGCAGCTGTTTCTTGGATTGTGCCTTCAGGGCCGGGATGACGGCATCGGGCGCAAGCAGATCGGCGATGTTCATCTACTATCCCGGTAAAGGCCGCGGGCCGCAAAAACAGGCTCGGCTTGCGCGGTCTGACCCCATGACGCCCCCGGGATTTCCGGTCGGCCCGAAAGCGGCGGGGTCTTAGGCCGCAGTCCCC
>ERZ778022.2954-NODE-2954-length-16689-cov-5.485331_pt1 | contig 16689 bp, 6 predicted proteins | sample MGYA00375752_ERZ778022 | MGnify/ENA primary metagenome ERZ778022 (study PRJEB29350, sample SAMN05389826) | bioreactor metagenome | isolation source: Thiocyanate bioreactor | place: South Africa: University of Cape Town | collected 2014-04-04 ... | reverse complement strand
GTCCGGCAGCATGGACGGCATCATGCCGGGCAGCCCGCTGGTAGTGACGTGGACGTCTAGCGGCGACGCAGCAGCCAGCCGCATGAACGTGTCCCTGCTGCACCCCGACTTGCGCCAGGTGTGGCCGCTGGCAGGCTGGCTGCCGCGCACTGCCCGCAACGCCACCGTGCGCCTGCCCGCTGATCTGCCTGCCTCTGCTGCGCTGTCGCCGCAGTGGAGCGTGCGCCTTACAGCGGTGGACAGCGCTGGCACGGCACCTGTCTCGTGCACGCCGTTTGGGGTGGCACCTCTGCCCGCGCTGTACCGCGTCACCGCACCAGCCCTGGGCGCTACGGCAAGCGCGGGCGCCACGCTGGACGTCACGGTGCACATGTCTGCGGAGGCGGCGGCGGACGCGCCGTCAGCCACCGTCAACGTGACGCTGGTAAACCGGATGTCATCTTTCCGGGCGCTGCTGGCAAGCGGCGTGGCGGACGGCACGGTCACGGTGCTGGTGCCGCCTGGCGCGCCCACTGACGCTGCGTCGCGCTCCTCGTACGCCATCGTGGTAAGCCCGGCGGGCGCTGGCTCCGCGTTCCCCAGCGCCGCCGTGGCCAGCGACCTGTTCACTGTCACCTCCAAGGCTGCTGCCGCCATCCAGGTAACGCGCCCCTCCGCAGGTGCTGCAGTAACGCGCGGCGACACGCTGGAGGTGGTGTGGAGCGCGGTGGGCGTGACGGCAGCCATGCGGCTAAAGCTGGTGAACCAGGCGACAGGCACCACCCTGCTCATGACGGAGGTGGCGCCTACGACGACAGTTCTCACGGCGTACTCCACCACGTGGCGCATCCCTGCCGCCGTGGTGCTGCCTACCGGCACCGCGCGCAGCGCATTTGTGGTGGTGGTGTCTGATGCATCCGACGCGACGGTGTACGGCGCCTCGGCCACCTTCTCCATCCTGCCGCCCGAGATGAAGTTGCGCGTGCTGGCGCCGGGTGCGAACGCCGCAGTGGCGGCGGAGCAGCCAGTGGTGGTGGCGTGGGAGGCGGTGCGCCTGCCTGACAGCGCGCCGCTAGTGGTGGCGCTGGCAAACGCCAGTGCGACGGGCGAGACGTACCCGTTGGCAGTGGTGGCGGCCAACAGCGGCGGTGAGCTGCCGAGCGGCCTTACCTGCACGAGCGGCGCCGTGTGCGGCGTGACCTCTGTGTCGCTGAGTGCCGCGGGGTTAACGACTGAGCAGCTGGCGTGCACCGCTTGCGTATGGACGTTGCGTGTGTCCTGGCAGGAGGACGGTAGCGTGCGTAGTGACTCGCCGCGCTTCCCGGTGCGTGCTGCCATCGTGAACGGCGTGCTGACGGGGCCTGCGCCGGGCACCACACTGCGCGTTGGCGCGGACGTCATCCCAGTAACGGTGTCAGGCGTGGCGGCAGACGCCACCCTGGCGCTGACGCTGCGGTGCCGTGTGGATGGCGCGGAGCGCATTGTCACCACCCTGGCCGCCGCGCAGCTGGTCAGTGCGGCGCTGCCGCGCACTATTGTGCCGCTGGAGGCAGTGAGTGCCGACCTTGCCACCTGCTTCCTGCATGCAGCCGTGACGCCTGCCGGCGCGTCGGCCGCCGTTGGCGTGCTGGTGTCCACCACGTTTGGCCTTGCGACGCCGGTGGTGAACATTCAAGGCATGACGCTGCGCACGTCGCCGCCGCCAGACATTCCTGCCGCCCTGGCAGCTGTCGGCCGGCCCGTCACCATGCCGGGCGCGCCGCTGACCGTGTCGTGGACGGTGTCCAGTTCCATCCCGCTACCACTGGATTGGCAGGTCCTTCAGATGCAGCAGCGCACGGTGCAGGGCTACGCAACGGTCGCATCTAACATCATGGGCTACAGGATGTCGGTGAACACGGTGGAAGGTACCACTTCCGTCACCTTTAACCTGTCGGCGACGCTGCCGTACGGCGACTACGTGGTGGCGGTGATGCAAGCGTACCACGGACTGGCGGCGGCAATAGATGCGCGGTCGCCATTGTTTACCGTTGTATCGCCGCTGCGTAGCCTGGTGGTAGCATACCCCGCCGCGTCCGACGCGCCGTTTTCCTTTACGCCTGGCGCGCTGGTTACCATCAAGTACAACGCCACCGCGGTGTCTACCTCCACGCGCCTTTCCGTGTCGCTGATGGAGCGCGCCGGCCAAACGGCTACTGTTGTGGTGGTTCTGAATGCCGGCATTGAGGTGTCTAACGTGGTGCCCGTGCTCCTGCCGCTGGCGTGGCGTGTCAGCCCTGCCGGCCGCACATTCTTCCTGCGCCTGGCGCTGGTTGACGACGCCGCCGTGACCGCCGACTCGGCCGACTTTACCATCAACCCGCCTGCCGCACAGCTGGTGCTTACAGCACCCGCGGCAAGCGCCGTCGTTGCCACGCTGACGGCGGGTGACAGCGTGTGGGCAAACTGGACGGCGGCAGGGTTTGCGTCGCCGGACACCACCACCGTGCGCGTGGAGCTGTGGCAGGACCGGTATTTTGCAGTAGGCGGCGACGTGCTGTTGGCCACCGTCACAAATGACGCCCCGCTGGCAGATGGCGCGTACAGCTGGGTGGTGCCTGGCAGCCTGCCCTCGCAGCTGCAGGTGTACTTCCGGATTGTGGTAAATGCGGCGACGGAGAGCAACGCGGCGTGGGGTCGGTCTCCCAATATGAACCTGCGCTCCGCGCCGCTGCCGGGCATGCAGGAGTGGCTCGCGGAGCTGTGCACGCCGGACATGCTGACAGAGCCGCTGTGCGCCACCACGTGCGACGCGTGCACCGCGGGTGGCGGCGGCGTGTGGCTGTCGGCGGTGACGCTGACAATGGATTATTGGCTGGAAGGTTGGGCGGGCAGCTCAACGGACTTGGGCCTATTCAAGAACGCCCTGGGTGCGTTCTCCACGGCGGGCGTCAATCTGTGCTGGCCGGCGATGAGCTGGGCTACTGGCACCTTCAGCCTGCCGGTGGGTGGTAGCATGGGGGGCGCGGCTGCGGCAGCGGCGTCCATGACGCGTGGCCTTGTCGCCGTCAGATTTTCTGTGGTGACGGTATCGGGCGCCACAACTGCATCCTCCACCTGCGCCCTGACATCGACCGTGGTGACAACGGTAACCGGCCCCGTGCCGCGCTCGGATACCGGCGCCAATTCGCGGTCCACGGCGCTGGCAGGTGACATAACAGATCAAGTGGTGGGCGCCAGCGGCGTGTCGCTGCAGGATGTCGCAGTGACAGTGGCATTGGATCCGGCGCCGGTATTCAACGGCGCACGCCGCCTGCGCAACCTGCAGGCGGCGTCTACGTGTGCCTCTGGCGCGGATGCCACGGTGAGCATCTCCGTAGCATCCACGGACGACGATGCAGCGCAGGCACTGGCGGACGTGCTGGCAGACGCGGACCTCAACCTTGCCACTTGCACCCCCACCTCCTCCTCCTCCACTGCCTACTCTGCCGCGTCCTTGGGCGCGAATGACGCCAACGCCGGCGTCACCACCTCCGGCTTTGTGGCGGTGGTGCCGTCAGTAAACCGCCCACTGGCAGGCGTTGGCTACGCCGCGTTTGCGTCGTCCGCCTTTGACGCCGGTGGCTCGTACGCGCACCAGATGGACACATACACCGACCGTACCAAAGCAAGCACTGCCGGTACGACGGCGAAGGGTTCGCACCTGAGCTCCTCCCTGGCAACCTCGCCGGCGGGTATCATTGCCGGTGTGGTGGTGGCAGTGGTAGTAGTGGCGGCCGCCCTGACGGTGCTGTATTACAACAAGCTGCGCGGGCCGGCACGCAGCAGTCCCGTGTCGTCGTCGACACCCACCGTCACGTACCAGAAGAGTCGCGTGGCTAGCATTGTGACGGTGCAGTCGCCCTTCCAGGCGGTGGCGCCGGTTGCGCCTACCGCCATTGCCACCGTCACTTCGCCTATGCGCTCGCCGTCTGGCCGCGCACTGCTGCCGCATCGTGCGTCCCTCGCCCCAACTGCCGTGCGCGCCAAGCACGCTGCGTCGGCGTCGGCGTCGCCATCGCCGTACCCGGGGAGGGTGTAACCTTGGAATGATGGCGGTGGTTTGATGGTGCTGTTTGCGCGCTGCCCTATATTTTATGCCGATCATCATTCATTGCACGACGTGGTTCTGGCCAACATGCGCTGCAGCGGTCCTACATGTTTACTTTTTATGTTATTTATGGACGGGTCTCACCTGCTCCTTATTTATTGCAACGGTGGCGCAGCTACTGCTGCTGCTGCTGCTGCTTGTCCCAAGTGATGCTGGCGCCTTATTTATCACATCATCTCTTATTTATTTATTGCCAGTCCTGCCGCCAAGCCTCTTTTGTTGCCGTGGCAACTGGTGTGTGGTGGTGGTGGGCGATGTTGCGGTGGTCAACGCCACCGCGACAGTCGGCTCACTACTTGCATGTTTTTGCATGACCGCGCGACACCCGATTTGTCTGCCTAGACCCTCCATGCGCCGCCCTGCCGCGCGCTGGGGGTGACCCAGTTGAAGTGGTGCTCCCGCGCGTGTTGCCAATTTGATATCACTCCTACTTCAATGACACGTCAGCAACATGAACGGAAGCTTCACCGTGCTGGCACCCGCGCCACCGCCGCGACCGCCGCCTCCAGCGCGCGTTGGACGTCCGCCATGGTCGGTCGGTCGCCCTGCGCCGGCGCCCAGCATGACTCCACCAGCACCACCACATCCGGCGACACACCGCGCTCCACCAGCGCCGCGGCCGGCGGGCGGCCGCCACTCAACACGTGTCGCCGCAGCGCCTCCACAAATTGCGGCCCCGTCGCGGGTCGCGGTAACACCGCCATAATCTCTGCCTCATACGGCTCCAGCCCGCTCAGTACCTGCCACGCCAACACGCCAAAGCTATACACGTCGCTAGATGTCCTAATACTGCCGGTAGGGTCAATCAGCCGCGGGTCCATAAACACCAGCGTGCCGCGCTCACCCATCAGCGTTTCGCGCGTCTTGCTGCCCTCCCGGCGCAGCACGCTGCCGCCAAAGTCCGCCAGCTTGGCAACGGGTGGCGTGGACGCACTGAGCAGCACGTTGTCGGGCTTGATGTCCGCATGGATGACGCAACATGAGTGTAGGTACGCCAGCCCGCTTGCCACGTCCGCCAGCAGTTGCAGGCGCAGGGCTAGGTCGGCGCCGTAGTGCGCGCCGCCCGGCGTCAGGAGCCGCGCCGTCATGGTGCCCACCAGCCGCTCCATCACGATGTAATGCGTCACCTTGTCGCCTTCGCGGTCCACAATAATGCCACGCGCCGCCACAATATGCGGTGATGTCGCGCGCATGTGTAGCCGCGTCGCCTGTAGCCACGCCTCCTCGGCACCCGCACGAAGCTCCTCCGCCTTGATGGCCACCGGCTGGCCGTGTAGCACACCGGCGTACACTATCCCAAACGCTCCTTTTCCGATCACGACCGGAAACCCACCTCTACCGCGATCCCACACCACATCATCAAAATTGATTGCTATGTCGCTAGTGCCATCACCAGAACCGCTGCTGCCACCGCCGCCGCCGCTTCCGCTGCCGGCGGGTGGTACCGGCAGTACTATTGGTACCGATAGGGACGCATGGGTTGGTGGTACAGGAGCAGGTGCAGGTGCAGGCGTTGGCACCCGTGCTGGTGCAGGTGGTGCTGGTAATGCAGCTGCCGCAGCCACCAAGCTGCGGTGCACGGCTGCCATGGACGGCCGGTGAGCCTGCTCCGGTGCCCAGCACGACTGCACGACCGCCACAATCGCCAGCGGCACGCCACGCTCCACCAGCGCGGCCAGAGGTGGGCGCTTGCCGTGCGGCCCGCATACATGCGCCTCCAGCACCGTTGTTGCAACGTCGTAAATAAGCGGCAGTGCAGCCGCATAGTCGGCTTGAAATGGTACCAACCCGGTCAGTACCTCCCATGCCATGATGCCAAAGCTGTACACGTCGCTCGCCATCGTTATTGTGGCAGAAGAGTCAAATAGGAGCGGGTCCATATACACAAGGGGCGGCTTGTACTCAGTGGTTGGTACTGTTGTAGTACCAGTTTTGGACCACGGCAAGCGCCACACAGTGCGGTGCGGCAGCTTGGCGACGGGGGGTGTGGACGCACTCAGCAGCACGTTTTCGGGGTTTATGTCACCACTAATAACAGAGCCCGCATGTAGGGATGCCAGCCCGTTTGCCACGTTTGTCAGCAACGCCAGGCGTAGTTCCAATCCAGCGTCAGCGTAGGTGGCGCCGCGCGTCAGCAGCAGCCCCCGCATCGTGCCCGCCAGCCGCTCCATCACGATGTAGTGTGTAGTCGTTATGTCGTCATGGTCTAAATTGGACTCCACAATGATGCCGTGCACAGCCACAACGTTAGAGCAGGCGGTGCCACGCAGATAGTACAATCGCGTCGCCTTCATCCACGCCTCCTCCTCCCAAGGACAAACATCCTCCGCTTTCATGGCCACCCGCTGCCCGCGCAAGGTGCCAGCGTACACAATGCTACCTGCGCCCCGGCCGAGAATTACCCTCATGCCTCGCTTGTCCTGCTCCCACGTCACCTCGTCAAAGTCAATCGTGGGCAGTGGCGCCACTTTGTCATCACCGCCACCACCTTCGCCGCCGTCACCTCTGCCGCTGTCAGCGCCGCTTCCGCCGCCATTACCTTCACTACCAACGTCGCCAAAGCCGCTGCCGCTGTCACTACCGCCGCTGCCGTCGTCACTACCGCTGCTGCCGCGGACACCACGAGCAGCGCTGCCGCTATCACCGCCACTGACGCCGACACCGCGAGGAGCGCTGCTGCCGCCGCCAGCATCACCGACGCCTCCACCGTCGCGCCCACCCTTTGCCGGCGCTTGGCCCATCTCCGGATTCGTTCACACCGCAAGGGTGGAGAAAACTACGTACGCCGGTTGTTGCACGCACCAGCGCCACTGCCACTCGTTGCAAATACACTGACAAACACCACCTTCATCAATGCGCACAGAAATTGCGCGAGCGCTGTGCCGCTGCGCCGCGGCATTGCCCGCCGCGCAAGTTGAAGTTGGTCGCCACGCGCACAAGGGAAAATCAGCAGCGCCGCGTGGTAAGGTAGAAAATTGCTTGGCCTTAGGGTGGTAAGCTGTTCAAATGGCAGGCAATGCCAGGCATGTGTGGTCGTTCATGTTACAATGCTAAGCATGGAATTGCAGTTGTTCCTTGGCACTGGCGTTTGTTGATGTGCACATGCGCACAAGGTCACGTCGGCGGTCAGCGGCCGTCGTCGGTCACACAGCCACATGCGTTTACACGCCATACCACCTCAATGAACCACGCCACCTGCGCCTGCCCCATCACCACCATCGCCTCCATCACCACCATCACCGCCACCCCCACCCCCAACTCCCAGACCCACCTCCGCCGCCGCCGCCTCCAGCACACGCGCAACCTCCGCCGTGGTCGGCCGATCGCCCTGCGCGCGCGCCCAGCACGCCTCCACAACCGCCACTACGTCGCGCGGCACACCACGCTCCACCAGCGCCGCCGCAGTGCCTCCAGCACCTGCGGCGCCGACGCAGTGGCTGGCATCGCCGCCGCCATCTCCGCCTCGTACGGCATGCTCCCCGTCAGCACCTGCCACGCCATCACGCCAAAGCTGTACACGTCGCTCGCCGTTGTGGCGCCGTCGTCCAACAGACACGGGTCCATGTAGATCGGCGTACCGCGCGGGCCCATCAACTCGTCGGCGTCCGCGTCGCGCGCCACGCTGCTACCAAAGTCGGCCAGCTTTGCGACCGGGAATGGGCACCGTGGCGTGACGGGCGTCAGCATCACGTTGTCGGGCTTCACGTCGGCGTGGATGAGGCCGCCCGCGTGCAGGTACGTGAGCCCGCTTGCCACGTCCGCCAGCAGCTGCAGGCGCAGACCCATGCCGGCGCCGGCATAGGGACTGCCCGGGTACAGCATCTGCTGCGCCAAGCTGCCCGCCATGCGCTCCATGACAAGGTGGTACTTTGTGCCAGTATCTCCATGGCGGTCCACGATGACACCGTGCACCGACACAATGTGGGGGCACGTCATGTTGTACTGCATGCGCATCATGTCCATCCACTCTTCCGCCCCGCCCCACCGGAACTCCTCCGACATAATTGCAACCTGCTGCCCGCGCAGCGTGCCAGCGTGCACGGTACCGTAGCCGCGGCTGAGCTCGACCTCGTCGCCGTGCCGGTCGCGCTCCCACGTCACGTCGTCCATGTTTAGCATCATGCCAAACCTCTCCGCGCCTCCATCCGCGCGGCGGCCGCCGCCGGCGCTGCCTCCAGATGCAATATCCGACATGTTGACTTTGACGGCAGGGCACTGCGAGTTGGGTTCGGTCCTTGTAACAGGAGTGGAAAAACGATGTAAACACTACGATCAGCGGCAATGCAAGCAACGCACGGCTGAAATATGCACCCTGTCTACATCGACGTCCATGCGCGGCGGAATTGCGCTCGCGCACCGCGGCATTGCGTCTGGCCACGTGGCAACGTTGTGCCACGGTCGTGCCCAACGTTACGGTGACGTCACTTGGAAATTCGTGGTTTTAGGGGAAAAACAGAAAAAGAAAACGCCAATTAAATATTTAAAAGCAATGGGAAGCACACTGACACTCGCACCCTAGTGGTGCATGGTGCATCCCCCACCACACACACACCCGGCCCTATCGCCGCCGCTTGGCAGCCGCCGCCTTGGCGCCGCCGGACAGTGCAAAGGTGAGGCCGAGGCGGTCGTTGACGGCGGGCACGTAGCTGAAGATGGCGGGCGCAATGTAGTTGTAGGCGCTGCGCGCCAGGTACGCCGACACCTCGCCGGCCACGGTGGCGTACAGGTCAGCTAGGAGGGCCGGCAGGGGCGGCGGCAGCGCCAGTGCCGCAGGCTCCACCGTCTCCCCACGCGCCGCGGCCACCCGCGCCGCCTCTGCCGCCTTTGTCCGCCGGCTGGACTCCCGCGCCTCGTTGAACGCGCCCTCGTAGTACTCCAACTGCGCATGCAGCTCGCGGAAGCCGCGCGCCGGGTCCAGTGCCAGCGTGCCGCGGCAGCCGGCGCGGGGGCAGGCAAAGCCGTCGGCGCGCAGGGACAGGGCACGCGTGCCGGTTGCTGCCAGCGGGCACACAACGTCATCGCAATAGAACACGCCCTGCTGGTGTGCCGCCACCGCCGCGCGCAGCGCGCTCGTCACCGCATTCACGTACCGCACGCGGGCGTACATCACCACGTCCACGCCGGCGGGCACCAGCGGCGGCAGCGGCGGGGGCACCGGCGCCGGACCAGACGGGCCGCCACCTCCCCCCAGCGGCAGGCGCACGCCATCGCAGCCGGCGGTGGAGCACAGGATGCCCGCCTGCAGCGCGGTGGGGTCGTCACCGCGCGGCGCATACACGCCGGGGAAGGACGTCGTCGTACCGCACCGGTGGCACGCCACCCACAGCTTGTCGCACCCCGCAAACCGCTCCTCTGCCGCCATGGTGTACCGCGGCACAAAGGTGTCGTCGTCCTTGGCAAGGCCGGCGCCCGCGCTACCGCGGCCAGCGTACCGCGCGGCATCCAGCCCCAGGCACTCAGCCAGCCGCGCCTGCGACGTGCCCGCAATCGGCTCACACAAGCGCGCCACCGGCGGCAGGATCTGCTGCGTCAGGTACCACTCAAAGTCAATGTGCAGCGCCGCATCACTGCCCGCCGCCGTCGGCGTCGCCGCCGGCACATCAGCCAGCGCATGCTTCACGTCATCCGGGTGGAACGCACGCAGCGCCGCAGGCACCAGCGTGCCTTTTCCGCCGCCGCCACCGCCGCCTCCCGCTGCAACCTCACCGCCAGGTGACCCGCCACCACCACTGGGTGACCCGCCGCCGCCATTGGGTGACCCACCGCCGCCGCTAGGCGATCCGCCACCGCCGCCACCACCACTGGGTGACCCGCCGGTGCCGGGCGACCCGCCAGCACCGCCACCGACGCCGCCACTCCCGCCAGCAGCCACCGATGCCGCCGCCTCGGCGCAAATGACGTACGGGATGTGGTCGCCCGTGTTCACCGCCTTGCGCGCCTTGATCATGGCGAGCGCCACCTGCAGGTGCGGGTGCGCCTTGGCGTCCGGGTAGTCCAGCGGGTTCTTGTTCAGGCCCTTGGTAATGACGTACCGGTCGACGGCGATGCGCCCCGCGCGCATGTCCGCCGCCACGTCGCCCATCAGCTTGTGGATGGCGTTCACAATGTCCTCCCGGTCCTTGCCGCTGAGGATGAGGTCCAGCACCTGCGTGCCCACCTCGCGCGACAGCACGCACCAGTCGCGGCGCACCATGTCCAACCCCTTCATCTCGCGCGTCACGCGCAGCGTGCCGCCCGGACCCTCGTTCACCACCAGCGCCGCGTACTTCTTCTTCTTCAGCAGCAGCATGGAGGAAAACACGCCGTCGATCTCAATCTCCAGGTAGCGGTACAGCTTGTTCACCTCCCGCTTCACCGCCGCGCCCATCTCCTTCACTGCCGCCAGGTCTGTCTTGTTGGTGTTGATCATGATGGAGTCCGTGTCACCGTAGATGACGTCGCACCCCACCACGTCCTGCGCCAGGTTCACAGTGCGCTGCAGAATCTCGCGGCCCTGCGCCGTCACCAGCGCCGCGATGGGCTTGGCGTAGAAGCGCGAGAACGTGAACCCCAGGCAGCCGTACATGGAGTTGGCCAGGATCTTCAGCGCCTTCTGCCGGATGTCCAGCGCCTGCTTCAACGCCGGGTCGCGCGTGCCCGCCAGCGCCGTCTTCACTTGCCGCCGCTTCAGCACCAGGTTGCGGATGACGCGCGGCAGCACGCCCAGCTCCTTGTGCATGCCCAGGTCGGGCAGGGCAGGCAGCCGGAAGCCGCCGCCACTACCGGTGGCAGCGCCGGCGCCACCCGCGGCGCCGTCCTCCTCCTCGCCACCGCCGCCGCCGCCCTCCTCCTCCGACTCATCGCCCCCCTCCCCATCGCTCGCCTCAACCTTGCCGCCGCCGCCGCTACGCTTGGCACGCTTGGCAGCAGCGCCCGCACCGCCAGGCCGGCGCGACGGCTCGTCGCCCGCCGGCGGCGCGGCGCGGTCCACCGTCGTGAAGCACAGGTTGTACTCCTGGATGATGGACGGGTACAGCGAGTTGAAGTCCAGCAGCAGGACGAACTTGTCGTACAGCCCGCGCTTGGGCTCCAGCACCAGGCCACCCGAGTACGCCGGCTTGGCACGCTTCTTGGCATTCCGCCCAATGGTGCCAGTCAACCGCCCAGCGCCGCCACCGCCGCCGGCACCGCCGCCACGGTCATCATCGTCGTCGCCCAACACATCCGGGATCTCCTCCCCGCCGCCACCGCCGCCGCCGCCGGCACCGCCCTTGGCGCCGTACACCACCTTGTCAGGCAGCACGTACTTGAGGCGGTGAAACTCGTGCAGCAGCAGGTACTCGATGCGCTCTGCGCGCGCGCCGCGCAGCGAGCGTGACCACAGGTTGCCCGCCAGGTTGGTGAGCTGCTTGGTGAGTGGCAGCACCTGCAGCTTGAACATGAGCTGCATTGCAAGGCGCGCGTCGCGCTCCGTGTGCTGCATGAGCGCTAGCGGCGCCTGCGGCCCGGCAGCCGTGAGGTACGCCGGCACCTCCAGCGGGTCTACTTCCAGCCGCTCCACGCCCAGCTGCGACGCCGCCAGCGCGGACAGCGTGTACGTCGTCTCACGCAGCAGCTCGCGCGACGCAAGGTAGGTGTCGCACACCAGGCGGCCCACCGCCGCGGCGCTACCGTAGCTTGTGCGCCCGCTGCCGCCGTCCATCGCGTGCGGCATCTTGGCGCGATGCAGGCGGCCGATGCGGGACCACTTGTCGGGTTTGGTGGACGCGCAGCGCGCCAGCAGCATGTCGAGGTCGAACCCTGCAATGTTGTGCCCCACCAGCACGTCGGGGTCCACCTTGGCGATGTGTGCCAGCACGTTGGACAGCAGGGCGCGCTCGTTGGACTCGGTGTACAGGCTGGCCGCCACCTTGGGGCCCAGACCAGAGATGGCGGCACGCAGGCCCGCCGGCAGCGGCTGGTCAGGTGACAGCGGGCGCACGACGGTGCGTGCTGACAGCAGGCCGGGCGCGTCGCTGGTGGGGCCGTCCATATTGACGGCGCGGTGCGTTACTACCGACACCGCCACGATCTCGTGCGTGTGCGTCTTGGCGCCCACCGCGGTCTTGGTTGCCAGACACGCAATCACGAGCTCCGGCGTCGGCAGCGGCACGGCGTCCAGGCGCGCCACTGAGCCGGGCTCGGCGCCGGCGACTGGCAGCGCGCCGACGCGCACCACGTCCTTGGGTGTGGGCACGCTGACCTCAAACGCGCACCACGACGCCGACACCGGCTCGGGGACCACATTCAGCAGGCGCAGCCAGCAGGGGCCCATGATGTCGCGCTTGAGCAGGAAGTGCTCCAGGCACGCCGTCTGCGCGCCAAACACGCGGCTGAACGTCTTGCCGGTGAGGTCGGCCGGCAGTGGCGGGATCTTGGCGTCAAACACCACCTTCAGGTACTTGGCCTCGCCGCGCGGCACGTCCGCCAGCTCAAACGCGTAGTTGCGGCTCACCACCTTCACGCCGAACTTGCCGCCCGCCGCGTGCCGCTTCATCAGCTCCACCACCTCCGCGTGCACCTCCACAAACGACACCGGCGCACCCGTGACGGCGTGCCGCTCGCGCGGCAGCACAAACATGTACCGCTCCAGACCACCCACCGTGACGCACGCAGAGGCGTAGGTGGGTGCCGGCTCCGGTGCTGGCGGCGGGGCGCGTGCCACTGCCGCCGCCTCCGCCGCCTTGGCCACTGCCACCACGGCGGCGTCATCCAACCCCGTGGCGCGCGCGTTGTCGCCCGCCTCCTTCCCCGCCGCCGCCACCGCCGCCTTGGCGTCCTCGTTGGCGCGCCGCGCCGCCAGGAACTCGGCCGCGTTGGTCATCACCTTGCCAAACAGGAACAGCTTGCCGGTCGTGTTGGCGGCGCCGCGGTCCTCGTACGCGTCCAGCCAGTAAAACAGGAGGGAGGGCACGGGGCGGCCCACAAACTCCGGCTTCAGACCGCTGCGTGCCGGCAGCGGCACCACCTCCAGCGGCAGCTCCGCCGTCCCCACCCGCGCTGCCGCCACCTGTTGCGGCGCCTCAGCAGTGATTGCTGCGGCGGTGGCACCCGGCTCCTCGTCCCCGCCCACCCAGCCGTCGGCAACAGCGGAGGCGCCGGTCAGGGTGCGCCGGCCGCCAGCCGTGCCACCAGCCGCACCGCCGCCGCCACCGCCACGGCCGCCACTGGACGCGGCAGCCAGCGCCGCCTGCCGCGCAGCCTCTGCTGCTGCCGCCGCAACCATCGCCTCACGCACCTTACTAGGTGCCGCGCCGGCAGACAGCGCCTCGCGCCCGCCACGCAGTCGTGCCGCGCGCGCCCGTATTGCCGCCGCGGCTGCCGCATCTGCCTCCGACACCGGGGCAACCGCCGTTGTCGCGTCAGCAGCAGCAGCAGCGGTTGCTGCTGGTGCAGGAACCGCGGCGTCGTCCACCGGCATCGTATCATCCCACGCGCCGTCCCCACCGTCGCCGCCGTCAAACCCGACGTCGTCGTCGTCACCATCGCCGCCCGCGCGCGCCGCCAGGTCAATGAACGCATCCAGGTTGCTGTAGTCTGCGTGCGACGACATGGCAGCAGCGGCGGCGGCGGCGGCGGCAGCTGCAGCTGCGCCAGCGGCGGTGGTGGGCGCGGTGGATGGCCGCCGTGCGGTGGCAGAGAATGGGTTCAGGCCGCCGCTGCCACGCAGGCCCGTGGTAGCCACGCCGCCGAACAGGCGCCCGCTGCCAGGGTACATGGGGCTGGTCTCTGCTGCTGTGTCCTTGGCATCCAGCTCGTCAAACAGGGCGTCCAGGTCCACGCCGGTGGGGGCAGGGGCAGTGGTGCGGGTGCCGCCGCCGCGCCGCGTGCCGCCAATCTCTACCGCGGCGTCCTTGGCGCCGCCAATGAACCCTGACAGCATCGTCTGCCCCGCCTCGGTGGCGGTGGCGGTGGACACCTTGGCGCGCGTGCCCTTGGTTGCGCGCCGTGCCGCTGCCACCAGGTTGCTGTCACCACCCTCGGGGTTGCCGCCGGCGTCGTCGCCATCGTCGTCATCGTCATCCTCCTCTTCATCGTCGTCGTCATACACCTCCTCGCCGTCGTCGGCGTACCCCAGGCCGTCTGCGGTTGGTGGGGTGTGGGGTGTTGACACGGAGGGTGGCGATGGCAGTGCGTGTGAGTGAGAGAGAGCGCAACACTGATACAAAGTAACGCACTGTCATCCACGACGAAGTCGCGCTCCTGGCGGCGCGACGCCACCAGCTTGGCGTACGTGTCCTCGTCCACCTCGTCGTACATGCTCGCCTCCTCCTTGACCTGCGCAGGTTGACCGGATTGAGTGTATGGGGTGAGGTGGCGCGCAACATCGAGCGGGTGAGTGCAACGTGGCCAAACATACCTTGAAGACCTCGGAGGTGAGGGTGCCGGAGCGCTTGGCGGCGTTGAGTGCCGCCAGCGCGGCGGCGGCGCTCTTGCGCGACGACGCCATTGTTGGCTATTGGACAACGGCAAGGGGCGCAGCGGCAGCGGCGGCAGCGACCGGATAGCGACGCAATGTCGACGGCAGGTGGGTCACGGCGGTGTGGGTCAGCTACTAGTCGTCTTGCAGCGGCAGTCTAAGCGACCAGGCAGTCTAGACACAGTGGTTGTCGGCAGCGGTGGCAACGGCAGCGGTGGCAGCGGTAGTCAGCGGCTTCAGCGGCGGTCAACAGCAGTCAGCAGCAAGTCACCGCAGCCACGGCTGTCCAACCAGTCCGGCAGTCGTTCAGTCGTTCAGTCACAGCTGTCTAGGCAGTCCGGCAGTCGTCCGTCCAGCCGCGGTAGCTGTTGTCCAGCTCGCGTCTAGCAGCCAGTCCACCAGCACTCGCAAACACCACCAGCAGTAGTACCAGCAGCTCTACCACCAGCACCACCACCACTAGTAGCACTACTACCACCAGCACCGCCAGTACCCAGTATCAGCAGCGACAGTAGTCGTAGTAGTAGTAGAGAGAGAGAGGAGACCAGGAGGAGAGGGGGGGGGGGGTGGCGTTTGCATCAAAAATTAAAAATAAAAATTGACGCGGGGGAACAAACAACCACGCGGGGTAGCATCAACAGCGGCACAGAAGCGCGTCACACCCACAATTGCGGCATGCCCACCGTTGCGTGAGGGGAGGGAGAGGTGGGTGGAGAGGGGTGAGGTGCAAAAAGCGGGGTTGGCGGACGGATACGGCTGCCCGCCAAACCTGAAAGGCACATTAACGCAAATTAAACGCAATAAATACGCATGTTTAGTTGCCAATGGACAAACGACGTGAGACTGGTTCCTGTGTGGTTGGCTGTGTGTGTTGCTGATTTTTGTTGTGCATGGAGTGTGACTGTGTTCAGAGTCGTTCAGACTATTGTGTTGTTGCAACCTTGGCGGACGGATACGGCTGCCCGCCAAACACATAACGTGATAATTATCGACGTTAATATGATATTATTGAATAATTAAGTACAAATCCTACGAGATAAATGGGCACTTAATTATTGTGTATCGTTGTTTGTGGTGGTGTGTCGCTGATTGTTGTTGCAGTGGGAGTGTTGTCTTGGCGTTGGATACGCCTGCCCGCCAAACCAGTTATGTGTGTTTATTGCAATAAATACACACGCCAAATTAAACGTGTGATAAGCCAACGTTGGATGTTGGTGTAGGGTTAATATTGTTATATCGCTGTGAAATAATGTTGTGTACGTGACGTGGAGTGTGACTGGTTAGTGTGCGGTTGGCGGACGGATACGGCTGCCCGCCAAACACATCATGTGATAATTATCGATATTGTTACATGTATATACATAACATAGTTATGCCGGCACAGGTGGACACTTGCCACTTGTGTGTGGTTGCTTGTGGTGGCGTGTAGTTGATAATTATTGATTGTTGTTGCACCTGAAGTGTTGTCAACTTGTCACGTTGGCGGACGGAAACACATGCCCGCCAAACTTCCGACGACACGTGTCGTTGTGTCCCACGGACTCCCACCAACGATGAATGATCATGGAATCATGGGCATTGGAGACAAATGGAGCCGTATGTATGGACTCCACCCTCTATTCCGACGCATTAGCAAAGGCAACACTGCGATCGGTGCCATGCTTGCATGTTTGCTAAGTTGCAATGCTAACTTAAGCTTTTGGTGTGCTTGAACTTTGAAGGAGCTTCAACCGCCGTGACGACGAAACTTCAAAGTTCCGGAACTTCTGGGGCCAGGCTCGCCGCGCACCACTGCAGCGCACGCACAACCTCGGCGCGCGCGCGCAGTCGCGGCGCATTTAATAAACGCGGCAAGTGCGCGCAGCATTATCAAGGTACGGCCGTGGGTGTGGTGACGCTGTCGCGTTTGTGGCCGTACTACTGCCGTGGTGCGGCGGTGGACTTGTGTGGAGGGCGTGGAGAGTACCGGTAGCGATTGCTGTCGCCACTCCATCCGGTACCGGTACCAATACCGGTACAAACTTAACGCCCAGCGGCAACAACAGACGCCGGGTACGCAACCAACTAAGACGAGCTGTGGCGCGCGGCGCACGATAGCGACTGCGCGTCACATCTCTTGCCGTGACTTACCGGTACCGGTACC
>ERZ778022.2953-NODE-2953-length-16689-cov-5.764338_pt1 | contig 16689 bp, 16 predicted proteins | sample MGYA00375752_ERZ778022 | MGnify/ENA primary metagenome ERZ778022 (study PRJEB29350, sample SAMN05389826) | bioreactor metagenome | isolation source: Thiocyanate bioreactor | place: South Africa: University of Cape Town | collected 2014-04-04 ... | reverse complement strand
GACGGCGCGAGCGCGTTCTCCTACCCGCTCATCTTCCTGCCGTTCATCAGCTCGGCGTTCGTGCCGACCGAGACGATGCCGGGTCCGGTGCGCTGGTTCGCGGAGAACCAGCCGGTCACCTCGATCGTGAACACCATCCAGGCGCTGTTCGAGGGACAGCCGGTCGGCTCGTCGATCTGGATCGCGCTGGCCTGGTGCGTCGGCATCCTCGTCATCGCGTACGTCTTCGCGATGCGCGCCTACCGGAGGCGGATCGGCTGATCCGGATGCAGATCGTCCCGGTATCCCTCACGGATACCGGGGCGATCTGCGCCCCAGGCAGATCTTGGATCCGGCACAAACTGACCTTAGGACTCCAGAACTACCAGGCACTGCCACCCACGTCGGACTTTCGCGCTACTCACCCTTACGAACACCCGAAACACTTGCTCGCGTCAGACCTGCGGAAAGACTATGCAATCAACACTCGCCGCGCGACACGTCAAGAAGTGATTTTTGCCGACCGACTATTCTTATCTCGACCGCGGAGACGAACGGGACGAATAACAAAAGCATGCCCCGAACATTATCGAATACGATTCATGGATCCCGCATCGATATCATAAATTCGATCTGCCAGTTCGTCCACGTCCGCATGGATGTGGCTGGTGAAGACGATCGTCCTACCCTCATCACGCTTGCGACGCAGGAGAGAGTGCAACAGCGCGACACTGGACTTATCGAGCCCATTGAACGGTTCGTCAAGCAAAAGTACCTGTTGGTCCTCCATCATTGCCTGTGCGAGTCCAAGCTTCTGCTTCATACCTAGCGAGTAGGCCCCAACACGTCTCCGCAATTGAGGTTCGAGGCCAACCGCACGCATAGCTCCGTCGATCTGCTCAACATCGATCTCACCACGGATAGCCGCGAGTTGTTCAAGGTTCCTACGACCCGACTGGTAGGGAAGGTAACCCGGTCCGTCGATAAGAATACCGAAGGACTGCGGAAAAGTCGATCCTTGAGGTAGGAATTCTTCAGCAATACGGATCGCCCCACTATCTGGGGCAAGAAATCCGCAGATGAGTCGAAAAAGCACGGACTTTCCGGAACCATTGGGGCCAGTGACCGCAGTGATCTCGCCCGCCTCGAACTCCGCATTCACGCCATCGAAAATGGCGTTGCTTCCCATCCGCTTACTAACGCTATCTACTTCAATGGTTGCCATTTCCTTCTCCCGCTTGAAGCCCCGCTCAACAATTTGACATATGAGCTATGCAAAGTAACACAAAGAATAGTTAGGCAGACGCAGCAGGAGATGAGCAAGATCGTAAGATCCTTGAAAACTCCAGGCCAGCCGAACTCTACCCGGCCTAGACCGTTGAGATAGGCGGGTAGCCAGCCACCGAAGAGGGGGTTTGCCACGCCGCCCACCATGAGGGATACGACCACCACCAGTCCCGCTCCCGCGCGACGCGCGGTCCAGGCAGCCAGGAACGCGCTGAGCCCATAGAATACGACCTGCGGCACCCCGACGATCAGGTATCGAGCGCCCATCAGTGAAGGATCAACATAAGGATCATCCTGACTACGCATGTTGTCCGGCAACAACGCCCATGCATACACAGTAAAGACTGGCGCCAGCAGCAGGATGATCACGCAGAAGCCGAGCCAGCGTCCTAGAAAATGCCGGACCCAGCGAGCCGGTGTACCGGAACGAATCATGATCAGTTCCAGCCATGCCCCAGACTCTTCATCGAAGCGACTTAGCATCAGCATCACCGGCCCAAAAAACATGATCAACGCGAGAAACACCGGTAGGAGCGGGGCACCAATTCTGTCGATGAGTGGGCCATAGTAGATGAAGCCAAGCGCCTCCCAGATGCTCACGGTAGGATGACCACCACCAGGCAGGATCAGAAATGTCTGGAGAAGCGTAGCCGCAGCTGCGATCAGAAGCACTCGACATGATCGCAGCAGGGGTCGGATCGCTTGACGGCCCCCTTCACTGATCGCAGCCGCAAGGTGCAGCATCAACATCCACACGGGGAAGGCAGCCAACCCAGCGTAGCCGCCGCTGGTCAGCACGCTCGCTTGCTCAGGCGAAAGCCAAGTCTGCCAGCTGATGGCAGACACAACCGACGGAAGCGGCATCCCGCTGGCAGTAGCCATGCCTAACACCACCATCATGGTGCCGAAAGCAGCGACTGCCGGGAGGCGGCCGATCAGCGCCGCACCCGCGAGGGTTACGCGCGCCGACACCAGAAAGAGCACAAAGATCATAAGGCGGAGGCTGAAGTCGAGCGCAACGAGGTATGCAGGTTCGCCGCCAGAAGAGTGGCCGCCACCGAGGGAAAGCATCACACCGACGAGCAGGACTGGCAAGGCGACCTGAACGGCCTCGACTAGTCCATCTAGCGTTTGGGCGATGAGCCAGCGGCTGCGAGAGGCACTCCTGATCAACACCAAACCATGTGCAGCCCGAATAGATCGGACTGAACACAGAATAAACCACAGAGGCCCAAGCAGAAATGACTGCAGCTTGGGGTCGAAGACGTGCATTAGTCCCGGACCGTCACCCGTTGGCAGTGCGCCGCTCCATCGCATGAAGATGATGAACGTAAATATCAAGCCTGTGAATAGGAGCATCAGGCCCGAGATTGATGATTCGGCAAGTCGGCGGGCTGTGGTCATTGCAGCACGGACAACCGATCCGCTCGGCGAATGACCAATGTCACTGCAATCACCGCTCCGAAACTAAATACTGCGAGCGTGAGGATCGACGCCAGAAATGGCACATCGGACACGCTAAACAACACCCAAAGTAGCCACGGCGTGTTCCACGCAAATGGTTCTCCAAGCACGCCCATCGCCAGCGACAGCAAGACGAAGATCATGAAAGGCGCCGCGAATGCCAAGATTCGGCGGCGCACGACCAGCAGAGAGACAAGCCCAATCGTGGCCCAAATGGCCGCATTTATTCCTTGCCATGTAGCGTACACAAACATGTACAAGGTTGGACTTATGTCTTCCAGAGCGGTCAGACGAGCAATATGTTCACCGGAAGGGTGCGAGTAGCCTCCTGGATCGTAGACCGCCCCCAATGCTCCGCCCGCGAAGTACAACACAACGAACGTGATCACGACGTAAAGGAAGAACACCAAGAAGGCGGATATACAGTTCAGTAGCGCGACTTGAGCCAGGTATCTACTAATTCCCGTTCGCGTTCTGGCGTACACGATCCAACGCTTGTTTAGCTGCTGACTAAATGGCACAACAACAGGTAGCAGAACGATAAATGGATATGCCACGGGCACTCCGGAACTAATAGAATACCCGAAGTACGACAGTGGCGACTCGAAACCAACCCGATCAAACCTGGAAGCGATGATGGTCCATGCGACCAAGGTTAGGAGCGCCCCTCCAGATCCAAGCAATCCGATACGTGGGAGATTACGCCAGAGGGGTCTCGCTTGTTGAGACTTTCCCCCCTTGGGGCGCATCAATTACTGCGCCAGATGCCTGTAGTCTGAATGTTTACCGGCCAAATGGGATTTCCCCAGACCTTGAGATTCACATCATATCCGGCAGATATGCCATTCGGCAACGTCGTCCACGTTCCCGCGGAGAGATTGTAGCGCTTGGTCCCTTCCTGCGTCATCGCACCTCTGAGCATGGACGCGCCGATCGAATAGCCGTTACCCACAAAGTCCACTCTCAGATCCCCAGCCTTGCTGGAGGTTACTTTGTTCTGGTTAGCGGAGTAGTCCCATCCGCCAAGCTTGTAGATCGTGAGATCATAGGAGTGGTAGACCAGTCCGGCGGATGCCGCCAGCGGCGATCCGACAGCAAGAATCGCGGCAAGCCCAGTCGCGACGCCAACAACCTTCAGCTTCTTCATGATGTCCCCCCTTGGACGATTTGAAGTGAACATATCGGCCTTCCTAGGCGCTGTCAACGATGAAGGTCGCTCGCAGTCGACGCCTGAGGAGCCACCCGTGCCCGACCGCCCTGAGATCGTCTGCATCTGCGGCCCACGGGCTTCGCCGGTGGAGTTCACCGACACTGTGTGATCCGCGACTCGCGCAGCATTTCTAATCCGTAAAGGCGTCTGAATGTCGGTGGCCCTGCTCATACTTGAATCATGGAGATTTCATCGATCGTTCCGGCGGAGCACAGGGGTGTGCTGTCGGGGCTGGTCGAGATGGCGCGGAGCATCGAGGCGTCGATCGACGGACTGCTGGCCGCGCGGGACGGGGTGCTGGCACTGGCCTCGCGGGTGGCGTTGTCTCAGGCCTCGGATGCGGATGATGCCGGCCTGCAGGTGCGGGTCGTGGCTGCGGAACTCGGGGCGGCGCTGCGGGTCAGTGATCGTACGATCCAGCGGCGGATGGTGGCCGCGGAGGTGAAGGTCGACCGGTTCCCAGCCGTGTGGGCTGCGCAGGGTGCGGGGCGGATCAGCGCCGGCCACGCCCGGGTGATCGTCGACGCCGGCGAGCGGATCGAGGAAACGGGTGCCCGCGCCGCGTATGCGCAGCGGATGGTCGCGTTCGCGGAGGGCGAGTCCCCTAACCGCACCCGGGTGGTCGCGGAACGCATAGCGGAGCAGTGCCGGCCGCGGTCTCTGCAGGAGCGGCATGCGGATGCCCGCGAGCAGCGTGGCGTGTGGGTGAAGGACCTCCCGGACGCGATGGCCGAACTCGGTCTGTACGGTCCGGCGGTGCTGGTGCATGCCGCGTTCGAACGACTCACCGGGATGGGCAAAGAGGTCAAGAAGCGCACTTCCCCGGGAGCGGGCGGCGAGGGCCCGGATGCGGAACCTCGCGCACTCGGGCAGTTGCGTGCGGACCTCGCGCTGGACCTGCTGCTCACCGGTGCACCTGCCGGGCACGACACCCCCGATGGGGTACTGGCCGCGGTCGACGGGCACGTGTCCATCACCGTGCCCGTGCTGGCCCTGATGGCCGCCGAGGGTGACTCGTCCCGCGCACTGAACGCCGCTGTCGGTGCCGGAACCTCTCCCGCGGCAGAGCTCACAGGGCGTTCCCCGATCGACCCGGCCACCGCCCGGATGCTGGCGGGTGCGGCATCCGGGTGGGATCGGGTGCTCACTGACCCGATCAGCGGAGAGCTCATCGCTGTGGACAGGTACCGACCCTCCGAGCAGCTCAGACGCCACCTGCGTGCCAGGGACGAGCGCTGCCGGTTCCCCGGCTGTGGCATGCCGGCTCGCGATTCCGACCTCGACCACACCTTCGACGCCGCCTACGGCGGACCCACGGAAGAGGGCAACCTCGCGGCTCTGTGCCGCAGGCACCATGTGCTGAAACACCACACCCCATGGAAGGTGAAACAGACTGGCGGCGGACTGCTGGAATGGACCAGCCCCACCGGCCGCACCTACATCGACCGACCACCGCCCCAGAACACCGTCACCTTCACACCGTCCGGACCGGATCCAGGTGGGGTCGGCGACCGTGGGCGTCCGCCCGACCTCTGGGCGGCACTTCCAGAGGAACTCCGCACACCCTTCTGATGGCTGCATCGGCGCCTGGGACCGGGCGCAGAGCTGACCTCAGAACATCCTCTTCCGGGGTTCCGCGAGTCCAGCGCGGATCCCCGGATGCATCATACGGAGAAGCGGCCGGGCTCAGCGGGTCCAGACGTACGGGGTCGTCGTCGACACCTTCACAAGGCCGGAGCGCTCCAGGATCGGGCGGGAGAACTCCGTCGAGTCCGAGTTGATCAGGGTCTTGCCGAGCGCGAGCGCCACCTCCGCGCGCCGCGAGGTGAGCGCACGGTAGATGCCGCGACCACGCCATTCCGGCAGCGTCGCGCCACCCCAGATACCGGCGAAGTCCGTGCCCTCCACCGGCTCCAGGCGTCCTGTGCTGACGACGGCGCCGTCGGCCACCGCGATCCACAGCTCCTGCTGCTCGCCGGACTCCCGGCGCCGCACCGCATCTTCCGCGCGGCTCCGCCAATCCGGGTCGTCGAAGACGAGGCCCTGCATCTCGTACGACGCCCGGATGTCCTCCACCGACGATGCCCGGCGCACCTCGACGCCCTGCGGCAGGTCGATGTTCGTGACCAAGCCCTCGGCGCGGCCGACCATGATCGACTCCGGCTCCTCCGCGACGAATCCGCGTTCGAGCAGCGCGTCCTCGAGGCCGGGCGCGAGGTCGTGTCCACGCGTCTTCCACTCGACCGAGGCGGCTGCGGTTCGTTCACGGAAGTGCTCCAGCGCAGCATCCACCAGTTCCGCGATCTCCCGCGCATCAGCCGGCAGCGACCGGTAGGTGATGAAGCCGCGATCGCCCCGGAACTGCGCGAGCCACAGCGGGCCGAGCCGTTCCACCTCCGCCTCACCGTGCAGCTCCGCGGCGCCCCGCAGCTGATCGTCGTACGCCTGCAGCAGATCCTCATGCATCCGTCGATCCTCGCAGGTCGGATCCGTCGACTGCATCACACCGCCGCGAGCGCCGCCTCGATGAGCTCCCGCGCCTGGGTCACCGCCGCCTCGGTCTCGAAGGGCTCCCAGCGACGCAGCTGCGAGACCACCCACTCCCAGTGCTCACGCCGGAGCGTGATCGCGAGCCGGTGGTCACGAGGCGGCCAGCCGAAGCCATCCGGTTCTCCTTCGAACGCCGCGGCCGCCCGCCATCCGGCATCCCGCACACAGGATCCGGCGATCACCGACTCCATGATCCCGTCCACGACGTCGATGGACATCGAGTTGTCGACACAGCCGTCCACCGGAAGCCATAGGCGCACGGGAACAGGAACCGTCAGGTAGCGCATGGGCCCATCCTCGCAGTCGCCGAATGGGCGTCCACCCACCTGGACGAGATCACGGCCAACCGCGAGCGCTACGACGCGTCAGCCGACCAGTAGCGGCTCGCCCTCCTCGGCCACCGCCGGCTCGCCGAGCTTGACGACCACGACGCCCGCGAGCACCAGCGCTGCACCGAGCAGCTGGAGGGGCTCGGGCAGCTGGCCCAGCAGCATCCAGCCGAACAGCAGCGCCGCGACGACCTCGGCGAGGGCGACGAAGGATGCCAGTCTCGACCCGAGCATCCGCGTCGAAGCGATGCCGAGCACGTAGGCGAGGGCGGTCGCCAGCAGGCCGATCGCGAGCACGGGAACGAACCACGGGACGGTCACATGGGGAATCGGCCCGAAGCGGTAGGAGACCTCGCCGAACGTGAAGGCCATGGGCAGGATGCCGGTCAGCCCGGCGACGGTCAGCCCGATCGCGCCGAGCAGCAGACCGGAACCCGCCAGCACGATCGGCGGCATGCCGGTGTCCTCGCGAGCGGAGAGCACGAAGTAGGTAGCGGCACCCACCATGGCGCCGAGCGACCAGAGGATGCCGGCCGCATCGACCCGCGCACCGGTGAGGATGTCGAGCATGAGCACCAGGCCCGCGAACGCGATCACCGCGCCGAGGATGCTGCGGCGTGTGGGCTTCTCGCCGCGGCGGAGCCAGAGCCAGAGCACCACCGCGATGGGAGCGGTGTACTCGACGAGCAGCGCGATGCCGACATCCATCACGGCGACCGCCTGGAAGTAGAACAGCTGCGTGGCGGTGACGGCGAGCAGTCCGTAGCCGATCACCATGCCGGCGTTGCGGCGAAGCACCGACCAGCGTCCGCGCAGCGCGAGGATCGTCGGCACCAGCAGCACCAGCGCCGCCACCCACACCCGCGCGGTCACGGCCGCGCCCGGGGTCCATCCCGCATCGATCAGACCGCGCGCCCACGCTCCGGACATGCCGAACGAGAACGCCGCGCCGAGCGCGACGAGAAGACCCGCGCCCACGCGAGTGTCATGTGCAACATGCCCCATGGGAGATGACACTATTCCGGAGCGATGTAAGGTGTCAACATGATCTTCACCAGTGACACCGAGGAGGCGCTCCGCGCCGCCGTCGCGCTGGTGAACTCCGCGGAGGATCCCGACGCGCTCGCGACCCTGGACGACTACGAGAGCTTCCTCGCCGAGCATCCGTACACCGGCCGCCTCGACCGCGATGCCGCGGAGCTGCACACCCTGCGCGAGCTGCGTCCGCGCCTGCGCGGAATGCTGCTCGCCCCTCGCGATGAGATGGTCGCGCACGTCAACACCGCCCTGGCGGACGTCACCCTCACCCCGCGCCTGACCCGCCACGACGCGGCCGACTGGCATCTGCACGCGGTCGCCGACGACCACCCCCTGGCCGAGCGAATCCTCGTCGAGACCGCGATGGCGCTGATCGACGTCATCCGCGCCGACGAGGGAAGCCGACTGGACGTCTGCGCGGACGCCGACTGTCAGGCGATCGCGCTGGACCTCAGCCGCAACCGCTCCAAGCGGTACTGCTCCACCACCTGCGCGAACCGCAACGCCGTCGCCGCGTACCGCGCCCGCCGCGCCTCGCGCTGACGCCCGGCAAGCATCCACTGTCCTTCCGCGCGTTCTTGGCGGCCGGGTCGCATTTCGTCCCGTTCTCAGCATCCATCGCCCACCCGGGTCGCGTTTCATCCCGGAACCCGGCCACCGAAGCGGGACGAATCGCGACCCGGACGAATGATGGGCGCCGAGAAGCGGACAGATTGCGACCTGGACGACCGCCGGACACGCGCGCCCACCCGCCAGCAGCAGGAAAACGCTTCATCCAATCCTTGGCACACTCTTCACAAACGATTATCGATTAGTGTAATGTCCCTGGAAGCACCCTCCCCATGCATCCCGAAAGGATCAACGATGATCAAGGCTCGACTCCTCACAGCAGTCGGCATGACCGCGGTCGCCGCCCTGGCGCTGGCCGGCTGCAGCAGCGCGGCGGACGCCGGCGACGGCGGGACCTCGAACGAGAAGGTCACGCTGCGCGTGCTCGTCAACGTCACGCCGAACCTCACCGAGAAGTTCTGGAACGACCTCGTCGCCCCGTTCGAGGCGAAGAACAAGAACATCGACGTCGTCATCCAGAACCCCGGCGCCGAAGGTGTCTCGGCAGCGATCCCGCGCCTGCTCGCCTCCGGCGACGCGCCCGACATCGTGCAGTCCCTCGCCCCGAACGGCAAGCTCGCGCCCGAGCTCGTCGACCTGTCCAAGTACGAGTGGGCCAAGAAGGGCCCGCTCGCCGAGCAGTACTCCATGGACGGCAAGTACCTGATGGCAGGCATCGGCGTGCAGCTGCAGAGCCTGTTCTTCTACAACAAGACCGCCTTCAAGGAGGCGGGCATCACCGAGGTGCCCACCACCGTCGACGAGCTCACCGAGGACCTCGGAAAGCTGAAGGACGCCGGGTGGACCCCGATCCAGGAGGGCGGCGACTGGATGTCCAGTGCCACGCTGCAGGCACTCGCCCTGCCGACGATCGTGTCCGAGAACCCGAAGTGGTTCCAGGACGTGTCCTCCGGCAAGGTGAGCTTCGGCAAGACCTACGGGCCCGCCATCGAGACCTTCGCCGACTGGGTCGCGAAGGGCTACGTCCCCAAGGACGCCCTGGGCATCAAATACCCCGACGCCGAGCAGGCGTTCCTCTCCGGCAAGACCGCGATCTACTCCATGGGCAGCTGGTTCATGGGATCGCAGGCGAAGGCCACCGACTCCGCCGACATCGGAGTGTTCCGCGCCCCGGCGACCAAGGCCGGCGACAAGCCCGCGATGGGCGCCAACATCGCCAGCCCGTACTCGATCCTCAAGGCGAGCAAGAACCAGGACGCCTCGGCCAAGCTGATCGAGTTCCTCACCACCGACAAGAAGGCGGTCGCGGACCAGCTCGAGATCGACGGCAACTTCCGCGACGGGTACGAGTACGACATGACGCCCCTCGGCGAGGAGCTGCTCAAGATCGTCGCCGACACCCCGGCATCCGACTACACGCCCACCGGCGGCGGCTACGGCGAGCGCACCATGCCCGACGGGTTCTCGGGTGAGCTGAACACCCAGACCCAGGCACTGATGGGCGGAACCCCGGCCGCCGACGTCATCAAGTCCATGGACGCCTGGTTCACCGCGAACGCAGGCTGATCGCCGTGGTGGGCGGGACGACGCGTCGTCCCGCCCACCGCTCCGGCATCGAGCATCCTGAGCTGACAGACATGTTCCGCACCACGCCCGCATTGGAGCGTTCCCCCATGGCATCCACCGCCGTCCCGCGGCAGCGCAGCGCGGCGCAGCGCTGGCGGCGCCGCATCCCCGGCCTGATCATGGCCTCCCCCGCCGTCGCGGTCTTCCTCGCGATGTTCGTGATCCCGATGATCCTGGCCTGCGTGCTGAGCTTCACGAACTGGACCGGCTACAGCCTGAACTTCGACTTCGTCGGCTGGGACAACTACGCCAAGGCCTTCCGCAACCCGCGCTCCCTGAACGCCGCGATCTTCACCGGCATCATCGCCGTGTTCGGCACCGTGTTCTGCAACGTCATCGGGCTCGCCATCGCCGCCCTGATCTCGGGCCCCGGACGGACCAACACCCTGCTGCGCACCATCTTCTTCTACCCGTACGTGATCAGCGCACTCATCATCGGCTTCATCTGGTCGGCGATGCTCGCGCCGCAGGGTGCGGTGAACGGGATGCTGCAGGGCATCGGCCTTCCGGAGCTGCCGTTCCTCACCGACCCGACGTTCGCGAAGGCGAGCATCATCTTCACGATCGTGTGGTCGCACTTCGGCTTCAACATGATCCTGTTCCTGGCCGGCATCAAGTCGGTCCCGACCGAGTACTACGAGGCCGCCACGGTGGACGGCGCCAGCCGCTGGCAGCAGTTCCGCTCGATCACCGTGCCGCTGATCGCCCCGGTCTTCACCGTGAACATCGTGCTGACGCTGGTCGGCCTGCTGAAGGCGTACGACGTGATCCTGGCCCTGACCGACGGCGGCCCAGCCGGCTCGACGCAGACCATCGTCTACCAGATCCTGAAGGACTCCTTCGCGAACTCCGCGCTCGGCTTCGGCGCCGCCCAGTCGATCGTGCTCCTCATCGTGACGGCCGTGATCGGCCTCGGCGTGACGCTCGTGCGCCGCCGCGCAGACCAGAAGGCGACCGACTGATGGCCACCCCGCTGACCAAGACCCCGCTGACCAAGACCCCGCTGACCAAGCAGAGCCGCAACCGTCCCTCTGTCCTGGCCGGCACCGCCCGATGGATCGTCCTGGGCGTCTTCGCGATCACGATGCTGATCCCGATGTACACGATGGTGATCAATGCCTTCAAGCCGCAGAAGGAGATCATCGAGAACCCGCTGCTGATCACACCGCAGAGCTTCACGTTCGACTACCTGTGGGCCGCGATCACCAGCAGCCGGTTCAACGTCATCGCCGCGTACGGCGTCACGCTGCTGTTCGTGGTGCTGGTCAACCTGTTCTGCATCCTGCTCTCCGCCCCGGTCGCCTACGTGATCGCCCGCGGCCGCTCGAAGTGGCACCTCGGGCTGCTGCTGCTGTTCGTGACCGGCCTGTTCATCCCCGGTCAGGTCACCCTGATCCCGGTGGTGTTCGTGCTCAGGGTGCTGGGGCTGATCAACACGATGCCGGGGTTCATCCTGTTCGAGACGGCGGCCACCCTGCCGGTGTCGATCTTCCTGTTCTCCGCCTACCTGCGCACTGTCCCCCGTGACATCGACGAAGCCGCGTCGCTCGACGGGGCGGGCCCGATCCGCGCGTTCTGGACGTGCGTGTTCCCGATCATGAAGCCCGTCATCGCCACGATGGTGGTGCTGAACTCGATCGGCGTGTGGAACGACTTCGTCAGCCCGCAGATCATCCTGGGCCCGAGCTCCGGCATCTACACCGTGACCACCGGCGTGTACGCCGCGGTCGGGCAGTTCTCCACCGACTACACGCAGGTGTTCCCGACGCTGCTGCTGGCCGTGCTCCCCGCGCTGATCTTCTTCATCATCATGCAGCGGCACATCATCGGCGGCCTGGTCGCCGGGGCAACGAAGGGCTGACCATGGCAGACGCGCACCTCTCCTCCCCGCTGCGGACCGTCCCCGCATGGGCCGTGCTGCAGCGCCGACTGTTCGACGAGATCGAGCAGGCGCGACGCCTGTTCCGCGACCGTTACACGCTTCCGGATGGCCGCCTGCGCGGCGTCGCCGAGTTCGAGGACCGCGACGGGGTCGACGACCTGTACGAGCCGTTCTTCAACTGGCCGGCGTTCTACGTGCTGGGTGGGCCTGACGAGGTGCTCGCCGACAGCAAGCGGGCATGGGAGGGCGTGACCGCGCAGCTGACCGAGGCCGGCATGCTGACCGACGAGTACGACAACGGCTACGACTGGTTCCACCAGGGCGAGTCGCTGCTCTTCTTCGCCGGCATCTGCGCCGCCGACCCCGCCGACGAGGCCTACGCCGCACGCGCCCGGCGCTTCGCGGCGCTGTTCACCGACCCGGCGCACGGCAACTACGACGCCGAGCACAACATCATCCGCGCCCCGCACAACGGCGCCCTCGGGGCCCGCCCCGGCCTGGACGACACGGTCGTGCCGTACACCGCCGATCGCGCCGAGATGCGGCCCTACGGCCTGCCGATCCAGGGCCTGCCCGGCATCGACACCTGGGACGACCTCGCCGACCCGGCGAACGCGCTGCGGATGTCCGAGGAGATGCACCGCCGTGCCCAGGGCGACGTGGCGGTGAACCTCGCCGCGACCTCGCTGGCGGCCAACACCTGGCTGTACGACGGCGACGAGACCGCGAGCGCGTGGATCCGCCGCTACGTCGATGGCTGGCGCGAGCGCGCCGGCTCCAGCCCCGTCATGTTCGACTCCATCGGCCCTGACGGTGTCGCCGGCTCCCTGCAGGAGGGCCGCTGGTGGGGCGCGCACTACGGCTGGGCGTGGCCGCACGGCTTCCACTCGGTCGCGATGAGCACGCTGATCGGCGCGGTCAACCACGCCCTGATCACCCGCGACGACACCGCGCTCGACCTGGTGCGCACCATGCTCGACGCCGTCCTCGCCGAGGCGCGCCCCGGCTCCGCCGCGGGCAGCACGTACAGCCTGCGCGGCGGCTGGAACGCCCGCTACGGCGCGGCGGCCGAGGACGAGGGGATGCTGGTCCCCTACCGCTACGGCGTCGACGGCTGGTTCGACTTCGGGCCGCTGCAGCTGGACGTCCCGGTCTGGCTGTGGTGGTGGTCGCGGACGGATGCCGACCGGGCGCGCCTGGAGCACGCGATCGCCGGCATCCCGGCATCCGCCGACCGCGTCGCCCCGTTCCGCGACAAGGAGGAGGCCGGCCACGAGGCCGGCTGGTACTCGTTCCTCGCAGGCGGCCTGCCCGACTACCCGCAGCGGGCGCTGGAGATGGCGCTCGGCCAGGTGGCCCGGCGCACGGCGATGATGCTCGGCGACGCACAGGACCCCGACGCCGCCCACCTGCACTTCTGGCAGCGCGTGAACCCGGTGGTCACCGAGGTGCTCACGCAGCTCGTCGGCGGTGCGCCTCAGGTGCTCTACAACGGCGGGCTCGGGCACACCGCGCTGCGCTACGAGGATGTCGACCGCGGACGTCCGGGTCTGCCCGAGGACGTCGCCGCGCTCGTGCACCGGCTGGATGCCGACGGCATCGGCCTCCGCCTGGTCAACACCTCCGTCACGCGCACCCGCACCGTGCGGCTGCGCGGCGGACGCTTCGGGCTCGACCGGATCGTGGCCGCCTCCGCGCGCGTCGAGGACGCGAGCGCGTACCCCGGGGCATCCGGCACCTACGCCTCCCCGCTCGGCGCGTTCTCGACGGTCTCCGTCGAGTGCGACGACGACCTGGTGGTCGTGCTCCCGCCGGCGCACGGCGCCGACCTCGACCTGACCATCGCGCGCGCGACCGGCTCGCCGCGCCACCTCACCACCGCAGCACCCCGCACCACCGAAGGACACGCATGAGCGCCGAACTGATCCGCCCCGACTTCGCACTCCCGGTGCGGGGACCGGCGTACGCCCGCCCCGACGCGGCGCTCGTGGAGGACTTCTCGGCCCTGTCATCGGCCACCGCCTGCGCGAAGCTGCACCAGCTCGGCATCCGCCGCACCTTCGTCGACGGCCCCGTGCCGCTGACCACCGGCAGCCGCGTGGTCGGCTCGGCCATCACGCTGCAGTTCATGCCGCAGCGCGAGGACATGGCGCTGCCCCAGGACGCCGCGGCCGGCGTGGAGCAGGAGTACGCCGAGCGCCACACCGCCCTGTGGCACGTGCTCGAGGCCGTGCAGCCCGGCGACGTGCTGGTCGTGCAGGCCTACGGCAGCAGGTTCTCCGGATGCCTGGGCGACATCCTCGTGCGGTACTTCATCCGCAAGGGCGGCGCGGGCATCGTCGTGGACGGGCGCATCAGGGACGCGGCGCGCATCCGCGAGCTCGGCATCCCGGTCTGGTGCACGGGCACCACCCCGCACTACGCCTCGCAGTCCGAGCTCGCCCCCTGGGCGTACGACGTGCCGGTGGCCGTCGGCGGTGCGCTGTGCATGCCGGGCGACCTGGTGATCGCCGACGACGACGGCCCGGTCGTGGTGCCGCAGGCGATGGCTCCCCAGGTGGTGGCCTCGGCGCGGGATCATGAGGAGTGGGAGGTGTTCAGCCGGATGCGACTCGACGAGGGCGCACGACTGAGCGACTACTACCCGCTGACCCCCGACAGCCGTGAGGAGTACGAGGCATGGCGTTCCCTGCAGCCCTCCGCCCGCTGAGGATCGTCCCCGGCCTGCGGGACGACGCCGGCCTGGGCTGCGCGCCGATCGGCAACCTGTTCGCACCGGTTCCGGATGCGGATGCCGTGGCGACGGTCGAGGCCGCCCTCTCCGCCGGCGTGCGGTTCTTCGACACCGCCCCGCTGTACGGCGACGGCGAGAGCGAGCGCAAGCTGGGCCTGGCGCTGCGCGGGGTCCCCCGCGATGAGGTCGTGATCGCGACGAAGGTCGGCCGGCAGCTGCTCGACGCCGACGGCGCGCCCGTGACCGGCGCCGCGAGCGGGGCCTCATCGGTCGCCGACCTCAGCCGCGGCGTGTGGCGCAGCCTGGAAGGGTCGCTGGCGCGGATCGGCACCGACCGCGTGGACGTGCTGCATCTGCACGATCCGCTGGACGTGAAGGCGGGCCTGGCCGGAGCGATGACGGCGCTGGTCGAGCTGCGCGAGCAGGGCGTGGTGCGCGCGATCAGCGTGGGCCTGGGCAGGCTCGAGCCGCTGGAGCGCTTCACCGCCGAAGCACCCCTGGACGTGATCATGGAGGCGGGGCGGCTGACGCTGCTGGACCGCACCGCCGAGGAGCGACTGCTGGGCCTGGCCGCCGCGCGCGGCATCGGCGTGATCGCCGCGGGCGTGTTCAACTCGGGCATCCTCGCCGATCCGGACGCCGCCCCCTACTTCGAGTACCGGCAGGCGGATGCCGCGCTGCTGGAGCGCGCCCGCCGGCTGCAGGCGCTGTGCGCTGACCGCGGAGTGACGCTGGCGGATGCCGCGGTGCGGTTCCCGCTGCGGCGCGGCGCGGATGCCGTGGTCGTCGGCGCCCGCACGCCCGCCGAGGTCGACGCGTTCGTCGCCGGGCTCTCCGCGGAGATCCCCGAGGAGCTGTGGCTCGCGCTCGAGGTCGCCTGAGCGTGCGCATCGTCGACTCTCACGTGCACCTGTGGGACGTCGACGCGTTCCCGATCCCCTGGTTCCGTGACGGGCTGGGGCTGCCGACGGTGTCGTCGGTGGCGGAGTACCGGCAGGTGGCTGAGCCGTGCGGCGTGGAGGCCGCCATCGCCGTCCAGGTGGCCGACTCCGTCGAGGAGGCGCGCTGGCTCACGGCCGCGACGGCGGCGGATGCCGTGGTCCGGCGCGCCGTGCTGCAGTACGAACCGGCCGCAGGGCATCCGCTCGGCGCGACCGCGTTCGAGGGAGCGGATCTCGCCGGGGTGCGGGCGGCCGTGCCGCAGTTCGCCGCCGACCTCTCGGACGTGGCCGGGCTGGATGCGCTGGCGGATGCCCTGGGCGCGTCCGGCCGCGTGCTGGAGCTGCTGCTGCGGCCCGAGCAGCTCGAGGGCGCCGCGACGCTGGCATCCCGGCACCCGGACACCGCGATCGTGCTGTGCCACCTCGGCCTCGGTCACGGCGAACCGGACGAGGCGTGGCTGAGCGGTCTCACCGCCTTCGCCGCGCAGCCGAACGCGCACGCGAAGTTCTCCGGGCTGCTGTCCGCCACGAGGACGGATGCTGCGCTCACCGAGCTCGCCGGCACGGCGTTCCGGCTGTTCCGCGCCGACCGCCTGATGTTCGGCAGCGACTGGCCGATGTCGGCGCGCACGCACTCCTACGCGGACGTGGTCGCCGCCACCCGGCGGGCGCTCCCCCATCCCGACTCCCCAGACTTCTGGTCCGGCACCGCCACCCGCCTGTACGGCTGCCCTTCGTCTGCTCCTGAACAGGACCCCGGTCCCTGAGCGCCCTTCGTCTCCTCGCTGGCGCTCGTCGCTCAGAAGCCGCGAAGCGAGACGAACGGCGCCCAGGAATCGCGCCAAAACAAGTCGGTCCCTGAGCGAGCGAAGCGAGACGAAGGGCGCCCTGTGGATAACCGCGGACGCTTGCCGATCGATCGGCCTAGCGTCGGGGCATGCCTCACGTCTATATCCTCAAGTGCTCCGACGGAAGCTTCTACACCGGTAGCACTTGGAGTCTCGAGCTCCGAGTCGCTCAGCATGGGTCAAGCCCCAGGACGTGGTGTAGTGGTCGGTGATCCTTCTGGTGTTGGTTGT